>Ga0315287_10006182_pt1 | contig 11872 bp, 11 predicted proteins | sample YL17G11_0_MG_FD_205037 | JGI IMG/M metagenome (GOLD analysis project Ga0315287, IMG submission 205037) | Sediment microbial communities from Yellowstone Lake, YNP, Wyoming, USA - YL17G11_0 | ecosystem: Environmental > Aquatic > Freshwater > Lake > Sediment | place: USA: Wyoming | collected...
CAAGTTCGGGAAGCACCTCGAGAAAGGAATCAAAACACTGACAGGTGAGGCCCTGGATTTGGTGCTCAAGGACTGTGGGCTCGAGCGGCGGGATATGGAAGCTGAATACGTGTCTGAGTGGAATATTATGTATAGAAGCAGGAAGGAGGGAATAATATGCTAAAACCAAAAAAGGAAAAATTTTTTGAAGGAGTTTTGCAGCGAATCAATAAAGAGTTTAATGTGCCGCTCCCTATATTCTATTATGATTGTACCTCCTTGATGGCCATTTTTACAGCATCTACCAGGAAACTTCGATCGCATCTGCCTTCTTCAGACATGCACCCGGTTGAAATATTTCCAGGGATCTGCCTGATTGCGGTATCTGCCTTTGAATATCGCTCCTGTGATATCGGGCCGTATAATGAATTTTCCATTGCAGCCCCCATCACCTATAAGAAAAAGGGTGTTCCCGGGCTGACTCTGATGTATCAGATGCTCCGCAATGCCCCTGAGGCGTTTATTTTCTTCCTGCCTGTCACCTCCGAACTAGCCATGCAGGGGGGAGTGACACTGGGCGGATATCCGAAATTTATCGCAGATATTGAATTCAGAAAAGACAGCAATTTCATAACCTGCAATGTCTCTGAACACGGAACACAGATCCTCAGCCTGAAGGGTAAACGGCTGAACACATCACCAGGGCCTGTTTCCAAGACAGTAATCTACACCATGAAGAACGGCAATGTGCTCATGGCAAATCTCTATACCAATCCCCTCCATTTTTCCCAATCCTTTCGGAGAAGCAGCGCACAGCTCACGATGAGCGGGGACCATAAGATGTGCACGTTCTTGAGGGATGTGGAGATAAGTTCAAAACCGCTGGCATGCCAATTTAGCCCGATGTTTGAGTCCATGCTCTTTGATTCAAAGAATACAATCGACGTTTAGAAACACACGAGAACTGTGATGATCGGCTTACCGGATAAGCATTGAGGTCAGGCTGATTTGAAAGTAGATGCAGGCTGATTGAGATAATCATAAGGGGAATTATGCAAGAAAAAAAGATTCGAATATTCCATGGAGCAATCGCCATTGTCACAGGTGGCGCTTCCGGTATAGGCCGGTCACTTGCCAAGGCATTGGTCGATAAAGGGTGTGAGGTAATCATCGCAGATCTGCAGGGAAATCTTGCAAGAAAAGTTGCAGAAGAAATCAGCACTTCTACGGTATCAGTCCATGCCGTTGAGCTTGATACACGTGACGTCCATGCCATGGAAAGACTAGTTCAAGACACGGTGGCACGTACCGGTCGGCTTGATTACATGTTTAACAACGCCGGTATCGGTATGGGGGGAGATGCGATTTCTCACAGCAGTGAAGACTGGCAGAACATTATTTCCATAAACCTGTGCGGGGTGATCAACGGTGTGCTTGCCGCCTATCCGGTGATGGTCCGGCAGGGGTTCGGGCACATCGTAAATACAGCATCCATAGCGGGTATCATTCCCTTTGCGGGGATGATAGGCTACACCACCGCCAAGCATGCCGTGGTTGGCCTTTCTCAATCGCTTCGGGCAGAGGCCACTCTTTCCGGCGTACGGGTCAGCGTTCTGTGCCCTGGGGCGGTACGAACCCCCCTCCTTGCTGACGGAGGAAAGTTCGGTAGGGTTCTCTATAATGTGACAAGTGAAAGGATCCTAAGCCTGTGGGAAAAGTTCCGGCCCATTGATCCGGATGAGGTGGCCCAAAAGGCATTAAAGGCTATTGCTAAGAATACAGCTATCATTGTCATTCCATCCTGGTGGAAGCTAGTATGGGGAATGCATAGACTGTCTCCGATGCTCGGCATGGGGCTGTGTCGCAGGGCTTTCATCGAGATGCACAAAGAACTCGAGAGATCGTGACTAGAGGGTTTTTAAAAGGAAAACGAAGAACCCTGATGACATAGTTGAGAGACTGGAAAAAATGAATAGTGAAGAGAGGACATAAACATATGGCGCAAGATGTATATATTATAGGAACAGCCATGACCAAGTTCGGGAAGCACCTTGAAAAAGGAATCAAAACACTGACAGGTGAGGCCCTGAAGCTGGTACTCAAGGACTGCGGGTGTGAACGCCGGGACATGGAAGCGGCATGGTTTTCGAATTCAGGCTGGGGATACCACTCCTTTCAGCACGCTGTCCGGGGACAGGTCGCCCTGTCCGCCAACGGGCTTGAAGGCATCGCAATCGTCAATGTGGAAAATGCATGCGCCAGCGGCTCCACGGCCCTCCACTCGGCGTGGGCAGCGGTCAAGGCAGGCATCTACGATTGCGTCTTGGCCATCGGCGCTGAGAAGATGTACGACAACGACCGCGCCAAGACCATGATGTTCTTCATGTCAGGCGCGGATGTCGAAGAGCTCCCGGCCTTCATGGCAAAGTTCCAGGAAGAGGAGAGGCTGCGCAGGGAGAGACAGGCCAACGAGAAAGGCCTCGAGGCTACCAGGGAACAGCCCGGCGGCCATTCGGCCTTCATGGACCTCTACTCCATAGGTGCGCGCATGCACATGGACAAGTACGGGACCACTCAGCGCCAGCTCGCCTGCATTGCAGCAAAGGCCCACAACAACTCCGTGCACAACCCCCTGGCCCAATTCACCTTCCCCATGACCGTGGAAGAGGTCCTTGCGGACAGGGAGGTCTCCTATCCCCTGACCCGGGCCATGTGCGCACCCATCGGGGACGGCGCTGCCGCGGCAGTTCTCTGCAGTAAAAGGTACCTGAAGAAGCGAGGATCGGGCAGGGCCATACGCATCCGGGCATCCGTGCTCAGGTCCGGTACGAGGGAAGGCGAGAGCGACATCTGCGCGAGGGCTTCCAGCGCTGCCTACCAGATGGCCGGCCTCGGTCCGGAGGGCATCGATGTGGTCGAGCTCCACGATGCAACGGCCTTCGGTGAGCTGCATCAGACGGAGCAGATGGGCTTCTGCCCCGTGGGAGAGGGAGGGCCTTTCGCCCAGAGCGGGGCGACGGCCATCACAGGGAAGATCCCGGTCAACCCGAGCGGAGGGCTGATCGCCCGGGGCCATCCTGTCGGCGGATCAGGACTTGCGCAGATCTTCGAGCTGGCATCGCACCTCCGTTTTGAAGCCGGCCACCGTCAGGTTCAAGGGGCTCGGATTGCCCTGGCAGAAAACGGCGGAGGTTTCCTCGGCCGGGGCGAGGCCGCCATGGGCATTCATATCCTTGAAAGGATTTGAGAAGGATGATGCAAAGGAGGTTGAGATGGTTGAAAAGAATGGAACGGAGTCTCTGGACAGGCTGAAGAGAGAGTTCACGGAGACGGAAAAGGTTATCCTGAGCCGCAGGAGCGTCCGCCTGTACAAAAAGGAGCAGGTCCCCGAGTTCATGGTGAAGAGGATCCTCGAGGCCGGGCGTTTCGCCCCGTCGGCAGGGAACTTTCAGCCATGGAAGTTCATCGTTCTGCGCGATGCTGAAGTGATCAAAGGCATAACGGAATCAGTGGTCTCTTCCTGCCGGATATTAAGCGCAATGACCGATTACCGGAGGGAAGGCTACTCGTGGCTGAGACCGCTGATCAAGCTCATCACCAGGCTCAGATACAACGATCTTCACCCCATGCCGTTCACCGCGATTCCCCTGATGGGCGAAGGGAGGCTTGATCTCTGGCACGGAGCCCCGACGGTCATCGTCCTCCTGAAAGACATCCGCGGGGCAGGCAATCCGGATCTCGACTGCGGGATAGCGGGGCAGAATATGGTTCTTGCAGCCCACAGCATGGGCCTTGGCACCTGCTGGGTAGGTTTTGCAAAACCTACCCTTGAATACAACCCTATATGGAAAAAGCGTCTCGGCATCTCGTACCCGTACAAGTTTGCAAACAGCCTTGCCATCGGGTGGCCCCGGGGAAATCCCGACGGGATGGTCACCCGGCAGACGCACGCCGTGGACTGGTTCGAGAACGGCACCGTGAAAACGATCACATGAAGAGGAGGTCTTTCGATGGGAAACTTCGGCATTTTTGACAGATTTCGTATCCCCACCTACAATGACCCTGAGCAGATGCAGTTCGGCATCGTGGAATTCGACTTGGAAAAGTGTACCGGGTGCGCCATGTGTGTGGCTGTCTGCCCGGCGGATGCTCTTATCACAATGGACAAGAAACCGAGGATGAGGCAGGCCAATGAATGCGCGTTCTGCGGAGACTGTGCGGCTCTCTGCCCTGCAGGTGCGATAACGATGAAGAGCCCTTACCGCTTCACGAGGTTTTACAAGACGATCGATCAGGGAGAGAGCAGCCCTCCCCGGCTTTAGCAGCAGCCCGAGGGAGCTTCCTGACGGAACAGAGACACTCATGACCAGCCCTCGCGAGAGGAAGGGTGCTCATGAAATATTAAAACAAGAATGTGCAGTGCTCTCAGAAAGGGGGAAAAGATGGCGCAGGAATCATCATACTGGGCTCTTGAACTGGAGAGACAGGCGGAATCGATTGGAGACAAGCCTTTCGTTTACCTCGTGTACGAGGACCGCTCCATAACGTACAAGGAGATGGATCAGAACGCGAACCGGGTTGTGAACTATCTCCTCGGGATCGGCGCACAGCCGGGTGACGGGCTTGCGACACTCATGGGCAACTCGCCGCAGTTCCTCGATGTCTTCTTCGGGATCCAGAAGATCGGAATGTATATCAACACAGTCAATACAGGGCTTCGCGGAGAAGGCCTCGCCTTCATCATCGACAACAGCGACGCGAAGTTCCTGGTGGTGGATCACGACAAAATCGATCTCTATCGAAGTGTTGAGAACGAGACGCCGCAGCTAAGGCACATCATCGTGAACACCCTTGAAGCACCAAAAGATTATGTCGTCCCGAAAGGGATGCTGGACCTGCGCGATGCTTACAAGAGCAGCGTGTCTTGCGTAAAACCCAAGGTGAGCTTCAGCCCGGATTCCCTGCTCCTGATCATGTATACCTCCGGCACCACGGGTCTCCCCAAGGGGGTCGTTTTCAGGTACAACAAAAACCTCGTAGACAAGATCAAGCTCCTTTCCCAGTTAGCCATGAAACCCGATTCGGTCTATTATACGCCGCTTGCTCTCTTCCACGGCAATGCGCTGTTCGTAACGACGACGCAGGTGCTGGTGTCCGGCGCCACACTTGCACTTAGCAAGAAGTTCAGCGCCAGCCGGTTCTGGGATGAGATCTATAAATCAGGGGCAACCATCTTCAATACCATCGGTGCAATGATCCCCATACTCCTCAAGCAGCCGGTTCACCCCCATGAAAAAGACCACAAGGTCAGCCTCGTCATTTCTGCAGGATGCCTGGCAGACATGTGGGAACCCTTTGAAAGCAGGTTCAATGTCACGCTCTGGGAGGCCTATGGCGCCATAGACGGGTCCGGGACGATCATGAATCTGGGAAATGCCCCCAAGGGCTCTGTGGGATCGTCCCTCATCTCCGAGATCAGACTCGTTGACGAGGCAGGCAAGGATGTCGCTGCCGGAGAGACAGGGGAGCTCCTGTTCAAAGTGGCACAGGATAAGAAAAGCTCGGTCGAATACTATAAGAACCTCGAGGCCACAGAAACAAAGACAAAAGGTGAATGGGAGCATACCGGGGACTACATGTATCAGGACGACAAGGGCAATCTCTATTTCGTGGGCAGGAAGACGGATTCCATGAGGAGGCGTGGGGAGAATGTGTCGGCCTATGAGGTGGAAAAGGTCATCCTCAAGAACCCCAAGATCCAGGAGTGCGCGGTATACGGTGTACCGTCGGAACTGACGGAAGACGAGATCATGGCAGCGGTGACCCTTGTCAACGGCGAACTGCTGTCTCCCCCCGAGCTGTGGGGATTCCTTCAGGACAAGCTGGCCCGGTATGCAGTTCCCCGCTACATCAGGATAGTCGACGACTTTCCGAGAACCGAAACCTTCCGGATCAAAAAACACGAACTGAAGGAACTAGGCGTCACACAGGATACCTATGATGCGGAAGTCTGATGAAACAAAGGGCTTCGGCTGTTTCGGATGAGCAGGATCTTGTCTGCACCGTGGCTGTGACTGGCAATCGCAAGGAACATGATCGATGGATGCTTAAAGGGTGATGATCGCATGAAGGGCATGGAATCTCTCTTCCATCCGAAGGAGATAGCCCTCATAGGGGCTTCAGGCAACGAAGGGAAGATCGGCAACGTCATCCTCAAGTATCTGAGCCGCTGGCAGGGAAAGCTCTATCTCGTGAATCCCCGGGAGAAAGAGATCATGGGCACGGAGGTCTATGAAGATGTGTCCCGTCTTCCCGACAAGATAGACCTCGCGATCATTGCCCTGCCTGCGCGCAGGGCGGTGGATGCGTCGAAGAAGTGCGCCGACAAGGGGTTTCAGACTCTTGTCATCCTTGCGAGCGGGTTCTCCGAGGCAGATGACACCGGGGCCCGCCTTGAACAGGAACTGAAAGAGTATGTGTCTTCACGGGGCGCACGGATCCTCGGCCCCAACACCCTGGGACTCTTCGTTCCTGGAACTGGACTGGATACCATCTTCGTAGAGCATGGAGACTCCATGTTCGCATCCCCGGGCGAGATCGCGCTGATTGCCCAGAGCGGCTCGGTGGGGGTGGAGGCCATCGGGGTTTCCGGAGTCATCGGCTGGGGACTGAGGGCCTTTGTCGGGATAGGAAACCGGACCGACATCGGTGAAAATGAACTGCTCGAGTATTTTGCACAAGACGAAGGAACGAAGTGCATCGCTCTCTATCTAGAGACCTTTCAGGACGGACATGCTTTCATCGACCTCTGCCACAGGATAACCCCGGGCAAGCCCATCGTCGTTTTGAAGGCGGGAAGGTCTGCAGCCGCACAGAAGGCTATCGCCTCCCACACGGGAAAGATGGCCTCTCCCGCCCAGATCTTCTGGGCGGCAGGGAGGCAATCAGGCATTCTCATCGCCGAGAATGAGGAACAGCTGACCGACTATGCAAAGATCCTGTCGCGTGAACCGCCTGCGTATGATCCTCGTGTCGCCGTGGTCACCTTTGCCGGCGGTTATGGGGTTATTACCCTCGATCTGATCTCTGAGACGAACAGGCTCGAACTGGCAAAGTTATCAGGAGAGACCGTGTCCAGGATAAGTCAGCGGGCCGTGCCCTTTGCTTCGTTGGCCAATCCCGTCGACCTTACGGCTTCTGCGGATACCATGATGGTAGCCGAAGCCCTTGATGCCCTCGAAAAAGACCCCGGGGTGGGGATAATCTTCTGCATAGCCTTCTTCGCGCCACCGAAGATCGGAAGGGGTCTGATCGAGATCCTTGCCGACCACCGCAGCAAGACCTCGAAACCATTTATCGTGTTTGTAGCGTATGGACCGTTTACCGACGAGATCGCACATACCCTGTACCAGAAGGGGGTGACAACGTTCACCTCCCTGAGCAGGGCCGTACGGGCAATGAATGCCCTTGCAGAGAGGGGGCATTGTTTAAAGAGAATATCCCGAGGTTGAGAAGGCTTTTAGATGAGCGCTGGAATAAGGAGAACAGAGATGATTCACGACTTCAGGGAACTGATGGAGGCTGCCGTCAAAAGTGGGCCCAAATGTGTCTCTGTGGCTGCAGCAGACGAGAACGAGACGCTGAGTGCCGTTATTGAAGCTTCGAAGATGGGGCTCGTTAAATCAATACTTGTGGGCAATCAGGAATGGATCGAGGTGGTGCTGGAGAAGGCGGGCATCCAGAAAGGAGCGTTCGAGATCATCCATGAAAAGGATTCCGTAAAGGCTGCCGCCATAGCTGCCCAGCTGGTCAGGGAGGGCCACGCCGACATCCTCATGAAGGGCGGCGTGGTAACTTCCAAATTCCTGCAGGCGGCACTCGGTTCACCGGGAGGCCTCAAGGGAGGGCTTTTCAGTGATGTTGAGGTGTATGAGGATGTAAGGTCGGATTCCCGCCTCGTCCTGGTGAGCGACGGAGGGGTGAATATCTCGCCCGGAATAAAGCAGAAGATCGAGATCATCAAAAATGCCGTGGTGGTTGCCCATCGCCTGGGCATCAGGAGCCCGAAAGTAGCCCTCCTGTCGGGGTCCGAGAGGGTGCACCCTGATTTCGCCTCCACCATCGATGCGGTCGCACTGGTGAAGATGTGTCAGGACGGCGCAGTGGACGGCTGTGTGGTTGACGGCCCGTTCGCCCTGGATAATGCCATCGACATTGCTTCGGCCCGGATGAAGGGTGTCGAATCGCCCGTAGCGGGAAGCGCAGACGTCCTCATCATGCCGAATCTCGAGGCAGGCAATATTTTCTGCAAAGGCCTCCAGTACTATGCCGGGAGGATGCTCATCCACGTGGGCATGGGCGCAAAGGCCCCCATCCTGATCGACTCCAGAACCGCTAAAGCACAGGAAAAGCTGCACTCCATAGCCCTTGCCAAGCTCATGTGTTCCGGCGCACCCGGAGAAAGTGAGGCGGTATCATGATGAAGGATACAACCTACATCATCCGTCAGATATCGGTCTTCATCGACAACCGGCCCGCTACCTTGTCGGAGATGGCGCGCCGCCTGGCAGACAAGGGCATCAACCTGCGCGCCCTTTCCCTGGCGGAGACCCGGGATTTCGGCACGACGCGGATCATCGTGGCAGATGTGGACGCCTGCATCGAAGTGCTCAAGAAAACCGGCTATCACTTCATCGAGACCGAGGTGCTCGCCGTCGAGGTTGCAGACAGGCCTGGAGGGATGGCGGACGTGCTCGAATGCATCGCGATTGAGCATATCAGCGTGGAATACGCCTATGCCATGATTGAAAAGCGTGAGGGATCTGCCGTCATAATCCTGCGGGTAGACAACCTCGATAAGGCAATCATGGCCCTGCGGAAAAAGAATATCCGGCTTCTCACCAAAGAAGACATCGCACTCTTATGAAGAACGGGGAGACTCCAATGCAGCAGTTCCGGATACTGGCAATCAATCCGGGGAGCACATCCACGAAGGTTGCATTATTTCAAGGGGGTGATCCTGTCATCTCACGGACCCTCAGACACACTGATCAGGAGCTCTCAATATTAAAAAAGGTCATTGACCAGCTGGCCATGAGGGAAAAGGCTGTCAAGGATTTCATCGATGAAAATCTCATCTCGGGCATCGATGCAGTTGCAGGCAGGGGAGGACTGCTCAGGCCAATCAAGGGAGGCACCTACAGGGTGTGTGCGGCCATGTGCAAAGACCTCGCAGAGGCGCGTTACGGAGAGCATGCGAGCAATCTCGGCCCCATCCTTGCGCAGCGGTTCGGTGAAATGCTCGGTGTAGCTGCATATATCGTGGACCCGATAACCGTTGATGAATACGACCGGTCTTCGAGGATTTCCGGGGTACCGGGGATCGAGCGGAAGTGCCGAACCCATGCGCTCAATATTAGATCCGTAGCACGGCGGTGCGCCAGAGAAATGGGAAAGGACATGAAAAATGCCACGTTCGTAGTCGCCCATCTCGGGGGGGGCATATCGGTGTGCGCGCTGTCGGGCGGGAGGATCATCGATTCCACTGACGCCCTGCTCGGTGAAGGGCCCTTCAGCATGGAGCGTGCGGGCACCCTGCCCCTGACCGGGGTGGTGGATCTCTGCTTTGACAAGGGTCTTACGAAAAAAGAGGTATTGTCGCTGCTTTCTCGGCATAGCGGATTCAAGGGGTATATGGGAACCGACCGCCTGACGGATGTGCTGGAGAGGATCCAGGCGAGCGATGAGCAGGCTTCTCTGTTATTCGAGGCTATGGTAAGGCAGACGGTAAAATGGATCGGGGCAATGATGGCGCTGGTCAAGGGGAAGGCGGATGCAGTCATTCTCACAGGGGGTATGGTGAATTCACAGCTTCTTTCGGATGCGATATGCACGCACATAGAGCCCATTGCTGAGGTCAGACTCTATCCGGGCGAATTCGAGATGGAGGCTCTGGCTGAAGGTGCTTTGCGTATCCTGAAGAACAGCGAGCTCGTATTGGAGTACTGACACATATTTATGCTGAGCTATCTCAGAAATGAATGAATGACTAGTTGTCCTCGAATGATGATCCTGCGCAGAGGCAACGAACTGAGTTGGGATTTTCAAAACCATAGATTGAATAAATACCCCCTCGCAAACAGCGGAGATACTTTATTGTAGTACATTTATATAATTATGTGCACAATCATAACAGTGAGAGGTTGAGATATGAAAAGAGTTTTAATAACTGGAGCTACAGGATTCATCGGAAGCCATTTAGTAAAAGCGAACCTGGCAAAGGGTAACAGTGTGCGGGCACTGGTGCTGCTGGGCGATTCCGGTGAGGCAGGTTTGAAAGAGCAGGGTGTGGAGGTCGTCAACGGCGACATCCGCGATTACGAAGCGGTTAGGCGCGCGGTCGGGGACATGGATATCATCTTCCATACTGCAACGGTAGTTACCGACTGGGCACCCAAGAAGCTGTTCTGGGAGGTCACGGTGGGTGGCGCCGAGAATATGTGCCGGGCGGCCGTAGATGCAAAGGTGTCCCGCCTGGTGGATATCAGCACATGCGACGTGTTTGGCACGGACGAGTCGAAGGTGATGGATGAAAGTTTGCCGCTGCAATACTGGGGCGAACCCTACCCCGATTCCAAGATAGATGCCGAGAAGGTCATGCGCAGGTACCACGAGGAACAGGGACTGCCACTGGCCATGGTCTACCCACTATGGGTGTTCGGCGAGGGCGATCAGACCTTTGTACCACTGCTTGCAGATGCAATTATCAAGAAGGAACTGATCTTCTGGCGTAAGGGTGCCATCGTGTGGCCCACATATATCGATAACTTGGTCGACCTGCTGATGCTGATCTCTGAGGATGAAAGGGCTATCGGAAATGGCTACCTTGTGCACGACGGCGAGTCGACAACCCTGGAGGATTTCTGCACGGGAATAGCCGTAGCTGCAATAATTTTTTCAGCCTTGCTTCTTCTGGAGCAGCATCTCCATAAACGCGTCGGCCCTTGTCTGGAACTGGGCAAAAGAAAAGTTGCGGCTGTCCATGTGGTCCGCATCGATGGTGATGGAAGGGATGCCGAGTTCATCGGTTAAGGCCTTGCGGATGTCTGCCTGGCCCAGCGTGATGGGCGCGCATGACTTGTTCTGGTGGAAAACGGCGCCGTCGATTTTGTAGTCGCGGCAGGCCTTGAGCACCATCTCCTTGCGGCGATCGATGGACAAACAAGAGACGAGCGAATACGACATAAGGCTCTTCCTTGCAAGGGCCTCGATGGGGTCTTTCGTGTCAAGCCGGAGCGACCAGGCTGCGGAATAGGTCTCTGCCACCATCACGCCGCCCATCTTCTCGAAGTAGTTGAAAAGGCCCATGTTGTACCACAGCGGGATGTTGTCCCAGAAGAGGCGGACCTTCTCATCTTCGATGACGCCGATACCCGCGGCTGCCCTTTGTTTGACCTCATCGCGCACACGGGTGAGGAAATCCACGGCGATCTGCGTGCCCTGCCTGGTGACCATGACAAACATGATGCCGATCTCGGCTGCCGAGATGGGGGTGGGTATGAACCGGCGGAACGACATGATCTCGTCCCAGAGCAGGCATGCCCTGTCCGAGAGCTCCACCACGTCGGCAAGCCTTGCCATATCGAGCCTTCTGTTGGTTGCCCTTTCAAGGAAAGCTATGAGCCGGTGCATCTCGCTCACTGCATAGGCCACATGGTGGTCGCGGATGTCCTCCACTGCCACCTGGGGCAGATCCGCCCTGAAGACCTTTGCCTTTGGAAAGCGCTCTTCCATGATCTGGAAGATCTTCATGGCAGGTATGCACCCGCCGCCGAAGGACATGACCATGTCCGGCTCGGGCAGGCCGCCAAGCGGGACAGCCGGCCCGTTCATG
>Ga0315287_10006183_pt1 | contig 11871 bp, 11 predicted proteins | sample YL17G11_0_MG_FD_205037 | JGI IMG/M metagenome (GOLD analysis project Ga0315287, IMG submission 205037) | Sediment microbial communities from Yellowstone Lake, YNP, Wyoming, USA - YL17G11_0 | ecosystem: Environmental > Aquatic > Freshwater > Lake > Sediment | place: USA: Wyoming | collected...
ACCGCTGCACGGGCCGTCTTCGTCGCGAGGACATCGACGACCGCATCCTGGAAACCCCAGGCGAGTTCGGCCACGACGTCGTCCGGGAGTGGCGCATCGGGCGTGTCGGCAATTCCAGCCTCGGCCCGCGCCATGGTGACGATGCGGCGAGCGGCGGTCTTGAGCCCGGAGAAACTGAGGTCATACGAATCACCCAGCCAGGCGCGCGGGAAGACGTGGTCGTGACGCGTTGCCGCCTCCGCGGCTCGCCCGATGGCCGGCCCGCCCGGATAGCCGAGCCCGAGTAGCCGCCCGACCTTGTCGAACGCCTCGCCGGCGGCATCGTCGAGCGTCGCGCCAAGCAGACGATACGACAGGTGGTCGCGCATCTCGGCGAGGAACGTGTGCCCGCCGGAGACGACCAGAGCGACCAGCGGAAAGACGGGATCCGACCGATCCGCCTCACCAGGGTCGCGCAGCCAGGCGGCGTACACGTGACCCTCGAGGTGATTGACCCCGACGAGCGGCAGCTCGTGGACCCAGGCGAGCGCTTTTGCGAAGTTGATCCCGACGAGCAGCGACCCCGCGAGGCCGGGCCCGTACGTGACTGCGATCGCCTCGACGTCATCCCAGGTGGCACCGGCATCCACCCAGGCCTCGTCGAGGACCGGCACGATCCAGCGCAGATGGGCGCGCGCGGCCACCTCGGGCACGATCCCGCCGGTCGGCGCGTGCAATGCCACCTGCGAGGCGACGACGTTTGCGTGGATCAGCCGGCCGCCCTCGATGAGGGCGATCCCGGTCTCGTCGCAGGACGATTCGATGGCGAGGATGAGACCACCGCTCATATCGCCCGCCTCACGGATCGCCATCGTCCGTACGAGTCGGCGCCGGCGCGGCATCGACAGCCGCCCGCAAGCCGAGGATCCGCTCGCGCATCGGGGCGCCCGTGAGTGGATCGGTCGTCATGATCAGGGCGTCCTCGCCGTTGTCGCTGTAATAGCGCGGGCGCAGACCGACCGGCCGGAAGCCGTACTTCTCGTAGAGGCGACGGGCCGGGAGGTTCGACAGACGAACCTCGAGGGTCGCTTCGTGGGCGCCGCGATCGCCAGCCAGGTCCAGGAACGCCAGCAGGAGCCGCTCTCCGATCCGCTGGCGCCGCCAGACCGGATGGACCGCGAAGGTGATGATGTGGCCCTCATCGACCATCAGCCACATCCCGCCGTATGCCGCGATCTCATCACCGACGCGAGCCACGAGGTACTGCGCCAGCCGGTTGGTCTCGAGGTCGTTGCGATACGCCTCGGGCGGCCACGGCGCCTCGAAGCTCGCCAGCTCGATGGCGTGGACGGCCGGCAGATCTTCGATCCGCATCGGCTCGATCAGGACCTTCACCGGCGGTCGTGCGACCACGAGACCTCCCCACTGTCCGCCAGGACGCCGCGCGGTAGCGTCACGTACTCCGGCACGAGTCCAGCGAGGTCATCGAGATCGCCGGACGACAACCGCGCGGCACCGAGGGCGATGAGGGCGGCTCCGAGACCCGCCCGAGCCACCTCACCACGCGACAGCGCGTCCTGATCCGCGCGTCCGTCAAGGTCGATGGCCACCAGCGTCTCGCCGGCCGTCAGATCCGGTTCGTGTCCGGCCGGCAACAGGGTCGGCGGCACGCCCGCCCGGGCCATGATCCGATCGGACGGGCCGGCGGGCAGAAGCAAGACGAAGGCGCCCGCTGGCTCATCGATCAGGGTCCCGCCGTCGGCCGCCGCCGCGACGAGTAGTGCCTGGGCGGTCGAGATGCCGACGATCGGCAGACCCAGCCCGTGCGCGATGCCTTTCGCCGTGGCAAGACCGACGCGCAACCCGGTGAACGCCCCGGGGCCCGTTCCGATCACGATGCCGGTCAGGCGCGACCGCCGGATGTTCTGCTCAGCGAGGACACGGCCGATCGTCGGCAGGAGCGTTTCGCCATGCCGATAGCCGGCGGCCCATGTCGTCAGGCCATCGATCCGACCGTCACGCGATCCCGTTGCCACGACGACCTGCCTTGTGGCGCTATCGATCGCGAGGATCGCCATTCGCCGGCCGTCGCGGGTCGACGGGGTCATCGGACGGCGTCCAGATATCGGCGCAGATCCGGATCGCCAGCCCGCAGCGTGATCGAGCGCGGATCATCGCCCGCCCCATCGATGATGACGTCGAGACGCCGCGCCGGCAGGGCGGGCTCGAGGCGGTCCGGCCACTCGACGAGGGTGACGCCCGTGGCCTGACGATCGTCGATGAGGCCACCGGCGAGGGCGTCGACCGACCCAGCCAGCCGATAGAGGTCGACGTGAAAGAGCGGCAGGCGTCCGGTGTACTCGGCCATCAGGATGAAGGTCGGCGATGTGATCGTGTCGGTCACCCCGAGGCCAGCCCCGATCGCCTTGGCCAGGTGCGTCTTGCCCGCCCCGAGATCGCCCCACAGGAAGATGAGGTCGCCTGCGTGGGCCGCGCCCGCGAGCGCGAGGCCGAGCGCGGACGTGGCGCTCGGATCGGAGCAGACGAGATGGCGTTCGAGCTGGGTCGTGGCATGCATCGTCAGCCGAGCGTAGCCGAAGGACGGTTCGTCCGCCGGTCGAACGACCCGCCGTGCCGGCGCGGGTGCTGCCGTGCTAGACGAAGCGCTCGAGGTCACCGAGCGGGATGGCGGCGTCCATGCCGTCCGGCAGATGCACGATGCCCGCCTCGAGATGGACGCCGCCCGGGAAGCGGCGCGGTCCGATCGCCCGGATGAATCTGCCCTCGCGCCCGGACAGCGCACCCGCTCGGATCCGCACGAGGTCGGGCGGTGGGGCCGGGATGACGAGATTCGGCATATCGAACACGAGCATCGGCGGGTCGATCACGATCGCGACCTCGTGGCCCGCCAGTGCACCGAGGACTGCCTGGACGGCGCCCGCGAGCGGTCGGCGTGTGGCGCCGTCAAGAACAAGGACGGCGAACGGTGGCAAGCGGTGGAGGGCGGCTCGCTGGCGCGACTCCGACGCGAGGTAGTCGCGCCGCTCCTTGCTCGAGAGCCCCGCGACGACCACCCCACAGACCCCCATGGCACGCGCACGAGTCAGTGTCTCGGCGTCAACGCGCGAGCCGACGACGAGGATCGCACCGGCCGATCCGACATCGAGCCCGCCCGATTTGAGTTCGCCCACGGCCCCGACCTGGAGCCGGCCGCGCGTCGGTCCACCGAGCGCCACGATGCCCCGTATCCCCCGACCCGCGGCACGGATCGTGATCCCGGTTCCCGGTCGCACATCGCGGACGATCCCGGCGAACGGCGACTCGACCGAGTCCGCGATGTCGCCGGACGCCACACGCCAGTGCCCATGCCATTCGAACATGAGCTCGCCACCTGGGACCGCCTCCTCGTCGCGCCGAGGCTCGCCGGTCCAGCGCTCGCCAGGGCGTGGGTCGTCCGCGACGTTGACCTCTGACTCATCGAGCCGCGGATCGCGCAACCGCTCCGCGATCGGCGCGCCGACCACGACCGAATCGCCGGCGCTCACGAGCGGCCGGTCACCTGGCCGCAGCGCGAACAGCGCGTCCACCGGGGCGACGATGAGGCGCCGGGTCGGCACGAGACGGAGATCCGTTTCGCTCACCGGTCCCTCCCATTCATGACCGACGCCTGCCACGCATCGAGCAGCTCGCCGCGCAGGTCAGCCCGATCGGGGAGTCGCAGCGGGACGTCGCGAAGATCCACGACGAGCCCACCAAGTCCGCCCGTCACGTCGATGGCGAAATGGCGGCCGCGTGTCCCGAGACTGACCGTGTCGCGGAACTTGAATTCGGCGATGGCGGCGTTCCCCGGTGGCAGATCCGCGAGTATGAGCCCGCCGGGTACGAGGTCATGCTGTGTGTCGCCGGTGGCGCCGCGGACGACCACGGAGCCGGCACTGCGGCCGACTCGCAGCCCGGCCGGGACGACGAACGTGCCAAGCGGCACGAGCAGGTCGTCGACCAGGTCCGCGACCATCGCCCGGCGCTCATCGGCGTCCGGGATGGATCCGAGGGGGGCCAGGATGCGAGCGTGATCGAGGGCGAACTGGCCGACCCCGGGTCGGCGCAGGACGTCGACAAGAGCGAGCGCGACGGCCTGGGCCGGGGCGACGGCCCAGGCCCCGCCCGTCGCGACGACCAGATCGGCCGGCCGCCGTTCGTCCCACTCCGGCGTCCATTCGGCGAGCCTCCCAAGGGCAGCCCGTGCCGCGGCCATCCGGAGCGTGACACCATCGCCGGTCGCATCCGCCCAAGGGGCGACCCTCAGCTCTCGCAGGCGGTCACGCAAACGGTGGCGGTCGGCGCCCCAGGTGGACCATAGCCCCACTCGGTCGATGACCAGGTCATCTGGATCCGCCGGAGCGAGCGCCGCCGTCGGTACGACCGCGAGGTCGACGGCGGGTGGTCCGCCACCGACGCCCGGAGTGGCTCCGACGCGTGTGCCGGCATCGAACCCGATCTCCACGATATCCACCCGCCGGTCAAGCACCTCCGCCAGCGCCAAGGCGCCCGCGCCGAGTGCGCGGTGGGCGTCGTCGGGCGGCAGCGCGAGCTCGATGAGCAAGTCCGCAAGCGGGCCACCGAGGATGCCGCGGTGCGCGGCCGGTCCAAGCAGTACTTCCCCGGGACGTCGGCTGAGATCGCCGAAGGCCTCGAGATGATCGCCCATCCCGCCCGCCAGGACGATGACGAGCTCCGGACGCCGCCCGGCGACCGCGGCGACGAGCGCGGCCATCTCCCCCACGGCACGCCGCTCATCGGCCGCGGGTGGATCGCCCGCGCCGACGAGGATGGCGCTCACCCCGGCGTCGAGGAGGATCGACGACATGGCGAGTGGATCGGTCGACTCGGCGCTGCCGGAGACGGTGCGCCAGCCGCTTCGCGATGCCGTGGCCACCAGGGGCGCCACCGCCCGGTCGGAGGCCGCGATGATGGCCAGCTTGCGTGGTGCGTGACTCGCGACCTCGAGACGCGGGAGGTCGACCGCCCCGCCACGGCGAAGGTCCAATGCGGCGGCAAGCGCGGGGTCCGCGGCGACGGCGCGGTCACCGAGGACCGAGATGACGGCTTCGATATCCGCGCCGGCGGGCATCGACAGGGAGCCGATAAGACGCCACCGGCCACCAACGCGTCCGATCAGGGCAGCGGCGATCGTGGCGGCGCCCGTATCAAGGGCGAGGAAGGCTCGGGGCTCGCTCGTCACCTGTCCATGCTACCCGCCCGGCCCGACCGCCGGTTCGAAGACGCGCAGCTCAAGCGTCCCAGACGACCTCTTCGTCCGATTCCTCGAGCCGGGCGATGAGCAGCTCGATCCCCATGTCATCCGCGAGGATCTCGCTCGCTGAGGCCAGGTCGCCGCCGAATACGCCGCGCAGGACCGGGTCGAAGAAGAGCATGGCATTCGCCCCGAGCGCGCGGTACGGGCGGCTCGCCTCGAGGAAGTGGACCGCCGGGCCTGTCAGTCCGCGCAGCTGGATCTCCTGCGCCACCTGCTCCACGAGCTCGTCACGCTGCTCCTCGGTCACCTCGTACGACCCATTCATGGCTGACTTCCGGTGACCGGCTCCGACGCGGGGTGAAGCACCGCACTGAACGCCTGGTAGACCGCCGCGCCGCGCAAGGCGAAGATGACGTGCGCGATCCCGGGGCTCACGGTCAGCTCATCACGGACCGTCTCGACCGTGATCCTGGCCGCCTCGTCCAGCGGAAAGCCGCCGACCCCTGTCCCGAGTGCCGGGAATGCGATGCTCGTGGCGCCGATATCGCGGGCACGGGCCATGGCGCTCCGAACAGCGGCCTCGATGACCGGGCCGCTCGTGCGTCGCTCGCGGTCGAGCGACACGGCATGGATGACGGCCCTCGCAGCGAGCGTGCCGGCCGGCGTGACGATGGCGCCACCAAGCGGCACGGGAGCCTGACGGACCGCAGCGAACTCGATCGAGTCGCCACCCGCGCGCTTCAAGGCCCCGCCGACCCCGGTCGACATCCACAGCGACAGATTGGCCGCGTTCACGATGGCATCGACTTCAAGGTCGCAGATATCGCCATTCCAGAGTTCGATTCGCGCCAACCTATCCACTCCGTTCGGCAAGCGTCCGCAGATCGACCGGCCCGGACCCGGCATGGTACACCCGAGGTAGGCGCCGAGCCATGCCCGTCACGACTTCCCAGGAGTTGGTGGTGCGTTCCTGCGCCAGATCCGCCGCCGTGATCCGATCGTCGCCGGAGTCGCCAAGAAGGATGAACTCGTCCGCAGCGTCGACCGGACGGCCGGGCACGTCCGTGATATCGGCCATCACCGCGTCCATGGATACGTTGCCGACGAGCGGCACACGTTGCCCGCGGACGATGGCGCTGGCCCGGTTCGAGAGGCTGCGCGACCAACCATCGCCATAGCCCAGCGGCAGCGTCGCGATCCGGCTCGGTCGCGTGGTCCGGAAGGTCGGGCCATAGCCGACGCCCGCCCCCGCCGGCAGGTCGGCGACGCGCACCGGCCGCGCGAACAGCGCCATCACCGGCCGCAGATCCGCGACGACCCAGGCGGCCACGGTCGTCACGTCAAGTTCGTCCGGCACGAGCCCATAGATCGCCAGCCCGGGTCGGACGCCGTCGTAGGCCACGATGCCCTCCGCCAGAAGTGCAGCACTGGCGGCGACATGTCTGGGCGGGAGGTGGATCCCGGTGGCCGCGATAGCCGCGACGGCGGCCTCGAAACGAGCGACCTGGGCGCCTGTGATCGCCTGGTCCTCGACGGCCTGGAAATGCGTCCACAGACCGGCCAGGGCGACACCCGGGGACGAGGCGACCAACTCGGCGGCGGCCACAAGGTCGGACTCCACGAACCCTCCCCGCCCAAGCCCCGTCTCGACCTCCAGCTCCACGGCCAGGGGCCGCCTGGAACCGACTGCGGTAGCCGCGCGGACGACGTCCGCAAGCGCAGCTCCGTCACCGGCCGCAACCGCGATCCCAAGCCGCGCGGCCTCTCCGACCCAGACGGCCGGAACCGGATAGAGGACAAGGATCGGACCCAGCACACCCCCGTCACGCAGCTCGAGGGCCTCATCCATGGTCGCAACGCAGAAACCGTCCGCACCTGCCGCCTCGAGCTCGAGCGCGACCGGGATGGCTCCGTGGCCGTATGCATCAGCCTTGACCACCGGCCGGACCGGGACGTCGGGCCCGGCAAGCCGACGCAGGACCGCCAGGTTGCCGCGGAGGGCGACGAGGTCGATCTCGAGCCAGGCGGTGCGGGGCAACGGTGACAGCCCGGCGTCAGCCAGGCGACGTTCGATCGGTAGGCGCGAGGTCATCGCGTTCACGAGCCGGCGAGCGACTCAGGGCCTGGCCCGTGACGGATCCGTCACGTGTCTGGACGTCGCCGTTTCCGGATCCGACGGCGGCCCAGCCGTCCCGAATCCGAGACGTTTGCTGGCAGTCCGCCGCTCCGCGACTGCGGCAAGGCGTTTGCGCGCCAGCGCGAGACCGTCGGGCAGGTCGGAGGCAAGCATGCCCGCGTCGCCGAAGCGTTCACGCCCGATATCACCGGCCAGACCATGCAGGTAGACCCCGAGACGGGCGGCCGCGAACGGCTCCAGCCCCTGCGCCAGCAGTGACCCGATCGCGCCCGCCAGGACGTCCCCGGTCCCACCGGTCGCGAGCGCGGGGTTCTCGAACGGCGCGATCGCGGCGGTCCCATCCGGCGCGGCGATGATCGTTCGCGCGCCCTTCAGGACGACGACTGCGCGCCATGTCGCCGCTGCATCGAGGGCGGCAGCGAGACGCGCGTCGTCGTCCGCGTTGACATCGCCGTCGTCGGCGGGCTGGCCGCTGCTCCCCGCGCGGAGTCGGGCGAATTCGCCGGCATGTGGGGTCAGGATCGCCGGACGCCGGTTCCCCTCCCACCAGTGATCCATCGTCGCCATGGAGCGAAGTGCCTCGGCATCGAGGACGATCGGGACCGTGTCCATCTCGCCGGACATCGGCAACAGGGATCGGACCAGCTCGGCGGTCGCGAGACCTGGGCGCAACCCGGGGCCAACGACGATGGCATCGTGTTCGTGGTCGAGGATCCGCGCGAGAGCCGGCTCGGGATCGACCTCCTCGATATCGTCCTCCGGAAGCGCCATGGTGGTCGCCTCGACGACCTTGGCCGCGAACAACGGTTGGAGCGATCCCGGAACTGCCAGCGTGACCAGCCCGACGCCGGTTCGACCGGCCGCGCGGCAGACCAGAAGGGCCGCACCCGCATAATCGAGCGAGCCGGCGATGACCAGCAGCCGTCCGAACGAGCCCTTGTGCCCACGAACCGATCGAGTCGGGATGAGACCGGCGGCGATATCGTCATCGAGCCGCGTCGCGCCCGCCGGGAAGGCCATGGAGGTGCCGTCGGTCGTCCCGGTCGTCGGCACGTCTCGCCGCCCGAAGCCGACCGGTCCGCGCTCAGGCACGAGGGGTCTCAGGCTCAAGGGGTTGGGGAGCGTCGGATGCAAGCGCCTCGGCGCCACCCGCCGCCGCTGTGGCACGCAGCCGCTCGATCCGAGCGAGGATCCGTCGCTCGCGGTCGTCAAGCCGTTCCTCGATATCGGGCGGGAAGACATACCGGCCGCCGGCCGTCCGGACGCCGAAGGCGATGGCGACGGCGTAGTCCGATTCATGGGTGATGGACAGGGCGATCCGCTCCATGCCGAGCTGCTCCGCCCGCGCGGCGGCCCGGCCGTGGAGCCGCACCGCCGGCTGGCCGGTCGGGAGGCGCTCGACCTCGATATCACGCCAGCCGATCCCCCGCACGCCAAGACCCAGCACCTTGGAGACCGCCTCTTTGGCCGCCCATCGACCGGCCATCGTCTCTGGTCGGCCGCGCACGTAGCGCTGCTCCGCCTCGGTCAGGACTCGGTTCGAGAAGCGTGGTCCGAACCGTTCCAGGGCCGCCCGGATCCGCTCGACCTTGATGATGTCGATCCCGAGCTCCGTGGTTCCCTCTGGCACGAGGTCCGGTGGAGGCGTCACCCTATTCCACCGTGACCGACTTGGCCAGGTTGCGCGGCTGGTCCACGTCCGTGCCTCGCGCAACCGCGATGTGATAGGCGAAGAGCTGGAGCGGGATGATGGCGAGGACCGGACTGAGCGCCTCGTGCGTGTCCGGGACCCAGCAGATGTCATCGGCGTAATGGGCGATGGCCTCGTCACCTTCGGTCGCGACCGCGATCACCCGCGCATCACGGGCTCGACCCTCCATGACATTGCTGATCAGCTTGTCATAGACCGACGAATGGGTCGCGACCGCGACCAGTGGGCATTCGGCGTCGAGGAGCGAGATGGGGCCGTGCTTGAGCTCGCCCGCCGCATACCCCTCCGCGTGGACGTAGCTGACTTCCTTGAGCTTGAGCGCGCCCTCGAGCGCAACGGGGTACGTCGACCCGCGACCAACGAACATGAACCCGCGTGAGTTGACATAGCGACGGGCCAGGTCCGGCGTCGTTATCGCGGCCGCTTCGAGCGCCCGCGCCGCGGCAGCCGGCAAGGCACGGAGCGCCCGGCCAAGGGCCAACTCGTCGGCATCCGGGAGCGTGCCGCGCGCCTTGGCGATGGCAGCGGCCAGGATGACCAGGGTCGTGACCTGGGTGACGAACGTCTTTGACGCGGCCACGGCGATCTCCGGGCCGGCCTGCAGGAACAGGACCGCAGCGGCTTCGCGGGTGATCGCGGAACCGACCGTGTTGGTCACCGCGATGATCGGGCAGCCACGCTCACGAGCGAGTCGCGTCGGCGCGATCGTATCCGCGGTCTCACCCGACTGCGTCACGGCGATCACGAGGGTCCGCTCATCGAGCGGTGGCGGTCCGTAGCGGAACTCCGACCCGATGTTCGCCCTGGCCGGGATCCCGGTCCAGGCCTGGATGGCTGCCGCTCCGACGAGTGACGCGTAATGGGCGCTGCCGCAGGCGATGAGCTCGACCCGCGTGACCGTCCGCAGGACCGCTTCGAGGTCGGCCAGCTCGTCGACCTGGATCCGATCGGCGCGATCAACCCGTCCGGCGATCGCCTGACTCAGTGATTCCGGTTGCTCGTTGATCTCCTTGAGCATGAAATGCTCGTAGCCGCCTTTCTCTGCGGCCTCCGGCGTCCAGTCGATCGTCGTGACTGTCCGCTCGAGCGTCGCGCCGGCGACATCGGTGATCGTGACGCCCCACGGCCGGATGTCGGCAACGTCGCCGTCCTCGAGGAAGACGATCCGGTCCGTATGGGCGAGGATCGCCGCGACATCCGATGCGAGGAAACTCTCGCCATCCCCCAGACCGACGACGAGCGGCACGTCCTTGCGGGCACCGATGAGCCGGTCCCCTTCTCCGATGTGCATCACGACAAGGGCATAGGCGCCCTCCAGCTGCCGCAGCGTCGCGCGGACGGCCTCGGCGAGGTCCCCGTCATAGGCCTCTTCGACCAGATGCGCGATGGCCTCCGTGTCGGTCTCGGAGGTGAGCTCGTGGCCGCGCGCCTCGAGGCCGTCCCGCAACTCGCGGAAGTTCTCGATGATCCCGTTGTGGATGACCGTGATCCGGCCGGTGCAGTCGCGATGGGGGTGAGCATTCAGATCGTTCGGGCGCCCGTGGGTCGCCCAGCGCGTGTGGGCGAGGCCGATGGCGGCATGCGGCGTCCGGTCGGCGATCGCGGTCTGGAGATTGACGAGTTTACCGGCGCGTTTCTCCACGAAGAGGTCGCCCGCGTCGTCCACGAGCGCGATCCCGGCCGAGTCGTAGCCGCGGTACTCAAGCCGCTTGAGACCCTCGATGAGGATCGGACCCGCCTCGCGTGGACCGGTGTAGCCGACGATGCCGCACATCTCGTCAAGTCCTCCGTTCATGCCCGGGGACGCCGGCCGGCGGGCAGTGGTGGCTCCGATGGATGGGCACCGCGCTCAGTCTAGTCGCTCTCCGGCGAGGGCCGCGAGCGAGTCGGCCAACTCGGTGACCAGGGCTCCGTCGGATCCCTCGACCATCACGCGCAGCGCCTGTTCCGTGCCGGACGGCCGGACCAGGACGCGACCCGTGGATCCCAGCCGCTCGGTCGCGTTCGCGATCGCCAACTGGAGGACTCGATCGCCTTCCCATTGGTCCTTGTGACGCGCGTGGACCGCACGCTGTTGCTGCGGCAGCAGCGGGATGGCTGCCGCGAGTTCGGCGAGGCTCGACGACCGGCGAGCCATGACGCGCAGGATCTCCAGGGCCGTCACGATGCCATCGCCGGAGGTCGTGTGTTCGAGCACGATGACGTGGCCGCTCTTCTCGCCACCGAGGACCGCACCGGAGACCTGCATCCCCTCGAGGATGTACTTGTCACCGACCGGGGTCCGGACGACATGCCCCCCTGCCGCCTCCACGGCGGACTGCAGGCCGCCGTTCGAGAGCACGGACACGACGAGACCCCCACCGGGCAACTCGTCGCGGCTCAGGCGGTCGAGGGCGAGGATGCCGAGGACCTGGTCGCCATCCACGACCTGTCCGCGGGCATCCACCGCGATCAGCCGATCCGCGTCGCCATCGAGGGCGAACCCGACGTCGGCGCTCATCGCCACGACCGCCTCGGCGAGGGATGCCGGCGCGGTCGCCCCGGAACGGACGTTGATGTTGATACCGTCCGGCTCGGCATGGATGACCTCGACGTATGCACCGGTCGCGGCCAGGATCTCCGGGCCGACAGCCGAACCCGACCCATTCGCGGCATCGAGGACCAGACGCAGACCGCGAGCGTCGACCGAGGCGGCGAGCCCGAGACGATGCGCCCGGTAGTCGTCCAGCCGACCCGTGGCATCGATCATCCGGCCTAGTTCATGATTTGGCGCCCCGGTCAGCTCCT
>Ga0315287_10006185_pt1 | contig 11869 bp, 9 predicted proteins | sample YL17G11_0_MG_FD_205037 | JGI IMG/M metagenome (GOLD analysis project Ga0315287, IMG submission 205037) | Sediment microbial communities from Yellowstone Lake, YNP, Wyoming, USA - YL17G11_0 | ecosystem: Environmental > Aquatic > Freshwater > Lake > Sediment | place: USA: Wyoming | collected...
TGAGCATGAACCTCTGGAGATGGCCAAGATGCGGCAGCTCGTCGACGAAGAGCACGCCCTGGTGGGCGTTGTGTATCGCCCCGGCCACGACCCTGTCGTAGGGTGCGGTCCCGAGCTGCGGGTGACCACCGTAGGGGTCGTGCCTCACATCCCCGAGCAGCTCGACCTCGCTGGCTCCGGTCGCCAGGACGAACGGGTTCCTGGTGATGGGGATTATGACCTTGCGCGGGCTCTCCTTCTCCAGCTCCCGCCTCTTCTCGAGGGCCGGCTGGTCGAGGACCTTGATCATCTCGCCCGCGCGCTCGAACACCACCACCTCCTCCTTCCCGAACCTCTTCCTGGTGGTCGTGACGCGCTCGCGCCCTCCGCCCATCTGGCCCATGGTGACCTCGACGAGGCCCCCGAGGAGGTCCCCGAACGGGTTGTTCGACGTGGACCTCACCTGGGCGACCTTGGTGCGGGCGCACTTGGGGCAGAAACCCTCCTTGGGCGACGAGTAGGCGCCACAGCTCGTGCATCTGTAGCCGAGCCTCTCGGCCACGTTGACGGGGGCCTCCTTGGGGTCGATGAACTCCCCCTCGGCGAACCCCTTGGACTCGAGCTCCCTCTCGACCTCCTCGGCCGTCTTGACCTCGACCATGGGCCGCTCGGGGTTCTCGGGGTTGTGGACCACCCTGATCTCCTCGGTCGGCCGCGCCAGGTGCAGGGACAGGGCCTGGGCTATCATGGATTTGCCCGTTCCAGGCGGGCCCACGAGCAGGAAATGCCTGCGCTGGGCCGCGGCGATCCTGGCCAGCCTGACGGCCTCGTCCTGGCCTATGACCCGGTCGAGGGGGTCCGTCGAGATCCTGATGTCCTCGGTCGTCTCGATCTCGTCGAGCGACCTCGGACGTCTCTGGTCCGTTTGCTGGTCGTCCGTCATGCGGTTCCCGGTGCTCAGTTGAGGTTTTCCTTCGTCATGATGTTGACCTTGGTCGGCATCTTGGCGATGTTCCCCAGCTTAACACCTACGACCGCGTTGATATTCTTTTCCACGGCGAGGTCGAGTATCCTCTGCGTGATGATCCCGTCGAGCACGACGACGGTGACGCCCTCGGTGCTCTCCTTGAGCGTGTCCGCGAGCTTGCTGACATGGACCTCCTTGAGGACGTTGCCGCTCCCGTTGAGGAGCTTGGCCTTGGAGGTGTTGTTCAGCTCGTCCAGGACCTCCTTGTACCTGCCCTGCTCAGGCGAGAGCCGTCTGGTCGGGGGGCGCTCCTCGGGCCTCGGCCCGCGCATCTCCCTCGGTTCCCTGGGCTCCCTCTGCTCCCTCATCTCCCGTGGTTCGCGCGGCTCCCGGCTGCGTTCCCTGTCGTCCTCGCGCCTGCCGCCGCGGTCGCCGCGTGGCTCGTCCTGGCGCTCCTTTTTCTCACCATTCTTGCCGCCGACCTGTTGGATGTTGAACATTTCTGCGAACTGGTCCGCCGGCACCTTGTTCCTGAGGCACTTGACCATCTGCTTCTGGGTCAGCTCCTCGACCTCCTGGCCAGCGGGCGCGCGTGCGATGAAGTCGATCTCTGCGACCTGCAGCATCTCCCTGATGATGAGCTCGCCGCCCCTGTCGCCGTCCACGAACGCCGTGACGACCTTCTCGCGGGCCAGGTCGATGATCGACTGGGGCACGTTCGTGCCCTCGACCGCGATGACGTTCTTGATGCCGTATTTGAGCATGTTGAGCACGTCGGAGCGCCCCTCGACGACTATGATCGCGTCGGAGTCGTCGATGTTCGGGCCGGCCGGAAGCCTCTCCTTGCCGTAGTGCACGACCTCCTCCATCTGGAACGACTGGCGCACGGAATCCGTGAGGTCCCCGCCGCTGGTCTTCGAGGCCTTCATCAGCTCGTTCAGGAGCTGCTTCGCCCTCTCGACGATCTTGTTGCGCTTGGACACCCTGACGTCCTCGATCTTGTCGACGCTGATCCTGGCCTTGCACGGCCCGACCCTGTCGATCGTCTCGAGCGCGGATGCGAGTATCGCTGTCTCGACCTGGTCCAGGCTCGACGGGACGTAGACGATGCCCTCGGACTTGCCCTTGCTGGAACTGACCTCGACCTCTATCCTTCCGATCCTGCCACTCTTCTGCAGGTCCCTGAGGTCGAGCTCGTCACCGAGAAGCCCCTCCGTCTGACCGAATATCGCGCCGACGATGTCGGGCTTCTCAACTATGCCGTCTGTCGAAAGTCTTGCCGATATCAAGTATTTCGTTGTACTTGGATCTATATCCATGTGTCTCTCTCCTAGTGTGTGAAAAACAGGCCCGTCGTCCGTCCCCTCGGTCCAACTCTGGCTTTCGCCTCGTCCTCCGGACGGGGCGCGGGGTTTGACAAACATCTTGGCTATTGGGGGTCCTGGCAGGCACTTGGCCTCGCCCGGTCTCCCCGAGGATATTCACGTGTCAGCGTGATGATGTCAATGTGGATTTTAAGCGCTGTTCTTCTAGGACTATTAATGCGCCCTTTGATAAAAACTTTTCCATCATTTACATGATATCCGGTCGGAGCGTGCCAGCATGTCCTAGCCTACCCTCCGGAGACCACCGATATCAGCTTGATGTCCTCGCCGTCCTCGAGCGGTTCGTCCAGGGGGATGGGGTCCTCGCCCCGCACAGGGATCCACTCATCGGGATGGAGGCCGATCGCCCTTAAGGCATCCTCCGCGGTCGCGCCGTCCACCAGGTCGACCGTCCTGGTCTCTTTCCTCGTCGGCAGGAGGTGCAGCCTGATCCTCATGTCTTGCCCCTGCCCGGGGAGGGATGGGCCCGTATTAACTCCTTCCTCGCCGCGGCGGCGTCCCGGCCGGCTAGGCCCCGATTGAAAACGTCATATACTCGACCGCTGATGCAAGTGTGCAATCCAGGGATACTGCCGAGGTAGCTAAGCCCGGTTTAAGGCGGTAGGCTCGAGACCTACTGGTGTTCGTCACCACGGGAGTTCAAATCTCCCCCTCGGCGCCACAATCCTCCTCCCCGGTCACGCGCCCCCGCGGCGGAAATCATAGGGATTATCTACGGGCCGGGCCATCACTCAGCCGCACCATGACCCCGAAGAAGATGCTCATCATCGTGTGCGACGGCCTCTCCGACCGGCCAGTGAAGCAGTTCGACGGCAGGACCCCTCTCCAGGCGGCGCGCAGGCCCGCGATGGACGCCCTGGCGCGACACGGCACGAGCGGCGTCATGGACGTGATAGGCCCTGGGGTCATACCGGGGAGCGACACAGCGCACCTTGCCCTGTTCGGCTACGACCCGTACAAGGTCTACACCGGGCGCGGGCCGATCGAGGCCGCAGGGGCCGGGATCGAAGTGGCGCGGGGGGATGTCGCCTTCAGATGCAACTTCGCGACTGTCGACGGGTCTCTCAGGGTCGTCGACAGGAGGGCCGGCAGGATCAAGGTCGGGACGGACCAGCTCGCCAAAGCCGTGAGCGGCATGGTGATCGAGGACATCAAGGTCGTTTTCAAGGAGGGCTCAGAGCACCGGGGGGCCCTCGTGCTGAAGGGCCCGGGTCTGGACCACAGGGTGACGGACGTCGACCCCCATGATGAGCAGAGGATACTCGAGGCCAAAGCCATGGGCCCGGAGGCCGAGAAGACCGCGAGGGTCCTGAACGAGTTCGTCCGCAGGTCCTATGCCGCCCTCTCCGACCATCCCGTGAACAGGGCCCGCGTCGCCAACGGTCAGCCTCCCGCCAACATCATCCTGCCCAGAGGGGCGGGGAGCATACGCGAGCTCGAGCCTCTCTCGGAGCGGTATGGGATCAGCTGCGCGGCCGTCGCGGGGGTGACGCTAGTGAAGGGCATCTGCAAGCTGGTTGGCATGGACGTCGCCGATGTCCCAGGCGCCACCGGCGGACTCGATACGGATTACAGGGCGAAGGCGGAGGCCGCGCTGAGGCTCCTGCAGACGCACGACCTCGTGTTCATCAACGTCAAGGCGAGCGACATCGCAGGGCACGACGGGGACTTCCGGATGAAGGTCCAGGTCATCGAGAGCATCGACATGATGCTGGGCATGATCCTGAAGGACATCCACGAGGACGTCGTCGTCGCCCTCACGGCGGACCACTCGACCCCGGTCGCCACGAAGGACCACAGCGCGGACCCGGTCCCGGTCACGATCTCGGGCGGCGGCGTCAGGGTCGACGGCGTGCGCGAGTTCGACGAGATTTCGGCGGCGATGGGCGCACTCGGGAGGATCCGTGGTTGCGACCTCATGCCCATAGTGCTCGGCATGGCGGACCGCGCGAAGAAGTTCGGGGCCTGATCGGCCTCATGGGCGGGACTGGAGACTTCCTCAGTTCATCTCTGCCAGTGCCCTGTTTATGGCCTCTTCCTGCATGTGCCCGACGATCTTCAGGTCGACCTTCTTGACGCCCTTGACATCGAGCACGCGCCTCTTGATGTTCTGGGCCAGATGCACGCCCAACGGGCAGAACGGCGAAGTGGGCTTGAAAGTGAGCCCGACGCGGTCCTTGGTCACCTTGAGGTCGGAGATCAGGCCCATGTCGTACACGCTGATGTTGGTGTGCGGGTCGATGATCTCCTTGAGAACCGTTACGACTTCCTCCTCGCTCGGCATCTGACATCCCCTGTTCTTGTGCTGTTCGGTCTGGCGGTGCAGTGGCGGCATCCAGTATTAAGTTATTGATTGACCAGTTCGGTCCTGCGGGTGCTGGCCGCGGTTCGTCAGATCTCCCGCCTCTGCTTCTTGAAGTAGTCGAGGACTATCTTCCGCTGGCCCTTCCTCAGTATCTCGGAGAGCGTCGACGGAGAGACGCCGAACATCCTGGCCAGCTCCCTGAGGCTGATGCGCTTCGGATAGTCGAAGTACCCCCTCTCGAAGGCCACCTGGGTTATCTTGTCCTGCCTCTCCGTCAGCGTCTCCTTGTCGTCGATCTTCGTGAGCTTGACGAGCTCGGCATCCACGCTCTTGTCCTTCAGGTGGTCGAATATCTCCTTCAGGACCTTCTTCTCCTCGATTATCAGGGTCCATTCCACCTTCCCGGCGCCCCTCGACTGGGCCGATATGAGGAACACATCCGCGTCGCTGATGATCCTGCAGATCTCGCACCTGATGGTGGTGATCGCCCCGATGACCTTCCCCTTGTCCGTCACGGATGTGTCCAGCTTGGACACCAGCGGGTTGGCCTTGATGTCCCTGAGCACATCCTGGATGGTGTCCTCAGGCGCGGATATCTCGACCAGGTCCTTGACGCCGTGCTCCGCGAACGGCACCCGGTTGATGACCTTTATGGCGGTGGATGGGTACTTCGACGATATCTCGCTCATCCAGTGCTGCGGGATACTGAGCGCTATCACTGCCTCCATCATCGATGATTACCTCCCGAAGAATCCGCTCTTGGTTCCCCCGTCCTGAGAAGGTCTACAGCGTATATCTATTTTGAGCAAATCCCTGGCTGGGCCTGGCATGGCCACCACTTTCGCGGTCCCTGAAAACTCCCTTATCTATGGCAATCGTTCATGGATGCGTCAGGATGAACACGGACAGGTTCGGGCGGTCGGCCTCCCTGGTGGACACGCCGACGCTTTTCGAGGAGATTGTCTCCTCGGATGATGCCTCCAGGGTGTCTTCTAGATGCGTCTACTGCAAAGGCTCGAAGATGCTCTGCGGGAAGGACCGGTGCAGCGTGCTCACGAGGTTCTTCTCGGCATCGAGGGCCATGAAGCGCATAGACCGGCTGGACCTGGACGGGGCCAGCCCCCCGAGCGTGTTCGTCGGGAGGTACGGGTACCCCAAGGTGGCGGTCGGGCCAATGATCCCGCCGTACCATGGCGACACATCCCTCATGGACACGCCTGAGCGCTGGGTCGGTCTGTCGATCGACGAGATCGTGGACTTCAGGTCGAACCTCGTCAGGGGGATGCACTGGGTGGACATCCACGACGTCGACAACCAGAGCCACATCATATCCAGGACCAGGGAGCTGGCCCTTGCGACCAAGCCGCCGGAGGTCGCAGCCCTGTTCTCGAAGAAACCCCATGGCCGGCTGACGGTCAACGACGACATCCAGCCTTTCGGGCCATCCGCCCCGCTAGAGAGGTTCGATGTGGCGAACTTCAGGTTCGACGGCCGCCTCGAGAAAGCCTACTACGACACGGACCTGCTGGCGAAGGACGCGATCATATCGCTTTACAGGGACGGCTCGATGCTGTCCCAGATCCAGAGGGCGTTCAGCGTGGGCGCGTTCGGGGCGGGCAGGCGGCGCAGGTTCGTCCCGACGAGGTGGAGCATCACGGCGGTGGATTCCCAGCTCGGGCTGAACATGCTCGATACGACGAAGACCTTCCCGCTCATCAACGAGTACAGGGTGTACGAGACCACCAGCCTGGACAACAGGTGGGCCATCCTCATGATGCCGACCTCGTGGCGTTACGAGCTCATCGAGGCGTGGTACCCTAAGACCGCCTGGAACCCGTACGGGGACAAGATCGCCATCATGGGGGACCACGAGTTCTTCGACGGGCGCAAGGAGTATGCCAGCATCGGCGGGTGCTACTACGCCGCCAGGCTGGCCGTGAACGAGCTACTGCAGCAGGAGCGTCGTCAGGCCGGCGTGTCAATCCTGAGGGAGTCGCACCCCGGATACATACTGCCGGTGGGCGTTTGGAACGTCAGGGAGAACGTCCGCGCGGCGCTCAGGACCGCCCCGAGGAGGTTCCCGACCCTCGGCGAGGCCCTGACGCATGTCTCGATCGTCATGGACATCCCTGTCTCAAGATGGATAAAGAACAGCGCGATCCTGAAGGACGCGCTCTACCAGCGGCGCATCGACGATATGTGGGGGTGAACCAGCGGACCGCCGCATCGTGGACTGCAGGACGGCACTGTCCCCGTCTCGGCTCCCGGGCCTGGACTTGGCGCTGAACCCGTACAGGGGCTGCGAACATCGATGCGCGTACTGCTACGCCCAGGACGTGACCAGGTTCGCGACGGACCGCCCCTGGGGGGACACGGTCGAGGTCAGGGCGAACATCGTGGCCAGGCTGAAGACCGAGCTGGTGCGGGGCGTCAGCGGCGTCTGCGGGATAGGTACAGTGACCGATCCGTACCAGCCGGCCGAGGTGGAGTACGAGCTGACGAGGGGATGCGTCGCCATGCTCAGGAGGTTCGATGCGCGGATCAGCATCCTGACGAAATCGGACCTCGTCCTTAGGGACCTGGACCTTCTCAGGTCCTGGCCGTCGGCCGAGGTCGGGGTGACGGTGTCATGCGTCGATGAGAGGATATCGTCGGTGCTGGAGCCTGGGGCGCCGTCGCCGAGGAGGCGGTTCGAGGCCATGGCGCGTCTCTCCTCCGAGGGGGTCGACTGCTATCTCATGGCGGCCCCGGTCATACCTGGCGTGAGCGATTCCGAGGAGCTCCTGGCCGGCATGGTCTCGGAGGCCAAGGGCGCGGGGATCGGGAGGATCATGTGGGACATGTACAATCCGAAGCCCATCGCCCACTCCAGGTTGATGGGCGCGCTGGAGCGGTCGGGCATCCGCCCCGGGCCCAGCGCATCGCCGGGGCGTGCATCGGATGTCCGGAGGGTGCTCGCGAGGGAGTGCACGGCCTCCGGGATACAGCTGACCGATGCGTTCTAGACTCTGTCGGCACGCTGGACGTCTGTTTGGATGGGGCCGCGGCGGTCAGAGCCCTGCCACATCTGGACGACCATCGCGTCGTACACGATGGAGCGCTTGGTCCGTGAGAGCGCATAAGTCCTGTAGTTCCCTGTGTCGGGCAGATGTCCGGTGCGGGCGTCGTGGTTGCAGTCTCAGCCCTGAACTGGCTGTAATCTGTCCCGGGCATGCCATGTGTGCCGACTTTTGCGGAATGTGTGCGGCAAAGGTTATATAGAAGCTCTATCATATTCGAAACCTCGGAGGCAACATTGCATGATGGGAACGCAACCCGTTATTGTATTTAAGGAAGGAACGGAGTCGACGAAGGGCAAATCCGCTCAGAGCAACAACATAATGGCGGCCAAGGCCGTCGCCGACGCCGTCAGGAGCACCCTCGGTCCGAAGGGCATGGACAAGATGCTCGTGGACAGCATGGGTGACATCGTCATAACCAACGACGGTGCGACGATCCTGAAGGAGCTTGACATCGAACACCCTGCGGCCAAGATGATCGTGGAGATCTCGAAGACCCAGGACAACGAGTGCGGGGACGGCACGACATCGGCTGTCGTCATAGCAGGCGAACTCCTCAAGAAATCTGAGGCGCTCATCGAGCAGAACGTGCACCCGACCGTCATAGCTAACGGTTTCAGGCTGGCCGCCCAGGAGGCAATCAAGATCCTGAAGGACATCGGCTTCGAGGTGTCCCCGACAGACAAGAAGACACTCAAGCTCGTGGCCAGCACGGCCATGACCGGCAAGAGCGTCGGCGGCGAGAGAGACACCCTCTCCGACATAGCGGTTGAGGCAGTCCTCGCGATCGCTGAGAAGATCGACGGGAAGTACCGTGCCGACGTCGACAACATCCAGGTCGAGAAGAAGAACGGTGGAGCGGTCTCCGACACGAAGCTCATCAAGGGTCTCGTGCTCGACAAGGAGCGCGTCCACCCGAGGATGCCTGCGACGATGAAGAACGCGAAGATCGCGCTCGTCGACTCGGCACTCGAGATCAAGAAGACCGAGGTCGAGGCCAAGATCCAGATCAGGGACCCGATGCAGATGCAGAAGTTCCTCGACGAGGAGGAGAACACGCTCAAGAGCATGGTCGCCAAGGTCAAGGCGTCCGGCGCCAACGTGCTCATCTGTGAGAAGGGCATCGACGACCTCGCACAGCACTACCTTGCGAAGGAGGGCATATACGCCGTCCGCAGGGTCAAGAGATCCGACATGGAGAAGCTCGCCAAGGCAACGGGCGGCAAGGTCGTCACGAACCTCGACGACCTGGGCAGCGCCGAGCTCGGTGCGGCAGACCAGGTGGAAGAGGTCAAGATCGCGGATTCCGACATGACCTTCATCACCGGCTGCAAGAACCCGAAGGCAGTGTCCGTCCTGATAAGGGGCGGCACGGAGCATGTCGTCGATGAGGTCGAGAGGGCCCTGCATGACGCGCTCAAGGTGGTCGCAGTCGCAGTCGAGGACGAAGTCGCGGTCGCAGGCGGCGGCGCACCCGAGATCGAGATGGCCATCAGGCTCAAGGATTTCGCGGCATCGATCGGCGGCAGGGAGCAGCTCGCGATCGAGGCCTTCGCTGAGGCGCTGGAGATCATCCCGTGGACCCTTGCCGAGAACGCTGGCATGGACATGATCGATGTGGTCATCGAGCTCAAGAGCGCCCACTCGAAGAAGGCCGGCAAGAACTTCGGCGTCAACGTCCTGGCGAACAAGGTCTCTGACATGATGACCGCGAAGGTCATCGAGCCGATGAGGGTCAAGACCCAGGCGATCCAGTCCGCTACCGAGGTCGCGTCGATGATCCTGAGGATCGACGACGTGATCGCCGCGAGGAAGCTCAGCCCTGGCGAGGGCGCACCTCCGGGCGGCATGGGTGGCATGGGCGGCATGCCCCCAGGCATGATGTAGACCGGTCAGCCAGTCGGGGCCGCGAGGCCCAAAAACCCTTCAAACCCCACATCCTTATCCCAATGCCCACTTCTTATAGCGTAGGCGCGATGAAGCGCCTGTGGTCCGATGAGGAAATCGTGCGTGTTCTCCCTCCTGGCCGTGGTGTCGATGACGTTCATCCCGTTCTCAGGGGCCTTTGCCTCCGCCGATGGCATGGCTCACTACTACGATCCGTACAGCGTGACGGGGCTGATAAGTCAGGACGCGCAGTTCGGCCTCATATCCTATAGCTCCGGCGAGGAGAAACTGGCGATATCTATCAGAATCTCCGAATCGGACCTGATGCTGGGGACAAGCGCGGTCTGGATGTTCCCCGTTCCTGCCGCTCCAGAGAACGTCGACATATCGCTGATCTCGGAGATAACCACCCTTGGTGGATCTCCATTGGGCCTTGTCGCAGAGTCGGAGATGTCCGACTATCTCGCGGCTGTGCTGATGAGTCAGGTGTACACGGTCCCCTTGACGTGGGCGATCATGGACGACCGGCTGCTACTGCCTAGAGACAATCTCATGCTAGGTTGGGAAGAACCCATCAGGGTCATCGAAACCGTCGCGGCCCAAGGCATGGTCGCGGAGCTCGTCGGCACGAACGACAGCACAGCGCTCGGCGAGTACCTCGAATCGAAGGGCATGGTCCTCGGGCCATTGGAACAGGCGACAGTGGAGGAATACGTCGGACAGGATTACAGCTTCGTCGTGTCCTGGATCCCGAACACGACTGCCTTCATGGAGGCCGCTCCTGGTGTGGTCAACTACGATGGTGACAGGTATTACAACCTCGGCATAAGGATGGATTTTCCAACGGACCGGATCTTCTACCCGATGAGACTGACCAGCGCATATGGGGACGAACATGTCCCCATGCTCGTGGAAGTCTTCGGTCTCGTCTCCGTGGATGACCCCAGAGGCTACGATGTCGATGTGCAGCACATGTGCCACGGCTGGACACACCTCCCGCCCGACATGCAACCGTTCGCCTCGTATGGCGACGACGCACGGCTCCCGGGATACGAGTTCACGAGGATATGGGTCGATGTGGAATCGTCGTCCCTCGAGGAGGACCTCTGGATGGACGACGAGAGTCCCATGGGTGCGGATGTCCTTGTGTTCGCGACCCTGAACCCGCTGGTCGTCGTGCTGATATCGTTCGTCCTGGCCTCAATGCTGGCGAGCATCATAGTCGCGTTCCTGGTCTTCAGGCCCTACGGGCCAAGGCTGGAGCGCTTCGCTCTCCTGGCGGGGCTGAACTTCCTCTCCATCATAGCCATCTGGTTGGCGCTGCGCAACGAGAGGGTGAAGAAGTACCTGATCCCCACGGAGGAGCCTATCCCTGCGCCAGGGAAGATGCTGTACACGGACTACCTGATAGGGTTCTCCCTCGCCTTCATCGCCCTGTTGATCCTGATACCCGCGATCTTCCTGGTCGTCGCGACAACATGATGCGGGGCCGGCCTCGCAGAACCTCGACTGGACCTATCGTCTGCCAGCCTCCGCCAGCCTCTCGATGACAGCTGCGGTGAACGCTATCCCGTGCACGAGGCTCTTCATCGGCATGTTCTCATCCGGGGCGTGGATGTTGGTCCCCTCCACATCGGCCTGGCTCCCGGTCATGCATATGGGCGTGTGGGGCGTGAAGAACGCGACCGGCCCTGACGACCCCGTCATGGGGACGACATCGGCGTGGGCCGGTGAGACGAACTCCGAGGAGACCTCATGCATTATCTTGATGAACGGGTCGTCCGTCGGCGTCTTCGCAGGGTCGTACCCTCCCCTGAAAGTGACCTGAACGTCGGTGAATCCCTTCTCTATGAGGTGCTGCCTGAGCAGCACATCGACCTTGTCCATGGTCTGACCGGGCACGAGCCTGATATCCAGCTTCGCGTGCGCCTGCGCCGGGACTATCGTCGCGTCCTCCGGTCCCTGGTATCCGCTCGTGAGTCCTGATATGGACACGACCGGTCTCAGGTAGAGTGCGGTGAGCATGTCCAGGTTGGAGCCCTTCGCGGCGAAGCTCTCGAGGCCGTAGTCCGCTTTGTAGAGCCCGCGGATGTCCCTCCTGTACATTCTGAGCACATCGAGGTCCTCCTTCGCGGGCTCCCCGGCGAGCTCGTTGAACCCCTTGATCAACACGTTCCCCTTGTCGTCCTTGATGGAGTTGAGTGCCCAGACGAGGCGCCACGCGGCGTTCGGAACGATGCCGCCTTCCCCAGAGTGCACATCGGTCCTCGGGAAGAGCGGCGGGCCG
>Ga0315287_10006187_pt1 | contig 11869 bp, 6 predicted proteins | sample YL17G11_0_MG_FD_205037 | JGI IMG/M metagenome (GOLD analysis project Ga0315287, IMG submission 205037) | Sediment microbial communities from Yellowstone Lake, YNP, Wyoming, USA - YL17G11_0 | ecosystem: Environmental > Aquatic > Freshwater > Lake > Sediment | place: USA: Wyoming | collected...
AAGCGCGACACCGTGCTCAAGGCTCTGGCCGATTTGCGCGGGCACCAGCGCGTCACCGATCCGAACCCCGAGGACAAGTTTCAAGCGCTGGAGAAATACGGTCGCGATCTCACCGCCCTGGCGCGGCTGGGAAAGATTGACCCGGTCATCGGCCGCGACGAGGAAATCCGGCGCATCATGCAGGTGCTGTCGCGCCGCACCAAGAACAATCCTGTGCTCATCGGCGAACCCGGCGTCGGCAAGACCGCCATCGTCGAAGGCCTGGCCCGGCGCATGGTGAGCGGCGACGTGCCAGAGTCGCTGAAGAACAAGCGGCTAGTGGCGATGGACCTTGGCGCGATGATTGCCGGCGCGAAGTATCGCGGCGAATTTGAGGACCGGCTCAAAGCCTTTCTCAAGGAAATCACCGCCAGCGAAGGACGCATCATTTTGTTCATTGACGAACTGCACACCATCGTCGGCGCCGGCAAGGCCGAGGGCGCGATGGACGCGGGCAACCTGCTCAAGCCGCAACTGGCGCGTGGCGAATTGCGCTGCATCGGCGCCACGACGCTCGACGAATACCGCAAGCACATCGAGAAAGACCCGGCGCTCGAACGGCGGTTCCAGCCGGTCCAGGTGGGCGAGCCATCGGTCGAGGCGACCATCGCCATCCTGCGCGGGTTGAAGGAGCGTTACGAAGTGCATCACGGCATCCGGATTCAGGACGCCGCACTGGTCGCTGCGGCTACGTTGTCGCATCGCTACATCACGGATCGCTTTCTGCCGGACAAGGCGATTGACCTGGTGGACGAAGCAGCGTCGCGGCTGCGCATCGAGCTGGATTCCATGCCCACCGAGATTGACCAGTTGGAGCGCCAAATCATGCAGTTGGAGATCGAGCAGAACGCCTTGAAGAAGGAAAAGGACGAGGCGTCGCGCGAGCGATTGAAGCGGCTGGAGAAAGAACTGGCGAACCTAAAGGAGAAATCGTCGCAGCTCAAGGCGCAGTGGCAAAACGAGAAGGCCGCCATCAACGCAGCGAGCGTCATCAACAGCCAAATCGAGCAGGCGAAACTGGAACTGGAACAGGCCCAGCGCCGAGGCGACCTGAACCTCGCGGCGCAAATCCAGTACGGCAAGCTGCCGGACTTGCAAAAGAAACTCGCCGCGGCCGAGAAAGCTTTGCGCGAGAAACCCGCCGGCCAGCGGTTGCTCACCGAAGAGGTAACAGAAGAAGACATCGCGCAGGTGGTGGCGTCTTGGACCGGTATCCCGGTGAGCCGTATGTTGGAAACCGAACGGCAGAAGCTGGTCAAGATGGAGGAGCGCCTGGCGCAGCGCGTGGTGGGACAAAAGGAAGCGATCGTCGCCGTGGCCAACGCGGTGCGGCGCGCACGCAGCGGATTGCAGGACCCGAACCGGCCCATCGGCTCGTTTATTTTTCTTGGCCCGACCGGCGTGGGCAAGACCGAGCTGGCGCGGGCGCTCGCGGAGTTTTTGTTCGACGACGAGAACGCCATGATCCGCATTGACATGAGCGAATACATGGAGAAACACACCGTGGCGCGGCTTATCGGCGCGCCGCCCGGCTACGTCGGTTACGAGGAAGGCGGGCAACTCAGCGAAGCCGTGCGCCGCAAACCTTACTCCGTGATCCTGTTCGACGAGATCGAAAAGGCGCATCACGACGTGTTCAACGTGCTGTTGCAAGTGCTCGACGATGGCCGGCTCACCGACGGTCAGGGCCGCACCGTGGATTTCAAGAACACCATCGTCATCATGACCAGCAACCTCGGTTCGCCGATCATCCAGGAGTGGCTTGAAAGTAGGGGACGACGTGAGGAGTCTCTAACTTCTGCTTCTGCTGGGAAATCCAGTCAGAGACTCGTCACCTCGTCTCCTACCAAAGAAATGGAAGACAAGGTGATGGCCGAGTTGAAAAAACATTTCCGCCCGGAATTCCTGAATCGCGTGGACGACGTGATCATTTTCCAAAGCCTCGACGAAAGGGAACTGGCGCGCATCGTGGACATCCAGCTCACGCGCTTGGAGCAACGCCTCGCGCAACAGAATCTCACGCTCGACGTGGATGCCGCTGCGAAGAAGCTGCTCGCCAGCGAAGGCTACGACCCGCAATTCGGCGCCCGCCCGCTCAAGCGCGCGATTCAGGAACACCTGCTCGACCCGCTCGCCACGAAGCTCCTGGCGGGCGAATTCAAACCCGGCGAGAAGATCAAAGTCGGAACGAACGGGGACGGCCTCACCTTCAAGCCGAAGTGATTTGAACTGCGGAGGCGCGGAGATGGGAATGAGTTTTTGTGACACCAATGTTGGCAGGCATCAAGGTAGGCGGGCCATTGGCCGGTGGCTCAGGCGGAGCGAGGCGTGCCAGCGGGGTTTGCCGGGCCATTAGCGGATAGACATTTCCCGTTCAATCCGCAATTATCATCGCCGGATATGGGTTATCGCTTCTTCTACTTCACCGCGTTGGGATTGCTTTCGGGTGTCGCCCTGGTTTCTGCTCAACCCGGGCCGATAACGACCTCGAACAACAGCAATCTGGTCTTCGCGGCTTCGACGTTATTGACCAATGGGCTTCCGGGGCTATCCGGGCCGCCCGTGAGCTTGATGGTCGCCACGGTTCAATCCAATTCGGCACAAGGCGGGACGGTGTCGCTGGTGACAAGCCAGCCGTGGGCGCGTCGTTACAATGGGCCGGCGAATAATGATGATCAAGCGTACGATATTATTTCGGACAATGACGGAAATATCATTGCCGCCGGGTATTCAACTGGGAGCGGTTCAGGGACTGATTTTCTCACGATCAAGTACACGCCAGATGGCATCGGGCTGTGGACAAATCGGCACAATGGGCCGGAGAACGGGACAGACAAGATTGAATCTGTGGCGGTGGATGGTTCAGGGGGAGTTTATGTTTGCGGCGAATCAGGAAGCGGGATTGTGACAATCAAGTATTCGCCTAATGGCGTGCCGACATGGACCAATAGTTATTCCAGCGGCGCCAGTTTCTTTTTCTTAACGGGCATGGCGGTCGACAACGTTGGTAACACATTCATAGTTATGGTAGATAGCGATTCCGATTCCTATAATACCATCAAATATGACGTCAGTGGCAATGCCGCGTGGACAAACTTTTTCAAATCCTCGCCCACCAGTCAGGAGAGCGCATCGGACATTGCGGTGGATGCAGCGGGGAACATATTTTTGACGGGTTCCTCTTTCGACGGTGGGAGCAGTTGTCTGACAATCAAATGCGCCAGTGACGGTTCGGTGCTGTGGACCAACCATTACAGTATTGACGGGGGTGGTGGGTCCGGCACCCGGGTTATCGTGGATCAGCAGGGGAACGTCATTGTGGCGGTGGACTTGCACGGTCTGGCGGGCAACAAGTATTCGGTCATCAAATATTCAAATTCGGGGACAATGCTTTGGTCGAACGTCATCAACGCCGTCAATTATGCGGGAGGCGGTGTCCCTAGTATCGCAGTGGACCCGGTGGGTAATGTCTTCCTTGTTGGTGGCACTCCTGGGGCGACGACGGCGGATTTCACCACGGTCAAATACTCCAGCACGGGCGTACCCCTCTGGACCAATCGTTTTGTTGATCCGAACTCGGGCGTTCAGGAGTTTGACGGCGCAGGAACTGATAATGCCGGAAATCTTTATTTCGCAATTGCATCGGGTTCACCCGGCGGCGCGAACTACAACTACGTGACCGTAAAATATTCCGCGAATGGCGCAGCGGTATGGACGAATCGCTATAACGGTCCCGCCAACTCCAGTGACCTGACGCGCGCAATGACGGTGGACAAGGCGGGCGGTGTTTATGTCACGGGCACTTCGTCCAGCGGCGGGACAAGCTTTAGTGCCTTGGATTGGGCTACCGTCAAATACGCCGACAACGTCCGCTATCAGCCGCCAGCGAATTTCGTTGGTCAGGACACGATCACATTCACGGCGTTCGACAGCTTGGGTAACAGCGCCACGGGCTCGGTGATGATTGTCGTACTGCCCGGGCCCACGACGGTGGTTGCGCCTGACGATTACACGACCGTTGCCGGCAACACCAGTCTCAATACACTCATACGTGGCACCAATTTGCCTCGAACTTACCAGATGCAATTCACGCCCGATGCCATGGGAAGCTTGCCCGCAGGGGCGCGGATCACGGGGTTGCGCTTTCGGCTGGGCATCAATGCCGCAGTGAGTTTTCCCGAGGCCACAGTGGCATGGTCAGATTACGAGGTGCGGCTGGCTCAGGCGGCCAATTCCATAACCAGCATGAGCACGACGTTTTCGGCGAACCTGCTCAACCCGGCACTGGTGAAAGACGGCACGCTTTCCATCGTCGCCAACAACTTCAGCTACGGCAGCAATCCCAATCCCTTCAGCACGCTGATGACGCTGGATACGCCGTACGTTTATCAAGGCGGTGATTTGGTGATGCAGTTCACGCACACCGGCAGTGATTCCACCAACACCACATTTTTGGACGCCGCCAGTTCTGCCGCTCCAGGTTACGGGACCTCATTCCGCGCAATCAGCGCTAGCACCTTTGCCGCTACCACCGGGGCTGCCGCCTCCGTCACCATTGTGGAAATTGTGTTCACACCCACGATTACTCAAGCCATCACTCGCGACGGAAATCAGGTGATTATCAACGGCGCGGGGGGATTGGCGGGTGCGTCTTATCGGATCCTGACCACAACCAACGTCGAATTGCCGGCAGCTCAGTGGACGCCGATTGCCACAAACCAGTTTGGCGGGAGCGGTGGTTTTGCTCATACCAACATTCTCCAGCCCAACATGCCCGCGCGATACTTCCGCGTCAGCATGCCCTGATGACGTTCATCTGAGGTTAAAGCGCGAGCGGCTTACATTAATTCATTTCTCTTCGACGAGATCGAGAAGGCGCATCACGACGTGTTCAACGTGCTCCTGCAAGTGCTCGACGATGGCCGGCTCACGGACGGGCAGGGGAGGACGGTGGATTTCAAGAACACCCTCGTCATCATGATCAGCAACATTGGCTCGCCGATCATCCAGCAGTTTTTTGAGGCGGGCAAATTGTCGCCCAAAGAGCAGCAGGAAATGGAAGACCTGGTGAAGACGGAACTCAAAGCGCATTTCCGCCCCGAGTTTTTGAATCGCGTGGATGAGGTCATCATCTTCCACCGGCTAACGGAGGAACAGTTGGGGGCGATTGTGGATATTCAGGTGCGACGCTTGGAGCAGCGGCTGGCCCAGCAAAACCTGTCGCTGGAAGTTGACAAGCCCGCCAAGAAGCTGCTTGCCAAGGAAGGCTACGACCCGCAGTTTGGCGCGCGACCGCTCAAACGCGCGATGCAGGAACTAATCCTTGATCGGCTCGCTGGTAAATTGTTGGAAGGCGAGTTCAAACCCGGTGACACAGTCAAAATCGCGGCCAAAGATGGAGCAGTAATCCTCAACGCAAATCCATGCGAACAAGCACGGACGAGATGACTTCGAGAGGCCTGTCAGGAGCTACACCGAGGGCAAGCACACCGAGGATTAGCGCGACGCAGAGGGCACGGGTGGTGCCCGTGAGCGCGATGGACGGTCGGTCGCCAGCGTCACGGAAGCAGGCTTCGCGGACGAGGCCAAGGTAGTAGTAGATGGCGATGGCGCTGTTGATCACGGCGAGGACAACCAGTGCCAGATGGCCTTTCGCGAGCGCGGCCTTGAGCAGCGCGAATTTTCCGACGAAGCCGGCAAATGGCGGCACGCCCGCCAGCGCGAACACGCCCACCAGCAACGTCACGGCGAGCAGCGGCGAGCGGCGGTGCAGGCCCGCGAGGTCTTCGAGGGCGACGTTCGTGCCGTCGGGTGAAACCTTGCACACCACGATGAAGCAGGCCAGGACCATGAACAGATAGCTGACGATGTAGTAGAGGGCCGCCGTGTAGCCAGCCTGGTCGAGCGCCACGAAGCCGATCAGCGCATAGCCGGCGTGCGCGATGCCGGAGAAACCAAGCAGGCGCTTGAGGTCCTTTTGCATCAGGGCAATCAGGTTGCCGTAAAACATCGAGGCAACGGCGAGACACGTCAGCAGCAGCGCGATGGCTTGGTGTTCGGGCGTTGCGAGTGACACGAAGCGCACGAGCACCGCAGTTGCGCCGACTTTCGGCAGCGACGCGACCAGGCTGGTGGTTTCGTTCGACGCGCCTTGGTAAACATCCGGCGTCCAGAAATGGAAGGGGAACACGGCCAGCTTGTAGAGCAGGCCGGCGAATGTCAGCGCCAGGCCGACAATGGCGAGCGGCGATTGGATCACCGGTTGCAGCCGGGTCATCATCGTGGGCAGCGAGGTCGTGCCGGTCAGACCGAACAGGTAGCTCATGCCGAACAGCATCACGCCGGTGGCCGTGATGCCGAAAACGATGTACTTGATCGCCGATTCCATCTGCACCCTCTGGCCTTCGCGCTCCCGGCGCATCGCGACCATCACGTAGAGCGGGAACGCGGAAAGTTCGAGCGCGACGACGAGGGTGATGAGGTCAACGCTGCTAACCAGCGTCGTCAAGCCGATGACGCTGAGCGTGAGGAAGAGGAAATATTCCGGCTTCACGTCGCCGCGGATGTCGGGCAGGTCGCCACTGAGCAGCGCGATCAGCACGTAGCCGATGCCAAAGATGAGCTTCAGCCATTGCGAAAAGGCGTCCACGCGATACGCGCCGTCGAAGAGCACCGCCTGTTGGCTCAGCGTGAAGGCGCTGGCAACGATCATGGCCAGCGCTGCAAGGATCGCGACCTGCCGCGCTTGCTGGCCGCGTCCGTTCCCCAAAGTGAGAGCGAACAGGGCGAGTGCGCCGCCAGACAGAATCAACTCGGGAAGGAAGGCCATAGGGTTCAGTCGTTGCGTGGCGTCGTAGCGCGGACTTCCAAGTCTGCTGTACCGCGGGTTTCCAAACCTGCGCCGCCTACTGTTGCCACCAGCCCTGCCGACTTGGAGGTCGGCGATACGGCAGGTTTGGAAACCTGCGCTACGGCCACCGGCGAGCGTTCGACTTGCTTCAACAGGTTCTCGACGCTGGCGTGCAGCACGCGGGTGAACGGTTGCGGGTTGAGGCCGATCCAGAGCACGAACACCAGCAGCGGCGCGAGGGTCAGGATTTCGCGCAAGCCCAGGTCTTTCAACGCGGAGTGATCGGGATTCCGCGTGCCGCCGTAAGCGACGCGCTGGAGCATGCGAAGGTTGTAGGCGGCAGCGAGCACGACACCGGGCACGACCAGGATCATCAGCGTGATCGCCCAGGATTGCCCGAGGTGTTTCGCCCAGCCGAAGCCGCCGACCATGACCAGAAACTCGCCGATGAAGCTATTTGTGCCGGGGAACGCCAGCGAGGACAAAGCGAACACGCCGAAAAGGCCGGCGAAGATGGGCATGTGCTTGCCGAGGCCAGCCGCCTTGTCGAGTTCGCGCGTGTGCAGGCGTTCGTAGATGATGCCGACGGCGATGAACAGCGCGCCCGTCGTGACGCCGTGGTTGATCATCACCAGCAGCGCGCCTTCGATGCCGGATTTGTTCAGCACGAAGATGCCGAGCGTGGCGAAACCCATGTGGCCCACGCTCGAATAGGCGACGAGCTTCTTCAGATCATTTTGGGCCAGCGCCGCAAAGCCGCCATAAACGATGGCCACCACCGACAGCCCGAGCATCCACGGCAAAAAGTAATGCGTGGCGTCGGGCGTGATTGGCAGGCAGAAGCGGAGGAAGCCGTACGTGCCCATCTTCAGCAGGATGCTCGCGAGCAGCACGCTGCCGGCGGTGGGTGCTTCGACGTGCGCGGCGGGCAGCCAGGTGTGGAAGGGGAACATCGGCACTTTGATGGCGAACGAAATCGCGAACGCGAGGAAGATCCACATTTGGAAGGCCTCGCTGTAGCGCTGGCCCGTCAGGTCGGGGATGTAAAACGTGCCGGTCTTCTTGAACAACGCGATGATGGCGACCAGCAGGAACACCGAGCCAGCCATTGTGTAAACGAAGAACTTGAGCGCCGCATAGACCTTGCGCGGACCGCCCCAGACGCCGATGAGCAGCGCCATTGGGATGAGCATCGCCTCCCAGAAGACGAAGAAGAGCACGAAGTCCAGCGCGGAGAACATGCCGATCATGGCGCTTTCCATGATCAGGAGGCAGATCATGAACTCCTTGACGCGAGTCTTGATGTAAGTCCACGAGCAGAGGACGCACAAAGGCATGATGATCGTCGTGAGCAGGATCAACAGCAGGCTGATGCCGTCAATGCCTACTCTGTAGTGGACGTTGAGCCAGGGAATCCAGTTCGCGCCTTCGAAGAATTGGAAAGTGGACTTGGCCAAATCAAACTTCCAGTAGAGCGGCAGCGAGAATCCCGCCGCGGCGAGCGTGAAGGCCAGCGTCCACCAGCGCAACGCCCGTTCGCTCCGCAGCAGCGCCGCAACCACCGCCGCGCCGAGCGGCGCGAAGATCAGTACGCTCAGGAACGGAATCGTTTCAGGGTTGGGAGGAAGATTCATCCGCGCAGGCTTAGAAAAAGAAAATGAAGGCGATCACCAGGATCACGACGGCGGCAAAGGCAAGCGTCAGGCTTTCCTGGAGCGCCCCTCGCTGAGCCGTGCGCAGCCGGTTGCCCACGCCGCGGACGCCGGCGGCCACGCCGTCCACGATGCCGTCAATGACGTAGTTGTCGAACAAGCCCACTAGGAACGCGGTCGCCTTCAGTGGCAGCAACCCGCCGAGCCGGTAGATTTCACCCACCACGTTGTCCACGACCTGGACCCGCTTTTGCGCGAACCACAAGAACGCCCGTCCGCCCATCCGGTAAAACCAATCGGTGTCGAGGCTGATGGTCGGCTCGGGCACGAGCTTCTTGAGGAAGATGAAGAAACCCAGCGCCGTGAACAGTAGCACCTGAAGCGTCTCGGAAATGTGGTAGGACGTGTAGGGGTGATAGTCCACGGGGAAGGGGAGCATCCGGTAGAGATAAGGCGTATAGCAGCCGATGAAGATGCAGAGCACGGAGGCGACGATCATCGCGGCGTTCATGTTCCAGCCGGGATCCTTCGCGCGATCCCAGACTTCCTTCGAGCAATTGTTTTTCCCAAACCAGATGAAATACGGCACCTTCAATCCGGTGTGGAGGAAAGTTCCCGCCGACGCCAGCATCAGGCCGAAGCCGACCCAGAGCTTGTGACTCTCGAAACCGGCAGCGACGATCATGGATTTGCTGATGAAACCGCTGAAGAGCGGGAACGCCGAGATCGAAAGCCCGCCGATGAGCGTGAACAAGAACGTCCACGGCATCTTCGAGTAAAGTCCGCCGAGCTTCGTGAACCGGCTCTCGCCCGTCATGTGCAGCACCGTGCCGCAGCCCATGAAGAGCAGGCCCTTGTAAAGGATGTGGGCGAAGGCGTGCGCGCAGGCGCCGTTGAAGGCGAGGCGACCGAACTCGGTGGAGGTGTTGGCGAGGCCGACGCCGGCGACCATGTAGCCGACCTGCGAGACGATGTGGTAGGCGAGCAGCCGGCGGGAATCGTTTTCGAGCACGGCATACACGACACCGTAGAGCGCCATGATAACGCCCAGCGGGATGAGGATTTCCATGCCCGGCAGGCCGCGAAGGAGGGCGTAAACCGCCGTCTTCGTCGTGAAGGCGCACATGAATACCGAGCCGTTGAAGGTCGCTTCGCCGTAGGCATCCGGCAGCCACGCGTGCAACGGTGGCACGGCGGCGTTGAGGATGAAACCGATCATCACGAGGTAGGTGGCCAGCGTCGGTTGATGCACGTCGAACGCCACGAACTCCAGGCTATGGGTCGCCTGGTAATGCAGCAGGATGCCCGCGAGGAGCGCCACGCCGCCAGCCATGTGAACCAGCAGGTAGCGGGAGCCCGCCCAGAGCGACTCCGGTCGGCCGCGGAACCAGATCAGGAAGACCGACGAGAGCGCCATCAGTTCCCAGAACACGAAAAGCGTCAGCAGGTCGCCGGCGTAGATTGCGCCAAGGGAGCCGCCCACGTAAATCCACGCCGCGACATGTTCGCCCGCGCGCTTGACGTGCAGGCCGTAGAGCGTGCCGATGACGGCCATCAAGCTCATGATGTAGCCGAACACGAGGCTGAGCTTGTCCACGCGCCCGAACGTGAGCGTCCAGTCGAGGAAATGAACCTGCCCGAACGTGCCGGAGGTCAGGAACAGCGTCCGGGCGAACGCCAGGACCGGCACGAGCATCAGCCAGCCCTTGCGCAGGCGTTGGGGCACGAGCGGTAGCAGCGCAGCGCCGACGAAGAAGATCAGCGCGGGATGGATCCAGAACGGACTACTCATCGTAGTAATCCTCCCGTTGCATGATGCCGGCGTGGCCAAACCACTTCGACAAGAAGATGATCAGCGTGCAGACGATAAAACCGAAGACCGACCAGAATCCGGGGAGGTGTTCCGCCGACGTGTGCGCGTGTTCCTTGTCCACCAGGAACGGCAGCGCGTCAATCACGACGAGCACCGCCAGCATCGCACAGCAGATCCAGATAACGGTCTTGAGCCGCTTGCGCAGGAATTCGATGAGCTGGACCAGTTTCATGGGAACAGGGCTTTGGCGAAGTTCATGAAAAAGTCAGGGTAGAAACCGAGCGCCACCGAGATCGCCGCTGTCAGGCAGAGCGGGACAACCATCGCCGGATGCGCCTCGCAGAACTTGTGGTGGGCATCGGCCTCGGACTGCCTGCCGAAGAAGGCTTGATAGACCACCGGCGCGAAATAGGCCGCGTTCAGGATTGTGCTGGTGATGAGTACGCCGATGATGAGCATCGAGCCGGCGTCCAGCGCGCCGAGCAGCAGGTACCACTTGGAAACGAAGCCCGCGACCGGCGGCGCGCCGATCATGCTCAGCGACGCGATGGCAAACGCTCCGAAGGTGAACGGCATCACGCGCCCCAGGCCGCTCATCTCGGAGATGTTCTTCTTGTGCGTGGCGACGTAGATGGCGCCGGCACAGAAGAACAGCGTGATCTTCGAGAACGCGTGGTTGGCAATGTGGACCAGGCCGCCCTCGACGCCGGTGGGCGTCAGCAGCGCCACGCCGAGGATGACGTAGGAAAGCTGGCTGACGGTGGAGTAGGCGAGCCGGAGCTTGAGGTTGTCCTTGCTCAGCGCGATAACGGACGCGGCGAGGATCGTGAACGACACGAAGTAAGCCGTGGGCAGGCCTAGGTTGAGGTCGTGCATGCGGTCAATGCCGAACACGTAAAGCATCACACGCACGGTCGAGAACACGCCGACCTTGACGACCGCGACCGCGTGCAACAGCGCGCTGACGGGCGTCGGGGCGACCATCGCGCCCGGCAGCCAGTGGTGCAGCGGCATGATGCCGTTCTTCGCGAATCCGAGGATGCAGCAAACATAGAGCGCGGTGACGATGGCGCGATGCACATCTGGCGGGATGATGCCGGTGTGAACGTCGTGCGCGAAATCGAGCGTGCCTGACAACACGTAAAGCAAAACCATCGCCGGAAGGATCAGCCCCTTGGCGGTGGTGGTGAGATAGACGAGATATTTCTTACCTCCTTCGTAACCCTCGACGTCCTGGTGATGGGCCACCAGCGGATAAGTCGTCACGCTGACGATTTCGTAAAACAGGTAAAGCGTGAGCAGATTGTCGGAGAACGCGCAGCCAATGGCCCCGAACAACGCCAGCGCGAAGCAGGTGCTGAAGCGTGTTTGCGCGTGCTCGTTCAAGCCGCGCATGTAGCCCGCCGAGTAGAACACGGTCAGAATCCACAGGAACGACGCCGCGACGGCGAAAATCATGGAGAGCGGGTCTGCCCGCAGCGCCACGCTCAAGCCGGGCAGCAACTCGAACACGGT
>Ga0315287_10006188_pt1 | contig 11868 bp, 6 predicted proteins | sample YL17G11_0_MG_FD_205037 | JGI IMG/M metagenome (GOLD analysis project Ga0315287, IMG submission 205037) | Sediment microbial communities from Yellowstone Lake, YNP, Wyoming, USA - YL17G11_0 | ecosystem: Environmental > Aquatic > Freshwater > Lake > Sediment | place: USA: Wyoming | collected...
GCTGAGCCTGGTGGGTGACCGTGCGGGAATTAGGAGCCCTTTGGTTCGCTTCCGCAGACGCGCGTATCTTCAAAAAGAGTTGAAAACCAAAAACGAAACAAAGCAACGTTGAAAAAAAAAATCTCGAAATTTTTTTTCTTTCTTTTTAGCTTTCCTCTGCTCTGACCTGGATTCTTCCTTTCAAATCTCTCTCCTCTCTCTCTTCTCTCTCTCCAGTCTTCCTGTAACCCCGCCTACCCCGACGAGGAGGCCCTCTTTGCCGTCAAGGCAGCTTCCGCCGCCGCATTCTACTTGCCCCCTTCCCCTCGCGCAGGCGCAGCAGGAGCATCTGCCGCCGCCGCCGCCACCGCGGTCGCTCTCCTGCCCCCGAGCCGCCCGCCCTCGCTGCTGGCCCTCCAGTCGGCTCTGGGCCTTCCGTCGAGTGCGCCCGCCGTCGCCGCCGCCGTCGCCGCCGCTGGCGTCCCCGTCATCCTCGCGCCCCCGGCTGTCGGCCTCCCCGCCGCAGCGGGCCTCGCCGTGGCCGCCGCCGCCGCCGTCGCAGACATCGTCGTCGCTACTCGCGGGTTCCCGCACTCGAGCTCCTGGCCAGTGCTGCTCGCCGGTTTCGCCGAGGATGACGGCAATGACGACGACGGCGGCGGCGAAGAGGTCGTCGTCGTCGGAGAGAACGGCGCGCCCATGTTTCTGGACGCGGGAGAGGGCAAGGCCGTCCCTGTCGCCGCCGAGGCCGCCGCCGAGGCCGCCGAGGCCGCCGCCGACCACGGAGAGGAGGAGACGGCGGAAGGGGAGGCGACGGAGATGGCGGCCGAGGCGGAGATCCACCGCCTCTCGTCGATCTCGAGCTGTGGCTGCGGCGGCAGTGAAGGCCTCATGCCCTCGCGCCCGGCGCCGGCCGCCGCGTCGGCGCCGGCTTCTTCGTATCTGCCGGGCTCGGCTCTCACCCCACCGGAGAAGCAGCCGAAGAGGGGGTTCGCCACCAAGGCTCCTTCGTCTTCTTCGCCCACTTCGAACTCCGCTCCTGCCGCCGCCGCCGCCGCCGCGCTCATCGCGGTAGCAGCCGGGAGGAAGAAGAGGAAGACCCCCAAGGCAGCAGAGGCGGGGACGGCGAAAAGGGCGACTAAGGTTTCGCCGGCGGCGGCAGCAGCAGCAGCAGCTCCGGCGGCGAAGAAGCAGTGGGCGACGAAGGAGCAGAGGGCGACGAAGGAGCAGAAAAAGGCAGCGACTGCGACGACAGACTCGCGCGCGCTCATCCGCCTGCTCCCCAGCCTCAGCCAGGAGGAATGGAAGCAGCACCCGAAGCAGCAGCAGCAGCAGAAGCAGAGGAAGAACAGGCGCGGGGGAGGAGGAGGAGCCCCAACCCTCGCCCTTTCCGCGCTCCCGCCGCTCCCGCTCACGCCCCTGCTCCCGCAGCAGCAGCAGCAGGAGACGCCGCTCGCCCTCCCCGAGCCTCTGCGCACTCACGCCGACGCCTTGGCGCTCTATCGAGCCAAGCGCGCCCGCCGCGCGGCGTTTGTCGCGCGGATCCTCTACGCGCGCAGGAAGGCCAACGCCGACGCGAGGCCGCGCATCGGCGGGAGGTTTGTGAGTGCCGAGGTGGCCGCGAGGCTGGGGGCTGAGGCTGCCGCTGCCGCTGCCGCCGCCGCCGCTGCTGCTGCTTCTGCCGCGTCTGCTTCTGCTTCTGCTGCTGGAAACGTCGCGGCTTGAGAGACGAGAAAAACAACAACAAATCCCCTTACATAAAATTCCCTTCAAAAAAATCCCCTTCAAACAACAATCCCCTTCAAAAAAATCTGGTCTTATAGTCTGTGCTGCTATCGTATGAAATAAGAGAAATCGGGAACGAGTCGCGCGCGAGAGCGAGAGAGAGGGGTGAAAGAGGAGGAGTTGGTTTGGGAGTGTCCGGCTTTCTTCCTTCAGCTCCACCCCTTTCCTCTCCTTTTCCCGCTCGCGCGCGCGCCTCTTCCCGACCAAAGTCATGAAATGCTTGAATTTGCCCCCACGAGCGCGAAAGGGGGTCTAAAGAGAAAAAAAACTCTGATCCTTTTGTTCCCAACTGAAGAAGAGAAAAGCCCCGCTCTCTCGCCTTGGAACCTTTTTTTCTGTTTCAGGCTCTACCTTTTTGCCTTCGAGAATCTCAACAACGACGACGCCAAAACAACAACCGACATGAACAACACCCGCCCCCCCCAATTTTTTTTCCCCGAATTCTTTTAAACCAATTTTGCTAAATAAGACGAGACCTTCGAGGCGAATCCGAACCATTTTTTTTTCTGTTTTTGCATTTTCCCCCCCTTCTCACTTCTCTCTTTTCTGTTTCTCAATTCTCAATTCTCACCGCTCCTCTCCTTTCACGCCGCGTCGCAGTCTAGGGGCCAGCACTCGAGCCCCTGCTCTCCTCCCTCTCCGCCGCTACCGACTTCCGGGGCCGCGGCCCTCCCGATGAGGCCAACCAGGGACCACCTCGACGCCCCGAGGGCGAGCGCCGCCGGCCAGCGAGACGGGGAGGGCGAAGAAGCCGACGACGCCGAGTTTGACGACGACGACGACGACGACGAAGAGGACACTGCTGCTGCTGCTGCGGCGGCGGCGGCGGCCTCCGCCACGGCCTGCTCGCTCGCCTCCAGCAGCGCGGCCGAGGCGGCCTCGAGGAGCACGGTGGTCCCGGCGAGCGAGCTCGCGGCCTCCTCCCAGCCCTGTATTTTTTTTGTTTCGTCGTTTTTTTCGAAACAAAAAGCGCCAGGTGAGTTTTTTCTTCTCGCCGTCGTTTTTCTTCTCTCTCTCTCCCCCCCCTAAACTAAAAAAAAAGCGGAGGTAACGAACCTTGTTGTGCCCGACGGCGAGCACGGTCGTCGGAGAACAAGAAGAGGAAGGGGAGGAGGAAGCGCCCTTGCCGGCGTCCCTCCGCGCGACCTCCCCGCCTCCCCCGCCGCGCGGCGACGACAGCCCCGCCGGCGCCGCCGCCCCGTCCACAGAGCTCAGCGCCTCCTCGAGCGTGGCCGCGAGCGCACGCGCCGTCTGGTTGTCGTCCATCGCCGCCGCGGCGTACAGCGCGCCCGCGAACCTGACCCGCACCCCCTGCAGCAGCTCGGGCACCTCCTCGCGCATCGCGTCCAGGGTCTGCCGCGACCGCAGCGCGTCGGACGCGAGGACGAGGTCGGGCAGCCACCCCGAGTCGCGCAGCGCGCGCGCGCAGGCCTTGGCCGCGGCGACGCCGGCCTCGGTGATCGGCCGGTCGTGGTCCCTGGTCGTCGTCGCCGCCGTCGAGGCGCTGGACGCCTCTGGCGCCGCGTCGGCGGAGGGGGCGTGGCGCATCAGGATGAGCCTGCGGCGGCGCCTGGATGGAGAGAGAGAGAGAGAGAGAGAGAGAGGGGAGAGAGAGAGGTTGGTTTTTGTTTTGAAGAGTGGGAGGTCGGGGTTGACAGAAGGGAGAGGAAAGTCGAGAGCGATCTCTGCCCTCTCTCTTCCTCTCTCTCTCGCTTCTCGTTCTTCGCCTCCTCAAACTCACCCCTCCCCCTCGGCTGCTGCGGGTGCAGCGATGTCTCCTGCCTGCGCTCGGGCGAAGACACCGTTATTGATTCTCCGCGTCGAGGCGGCACGAGGAGGGGAAGAAGACGAGCGGAAGAGGAGGGGCGCAGCGGCGTCGCTCGTCGCCGGTCTCGGCATTGCCCTCGACGACAAGGCCATCGCCGCTGCTGCTCTTCGCGCGGGCCTGCTGCTCGCCGTGCCGCCGCCGCTGGTCCGCGACGAGGACGGGCAGGAAGACGCTGTCGCCCTCGTCGTCGTCGTCACGCAGAGGGAGAGGCGCATCGTCGTGGTCCTTCGTCCGGAAGCACAAGAGAGAGAGAGAAAAACCCCGAAAGAGTGATCCAGCGAATGACACCCACGACTCTCGCTCTCGCTCGCACAAAATAACGAAAAAGCGAGGAGAGAGGCGCAGGAGAAAGGAAAAAAAAGAGGCGCGCGCTTCCTTTCTCTTCTCGACCCCTCTCTCTTTCCCGCGGGGAAACAGAGCGGCGATGGCCACGACGGACGCCGCTTCTGCTGCTGCTGCAGCAGCAGCAGCAGCCTCGGCTGCTGCGCCAGCAGGCGCTCCTCCCGCTGCAGCTCCTCCCGCTGGTTCTTCATCGATGCTCCCTCCCTCTTCCTCTTCCTCTTCCTCCCACTCCCACTCCAACGCCCCCTCCGCGGCCGCCCTCGCCCTCGCGTCCGACGCCGGCGCCGTCATGGCCGCGCTCAGGGCGCAGGCTGCGGCCAAGTGGCAGGCGGGGAGGTACTCGTCGGTGCGTGTTTGAGAGGCATTGGTTTTTTTTGCACGCCCCGAGATCGATCGATTGGTTTTTTTTTCCGCGATCGACGGGCTTTTCTTTCCTTGAAAAATCCCCAGCGACTGCACTTTTCATCGCTTTCCCGAAGCATCAAACCATCAGGCTCGGCGAGCTTGACGTCCCCCTGAGAAAGAAGGGAGAGAAAGAAACAAGAACGCGCCAAAACCTCACGAAGAAAAAACTCAAACCTCAACCAAAATTTCGCATTCGAAAAAAATTCCCGCAGCGCTCGCCGGCCAACGCCGCGCTCGACCCGTCGCCGGACGACCCTTCGCTGCTCGACCCGCTCTCGTCCCTGCGGAGGGGCCTGCTCACCTCCAACTTCGACGACCTCTGCGACTGGTACTACTTCGGTTACGGCGGAGAAGACGGCGGCGGCGAAGGGGGCGAGCCCCTCGCGGCGGCGGCAGCTCTCGGAGACGGAGGCGGGGCGCACAACGGAGGCAACGGCGGCGGCGGCGGCGGCAAAGAGGAGGAGGAGGCGGGGGGGTCGCCCCCCGGCTCTCCCGTCCCACCGCTCGACGTCCTCGTCGCGCCCTTCGCCTCCGTCGCGCGCGCCCCGGCGGCCGGGGCGGCGCCCACGGCGGCCGCCCTCGACGCCCTGGTCCGCGTCGCCAGGGCGCTGTCGCCCGGCGGCGGCGCGCCGGCGCTCGTCGGGCCCTGCCCGCCGCAGCCGCCTCGGGCCCCCTCCCGGGCCGCCGTCGCCGCGGCGACCCGGATGATCGCCTCGAGCGCCTCCGAGTGCAAGTTCGAGGCCGGCGGCGGCGGCGGCGACGACGCCGTGCTCTCTCGGATCGTGGCGCTGCTGCGGGAGGTGGTCGCCGTCCCAGGAGCGATGGCGGGGAGCGGCGGCGGCCCGGGGGCCGGCGCGGCGGCGGCGGCGGCGAGGCCGGCGGCGGCGGCGGCGGCAGCCTCCTGCTCCTCCCCTCGGCCTCTTCCGTACCCGACGACGGGGGGAGCCCTCTCCGACGACGACGTCATCGGCGCGTTCCAGGCCGTCTTCCGCGTCGGCATGCACGCGGTGGCCTCGGCCGCGGAGGCTTCTATCTCTGGATCCTCCTCGTCGTCGTCGTCGTCCTCGTCGGCGTCGGCGGCCGTTTCGGGCGGCGGCTCGGCGGCGACGTCCGCCGCTCTCGCCCGGGTCACGGCCTCCGTCGCCGGCGTCTCGCCGCTGGCGGCCTCGGCGTGGGACGCGCTCGCGGAGCTGACAGACTGTGTGTTCGGGGCCCTGCTGAGGCTGCCGCCGACGACGTCGGAGACGTCAGCGGTGGCGGCTGCGAGAGCGGAGGAGGACGGAGAGGAAAAGGAAGGAGAGAGGAAGGAGGGAGGAGAGAGGAAGGAGGGAGGAGAGAGGAAGGAGGGAGGAGAGGAGAAGAGCAACGGAGGAGAAAAGGCTTCTCCGCCTCCCGCTTCTTCTTATCCTCCTCCCCCCGCCTCTCCTCCTCCCGCCTCTCTTCCCTCTGCCAGCCCCCTCGCTCCGGGCTTCGGCATCGAGGCATTGGCTCGCGTCCTGGGGTTCCTGATCCAGCTCGCGGCTGCCCCTCCCCTGCCCCCACCGGGGAGAGCCCCCGTAGCGGCTTCTTCTCCCTCTTCTTCTTCGTCGTCGTCGGCAACGGCAGCGGCGCCCTTCTCGCCCGAGGGAGGAGACTCCGGAGCCGCCTACGCGGGCCTGGCCCCCCTGGGCGTCCGTCTCCTCGGCCGCGCCCTCGCAGCGGGGGGGCCGGCGTTCGCGAGGCACCCGCGGCTGATGGCGCTGCTGGCCGACGACGCCTGGGCCGCGCTGGCGTCGGCGGCCTCGGGCCCGGAGCCGCTCGCGCTCGCCGGGGCGGCCCACGCAGCGCTGCTGTGCTACGTGCACCTGGGAGACGCGCTCTTCCTGCAGGTCGGGGCTTTCATGAGCGCGTGCCTGCTGCCCGAGGCCGCGGCGCTGGCGTCGGCGTCGGCGAGCTCGAGCTCGAGCGGCGGCGGTGGCGGCGGCGGCGGCGCGCTCCGAGGCAGCAGCAACGCCCGAGGAGGCGCCGCCGCCGCTTCTTCCTCTTTTTCTTCCTCGACGAAAGGCGCCTCCTCCGCAGGTGCGACCTCCTCCCTCCTCTCCTCCCTGCCCCCGGCGGCAGCCCACCGCCAGCAGGCCGCCCTCGAGGCCATCCTCGACCTCGTGCGTTGCCCCGGGTTTGCCGCCGACGCCTTCGTCAACGGCGACTGCCGGCTCGAGAGGCCCGACCTTCTCGCGGCGCTCGTGGGCACCCTGGCCCGCGCCTCCGCCTCCGCGGCGGGCACGGGCGCCAGGCTGCGGGGGCACGACCTGGCCCTGGAGGCGGTGCTCGAGGTGCTGGCGCAGCTCGACGGGGGCAGGAACAGGGGCGGCGGGAGCGGCGGCGGCAGGAGCGCGAGGAAGTATCTCGGGGGAGGAAGAAATGGGGGAGAGAGCAGCGACGGGGAAGGGAGCAGCAGCAGCAGCAGCAGCATCAGCAGCGAGAGCGATAGCGAGAGCGACGAGAGCAGCAGCAGCAGCGAGGGCGAGAGCGACAGCGGTGAGGACGCCGAGGGCGGAGCCGAGGGCGAGCGCCCCCCGTCCCCCTCGGAGCCTCCTCCGCTCCCGCTCAAGTACCCGCCGGAGGGCCCCCTCTCGGCGTCGATCTTCGACGACGGCGTCTCTGCCGAGGACGCGGCGAGGGTCTGGGCCGCGGTGCGCGCCGGGAAGCTGACGCCCGCCCCCAGGAGGAGGAGAGGGGGGCGCGAGGGCGAGGCGGGGCGGAGCAGGAGGAGGAGCGGCCTGCGCCGCGACGTCGGCGGCGGGCGCGCCTCTTCTGTCGCTCCTCCTGGTGGCGCCTCTGCCCCTGCCCCTGCGAAACCCTCTGCTTCCTCCTCCTCTCGCCCCATGTCGCCGCGCAGGGCCGCCCGCGCCGCGCTGCTGGAGCGGGCGGTCAAGGCCCGGGCGGCTGTCGTCGCCGACGCGTTCAACCGCGACGCTGCGCGCGGGCTGCAGGCGCTGTCGGCCGCGGGCCTCGTCTCGTCGACGAGAAACGCGGCGGCCGCCGCGGATCCCTCCCAGCCTCTTTCTTCTCCTCCTCCGCCGACCCCGGAGGACGCCGCTGCGCTGCTGCGCCACTGCCCCGGGATCTCCAAAGAGGCCGCCGGCGACCTGCTCGGCGACGCCGACGCCTTTGCCGTCGCGACGCTCGACGCCTTCTCGCGCTCGTTCGACTTCCGCGGCTCCAGCTTCGACGGCGCCCTGCGCGCGTTCCTGGCCTCGTTCCGCCTGCCCGGAGAGGCCCAGAAGATCAGCCGCATCATGGAGGCCTTCGGGAACCGCTACCACGCGGCCAGGCCCGACCTGTTCGCCAACGCCGACGCGTGCTACGTCTTGGCGTACTCTGCGATCATGCTGCACACCGACGCGCACTCGGCGCAGGTGCGGCGCAAGATGACCGCCGACGAGTTCGTGCGGAACAATCGCGGGATCAACGGCGGGAGCGACCTTCCCGCAAGTTTCCTGAGGCAGCTGTACTCGAGCATCGTGGCAAAGCCGCTGGCCGTGGCGACGCCGGACAGAGGGGGCGGGGGCGGCACAGGAGGAGGAGGGGGCGCCGCTGCCGGAGGCGGCGGGAGCGGCGGCGGCGGCGGAGGAGCAAGTGCCGCGGGGTCCGCGGTGGGCACTCCGAGGGCCGGGGACGGGGGCGCGCACCACCACGGCGGCGGCTACTACTACCATCACCCTACTTCGTCCTCCTCGGCCGCAGTCGCCCGTCACAGGCCCCCCACGGGGCTGTGGGCGCGGCTGGCGGCTGAGGCCAGGGCCCCCCGCGGCGCGCGCGTCTCGGCCGTCGCGACGAGCTCGTCGTCGCAACACCACCACCACCACCATCATCGTTCGCGCCATCACCGTTCCTACCACCACCACCGCCACGGCCATCGTAGCAAGAGGAAGAACAAGAACACGAAGACGTGGAGGCCGCTGGAGGCCGCGGCTCTTCGCGTCGTCTGGGCCCCCGCCGCGGCGGCACTCGCGACGGCGCTCGACAACGGCTGCGGCGGCGGCGGAGAAGACTTTTTGAACGCCTCCTTTTCTTCCAATTCCACCGGGGACAGGGCCGCCGACGCGGCTATCGGCGGGCTGCTCCTGCTCGCCCGCGGCGCCGCAAGGCACGGGATGAGGGACGCGGTCGACACCGTCGCGGTCTGCCTGTCCGCCCACGCAACGCTGCCGCTGGAGGAGGCCCTCTCTCCCGCCGCCGCCGCCTCCTCTGGCGGCGGCGGCCCCTTCGGCTTCGGCTCTTCCGCCAATGCCGCTGCTGCTGCTGCTGCTACCGCGTCCGCCGCATCTTCGGCTTCTTCTTCAGTCCCGCCGCCCGCGGGAACCCCGGCCGCGGCGGCCTTCGCCTTCGGCCGCGACGCCAGGGCGCGCGCCTGCGCGCGCGCGCTCTTCGGCGTCGTCGCCGAGGCGGGCCGCTGCGGCGACTCCCTGTCGGTCGCGGGCTGGCGAGGCGTCGTCGACGCCGTCGTGAGGCTCCATGGCGCCGGGCTCGTCCCCGCGGACGCGTTTGGCGTGCCGGCTTCGGTCTCGAGCGGCGGCGAGTCTGCCGCCTCTGCTCCTTCCGCGCCGCCCCTCCACTGCGGCGCGCCGCTGCCGCCGCCGCCAAAGAGGTCCAAGGCCGGCGGCGGCGGCGGCGGGAGCGCCGGCTCGCTCTTCAGCCGGGCGATCTCTAGCCTGATCTCCGTCGACGCCGGCACGACGGAGGGCGTAGGCGGCATCCCCGCCGTGAAGCAGGCTAACGGAGAAAACGGCGGCGGCGCCGGCGGGAGCGACGGCCCCTCTTTGTCTCCCGAGGCCGCCGCGGCCGCCGACGCCGCCGCCGGCTGCCGCGTCGGCGCCGTCGTCGTCTCGGACTCCAAGTTCCTCAAGGCGGAGTCGCTCGAGGCGCTGGCCGCCGCCGTCGCGCAGGCAGGGCTGTCGGAGCTCTCACCTTCCTCCTGGGGAGGGGGAGGAGCAGGGAACGGAGTCGCTGCGGGAGGCGCGGCCTCCTCCCCGCCTCCCTCTCACGAGTCCCACTCGCTCGCGGACCCGACCGCGGCCGAGGTCTGCCTCGAGCTCTCGCTCGCGCTCGCCTCGCGCAACAGGGACCGGCTCCCGCTGCTGTGGCCGGCAGCGCACGAGCTGATCGCCGCGGCCCTGCGCACGGGCCCTCCTCCGGGTGCGCCTCCTGGGTCGTGCGGCCCGCTGACGAGGAGGGCGGCGCTGGCCGCGGTGAGGTCGGCGGCGGCGCTGCTGCCGTCGCTTGCCGGGGGAGGGGCGGCGTCGGCGTCGGCGTTGGCGTCGGCGGGAGCGGGAGGAGGAGGAGGAGGAGGGGCGGCGGCGGCGGCGGCGGCCGCCGCCTCCTCCGCTCTCCCCCTCGCTGCCGCTGCCCCCTCCGCCTCCGCGGCCTTCTGCACCACCCTGCTGATGCGCACGCTCTCCTTGCTGGCGAGGCTCCCGGCGGCGGAGGCGTGGGAGCTCGCCCCGGCGCTCGCGCCGGAGCTGCTCTCCCTCGTCCGCGCCGTCTCGTCGCCGCCGCCGTCGCCCTCCGCCGCCCCCTCCGCGCTCCGCCGCGGGCGGGACTGGAGGCTCGTCCTGGCCCTGCTCCTCTCGGCCGCCTCGCACCCGCACGCCGGAGGCGCCGCCGTGGCCGGGGTCATCGCCGCGGCGAGCCCTGGCGCGCTGTCGCCGGCGTCGTTCCCGCACGTCCTCGGGGCCGCGCTCGCCGTCGCCGAGGGGCGGTGCAAGGGGGCTCCCGCGGGGGCGCCGCCGCTGGCGGCGACAGCGATCGAAGGGATGGCGGCTTGGCTGGCGAGCAAGGGGGCGGTCGTTGCTGCCGCTGCTGCAGTGGCGCAGCAGCAGCAGCAACAGCAGCACGGACAGCAGCAGCTTGCGGCTGCTGCTCTCCTCCCCGCTGCTGCAGCAGCAGCAGCAGCTCCTTTGCTCTCGCTCTCGCTCGCCGCTGCCGCCGACGACGACGACGCGCCCGATCCCGCCCTCTCCGACCTCTGGGCGGCGACGGCGAGGGCCTCCGCATCCCTGGCGGCGGAGGGCTCGCCCAGCGCGGACCTGAGGGACGCGGCGGTCGCGGCCTTGGCACGGTAAGAAGAAAGAAGAGGAGTTTTTCCCTTAAATTTTGAATTTTCTTTTGTCTTCTTCTTTGACTTTTTTTTCCACTCAATTTTCCCTCTTCTTTCTTCAAAAAAAAAATCCCCGCAGCTGCCTCGCCGCGGCAGAGTCCATCTGCCCTCCTTCCTCCCTCCTCAACGCCGTGCTCTCCGAGGCCTCCGCCCCGGCGGTCGCGCGGCTCGCCTCCGCGGCCGGGACCGGCCGCGGGAGCGGCGGCTCGAAGGGGGGCAGCAGGAGGACGACGCCGCTGGCCTCGGCGACGGAGGACGAGGCCGCCGCCGCCGCCGGAGGCGACGCGAGCGCGCCGCCGGACCCCGACGCCGCGGCGGCGCTCGCCTCGCTCAAGGCCCACTCCAAGGCCCTCCTCACGGCGCTGCCGGCGCTCGCGGCCTCGCGCGGCTTCGCGCGCTGCTGGGACCGGTCCCTCGCGGCGCTCGCGGCGGCTGCCAGGTCCCGCTCAGCCGAGGTCGCCGAGCTCGCGCCCGAGGCCGCCAAGAACGCGCTGCTGGTGGCCGCGGCCGCGGGGCTGCTGCGGCCCGGGTGGGTCGCGGTCGAGGACGCCGCTGCCGAGCCGGCGGCGCCCCCGTCTCCGTCGCCGGCGGGGGCCACAGGCGACGCCGCCGCCCCTCCCGCGGCGCCCGCCGCCCCTGCGGCAGCGGCTCCCGCCTCGGAGACCGTCGATCTCTGGGCGCTGACGTGGCAGCGCGCGCGCGCCGTGCACCCGTCGCTGACCCCGGACCTGCTCCTGCAGCAGCGGCGGCAGCAGGAGGAGCTCGAGGAGCGGGAGCAGCAGCAGCAGCGGGCGGCGGCCGAGAAGGCGGCCGCCGCTGCTGCTGCTGCCGAGGCCGCGGCTGCTGCTGCCGAGGCAGCGGCTGCTCCGGTCGCCGCGCCTCATCCTCTTATTGCTCCTCCTGCTCCTCCTCCTCCTACTCCTCCTTCTCTGCCTGCTGCGGCAGCGGGGCTCATCCCTCCCGTCGCTGCGGTCGCTTCTCCTCCTCTGCCGACGGCGACCGCAGAAGCGGCAGCACTCGAAGGAGGAGAGGTCGCAAAGGGCGACAACGACGCCGCCGCTGCTGCTGCTGCTCTCGCCCCTCTCTCTCCGCCGACGCTCTCAGTCGCGGTCGAGCGAGCTGCGGAAGAGAACGGGCAGGGCGAGGAAGCCCTAGGGGAAGAGGAAGGGGAAGCGGAAGACGCGGAAGCTGCTGCGGCGGAGGCGGCCGAGGCGGAACAGGCTGGGGCTTGCAGGCAGAGCTAGGAGAGAGAGAAAAAATCAGACAAGTAGAGAGAAGCACACACACAACTTTTGGGGGAGATGAGAGAGAGAGAGAGAGATACATGAGAGGGGGGGGGGGGGTGGGTGTGGGGACGGTGAGTGTAAAAGGCGGTGATTGTGTGCTTGTT
>Ga0315287_10006191_pt1 | contig 11866 bp, 6 predicted proteins | sample YL17G11_0_MG_FD_205037 | JGI IMG/M metagenome (GOLD analysis project Ga0315287, IMG submission 205037) | Sediment microbial communities from Yellowstone Lake, YNP, Wyoming, USA - YL17G11_0 | ecosystem: Environmental > Aquatic > Freshwater > Lake > Sediment | place: USA: Wyoming | collected...
GAAAGAACTCTTCCCGTCGATTCCGATGGAGCGGACGAGCGTGACGGGCCTCAGGCATGTGAACGGCGTGCTCTCCATGGCGCGGATGGGGCCGGACACCGCGCAGGATTCCTTCTCGATTATCATCGGCAATCAGCCGGAGATGGATTTCGGCGGTCGGCGAAACCCGGATGGGCAGGGGTTTGCGGTGTTTGGGCGGGTCGTGACGGGCATGGATACGGTGAAGAAGATCCACCAGGCGCACACCGGGAGGAGCGGCCCGTACCAGACGGAGACTCTTGAACCGCCCATCAAGATCCTGAAGGCATACCGGAAAGAGCAGGCAAAGGCGCAAAGCCCCCCCCAAGCGGAGGCGCTGTCCAAGGCAGCCCACGGTGGGATTCAGCGTGAGACCAGGAACATGTCAGGTTGGTCTGTGCATATCAGCCGTGATCTGCTGGCAACGAATGCCGAGGCCACCGGCCTTGCACTGAAACTCCTCGCGGCCCAGCTTGAAGGCATTGTGAGCGCGGTGCCCCCGGCAGCCGTCGCCGAGCTACGCAAAGTGTCGTTGTGGATCTCGCCGGAGTATCCCCAAACGCCGCCTCGCGCCGAATACCATCCCGACGCCGGCTGGCTGCGTGAGCACGGGCGCGACCCAGCCATGGCCAAAGGGGTCGAGTTCACGAACGTCCGCATCTTTGAGCCGGAGACCAGGCGCATGCCGGTATTCGCGCTGCACGAGTTGGCCCACGCCTACCACGATCGCGTGCTGGGCAACAACCATGCCGGCATCAAGGCGGCCTACGAAGAAGCCAAAGCCAGCGGCAAGTATGACAAGGTGCAGTGCCGTGACGCCCGCGGACGGGTGTCCATCGCCCGGGCGTACGCCATGACCGATCCCCAGGAGTATTTCGCCGAAACCACCGAGGCGTTTTTTGGGACGAACGATTTCTTCCCGTTCACCCGCGCCGAACTCAAGCAGCACGATCCGGAGATGTTTGCGCTGCTGGAGACGCTCTGGATCTCCACTCCAAAATGAAATCAATTATGGCTAACCAACCAACCACACCAGAGAATGCCGTTTCGCGGCGCCAGTTCTTGCTCTCCGCCTCCTTGACGACGACCGCGCTGAGCTTTGAACCACTGACGGGCATGGCTGCGCCGGCGAGGGAGAACCCTGCCCGGGCCGACGCCCCGGGAAAACGAGAGAGGTGTGGCACGCGATGAAAACCACCGGCGAATCGAATTCCCGGGGCCGGGGAGCCTTCAAATACGAGTTGTTGCTCCTGCTGGTCTCCGTGATCTGGGGCTCGGCATTTGTGGCCCAGCAGATCGGCATGGAAAAGGGCCTTGGCCCGATGACCTTCAACGGGCTTCGTTTCGCGCTTGGTTGTCTCTCCCTGATTCCCGTCATCCTCTGGCGGAAGAAGAATCTGGCGCCTGCCGAGGGAGAGGCCAAGCTGCCCTATATGGGTAGTTTGGGCGCCGGGCTGTTCCTGTTTGCCGCCGCCGCCTTTCAGCAGATCGGTCTGCAGTATACCTCCAGCGCCAATTCCGGGTTTATTACCGCGTTCTACATTCTCTTTGTCCCGGTGCTGGGCATGTTTTTCGGGCACAAGGTCCCGAAGATCCTGTGGGCTGCCATCCTGGTCTGCCTCATTGGCTTCTATCTGCTGAGCGTTACCGGAAACTTCGTGGTATCCAAGGGCGACTGGCTGACCTTGATTTGCGCCGTGCTCTGGGCGGGTCACATCCTGGTCATTGACCACGCCGCTGGCAAAGGGGACTCCGTCCAAATTGCCTGCCTTCAATTTGCGGTCTGTGCGGTCCTGAGTGCGCTGTGCGGTTTGCTCTTCGAGCATTGCTCCTGGAGTCAGATCAAGGCGGCATCCGGCGCGATTGCCTATGCCGGGTTCATGTCGGTTGGGATTGCCTACACGCTGCAGGTGGTCTGCCAGAAGCGGTGTCCTCCCGCACCCGCCTCCATTATCATGAGTCTGGAAGCGGTCTTTGCCGCGATCGCCGGATACCTCGTGCTCAATCAAACCCTGACTGGCCGCGCGATCGTAGGCTGCTTTCTGATTCTGCTGGGCGTGCTGACGGTGCAGCTGGTACCGATGATGGGGAAGAAGAAGGGCTGAAGGTTCGCCAACAACTCACGGTCACAATCATGAAAGACAAATCAACCACACTCGAGAATACCATTTCGCGGCGTCACTTCCTGCTCTCCACCTGCCTGGCGACGACCGCGCTGGGCTTGAAACCACTGACGGGCATGGGGGCGCCGGCGCGGGTGAACCCTGCCCGGTCGGACGCTTCGGGGAAATTGTGTTTGTGGTCTGACCGTCCGGCGCAAGCGTGGATGACGGAAGCCCTGCCGATCGGCAATGGGCCCATGGGGGCGATGCTCTTTGGCGGCACCGGGATCGAGCGGGTCCAGTTCAATGAGATCAGTCTATGGTCCGGAACCCGCATGGCCATCGAGGGCCTCGATGACGAGGGCCAGGACCTGGGCGCCTATCAGGCGTTTGGCGACATCTTCATCCATCTCGGGCATGACTTCTCCAAGGTGACCCATTACCGGCAGGAACTCGACATCGATCGCGCCGTTCATCAGGTGACCTACGAATACCACGGCGTGCGCTATCAACGAACCGCCTTCGCCAGCCACCCCGACGGAATCGTTGTGATCCACCTGACGGCGAACAAGCCCGCCGCCTACACCGGCCGCGTTCAGCTTGCGGACATGCACAAGGCCAGGATTACCGCCGCAGGCAACAAGCTCAGCTCGGTGGGCAAACTGCAGAACGGTTTTGAATATGAAGCCCAGTTGCTCGTGCTGAATATAAACGGCGCCGTCGCGGTGAAAGAAGACGCGGCCTTCGCCAAGAACCCATGGAAGATTGTCGTGCCCGGCACCAGCCTGGCCTTCGAGCAATGCGACAGCGTGACCTTGATACTCGGGGCGGGCACGAACTTTCTCCAGGATCACACCAAACAGTGGCTGGGCGCGCATCCCCACGCCGCCGTCACGAAGCAGGTGGATTTCGCCGCCAAACAGAGCGTGGCGAAGCTGCTGGCGCGGCATGTGAAAGATTATCAATCCCTCTTCCGCCGATTCTCCCTCGAGGTGGGAACCACCGCGCCGGAACTGCTGGCCAGGACCACGCTGGCGCGGCTGGAGGCCTATGCAAGAAGCACGACGGCCGATCCGGATCTCGAAGCCTTGTTCTGCCAGTTTGGCCGCTATCTGCTGATCAGTTGCTCGCGCCCGGGATCTTTGCCCGCCAATCTTCAAGGAGTCTGGAACGATAGCAACGAACCCGCCTGGGCCGGCGACTACCACTCGAACATCAACGTCGAAATGAACTACTGGCCGGCTGAGCCGGCCAATCTAGCCGAGTGCCACCAGCCGTTCATCGATTACGTCACGAGCATCCGCGAGGTCAGCTCGAAGAACACGCGGAGAAAATACGGCAAGGTCCGGGGTTGGACCGTCCAGACGATGAACAACGCTTGCGGCGTTTCGTTTTGGAAATGGAACCCGCCCGGCAGCGCGTGGTATGCGCAGCATCTGTGGGAGCATTTCGCCTTTGGCCGCGACAAGGCCTATCTCCGCAAGACCGCCTATCACGTGCTCAAGGAAGTCTGCCAGTTCTGGGACGACCACTTGAAACGGCGGCCGGACGGCACGCTCGTCACCCCCGACGGCTGGTCGCCCGAGCACGGCCCCGCCGAGCAAGGCGTGACCTACGACCAGGAGATCGTTTACGACCTGTTCACCAACACGATCGAGGCCGTCGATGTGCTGGGCGATGACCAGGAATTCCGCGATCACATCGCCGGCCTGCGGGACAAGCTGCTCAAGCCGAAGATCGGGCGTTGGGGGCAATTGCAGGAGTGGGAAGCCGACAAGGACAATCCCAAGGATGATCATCGCCATGTCTCCCATTTGTTCGGCTTGTATCCCGGCCGCCAGATCACCCGCGCCGCCACACCCGAACTGGCCGAGGCCGCCCGGGTTTCCTTGCAGGCCCGCGGCGACAAGAGCACCGGCTGGAGCCGCGCCTGGAAGATCAATTTCTGGGCCAGGCTGTGGGACGGCGATCACGCCTATACCATGCTGCGAAGCCTGTTGAACGTGGTCCGCGAGACGAAAACCATCTACGGCGAGAGCGGCGGCGGCGTCTATCCGAACCTGTTCGACTCCCATCCGCCGTTCCAGATTGACGGCAATTTCGGGGCGACCGCCGGCTACTGCGAAATGCTCGTGCAAAGCCACACGGGCCGGATCCACCTGCTGCCGGCATTGCCCAAGGCGTGGCCGACCGGGAAGGTCACTGGCCTATGCGCACGGGGCGGATTCGAAGTGGAGATGAGCTGGGACGACGGCCGCTTGACCAAGGCCGTGGTCCATTCCAAGTCCGGCCTCCCGTGCCGGGTCGTTTGCGGTGACAAGATCTGGGAATTCAACACCACGGCCGGGAAGTCCTATCCCCTCCCGCTCGCACAAAAGGTTGACCCGCGCAACGTCAGGCAAATGGGACACATGGGGTAAGGTCTAAAAGACAAAGCGACCCAAGAATGAAACAAATCCTCACACTTATCACCGTGCTGGTGCTTGCGCCACCAGCCCCACTAAACGCTGCCGCTTCTGTAACCGTGTCGAAACCGAACGTTCTGTTCATCGTGCTCGACGATCTCAACGATTGGGTCGGCTGTCTTGGCGGGCATCCGCAGACGAAGACGCCGAACATAGACAAGCTCGCGGCGAGCGGCGTGTTATTCATAAACACGCACACTGCCGCGCCGTCGTGCAATCCGTCGCGCGCGGCGGTTTTCACCGGCGTGCCGCCGTATCGATCGGGACTCTACAACAACGCCCAACAACTCCGCGACGTGCTGCCGCACGCGGAACTGCTGCCGCGCCATTTTTCGCGCAATGGCTACTGGTCCGCGGGCTCCGGCAAGCTGCTGCATTACATCATCGATCCGCAGTCGTGGGACGACTATTTTCCCGACAAAGCAAAGGATGATCCGTTCCCGCGCACGTTCGATCCGCCAAACCGCCCCATCAGCTTGCCCGTCGGGGGACCGTGGCAATATCGCGAGACCGACTGGGCCGCGCTGGACGTAACTGACGAGCAATACGGCGGCGACTGGCTCGTGACAAAGTGGATCAGCGAGCAACTCCAGCGCGCACACGCCAAGCCGTTCTTTCTGGGCTGCGGCATCTACAAGCCGCACGAGCCGTGGTTCGTGCCACGAAAGTATTTCGAACCTTTTCCACTCGAACGCACCCAAGTCGGACCGGGCTACAAAGGGGACGATCTCGACGACGTGCCGCCCGCGGGCCAGCAACTGGCGCGCAACCGCTATTTTCCGCACATTCAGCAACACGGCCAGTGGAAGAATGGCGTGGAGGCGTACCTCGCTTCGATCCACTATGCGGACGCGATGGTCGGCCGTGTGCTCGAGGCACTGGAGAAGAGCCCGCACCGCGACAACACGATCGTCATGCTCTGGAGTGATCACGGCTGGCATCTTGGGGAGAAGGAGCACTGGCAGAAATACACCGGCTGGCGGCTATGCACGCGCGTGCCGCTGATCATCCGCGTGCCAAAGGGCGCGCCCGGTTTGCCCGCGGGCAGCGCCAACGGCGCCGTCTGCGACCGTGCGGTGAGTCTCACGGATTTGTTTCGCACGCTCACGGACCTGTGCGGTCTGCCGGCATCGAAGAACAAGGACGCGAGCCAGCGCAGCCTCGTGCCACTGCTGCGTGATCCGAAGGCCGCGTGGCCACACGCCGCGATTACGCAACTCACGACGCCCGACACCTACTCCGTGAGCCGCGACCACTGGCGCTATATTCACTACGCGAACGGCGACGAGGAACTCTATGACATCGCCAGCGATCCTTACGAGTGGATGAACCTTGTGTACCGCAACGCAACGACTGAACAGAAATCGCGCGCGGCCGAACTCCGCGCGCTCGCGCCGAAGAATCCCGCGCCGGTCGCGGAAGTGCCGCTCGCCTCCCTGGCAGCGCTCGACTGGCATCCCGCGAGCCAAAGCGCGACGCCGCCTTCGAAGCCCGACGGCAATCCGTTCGACGTCACGTTCGTCAATTCGCGCGAGCAGAGCGTGGAGTTATTATGGATGACACCCGACGGCGGCGCGAAATCCTACGGTTTCATCCCTCCCGCAAGAACGAAGCGCCAGCAGACACGACCGGGCGCAGTCTGGGAAATCCGCTCCGAGACAGGCACGCGCCTTGGCTATTTCCTCATCGGCGACCGAATGGCGAAGGCGGTGATCCCCGATGGCGAAGGGGCTCGCATGAAGAATAACAGCCCTAAGCCTTGAAATGGGCGAGGTCCGGTCTCACCGCCACTCCAATGCCAGCAAGCAGAGTCGCTATTAATGTATGGAATTCAATATGACTACAGATACCGAAACCCTCTGCACAGTTCTGCCGGGCCGCTCCGGCAATTGTTCCAACCTTGAATTGCGCCGTTGCTGCGCTGTTGTCATGCGGTGCGCATTGACGTTCCTGGTGGCAGCATCGTTAGCCCCACCGGCACCGGCAGCCAGCACCTCGACGGAAGAAAGCGCCCGTTTGCTGGCGCAGGTCGAAACGCGGATCAAGGCGATTTACGCAACGAAGGAGTTTGCCATGCGTGCCTTTGCCGCCACTTGGCTGCCGGACGGCTCGGGCTATCTGAAGTTGGAGACGCCCGCCGGCGCGGCGGGAGCGGAGATCGCCAGCTACGATTCCGCCAGCGGCAAACGCACGGTCGTGGTGGCCAGTGAGAAACTCCTCGTCCCCGCCACCTCCCAGCGCCTGATGGTCCGGGGATTCGTCCGTTCGCCGTCGGGCAACCGTTTTCTGCTGCACACAGACATCACCAGCGGCGAGCACGGGAGCGATCATTGGTTGTATGAGCCGGAGTCGGGGGCGTTGCGCCCGCTGGACGCCGGTCGCGGAGCGCGGTTTGAGTCGAATGCCTTTTCACCGGATGGCCAGCGGCTTTTGGGTTCGCGCGGCGCGGACTTGATCGTGTTCGACATGTCCAGCGGCCGGACGATTCCGCTGACCAAAGACGGCGATCCCGACACCATCGAAAACGGCCTCGCCAGTTGGAGTCCCGACGGCAAATGGATCGCCCATGTCCGGACCGATTCCTCGGCCGTCCCCAAACGGGCGGTCCTTGTGCCCGGCGATCCGACGTATCGCACTTTCCGGGAAACGAGATATGAACGAATCGGCGGGCCGATTTCGACGCTGCGCATCGGTGTCATTGGCGTCGAGGGCGGCTCCACGCGCTGGATCGAGTTGGCCGACAAACCGGGGACATTCTATCTGAACCAAGTGAGCTGGGCCGGGAATTCCGACGAATTGCTGGTCGAGAAATTGAGCCGCTATCGGGACGCGCGGGAATTCCTGCTCGCCAACCATCGCACGGGCGTGATCGCCAAAGCCTACGCGGAAACCGATCCCGCCTGGGTGGATATGGAGCCGTCGGCCAACGAAGGGCTGGAGTGGATTCGCGGCGGCCAGGCCTTTGTCATCATCAGTGAGAGGGAAGGCTGGCGGCGCGCCTATGTCGTCTCGCGGGACGGTTCCGGCATGACGCCGATTACGGCGGCGGGCAGCGACCTCATCGCGCGCGGCCAGGTGGATGACAAGAACGGCTGGTTCTACTATTTCGCCTCACCGACCAACGCGACGCAACGCTACCTTTATCGTGCGCGCCTGGATGGAACCGGCACGCCCGAACGGTTGACGCCGCCGGATCAGCCGGGCTCGCACCGCTATGTGTTTTCTCCCGACAGCCATTGGGCGTTCCATACCTATTCCACCTTCGACAAGCCGCCGGTGACCGAACTGGCGCAACTGCCGGAACACCGAAGCGTGCGTGTGCTGGAGGACAACGCCGGTCCGGCCGCCCGGGTCAAGCCGCTGATCGCACGGCCCACCGAGTTCTTCCAACTCGACATTGGCGGCGGCGTGGTGATGGACGCTTGGATGATCAAACCGCGCGATTTTGACCCCATGAAGAAGTACCCCGTGCTGGTGTACGTCTATGGCGAGCCCGCCGGGCAAACGGTGCTGGACGACTGGCGCGGTGGGCAAGGGCACACCCTCTTTCACCGGGCGGTGGCCGACCTGGGCTACCTCGTGGTTTCGATGGACAATCGGGGCACGCCTGCGCCCAAGGGGGCAGCCTGGCGGCGGGCGGTGTTTGGCAGCCTCGGGCCGCTCTCGACCGACGAGCAGGCCGCGGGCCTGAAGGAGCTGGCGCGGCTCTGCCCTTTCGTGGACCTTTCGCGCGTGGCCATCTGGGGGTGGAGCGGCGGCGGTTCGAACACGCTGAACGCGATGTTCCGCAAGCCGGACGTTTATCACGTGGGCATCGCGGTCGTGCCGAAGCCTCAGCCGCAGTATTACAACGCCGAGTATCAGGAGATTTACATGCGCACGCCGCAGGACAATCCCGAGGGCTACCGCACCTGCGCGCCGATCAACTACGCCGAGGGCCTGCGCGGCGACCTGCTGATCATCACCGGCTCGGGCGAAACCAACACGCACATCGAGATTACCGAAGGGCTGGTGGACCGGCTCATCGCCTTGGGCAAACGCTTCGACTACTTCGTGTATCCCAATCGCGATCACGGGCTCTCTGAGGGTAAGGGGTCGCTCGCTCACGTGCGCATGTTGATTGCCCGTTATCTCGTTGAACACTTGTCTCCGGGGCCACGCTGAATGAACCTTCGAGCCAACCCACTTTTCCAGCCCTCCGGTCCGGCCACCGGCTGCTTCAACGGCTTTCACCCCAGAAGCAATTTCTTAGCAATGACAATGAACAGAGAACGAATGATCCGCACGGCACTTGGCCTGCTGATGACATTGACGGTTTCCGCAGCGGCGGACCAGCAGGTGGTGTACCCGCCATCTGCCATGCCCCGTGTGGACATGCACACCCACATGGATGCCAAGAACCAGTATGCCAAAGCCGTTGAAGCCATGGACCTATGGGGCGGCACCATCAGTATCTCTCTGGCGGGTTTGTTCTGGGTGAAGGACAACAATGGGAGCAATGCCAGCCCGGCCAGTGTGCGCCAGATCCCGGGCAATGACATGGTGTATGTGAAGAAAAAGCTGGATGACCGCATCCTTTTTGTCCCGGGCGCCTTCACGATTCTCCGGGACGGCATTTGGTGGGGTGTCGGTGAAATCAAAACCTTTAAAGAGCAGGGATTTGTCGGCCTCAAGTTGTGGCCCCACGGGGCGATTCTATCCAGCAAGATCCCCCTGATCCATGAACAGCTCGATGAAGCCGGGCGGCAGGGCATGCCGCTCGTGGGCTACCACACCGGTGACCCGGGTGATGCAAACGGAAACAGCCCTGCCTTCCCCAAGTTTGAGGATGATTCAATTGATGTTGCCAAGGCACACCCGCAAACCACCTTTATCTTTGCCCATGGACTTTTCATGCTGGAAAACGACCGGGGCATGGACAAGCTGGCAGGAATATTTGACAAATATCCCAATGTATTTGTGGATTTGGCCTTCACGCATAATATGCGGCAGTCGGCCAATTATACCGTGAGCAAGGCCAGGGATTTTTACAGCAAATACCGGGACCGCATCCTTTTCGGTTCCGATGTCTTTGCGGCGGGGGGCGGTGCGAGTGAATTTTTGAATGAGCGCAAAGTTCTCGAAACCAACCAGGTGACCAACGGCCTGCATGGCGGTCCCAGACTGGAAGGTTTCAATCTTCCGGATCCAGTGCTGAATCACATCTATTATTGGAACGCCGCCCGGCTGATTCCCTGGGTGCGACAGGTGCTGGAAGCACGGGGTTTCAAGATCGGTTACGAATTGGGCAGCTTCAAATGTGACCGGCTGCCTCCGGATGTCACCGTGAACAAACTCACCTTTGTGAGTGGCCAGCCTGCTGATCTCGGCGGCACCCTGGGAAGTTTAACGGAAAGCCTGGTCGTCGAAATTGCCGGCAAGGTTTACCAAGGCGTTGATAACCGGAATGGCACCTGGAAGCTGCCCGGAGACAAGCTTACCGGCCTGCCCGCGGGAACCTACGATGTCAAAGTGACCGCGAAAAATTTCATCGGACTCGTCCGGACTGATTCCACCACGAATGAGCTGACCGTAGCGGGATCATCTGGAAAATTGAAACCCACAAAATGAGCGGTCTAATTGATGTTGTAACGCGCCACGTTTAGGCGTGGCAACGGGTATGAGGTAACGTCAATTATTTTCGTGGGTGATGCCTTGCGTTCCCGTTACGGAGTGGAGGGGAGTTTAGCTGCGGCGTGGGAGGGATCAAACCGGCCTCTGGTTGGGGAAGGATCAGATTGCCAAAACCGAAGGACTCTGCTGTTTGCAGCGGCATGCAAACACGAAAATCACTCCTGAACGGCGACCGGCCCCAATGCCCGGTCGATCCCCAACATCCCATCCATTGCCATGGCAACTATGATCGTTTCGCCAATGGCCATGAGAAAACCAAGAGCAAATGGATCGATCGTTTTTTGTGCTATCTCTGCGGGCATACCATCAGCGTGCTGCCCGACGATACACTGCCCTATCGGCCCATTTCCGCGGCCCAAGTCGAAGCCTCCTTTGACGCGAAGGCCTTGAGCCAGCCAGAGCCTCCGGCGAGTCCCGTGGAGCGAGGTTGCCTGAAGCGGGCTTGGCTCCGCTTCCACCAGCGGCTGAACGCACTGACGTTGCTGCTGGGGCAGATGATGCAAACTCGGCAATCAACCGATGCCAAACGCATCTGGCCCCAACTCCGCCGGTTGGGCAACCTCGAGCGGATTCTCCACCTGCTGGGCCGAAAGTTCAAAACATCTTTGTTGGGCGATTATCGGTGCTTGAAGCCTGGGCCGGTTCCCGCTGAACCCGGAGGCTGATTGTTCCGGAGTCGGTGCGCCCCGCCGTGGGGCCACCGCGGCGTCGGCCCCGTCCCACATAATGGTTTGATTTACCCAAGTGCGGAGGGGTCGCAGAGTGCGCCGCGTATGAACGACCCAAACCTAAATCCAAATTCGAACTCCCATCAAACGGCCCTGACCCGCTTCCGGGCCTTGAACTTCATCGAAGATCTCCTTCGGTGTGGGCACCGTCTGTCCCAAGCTCTCGCGCAGGCCTCACGCCAGCCCTGGCCCAACGAGAACGGCGACTATTACGCGGTGCGCACGTTGGAGGACTGGTGGTATGCCTACAAAAAGGGCGGCTTCAATGCGCTCCGGCCGGCCCCGCGCAGCGATCAAGGCCGCCCCCGGGTGCTGGACGAAGCCACGGCCGCCTGGGTGCTGGAGCAGGTAACCCAAAACCCGCAGATCCCCGTCAAGGTGCTCTATGGGCATTGGGCCCAGCAGGGCCGCCCCCTGCCCTCGGTGAGCGTGATCTATCGGCACCTGCGTCGCCAGGGCTTGGACCGCGCCAGTTTGCGGGCCGGCCGGCTGGAGAGCGGCCCGACCAAGGCCTTCGAAACGCCCCACGTCAATGATCTCTGGATGGTGGACTTCTCGCCGGGGCCGACGTTGCGCGTTGGCGACAAGAGCCTGCCCACCCATTTGTGCGTGCTCATCGACGATCACTCCCGGTTGTTGCCCTTCGCCGCCTACTATCGGCAGGCCAATACCGAAGCCTTCCATCACGCTCTCAAAGAAGCCGTCTTGCGCCGAGGTCTGCCCCGCAAGCTCTATACCGACCAGGGCAAGCCCTTCATCAATGCCCACACCCGCATCGTCTGCGCCCAGTTGGGCATCCGGTTGTTGCATTGCCGTCCCTACCACAGTTGGTCGAAGGGAAAAATCGAAAGGGTAATTTTTTCGATTCAACCAGGGTTTG
>Ga0315287_10006192_pt1 | contig 11866 bp, 10 predicted proteins | sample YL17G11_0_MG_FD_205037 | JGI IMG/M metagenome (GOLD analysis project Ga0315287, IMG submission 205037) | Sediment microbial communities from Yellowstone Lake, YNP, Wyoming, USA - YL17G11_0 | ecosystem: Environmental > Aquatic > Freshwater > Lake > Sediment | place: USA: Wyoming | collected...
AAGCTCGTAAAGCTTGACCCACTTGGCAATAGTCTTTCCGCGATGATCCTCGATCGGATAGTCCTCGGGATAGGTGATCTCGACCACCTCTTCCTCATCGACATTCATGCCGACCAGCGCCTTGTCGAACTCCGGCAGGTTTTCTCCGATCTTGGCGACGTCGCTCTTGGGCTGCTCGTCCGTTCCATTCGTTTTCATTTCGAAACGGACTATATCGCCTTCCTGGGCCGGTCTATCGGTGATTTCAGGGTAAGTGGCATGCCTGCGGCGCAACCGCAACAGCTCTCCGTCGACATCCTCATCGGAGACCGAAATAACCGGCCGCTCCACCACAAGACCCTTGTATTTGCCCAGTTCGGTCTTGGGCGCCAGGGGGACTCTCGCCGTGAAGCTCATCGGCTGGCCGATCTCGAACTTCACAATGTCCACATTCGCGATCGCGAACGGCTCCAGCTTGGTCTCGTCAAGAGCATCCGCATAAGCCCCAGCCAAGAGTTCGTCGGCGGCGCGATCTTTCACCTTTTCCTTGTCGATCCGCTGCTGCAGGATCGCCTTCGGAGCTTTGCCCTTGCGGAAGCCGGGGATATTGGCCGATTTCCCGATGTCCATGTAGGCTTTATCGATAGCCTCGGAGACCTTATCGGCATCGACTTCGATATGCAACTCCACCTCACAAGGATTGAGTTGTTCCTGTTTAACCAGCATAACTTGGTTTCTCCACTAACCTGATTTGGATGCTGAATCCCCACAACCTGTCATTCCCGCGAAAGCGGGAATCCACCTTCCGACTCGAGGCTCCTGGATTCCCGATCAGGTCGGGAATGACGCGGTATGCTGACAATGAAAAAGGATACAGGAATGAGGCAGTTGACGCTTCACGCGCACAACGTGTCCGCTTTCCTATACCCCATATTGGTAAATCTGGAGCGGGGGACGGGATTCGAACCCGCGACATCCACCTTGGCAAGGTGGCGTTCTACCACTGAACCACCCCCGCGTGTTTTGACGACCCAAGCGGCTATGGTGGGCGAGAGGAGAGTTGAACTCCTACGCCTTGCGGCACTAGATCCTAAATCTAGCGTGTCTGCCATTCCACCACTCGCCCAGTCCTTGGAGGACACTGGTGGACGATCAGGGACTCGAACCCTGGACCAATGGATTAAGAGTCCACTGCTCTACCAACTGAGCTAATCGTCCGCGCACCACTGTTGGCGGCATTATTATACCAACACCCATCCGTTGCCGTCAAGTAGGAAGCGAGGAACAGGCGCATCATCACAACGCGCGTATCCCGAGTCGACCATTGCCCGTTGAGCAAGAAGATTATACCAGCCCGAAAAGCCGCTGTCAACGTAACCTCTTCAGTCTTGATGAGTACGATGTTGCGCTGCACGTCACCCTGATCCTGAATCCAGTTCAGGACTTTCAGGGTCCATCCCTTCGTAGCCTGGATGCTGAATCCCCTGAATCCCCTGAATCAAGTTCAGGGTCAGGGTCAGCATGACGTGGTACCCGCCAAGACCTCAGGTTGCCTGTCAACAAGTGTTGAGAGAGTTCAGTCTTGCGGGAATGATTACTCCGTTAGCGCTGAATAGGCCGGGTTTGTCGGCCGTATCGAAGCGCGGTCGGCGGGTTGACCGTCCTTCGATACGCCGCTACGCTGGCTACTCAGGACTAACGGGGCTCTAGATTCCCGAGAAACTGAACTCTTACGCAGTAAGCCGTATCAGGCGGCCTTTCGATAGTCCTGGCAGTCGAGGAGCTTGGGTCGCCGCAGAAGCTCCTCGAAGCACTCGGCGGGAACCGGTCGGCTGACGAAGTAGCCCTGCATTTCGTCGCAGCCGATGACCTTGAGAAACGCCAGTTGGTCGAGGGTTTCCACGCCTTCGGCGGTTACTCGCAGCTTCATGGAATGTGCCATGGCCACGATGGCCTGCACTATCGCGGAGTCATCCTGGTTAAGAGTAAGATCGCTGATCTCTTTTGGCCGCCACATTGCAACGCCATAGGAATTGGCATGGCCAAACCTTCAGAACACGATGCCGGACGACCATCTCTTGCTCAATCGTCCGGCCCGTGCTCCTTTCAGGGGGAGAGGAATACCCCTGAATCTTACCAGGGCAGGTCGGGCCTTTCGCGCGGCCCGGCGGTCCAGGCGTCCAGCGTCGGTCCATAATACCGCGCTTCGTGGTTCGCTAACGCCAGCGATATGACACGGTCGTCGTGGACGCCATGCCCAAACATCCGCACGACCCCGGTTTCTCCAATGTCATACTCATATCCGTTTAGCTCGTCAATCAAGCCCCGGTTGTTGCCAAGCCCCAGCGACCCTTGGTTCAATCGGGCGTTTAGCCGTTCTATCATTTCGCGTTTGTTCGCGTTGTTGAATACCACGCCGTCAACGCAGCAGTTGATCTTTTTGGCTGCGATTGCGTTTCGCAGCATTTCAAGCAGTGGGTCCCCAACGCCTGTTTGATCACAGGCGATACCAACCAGTCTGTGTCGCTGGATGAAGTTGCATATCCGCTCTACCTGGTCCGTCCACGACACGGAGTTAAACGACTCCTGCTCCATAACCTGGCATCGGTTTTCTTCGACTGCCAGGGACGTTACAACTGTGAAGTCCATATATCGCGCCAGGTCAAGCCCGCCAACTTTTAGCCAGGCTTCGGCATCGCGGTGCATGACACAGGCGCGTTCTACCTCCTCCCAGTTAAACACGTTGGACCGGCTGTCCGTGAAGGCCGCCTCATACTCTACCGCGAACTCCCGGCTACCCATTTGTGTGCGCTGACGCTCAACATAGGCTTCGCTTATCGCCGGGTTCTCTACACTTGCGCCCTGAAACGCTTGCATCGTGCCGTCTGTGCACTGGTTTGCCAGCGCCCACATCTTGTAGAAGTAGTTGCGACCACACGGAGTCGATACCAACACCAACTCTCCGTCTTTGTCGGCCAGCATCGGCCCGACCACGTCTTTTACCGTCTGTTCGGTCACAAAGGCCGCTTCGTCGACAATCACGCGGTCAGCCGCGTGACCGCGTAAGTTCCGGCCATCATCATCGGCTGTCCGGGCCATAACCGTGCTGCCCATTATGTTCAACAGCGGGTAAGGTGTCTTCACGCTGTGGGTTGCCCGGCGCAGAGGTCCAATTCCCATCAGCAATCGCTCAACATGACTGAATATCAGTCGGCTTTGATCGTAAGTTGGGCTTACGATCATCTGTGTGCTTCCAGGCGTGCAAACCGCGTATGTCGCCACGTCCACGGCGGCGGCCAGCGATTTGCCCCATCTTCGGCCACAGGCAGCCACCTTTACCTTCGCAGTCGATTCGATGAACTGCCGCTGCTTAGCGTGAGGCTCGAACTCCCAAAGCCCATACGCTAAGTCCAGCCGCCTGCCGCATACTGTCATTCCGAACGCGCATACTGTCATTCCGAACGAATGTGAGGAATCTGCTTTTCCGCTTGACCAATCCCCCTGCCGCATACTGTCATTCCGAATGAATGTGCGGAATCTGCTTTTCCGCTTCGTCATCCCCCTGCCGCATACTGTCATTCCGAATGAATGTGAGGAATCTGCTTTTCCGCTTCGTCATCCCCGCAGTCGAAGGGATCCACCTCTCCAGTTTGCAGTCCCAGTTGCTCTCCCACTGCCAACCTGTACAGTCCGTCCGGCCACTTCAATATCAATCCGCGTTTTGCCATGTCGCTTATCGTTCGCGACGCCGACCGCGTGGCACAGCCCATAATCGTCAGCCTCATTCTCACACCGCTCATGACTCATCTCCTTTTTGGCCCCTTGTTTACTCGGCCACGTTGCGGCGGCGCTAACCGGCGCTTGCAATGTGGCGGCCTAATCTCTAAAACAATTGGCCGCCACATTATATCTCTCTATATGGCGGCTCGTGGCCGGGGTCTCCTTCGGCTCCCTGGCGCAGGCCCTGTTCATATCGCTGCCGTTGGTATTGCGTTGTTTCGGCTCACCCTTGAGTCGAAACCGCCGAACCCCCCATGTTTCGGGACAAGGGTGTCCCGAAACAACGAAGTCTGATGCGGCCGAGGGCACTCTATTCACCGGCGCGGCCGACCGTACAGTTTTGTGTGGAGCGGCGCCGGGTATCTTCAACTTCAAGTGCCGCTTCAAGTGGCGCCGCGGGTCAGGGAGTCGGGCGATGTTTGCGGGCCGAGGTGACTGCGATGTACGTCATTGGGGTGAGAGAGACGCCAATCGAGCCCCGGTTGGCGCGCCTTCGTTTCAACACGACTTGCGGCGCCTTCGAGGCCTATTATCACAGCCTGCCCGCGCTCTCGAAGGCAGTGATTCTTCTCGGTGACCCACAAGGGGGCTTCGACGGCCCCGGTTCCCTCTACCCCAAACTGGCTCGCGACCTCCTGGAGCACGGCATTGCCACACTTCGCCTCGGCTGTCGCGCGCCCCACGAGTACAGGCAGTGCGGTATCGACACGCTGGTCGCGCTTCAATATCTGGATGATGAGGGCATCAAGGACATCGCCCTGGTTGGGTGGTCGTTTGGCGGAGCGGTCGCGCTATCCGTCGGATCGTGCGCCAGGAACGTCAGCGCCATTGCCGCCATCAGCACGCAGGCGGTTTCGAGTGGATGCATTCGACGGCTGGGATCGAGGTCCGTGCTGCTGCTGCACGGCGGCGCGGATTCCATAAGTTCGGTGAAGATCCCCCGAGCGATCCATGACGGCGTGACCGGCCCTCGCGGGATGATCGTGTATGCCGACGCTGGGCACAGTCTCAAGGAAGTGAGGCGGCAGCTTCACTGCGACCTGCGCGATTGGCTGATCGGCGCCCTGTGCGCCCAACAAGACGTAAAGTGTGATAAACTAGCTTAGCTTTAAGCAGGCATGGGTATTGTTTGTTTGGCGATCAACGGACCGCCACCAATACCGACGGAGGAATCATGATGAAACACGAACTGCCCCCACTTCCCTACGACTACAACGCCTTGGAGCCATACTACGATGAGCAAACCGTGCGCCTGCACCATGACAAGCACCACGCAGCCTATGTGGCAGGACTGAACAAGGCCGAGGAGGAGCTTGCCAGGGCGCGCGAATCCGGGGACTTTGCCACGATCCAGCACTGGGAGAGACAGCTCGCCTTCCACGGATCGGGCGAGGGGCTTCACACTCTGTTTTGGGAGAGTATGTCGCCGCACGGGGGCGGCGAGCCCAAGGACGGCCTCATGGACCAGATCAACAGGGACTTCGGCAGCTATGAGAGTTTCAAGAAGCAGTTCTCGGCCGCCGCGGCACAGGTGGAAGGCAGCGGATGGGCCCTGCTGGGCTTCATGCCCGTCTTCGACAAGCTCTACATTCTCCAGGTGGAAAACCATCAGAAGCTGACCCTCTGGGGCATCCGCCCTCTGCTGGTGCTCGACGTCTGGGAGCACGCATACTACCTCAAGTTCCAGAACAGGCGGGCGGACTGGATCGAGAGTTGGTGGAATATCGTGAACTGGGAGAATGTCTCCAAGCTCCTCGCCGATGCGAAATGCGCCGTTAGGTCATAGGTCCTACGTCGTAAGTCATAAGTCATAAGTAGCTGTCAGCAGTGATGTTTGATATTTTGATGTTGATATTTCGGCATTTCAATGCCGAAACTGCTGTGATTCCACACTTGACTATCCCTCCCGGTATCCCTACCTGGAGGGGAAGAACTCGGCGAAGGTGTTTCGGGATTTGAGTGGAGCGTTAGCGAAACGGAAATCCCGAAACTTGAAGATGTGATCGCCCCCATCCCCTATCCCCCATCCCCCATAGTCCTATCCACCGCCTGTGCAATGAGCCTTAACTGGCCCATGAGCTGGCGGAACTTGGACGGTTTGAGGGACTGGGGGCCGTCGCTCAGCGCATGGGCGGGGTCCGCGTGAATCTCGATCAGCAGACCATCGGCTCCGGCGGCCACGGCAGCCTTCGCGACGGGTCCGACATACTGCCAGTTGCCCGTGGCGTGGCTCGGGTCGAGCATGACCGGCAGGTGGGTCCAGTTCTTGAGGACGGGGACGGCATTGATGTCGGTGGTATTGCGGGTGGAGTCCTCGAAAGTAGTGATGCCCCGCTCGCAGAGGATTACGTTCTGGTTGCCTTCGGAGATGATATACTCGGCCGACATCAGCAGATCGCGGATCTTTGAGCCCAGTCCGCGCTTGAGGAGAACGGGGTATCCCGTGCTTCCCACACGCTTGAGGAGCGCGTAGTTTTGCATGTTCCGCGTGCCGATCTGCAGGACGTCGGCGTACCGGCAGACCATGTCCACGTCGTGTGTGTCCATGACTTCGGTCACAACCGGCAGGCCGGTCTCATCGCTGGCTTTGGCGAGTATTCTCAGGCCCTCTTCGCCCAGTCCCTGAAATGCATAAGGGGAAGTTCGCGGCTTGAAAGCGCCGCCCCTGAGGAGCTTGGCCCCGGCGGCTTTTGCCTCGTGGGCAAGCTGCAGCATCTGTTCCTCCGATTCCACGCTGCACGGTCCCGCCGCGACCACGATCTCATTGCCGCCGATAAGCGCTCCGCCGGCATCGACAACGCTGTCACCGGGGTGATACGAACGTGAGGCCAGCTTCCACAGGTCGGAGATCAGCTCCACGCGGGCAACGCCGGCCATCGCCTGGAAGTGGTCGATAAGGTCGGCCTTGTGCACATCGAGCTCGCCCAATACTGCTATTACCTTCCGTTCCACGCCCGGGTTCATAAAAGGCCTGAAGCCGATTTTCTGTATTTCCTGAGTTACCGACTCGATCTCGTCGCCGGTCGCGCGCGGGTCCATTATGACGATCATTCTCGCACCTCCGTCACCAGTATACCGTAAGTGCCGCCAAAGATGCCAGAGAGGCGTGGCGGGGGTAGAGAGTTCAGTCTTGGTGAGTACAATGTGAGCATGCTGAGCTACGTCGAAGCGTGCGGCTCCGAAGAGATAAGCTCTGCTGCGGGAACGGCTATGACAACTTGCCCACCGAATTCGTAGCCGTCAAGAGTTCCCGCAGCTACGGCGTGCACGCGATCACAAAAGAAAAAGCAGATTCCTCACATTCGTTCGGAATGACATACTTGGAAGCTCGGTTGAACCAGCCGTTCCCGCAGCAGATCAGCCGATCGCCATGCGGCGGGATAGCTATTCCTCCTCTATCATCTGATCGTAGAATGCCACATAATCATCCGGGTTCTCGCCGTTTCTCATTTTGATGGCGGCGCGAGGATGCTGGTTCATCTGGCCGGTTATCATGTAGGGTATCCTATAGCCCCACTCCATATCGCCTTTTTTCTCAAGCGGCACGAAGTGATCCCTGATGCACTCGAGCACCGGACGGAGTTGGAACTTGGGATTCTTGAGGAAACCCATCAGCAGTTCCAGAGGGCAGTTGCCCGCGCCGCGTCCCATTCCGTTGATCGTTGCGTCCAGGCGGTTCGCTCCCACAATCAGCGCTTCGATGGTATTGGCATAAGCCAGCATCTGGTTATTATGGGCGTGTATGCCTACTTCGATGCTCTTACCCTCGGTGACCTTGAGGAATTCCAGGGTCAGGGCGCGTATTTGCTCGGAATAGTAGGCCCCGAAACTATCCACAATGAAGACGGCGCAGATCGGGCTGTTGCAGATAAGCTCGAGAGCTTCTCCCAGTTCCCGTTCCTGCACGACGGAAACCGCCATCAGGTTCACGGTCGCGCGATATCCCTTGTCGTGCGCATCCTTGACCATGTCGAGAGCGGTGGGAATCTGGTGTACGTATGTCGCCACGCGGATTATATCTATCACGCTCTCGGATTTCGGCAGGATATCCGTGTGATAATCGGTGCGTTCGGCATCCGCCATTACCGCGATCTGTAGGTCGGTGGGGTTGTCGTCAACGATCTTGCGCAATGAATCTTCATCGCAATACTTCCATGTTCCATACTGCGATGGGGCGAATATCTTCTTGTCCGCCTTGTAGCCGAATTCCATTGCGTCTATTCCCGCCGCGACGCACGTCTTGTAGACCGCCTTCACGAACCCATCCTCGAACTGATGGTCATTTATCAGCCCACCATCCCGAATGGTGCAGTCCATTATCCGAATCTCCGGCCTATAGGTAACCCAGGTGCCCTTGGCCAACGGGTCACCGGTATGCTCTCTGTGCAAAATGCCACCTCCAAGTAAGCTCAACCTTAAGACATGTTCATTATTGGCTCATCAGGCACAATTTGTCAATACCCGTGGGCGTTTTACATACTCGGATTTCGGATTTCGGATCTCGAACTTCTAATCTCGAACCTCGTACTTAACCTTGAGCCCGCAATCTGGTAACATGTGATTTGTGATTGGGGATTTGGGATTTTGTGGAGGACTTGATGACGAACGATCTTAATCGGCCTTTGGCTGGCCGGATAGCCGTCTGGATCCAGGACCGGGTGCGTGAAGCGGGCGCGAAGGGACTGGTTCTGGGCATGAGCGGGGGTATCGATTCCTCGGTGGTCGCGGCGCTTGCTAGGATGGCTTGCGGCGACAACGTTCTGGGGATGATCATGCCGTGCCATTCGAGCCCGGAATCATCCGCTCACGCCAAGCTGGTCGCGCAGAGGTTAGGAATGAAGACCCACGTGGCGGATCTGACCGCCGCCTATGATATCCTCGTGCCCCGGGTGCCACACGTTGCGGAATTCGAGCTTGCCAACGTTCGTCCCCGGCTGCGAATGACCGCGCTCTACTGCGCGGCACAGGCCCTGGGCTACTTGGTCGCGGGCACGGGCAACAAAACAGAGATATCCATCGGCTACTTTACGAAATGGGGAGACGGCGCCGCCGACATCCAGCCCATCGCGAATCTGTATAAGCACCAGGTCTACTCTCTGGCCCGCGAACTCGAAATACCCGAGGAGATCATCAGGAAAGCGCCGACGGCCGACCTTTGGGAGGGACAGACCGATGAGAACGAGATCGGCATCGGCTATGACGAACTCGATCGGGTGCTGCAGTCGATCGAGTCCGGTGAACTCGCCGACTGCGATCCGTCCCTGGTGGAACGCGTTAGAGAGATGATCAGGGCTTCTGAGCATAAACGCAGGCCAATTCCAGCGTTTGTGCCATAATACGTGGTTAGTTGCTACATGCTGGGAACATTGGGTGGGCAAAAGGCAGTCCCAAGACATGGGGGGCAGCGCGCGCCGCGTTGACTTGCCTGCTATTGTTGTAGTATAGTATTCGGGATGCGCGGATGACGAGCCGCGCGGGAGAGTGGAAATGACTCGTTCATTGAGCAAATGCTTCTTGTCGGCTGTCCTGGTGGCGGCCTCGATCTTACTGACTGGCGTGCCATGCCGGTCCATGACACTCATATCGCCGACGGCCGATCAAGTCGTTCGTGAGGGTGTCAAGATCGTCATTCCGGCCAGCGCTCTGCCGAGCGGCTTCCTCTACGGTGGCGATTCACAGAGGCCCTTCATCGGGATTCTCGTTGGCGAACCCGGCTCCGAAGAGTTTGTGGAAGCCGTGAGCGCATCGTCAGTGGTCCAAAATGGCAACAACGTTATCGTCTATTGGGACAGCAAGTCTCCCTATCGCGATAAATCCGATCCAAAGACGGACAAGTACCTCAAAGACGGGACCTACTCTCTTAGAGTCCAGATCTACGAACAGACTCAGCAGAGTTCCAAGGTTGTGGATTCCGCCTCGGTCAGGATCGTTCTGAAGAACAAGGTGGATCGGACCAGCCCGGCTCCGGCCGTCACGCTTGCGAATGCTCTGGCGTTTGGGCAGTCGAACTCATATAGGATCCGCACCGGACTGCAATTGTTCGACATGGTTGACTTGCCGATCCTCAGCAGCCTGGGGGTCGGAGGCGATTTCCGCGTGCTTCAGACCGTGGAAGACGTGCGGGCAAATGGCCAGATAATGCTGCGCTGCCGGCTCGATGACTCCGCAAGCACCGATATCTTCGGTTGGCACACGCTGCTCTATCAGGGCCAAAAGCTACTGCCCCAGCTCTACCGGCTCGTGGACAAGTATGGAAACGTCTTCAACCCCAACATGTTCAAGAAGCAGGCTCAGTACACCATTACCGATGTTCTGCCGGCCTTGCCCAATAAGCTCATTAAGGAAGGCGATTCCTGGTCCGATAGTATGAGCCTCAAGGTGGAGGGCATTACCGGAGTTATCAAGCTCACCGGCTCGTGCATGCTGGACTCGTTCGAGTGGCATCAGGGCAAGGAGTGTGCCAAGCTGGTTTCGCAGATGTCGGGAAACGGGCAGATATCTTTCAACGGCAACAAGATTCGCAGTGCCGGTCCGATAAAGGCAAGAGTGACGACCTACTTCGCATACAAGACCGGCAAGGCGATCGCGCGAGTCATCGATCTCAGTTTCCCTGTGGCGATCGAGCAGGGGGCGGGAGACCCGGGAGCGACTCCCGGCGTCCCGGAACCGACAACGCCGCCCGGTTCGGTTCCCTCCGATTTGGCCAATGAGACCACCGGGAATCCGATAGCTTATGCGTCCAGGAATCCCTCCTATGGCCCAACAGGCAGCGCTCAGCCGGCCGCGTCCACGACGCCCACAATCAAAGGAAGCGCGATCATGACCGTCACAATGCAATTGGAGCAATAGCACCGCGTGTCGAATGACGACGAGAAACGTGCACATGTGACCGAGCATCTTGCTGAACTACGTGCCAGGCTGATGCGGTCGATCATCTACTTGTTGATCGGGGCCGTCGCAGCCTGGTTTTGCTACGACTATCTGCTCGATTTCCTCACCCGCCCGATGATGGGGGTCCTGGACCTGAAAGGCGCCAAGTTCCTACTCACGTCGTTTCCGGAGCCGTTTATGATTCAGTTGCAGACGTGCATCGTGGCGGGGCTTATTATCTGTTTCCCGGCAATCACGGCGGAAATATGGGGCTTCGTCTCTCCGGGGCTTATGCCGAACGAGCGGCGGCCGCTCAAGTGGATCATGCCGCTAGCCGCGCTGCTGTTCTGCGCAGGGGTAGTGGTCTGCTATTTGATACTGCCGAAAGCGTTCTCGTGGTTCGCTGCGTATGTGCCCCGAAATGCCGAGCTTCGGCCGTCCCTGCAGCAGAGCGTGCTGTTCACGGTCAAGATGCTGCTTGCTTTTGGCATCGTCTTCGAGCTTCCGGTCGTTCTCATGCTGCTCGCCAAAGTCGGCATAGTGAACTCGCGAATGCTGCTCGGTAACTGGCGCGGCGCGATGGTGGGAATCTCGATAGTCTCCGCCATTATCACCCCATCCAACGATGCTTTCTCGATGCTGATGATGGCCATACCGGTGTCGGGGCTATACTTCGTGAGCATACTGCTGGTGCGACTGGTGGAATCGGACTCGGCGGCGCCGGGCCCGGTCCATAGGCTCTTTGCTCGGTTCAGGCGCAAGGGGAATTGATGGATGCGGCGGGGTTTCTGGAGTCGATCAGGTCTTCTCCCGACTACCGTGGGCAGATCGCGCACGTGGAGACCATTGCCAGGCGGTCCGCTGTATACGCCGAACTCGACCCTCCCGTCGGCGGGCGGGTACGCGAGGCGCTTCGCGATCAGGGCATAAAACAGCTCTATTCGCACCAGGCCCAGTCGATAGAGGCCGTCCGCCGAGGGGAGAACGTGGCGGTCGTCACCGGCACCGCCAGCGGAAAGACCCTCTGCTACAACATCCCTGTGTTGGAATCCCTCGAAAAAGACCCCAAGGGGCGCGCGCTCTATATCTACCCGACCAAAGCCCTGGCCCAGGATCAACTCGGGAAGCTCAAGGACTTCCACCTGGACTTCGTCAAGGCCGCGACTTACGACGGCGACACCCCCAGGCAGGAAAGGCCGTTCATCAAGATGAGCGCGAATATCGTGCTCACGAACCC
>Ga0315287_10006193_pt1 | contig 11865 bp, 9 predicted proteins | sample YL17G11_0_MG_FD_205037 | JGI IMG/M metagenome (GOLD analysis project Ga0315287, IMG submission 205037) | Sediment microbial communities from Yellowstone Lake, YNP, Wyoming, USA - YL17G11_0 | ecosystem: Environmental > Aquatic > Freshwater > Lake > Sediment | place: USA: Wyoming | collected...
GGCACCGATACAGGTGCGTCTGGCTTGTTCCAGAGTACAGCCTTTTTTGGAGTCAGCAAAAAGATTCAAGGCACGCTTCATCATCACATCACCATTGACAAACTGAGGCATACCGATTCCGGTGCCAATTACATCGAGGACCTTCTCCAGGAATTTTCCACTCATTACCTCTGTGTAGCAGCACGTTAATGGAGGCTGTGGCAGGTGAAGGTAGTTACATGCATCAAGGACCACATAATCCATTTCTGCGGTGGCATCTTCTCCATCCTCGGTAAAGCCGCCGAGCGTGATGCTCTGACCCAGGTCGGCAGAGTTCTGCAAGGCAACCTTCTCGCCATAGTAATACCCGATCTCATTCAGCTTGATGACGAGGTTCTCGAACATAAAGACTGCATCATCATATGTAATCAGACCGGCAGCCTTGTCAGCCTGATAGTATGGCTCTAAATTCTGGCCCAGGTAAGCCTCAGAATAGCCGCAACCCACCTGCTCAATCTCCGCACCGACATGACATAAGAAGTGGCACTGGATGGCTTCACGCAGGTTGCGTGCAGGATGCTCGGGCACCCATTCGCAGGTTTCGGCAATAGCTATCAGCTCTGCTTTCCGGGATTCATTCTTTTCTTTTGCCGCCATTTCCCTGGCCAGTTCAGCATAACGGTGAGCCAGACGAATAAAGGCTCTCATGATTATCAGACTGGCTTCATAGAAGGCGAACTTGTCCGCATTCGGCAGCCTCATTTCGAGGGCTGCCTCCCGCTCTTCAACCTCTTTGATCATGCTGGCAAGCCCCTCCCTGTAAATCCGGGGATAGTTAAGGTTGCCGCCGCCACCCGGCCAGTCAAAGAAGCTAACAACGAAGCCGGAATCAAAACAAGGTCCCGGATCAAAACCATACTTCCTTTTGAAAATATCAAGAGTACGGGGCTTCAGCGCACGCTTGTCCCAGTATTTGAGTGCCCACTCGTTGGCTTTCCTGTCCTCCGGAGTCTTGGACTTCTCAACGGTCTTCTCTTCCTTCATCCAATCAACATTCCATTCGGGATACGTGTAAATGCCATTGGTTGTACTCGCCATGCTTCCAACAAAGAGGTTTTCGTCAATGTACAACTTTTTCCTCTCAAGCAGGGTTGCCATGAATTTGGCCCTGCAGATGATAGTCTGGTAGCCGGCAAAGTCCTCGTAAACCTCTTCCATTATCCTGACCCGTTCAAAATCAACCTCGGCGGGAGTGCTCCTCAGTTGTTCTTTCAGCCGGTCGATTCGTTCTTTATCGACCGTGACGCGCCCTGTGGAGCTTTGCTCTGCAACATTTGCCTTTTCCATGGTGGGCTCTCCTGTTTCCTGTAATGTGGTTTGTGTGGATTGATTTCTTGATTCTATAGCATCTTGTGCCGATTCACAGCTGGCCTTGACTGGTACATCCTTCGGTGTTGTCGTGTGTGATTGGACCGGCAGCTTCATCGGCGAGTACTCTCAGTGTGGCTTCTTGCTTCAGCTATGGTTTCAAAACCGCTTGTGTGTGAGATTGTGCTGAACCTGATCTCCGGTTGATCCCTGGCCATCTCGACCACCAGAAGAATCCTCTGGTAGTCTGAAGAGCAGAGATGCCGCTCAAGCTCTTCCTGACTGCTCCAGAGTTCCTCCATCATGATCATCTTTTCTTGCGCGACGTCTCGATAGATCCTACAACTGATGCATCCGGGCTCAACCCTCGTTCGCTCAACGATAGAGCGAAGGGTTTCCAGCGCTTCCCTCATACTTGCCGCGGACATTTCCATCCTGATTGTCGAGTGTACCATTCGGGTAGCTTCCACCTGGTTTGTTGGCCAATCTGGATCCATTGCAGGATCCGGGAGGGAAAGGAGGATCTTCCACAGTATCCTTCTCTGGCCGGGGGATAACAGCCAATATTAAGCGAATATCATGCCTAAGGAATATGAAGGGAGAAAAAGCGAAAATATGTCGGTTTGGGGGCGTTTCCTGGAAGTAAACCTGTCGAGGTGGGAGAAAGAGGTGAGATTGTCTGCCGAAGCAAAGGCGGAGTGACGCTATTTCGGCATCCCCGGGCGGGGACGCCTGATTCCGAGTCTCTTCAATAAAGATTGAAGTGTTGTTCGTTTTAGACCAAGAGTCTCTGCTGCACCGCCCTTGCCACCAATACGCCAGCCGGACTCCGTCAGAACCTTGAGGACGTGGCTTCGTTCGATGCTTTCAAGATCTGACGCTTTGGTTTCTTTTGAAGATCCATCTTGAGGCAAACGCACGGCGAGCGTATTACCGGTGCTCACAATCATTCCGTGCTCAATCACATTCTTCAATTCCCTGACATTGCCGGGCCAGTCATAACGTTGCATGGATTCCATGGACTTCTTTGCGATCCTGTCGATCCGCTTGCCAATCTTCTTTTCAAACTCCCTGACAAATGTCCAGACCAACAGCGGGATATCCTCCGGCCGTTCACGGAGGGGCGGGATCACGATGGGGAAGACACGTAGCCGGTAGTACAGGTCCTGCCTGAATCTGCCCTCCCTCACGGCTCTCTCAAGGTCCCGGTTAGTGGCGGCGATGATACGGACGTCCGCCGTCAGAGTTTTCGTGGAACCCAATCGTTCAAAATGGCCATCCTCAAGGACGCGCAGGAATTTGGATTGCACGTCAAGAGGAAGTTCGCCGATCTCATCGAGAAAGAGCGTGGATCCGTTCGCAAGCTCGAACCTTCCTGTCATTCTCGTCAGTGCATCGGTGTACGCTCCCTTCTCCCGGCCAAAGAGCTCGCTTTCGATCAGCGTGGCTGGTAGAGAAGCACAGTTGACCGTCACCGGGGTCCGGTCTTTCCGGCGGCTCATCCTGTGGATTGCCCTCGCCAGCAATTCTTTTCCCGTTCCGGTTTCTCCCATCAGCAGGACCGTTGAGTCTGTCCCGGCCACCTGTTCTGCCTGAACCAGGACATTTCTTATCGCAACACTTTTCCCCACGATGTCCGCATGCTCAACCAGGAGCCCGATCTCTTCCTGCAGATAGACATTTTCTCTTTCGACTCGTTGTTTGAGCTCTTCAATCTCCCGGAGGCGGTCTCTGAGTTGCACCTCCATCTGTTTGCGTTCGGTGAGGTCAATCGCCGCACCCAGCATCCGGGCCGGTTTCCCGGCCGCGTCTTTGTACACCCGCCCCCGTGACGATATCCAGCGCTCAGCGCCGTCGGGTAGAGCCACGCGGAAATCCCCCCCAAAATCACCCAGGTTTGTTACAGCCCGCCGCACTTCTTGCTCTACCATCTCGCGGTCGTCCGGATGGATCCGCCGGATGACATCCTTAAATCTGATGTTCGGGCCGGATACGAACCCGAACAGATTCAGCCATCTTTCCGAGCCCCAGACCTGGTTGCTGGCGATGTTCCACGCCCAAACGCCAAACTCTGCCGCCTGCGCAGCCAAAGTTATCCGCTCTTCGCTCTCGCGCAAGGCCTGGTCTGAGCGCTTTCGAGCCAGCGCATTCGCGAAGATTTGGGCGACCAGCTGCAGCCGCTTCACAAGCGCATCCGGCCAGTCGCGTTCCGCCCGCGTGGTATTAAGGCCCAGGATCCCAAAGGTCGGTCCACTCCCTGCCGAAAGCGGCAGGGTCAAATTCGATTTGATTCCGAAAAGTCGGGCGGACTCCAGGTCGCGCGTGGCCTCCGCCGGCAGCTCCTCCAGAGACGAAATGATGACGGTGCGGCCAAGCAACATTTGCTGTCGGTACCAGGGGAAATGATCATCCATCATCCGCTCAAGAGGTTGCAGATCCCCCTGATTACTGTAGAGGTGAGTAAGCGTGAAGACATCCGGCACATCTTCCCCCAGCTGCCAGAGGGCGGCAAGATCGATCCCGAGGACCTCGCATATGCCTTGTTCAGCATTCTTGATCTCATTGTCGATTTGGTCGGAGGGGAGGTTCACGAAGCGGGCAGACAAGTTGGCTATCAACATCTCAAACTCCAGCCGCCCGTCCAGACTCTCTATCGATCTGTCCGGCTGTCCGCTTTCCCCTGTCAGGCCTTCATTGAGTGCCGACATATCGTCATCGACGACGGAGGGATTACCTTTTTCGTTACCTGGTTTTTGATTGTCCATCCGGGTTTTCCTTACCTGCTCCCCTGCTGCGATCGCTTTCTGCGGGCCATTCAGGCGGGCTGATTCTGCTCTTTGCACCCGCCCGCAACACATTCACTGCGAAGTCGTTACACGCCAGGGATGATTCCACCTGTGCCCGGGGAACGTTGAGCATAATGTCTCGTTTGACGGGCGGACCCACAACCGGAGGTAGAGCAGCACAACACAAGCAAAATACCCTTTAGAAACCCGAGAATCAAGCAGTGGGTGGGATCATTCTTGGGACGGGAGCATCGTGCCCCAGAATTCCAGAGGCGAATCGCAAAAACCGCATGCTGCGGAGCGAGTGTAGGAATGTGACATCAAAAACGAGCAGGAAGAACACTTCCCTTGATGTCCCAGTCAGCGATACGAAACTGGCCAAAAGGGGATTTCACCTTCTATCCAGACGCCCACCCGGTTATTGATCATCAAACCGACAAGACCCCCGGCTTTGTACCACGTACTCCCGCTATTCATCCATTCTGTATTCGAATCAACATCGAGCATGCCCCACCACCGCTTGGAAATCCTGTGGAGAATCCACCCTGTCATAGTGAGGTAATGAACCGCCGGTCTATTTGACTGTCCCGCAAAAGAAAACCAGTCCTGAAACTAGGGAAGCAAAACTGGCCGCGAATATGCCGGAACTCACAACCTCTCTAACAACTCTCTTGAAATCAATTCATAGGCATCGGTGGGGACGTATCTCTCATCGGGGCGCAGTAGTCCCATGGTATCTCCAAGAAACTCTGGTGAGCTCATTTTCAGATCCAAATTCTTCTGAAATTCTCTTCGGGAGGGGGGCTTTCCAACGGCAAATGCCATGTATGCATTGTAGCAATGGAGGATGTTCTCTGGGAGAGACGTTGTCGTTGTCATCGCTTTGTACAGGTCGAACAGATCTCTTCCTTTGGTCCGTTGATAGAGGGCCCGAAGTTTCGATCCAAGAAGCTCTTCGATCCGGAATGTCTTGAGAGTACATGTCCCGGAAAAATACCGCGCCGATACAGTGAAGATGTGATCGATGAACCCTTGCACAGCAAAATGCTCTCTGCAATTCGTCTCTATTTTTAGTCTCAGTTTTTGAAAGGGCGCGGATTCCGAGTTGAAGCGAAAGACAACCGTTGTGTTGAAGTCCTTCTGCTTCACGGATCCCTTGCCGAGAAACGCGAGTCTTTCCTGAAGATGGACAATGGTCTCTTTGATCGGTTCAGACCGCATCTGCACGAGATCAATGTCTTCCGAATATCTTGCCTGGGGATGCAGAAAGAGCTTATGGATGGCTGTTCCACCACGAAAGGCCAGCCTTCGATACAGGAATGGATCGCTGAACATTTCCACGAGAGCCCGGCAGAGAATCAAGTCTTGCTCAACTTGTTCGTTGGTGCGCCATCGAACAATGTTGCTCCATTCGGTAATGTATGCCTCAGGGATCATTCGTCGTACTCAATTACCAGATTCGGAATAACATTCCATCTATTGGTCGAGTGAAAGCCCGTTGATGCAACGCCTTGCTTAAGCGGAATCCGGAAGAATCGACATCCGACACTTGACGCCTGGGTGTACAACGCGTCCGCGTGAGCAGACTGGTGTAAAATATCGTCCAATATGAATCCGAGCCGCTGCAGAGTACTTGTTGGAATAGACTGAACGAACCCCTTCGTGAACTTCTCCTGATGCATTTCTTCCACCAGCTCATTCAAAACGGTGGCGGCCCTGTTCAACCCGCCGATTCTTTTTTCAAACTGGATGAGGTCAGCCGCCGTCAACTCCGGTGATGATACTTTGAAATAGCCGGTCTGGGCTTTCGTATCCACCAAAAGGAAATCGGGAATTTGTTGCTTTGTGAAGAAATTAATCCGGGTTCCCTTTTTCGTATTCTGTCTGTGGGCAGGAGGGACCGTGCAGACATAGAATTCCTGCGGCTGCTGATGTGCGGCTCCGTACAACGCCGCCGCATTGAGCAGCCCGACATAATATTTTTTTTGGAGGCTTACCATGAGAGAATCGATATACATGGTAGGCGGCAATATTCCACGGGAAGCATATTCCGGCGGAACAACAACATAGTATCCTTTATGGACCGATGAGATCTTGTTTCTTTTCTTGAGCCGATTCACCGCCAAAATGATGGCTCTCGGCGAAATGGAAGGGAATTGGGTCAGGAGCTCATCAAAAGAAAAGAAATAGCTCCCCTTTGATTGTCTGTTCTCCACCCACTGAAGAATGTAGTCCTGTGATTTTATGGGGTTCATTGAGAGTGCTCTTTTGCAAAAGTTATCATAAAATGAGAACTATTGCAAATACTTTCTCTCGTATTCTTTTCGCACTCTCCTGCGCCGCCATAACTCCATCCGCGTGCAAAAACGGTGAATTCACATTGAAATCGTTAGTATCGCCCTGGATCAATGGTCGGATGGTTCAGGATGAAGTTCTAGCCGGAGGGACTATTGAAGAGGGACTGGAAGATCAAGAAGAAGAAAAAGCGACTTCCCTTTGTAGAAGCCGCTCTTGAGTATTTGAGGGATTGTGCCGGTAAGCCGATGAGACTGCGGCGAAGACATACTGCCTGTGGTACGACGTTTCATCGTAGTGTTCTCCCTGGCTGGGTTGGACAACCGGGAAAGAAGAAGGACCGACGAATATCGTCGAGGTGATCAACATCCCAAGCTGGCGCGGCCGGTCGAAGGTTCTAATCCTCGACGAGAGCCTCCAGCCGTCCGGAGTTGACCGCCTTCACCAGAGCCGCGTGGTCCCTCTCGTTTTGATCGGCATAGGCCAGGGCAAATTTCTCCATGGCCTTGTCAAAAGTGTCCGCTTTGCCCAGATAGCCGCTGATGGTCGCGGCATCTCCGGACTTGGCATGGGCACGCGCCAGGGTCCAACCGCAGAACTGGGCGTAGCGCTTCAGTTGCACAGCTGACGACCCCTCGATCGGTAAAGACATTTTCATGTCCCGAAGCTGCCGCACGAAAAAGTCTTTGCCCCGCCGCCCCCGCGTCCAACCCAAGAAGATGTCGCTGGAGGATTGCATCAGCCGCTGCCCCACGACGACACGCTGGCCCTGATTGTCATAAGGACTCTTCCCCGCGTAGGGTTCGAGAACAGAACGGCACGCTTCCTTCACCTGGAGGATCAGGGGATGGTTATCGTCGTCGAAAAACAATCCGATGTAGCAGCGGGTTCCCACGCTGCCAATGCCCACCACTTTCAAGGCGAAGTCTTCCAGGTGATATCGATCGAAGAGGATCCGGCGCTCATCGGACATAGACTCCCGGTAATCTGCGAAGCCGTCCCGAATAGCTTCCTCGATCTCTGGTTCAGCAACGTGGACAAGAATCGGCGGTTGATCGACCAGACGGTGTCCCCCGGCGTCTTTGCCGGCAATCTTGGGAAAGAGGTTTTCGATGATGCGCTGGCGTGCTTTCTCAGCCAAAGACTTCCGGAACTTCTTCGCCTTTTCATCGGGCGCATTCGCAATGATCGATTCCACGTCCAGGCGCGCGTACCAGACTTCCAGAGGACTCATACGGGAATATTCCCGCAGACGTTCCCGATAGGCGCGCGTGCACTCCAGCACGATTTTCCGTGCATCGGCATCTGGCAATTTGTTGTCGCGCGCACCGACCGCAAAACTCACAGCCAGCCGTTTGAGATCCCATTCCCAGGGCGCGGGCAGCGTTTCGTCAAAGTCGTTCAGATCGAAGACCAGATGGCGCTCCGGGGTGGCGAACAGACCGAAATTCAAGAGATGGCAATCCCCGCAGGCTTGCACCCGAAGACCTGTCGTCGGGGTCGTCGCCAGATCGTAGGCCATCAGTCCCGCGGAGCCGCGGAGAAACGTGAAGGGACTCCGGAGCATACGGCCGTAGCGGATCGGCACAAGTTCCGGCAGTCGATCCCGGTTGGATTCTTCCAGGATGTCGATCGGATCTCTCCGCCCGGCCGGGGCTTTCCAGGCGGCATGGCTGCTGCGCGGCAAAGTCTCGCGCAACGTCCTGCCGGCTGCCAGGCACTCTTCGCGCGCGCGGGGTTCCGGGCGCCGGGCATTGCCTGATCTGCCTTCCGATGGCGCTTCTGAGGTATGTTTTTCGTTTGTCGTCATAGGATTACCCCTTTCAGAGCTCGGCCCTGCAGACGAAACCCATCGTTCCGCCGCCGGGGTGCCTGAGAATCTTGTACCGCTTTCCGGCCCCGCTGTCGACGATCTTGCCCACAGGCGGCGTCTTATAGGCCGGGGATTCCGCCCATCGGCGGTATTCAGGGAAGCGGAATAGTGAGGAACGACGTTACCGATCCCGGGTTGTCCCCGGGACGGAAGAACAATTACAGCTGGGCCTCTCGCAGCCTACTTGACAGTGTAGCCTTTCCCTTCCAGACAAGCAGAATAGGCCTTCTTGAAACTGTCGATCTTCGCAGCATCAGTTGCGGCTGCTGTCTGCTGGGCTGTCTGTTCCGCCTTCGCATCCTTCTGCTTCTTCTTCTTCACTCCGCCCATGCCACCCGCAGCTGCACCGATAGCAGCTCCCTTGCTCGCATCTCCTGCGATTGCGCCGATTGCCGCTCCTGCCAGCGCACCCTTTGCGGCACCTTTCACCGCAGAGCCGTCCGGACCTTTGGCGACCGTGTCTGCCTTGGTGGCCTGCATGGTCAATGGGTCGATCCCGCTTTGTTCAACCGCCCAGGTATAGCAGGCTTGCTCGTCCGTCGCCTGTTGGTCCGGCTTCTGTTCCTTTGCCGGGAACACATAGAGCCCGAGCGATTTGTTGAGCGATGCAGTCATGGATGCGGGCTTCGCGGCCGGCGTCTCCTGGGCCTGCGCCATGCCTGCCAGCAAGAAAAGCACAACGACGAACGCGGCAACAAAAGCAAGTTCCTTCTTCATGTCTCTTCCTTTCATGATGTTGTGCCCGGCTTACAGCATGAAGTTGTAACCCAGGGTAAACGAGAAGCTGTTGACATTCGTAGCAAGCAGCATATAGCGAACACCGAGTTCGAACCCCGACTTCTGATATCCAATGCCGATAGGCATCATGAATCGGCCTGTGTCCCCCTCCACACCAACGACAGTCTTTTCGTAGGTATAGGTGAAGAAGTAGATCCCTCCTTCGAGGCTGCCATAGAAACCGGGCGTGAAATAGTACTTACCACCAACAAAGAAATTAAATGCTTTTGTCTGAACCGAATTATTCCCTGTCAGGTCTTTCTTTCCCCAAACGAGATATCCCGCTGTCGCCGTGAATGCCGCGCGGACATCGCCCCCGAACTGGTATCGGAGGTTCCCACCATAACCGGTACCAGCAAGATACTGGAAATCCCCGACAGGAACAGACGCCTCAAAGTTTGCGCCGAGACTCATCTTGTTCCAGCCCGGTTCACCCTGGGCGAAGACCACCAACGGGAGAACGGTCAGGCAAATAAGGAGAGAAATCAATGGACGTTTCATGATGATTTCCTTGATTGTTGGTTTGTATAAGTGGCTTCAGTACCGGCCAGCTTGGCGAATATTTTGGCTCCAATGGCTGCGAGGACAACCGACCACAAAGTCCACATGATGGTCATCACCACGATGCGCGTGTCCCCGTTAGGAATGGCCAGAGCCGCCGCCAGAACCGCTGCGATGTTACGTGTTCCCATCCCCAGCGCCATGACGCTGCGCTGATTCTGTTTCATGCCGAAGCCGAAGTGATACGTTATCAGTGCCATCCCGACCATGAACAAGGTCATTGAGAGGAGGGCAAAGCTGCCTGCTGTGTTGAGCATTGCGGGGCCGTAGAGCACAAGGCACCACACGATGGTCGTCAATGTGGAGAGCAGGGCGATCAACTTGACCGCCGGGAAAATCTTCGTTGCCACAGTCCCGGCGTAATGCCGGATCACAGCTCCTATCATCAGCGGCAGAAGTATTGTCAGGAGAAGCGGTTTCGCGAGTGCCCAGGCGCTGATCGTCACCCCCTTGATCAACAGCGGCGCCATCAAGGGCATCAACACCACCGTGCCGACCATCACCAGCGGTACGAGGGCTCCCGCGAAGCCCATGTCGCCGCGGGCTTTTGCCACCATCTGCTGGAGGAACGGCGCGACGGGCGCCAGGCTGGCGAGGAACACCACAACCACGTAGGGCTCGTCCAAAGGAAGAACTCTGGTGATGAGATAGCCGAAGGCCGGCCCGAGTACCCAGCCCCACACGAATATCAGGACCAGGGATTTCTTATTCCGCAGCGCCACCATAACCTCAGGCATCCGCACCTGGAGGCCCATGGCCCCCAGGTTCGACACCGTGAAGATCAGTACCAGCGGGCCGAATGTGGTCTGAAGAAACTGCATGATTGCGTCCATGATTAGTCCTCTTTACTTACATTGCACGATGTGAACGTGACAGCATGCCGCCGGAGATATCCCTGGCTTTGAACCCGTTCTGTAAAAGAATGCGTGTTGCGAAATATGCCCGCACCGCCGAGCGGCAGATGACAAGCATCTCTCTGTCGCGTGGAAGTTCGCCAAGGCGTTTACGAAGTTCGGGAAGAGGAATATTGACAGCACCCGGCACAGCCTCCGCTTGAATTTCCTGGGGATTCCTCACATCAAGCAAAAAGCCCTTCTCTGTACCGTCCCAGTGGCAGACCGGCATGTCGCCCCTTAGTATATTTGCCGCAACCATGCCTGCAAAGTTGACCGGGTCCTTTCCGCTGCCAAACGGTGGTGCATAGCACAGTTCAGCCTCTTCAAGGTCGTACATCGTGCCGCCCATCTGGATCGCCATGGCGAATGAATCAATACGCTTGGGAACACCGTCCTCGCCAAGCACCTGAGCACCAAGGAGGAGTCCGTTGGATTTTCTGAACAGGACTTTCATGACCAGCAGCTTGGTGCCGGGATAATAGCCCGCGTGCGAATTCGGGTAGAGGTAGATCTTCTCGTAATCTTTGTCCCCGAGCTCGATAAGCTGCTTTTCGCTGACACCGGTCTGGGCAATCGCAGCCTCGAAGAGCTTGCAGATCGATGTGCCCTGTGTGCCGCGGAACTTCGAATCGCGGCCTGCAATCACATCGGCCGCAATACGGCCCTGGCGGTTTGCCGGTCCTGCCAGAGGGATGAGTGCCCATTGGCCTGTAACGAAATTCTTGACCTCAACCGCATCGCCGACCGCGAAGATATCGGGATTGGATGTGCGCATATGCTCATCAACACGCATGCCGCCCAGTTTCCCTATCTCGATGCCGGCCATTTTGGCCAGTGCGGTCTCCGGACGCACACCGATCGCCATGATCACGATATCTGCCGGATGCGCTTTGCCTGATGCGGTGAGAACTTCGAGGGCACCATCTGCCGACTTCCTGAATCCGGCCACGCCGTCGCTGAGCTCAACCTTGACGCCGTGCTTCATCAGGTACCGCTCCACAAGGCGCGCCATTTCCGTATCGAGCGGTGGCATCACCTGGTTGAGCTTCTCGATCAGTGTCACTTCCAGTCCGCGTTCAATGAAGTTTTCGACCATCTCCAGGCCGATGAAGCCGCCGCCCACCACCACCGCACGCTTTGGTTTCGACACCGTGTCCAGGCCGGTGAACGGATTCCCTACAGACCGGTCAATATCACGGTCGAGCCATTCCCGTATATTCCTCGCGTCAGGCACGGTTCTCACAGAGAAAATCCCCGGAAGATCGATACCTTTGAGTGGCGGGCGGATCGGTGCCGCCCCGGGGGACAACAGAAGCTTGTCGTATTTCTC
>Ga0315287_10006197_pt1 | contig 11862 bp, 14 predicted proteins | sample YL17G11_0_MG_FD_205037 | JGI IMG/M metagenome (GOLD analysis project Ga0315287, IMG submission 205037) | Sediment microbial communities from Yellowstone Lake, YNP, Wyoming, USA - YL17G11_0 | ecosystem: Environmental > Aquatic > Freshwater > Lake > Sediment | place: USA: Wyoming | collected...
AACCGGTTTATCTTACGCGCCGCTCCGGTGATTGTCCCCCGCAACACGAACGGGGTTCCGCCGTAACGGCGCGACGCAGTGGCAGGTGGACGCGGGACGGGAGCTCTGGTCACATTTCGAAGTAAATAAAGGAGAGGCAAATGGGAGACAGGATCGCAGCCGTTCGAGCGCTCGAAATTCTCGATTCCCGGGGCAACCCGACGATTCGTGTCGAGGTGCGGCTGAACAACAGCGTCGCCGCATCCGCATCCGTGCCGTCGGGTGCCTCGACGGGAGAGAACGAGGCCCTGGAGCTCCGCGACGGCGACAAGAAGCGCTACGGAGGGAAGGGTGTGCTCAAGGCGGTCGCGAATGTCAACGAGATCATTGCCCCCGCGCTCAAGGACATGGATCCAGCCCGGCAAGCCGAAATCGACCGTCTCATGATCGAACTGGACGGAACGCCCACCAAGGCGAAGCTGGGGGCGAACGCCATCCTGGGGGTCTCGATGGCGGTGGCGCGCGCGGCGGCGATGAGTGCGGACCTTCCTCTTTACGCCTATCTGGGTGGGCCAGGGGCCGTGCGGCTGCCCGTGCCGATGATGAACATCCTGAACGGCGGCAAGCACGCCGATAACAGCGTGGACTTCCAGGAGTTCATGGTGATGCCCGTCGGCGCACCGACGTTCGCCGAGTCACTCCGGTACGGCGCAGAGATCTTCCATGCGCTCAAAGGCATCTTGCACAAGAAGGGCTACGCGACGAGCGTCGGCGACGAAGGGGGGTTCGCGCCGAACCTCAAGAGCAACGACGAAGCCTGCGAGGTGATCCTCCAGGCGATTGAAGCCGCCGGCTACAAACCAGGCAAAGACGTCGCCATCGCCCTCGACCCCGCAGCCAGCTCTTTCTACGAAGGCGGAGCGTACGTCCTCGCCAAGTCAGGCCAAGGGAAGAAGACCAGCGCCGAGATGACGTCCCTGTACAAGGCCTGGGTCGAGAAGTACCCCATCGTGTCCATCGAGGATGGACTGGCCGAGAACGACTGGGCGGGGTTCCGCGACCACACCGCCGTCTTGGGCGGCAAGATCCAGATCGTCGGCGACGACATATACGTGACCAACACCCAGTTCATCGCCCGCGGCATCCAGGAGCGATCTACCAACGCCGTCTTGATCAAGCTGAACCAGATCGGCACGGTCACCGAGACCATTCAGGCCATCGAGATGTGCCGGAAGGCCGGCTGGGGCTACGTGATCTCGCACCGGTCTGGCGAGACCGAGGACGCATTCATCGCCGACTTCGCCGTGGCCATGGGCGGCGGCCAGATCAAGACCGGCTCCGCGTGCCGCAGTGAGCGCGTCGCGAAATACAATCGCTTGATCGAGATTGAAGCCGAGTTGGGGAAATCCGCCACCCTTGGAAGATAAACCAAAGTGTTCAGGCGGGATTCGGATGCAGGGGGAACGCTGGGCACGCGGAGGGGGAACCAGCGCCATGACGCCTTCACTGGAGCGCATTCAGCAGTGGGTGAAGGAATGGGCCGTCGGCGTAGATCGGGAATTGGAGATCCAGGTCTTGCCGCCCCACGACGACCCACGCAAACACGGGCAGATCGTTCCTATCCGTCTCCGCCGCCACGGCTATGAGGCGACCGTCGGGTTTCCGGAGCGCATGCTTGCCGGATCAACCCTTCCAGAGGAGGCCCGTCGATTGAACCAGGCCCTTGGCGGCCTTCGATACATGGAGGCTCGCGGTCTGCCCCGGCAGGGGGAAACGGCTTGAGGAGGCGCTGGCAGGCGGTTTCCGGACAATCCTTACCGCTGGCGGCGGGCGCTACCCGATGACCGGGCGGGGAGCGAGGTCATGAGGCAATCCGAGGCGTGCCCTCAAACAATCAGCCGGCTGTGCACGACCTTCGGGATGGAATCCCTGGGGCCACGGCGTTGCGGACCTCGCGGTCGTGCGACACCTCACCAGCCAGGCGTTGCGGTTCATGGAGGAAGAGCTCGCCACGATCGACCGGATGGTCTCTCAAGCTGCGGATCGGCGGCCGGCCATCGAAGAGGCACTGGCGACGCCGGGCGCGCCGGAGCGGCGTGGAGACGGGCCAGAAGAGTCGCGATCCATTCCCTGAAACATCGGCACGCCAGCGGCCGAAAGCCCAAACCCTAATCTGGAGGGGTTCCCGTTGGTCCCGGTCACCTTGCGCCAACTGTTCGGATACTTTCTCCGGCTCGGTGCGACGGCCTACGGGGGCCCGGCCATGACGGCGTACCTGCGCGAGCATGTCGTCGGACGAGCCGGCTGGCTCTCGGACCAGGACTTCAAGGATGGCCTGGCCCTCTGTCAGATCGTCCCGGGGGCCACGATGGTGCACATGGCGACCTACATGGGGTATCGGCTGCGTCGGTTGCCTGGCGCCACCGTTGCCACGGTGGGCTTCGTCCTGCCGTCTTTCCTGCTGATGGCGTGCCTCTCCGCGGTCTATCTGGCCTTCGGGGATCTCCCGCCGGTGCGGGCGGTGTTCCGGGGGCTGGGTGCGGTCGTCGTGGCGATCATCCTCAACGCTTGTCGCGGGCTGGCGAAACCGTTCCTCTCCGGCTGGGTCGGCCTGTTCCTCGCGGGGCTCGCCTTTCTGGCCCTCTCCCTGGGTTTCAGTATCATCGTGGTGTTGATCGGCGCCGCACTCGTGGGCAGCCTTCTCGCACCGGCGGCTCCAGCGCCTCAGTCCGCGTCGGCGGAGCCTAGCGCATGACCGGGCGAGGGTGGGGTGTCGCTGCTGCCGTCGGCCTGATCCTGCTGCTCCTCCCGTTGGCGTTCGCGCCGGTGTTGGCGCACCTCAATCTGATCATGATGCAGGTCGATCTCTTGGCGTTCGGGGGCGGCTACACCACGATCCCGCTCCTCCAGCGTGCGGTCGTCGACCGGTTCGGCTGGGTGAGCCTTCGCGAGTTCATCGACGGGATCGCCCTGGGCCAGATCACACCTGGCCCCATCTCCATCACCGCGACCTTCGTCGGCTACAAGGTTGGCGGCCTAATCGGGGCGCTCTTCGCCACCATCGCCGTCTATTTCCCCTCGTTCGTCTTGCTGACGGTGCTGATCCCGCACTACGACCGCCTCAGGGAGTCCCGGGCGATCCGGGGCATGGTTCAGGCCATCCTGGCGGCCTTTCTCGGGATGCTGCTCTTCGTCGCGTACCGGTTCGGCCGGGAGGCGCTCACAGATGGGTGGACCCTGGGGCTGGCAGTGGCCGCGTGGCTGGCTCTTTGGCGCAAGGTCGACCTGCCCTGGGTGATCGGGGGCGCAATCCTCTTTGCCCTTGTCATGGCCTGACATGCTCGCTGGTTCTGGGGACGGTGGGAGGTGGGCTTGCGTGCAGCATCACCTGCCGGGTTACATTCCAAATCGGAATCCGGTCTCAGCCCGCCAGGGAGAGGACCCTGACGACCTCGTGGCCCGGCACGCGCGGGTATTGGATCCCCGGAAAGGTGCCCGCCGGGATCAACGAAGCACTGTGGCAGATAGCGGTGCACCCGCTGGTGCGCCGGTCAGCGCCGGTCTTGCCAGAGCACGATGCGGATCGCCACGTAGGGGACCAGAAAGAGCACGAGCATGGCACCCTTGAAGAGTGCCAGTCCCCCGTAATGCACGAAGGCAAAGTGCTCACGGGAGACGGGGATGAACTGGGAGTGCATTCGATACACCCACTCCCCGGCGAATGCCAGCATGCAGAACCAGAGGAGCAGGATTGCTCCGGAAAGCAGGACGCACCACATCAAGACCCGTGCCACGGCATGGAGGGCATTTCGTGCATCCACAACGTCGGCCATCTCCTGCCTCCCCGGTGTTGTCACCGCCTTCTCACGAGCGGCGCGAGGCGGGCATTGCCGCTCCCGCGACGCCGCGGTTCGCCCTCAGTGGCGGCAACCCATCGGGGCCCGAATCACGGATCCCGCGGGACGGGCCTTCGCCTGCCACACGGGCAGATCACGCGCCTCCTCCCCGAGCACTGTCAGAGGATTATACAGCAAGAGCGACACAGCGGAACCCAGTCGTTCTCGCATACCGGCTGGAGCCCTTGGCGCGTCCGCAAACAGACCAGAAGTGGGCCCTGACGCGCGGGTCGGTCCCAAGGGAAGCCGCCCGCCGTTCCCAAGCTTCCTGTCCGGTGCGCCACACGGATAAGCTCCCCAGCCGAACGCTGGCATGGGGGTGCGGCGCTCGTTCCGCCGCCCAACTGAGGACGCCCACTCGACCGCCAAATATCTGAGGTGTTGGTCTACGTTATGTTTCCCGGTGGCGAGAGCGCGCGAGGCCGAGCGGGGCAGTCGATCATCACGGGCGCTTTGAACCGCCGCGGCAATTACCGATACCCGCAGCTCGAGGGAGAGGCGCGAGGAACACGCACCTCCTCGACGCTCCCGCGCGCATCACACCGCAACCAGTCGGCGGCGTGGCGCAAGCGGTCGCAAACGAGTTACCCGGTCCGTGTGATCGTATGCGACAGGTACCGCGTACCTCAGTTCCCCCGGCGCATTCGCCCCCGCAGGACTCCGCCGATTGCGCCGGCGAAGATCACCACCACCGCGGCGCCGGCAAGATACTTCGGGAAATCCCCCGCCCCCTTCATCGCCGCGCCGATCCCGACCGCGAGGAAGACCAAAAAGAACCCGAGACCGATCAGCAGACGGGGAAGAGATGTTTTCTCGGATTGCGGTTGGCTACTCATGGATCACCTCCACACCGGATGTGTCCGGCAGCGCCTCCCGACGCGCCACCCATTAGGTGTCACGTGAGAGGCGCCTGCGCGCCGGAGCGCGTTGGCGACGCCGCCGACGACCATGATGAAAATGCCGCCGACGGCCAGTACCTTCGGCCAGAGGGCCTCCTTCAGGCCAGCGGCCGGAAAGAACCCGCTGATGGCGCAAAAAAGCCCCAGCCCCATCGTCAGATTCCGCGAGGTCTGCGGCGGCGAGGCCGTGGCGGGCGGATCACTGCCGGGAGTCATCATGGCTGAATCTCCCTTGGGGCCACGTCATGGTCGCCCTCCTCGTCGCTCCGGGCCCCATGGTGAGCGCCGCGACGGTGACTGGCTGGCGCCTCGGAGCCGACATCGTCAGACGTTCATAATCAGTCTACGGTAAATCGGGCGCCTCGCGGCACCAATAGAATTGCAGATAAATGCTAGGTATTACCTAGCGGAAATGTGATAATACTTTATAAGTAGGCTAGTATTTGACTTACGACCTGGGAGGCATTATGGCGGAACCAAGGTCCCCCGCCGCCCCATCGGCCGCCACGATCCGGACACTGCGGCGCCAGCTGGCCCTGGCGACCGCGCGGGTCACACGACTCGAGACAGCGCAGCACGCGGATCAGGCTCTCCGGGAGAGCGAGGCGCGGTATCGGCGGCTGTTCGAGGACGACTTGACCGGAGACTACCTCGCCACACCGGACGGACGGATCCTCGACTGCAATCCTGCCTTCGTCGCGATCCTGGGGTTCCACAGCCGGAAAGAGGCGCTCCGGACGAACCTGCGCACGCTCCATGCGGAGGAGGCGGAGTACGCCCCGTTCCTCGCCGAACTCCGCGCGCGCGGGAAACTCGAACAGTACGAGTGCGTGCGGCAGCGGCGCGACGGCGTGCGCATCCATGTGGTGGAGAACGCGGTCGCGGTGACCGATGCCCGCGGCGAGGTGCAGCAGATCCGGGGCTACCTCTTCGACAACACGGCGGCGAAACGGGCGGAACAGGCTCTCCGCGAGGCCGAGGCCCGGTACCGAGGACTGATCGAATTCCTGCCGGATGCGGTCGTCGTCTCCGACGCGGCGGAGCGGATCGTCTTCGCGAACCCCGCGGCAGCCCGGTTAATCGGGGCGGCCAGCCCCGAGGTCCTCGTGGGTCGGTCCCTCTTCGAGATCTTTGACCCCAGCAGCCATGCCACGGTGCGCGCCCGGAGCCAGGCCGCCCTCACGGAGGGAATGTCGGGGCTGGCGGAACGCCGGACAGTCGTCCGACTGGACCAGTCGGCGCTTCACATAGAAACAGCGGTGACGCCGATCCAATTCGACGGCCAGCCCGGCGTGCTGCGCGTCAACCGCGATGTCACTGCACGTGTCCAGGCCGAGGAGGCGTTGCTCCGGAAAGACCGGGAGATCTCCCTGCAACTCGGCAAGATCGAGAAATTGAACGCGGCGCTGACCGCGCTCCTGGAGCATCGGGAACAGGAAAACCAGCGGCATCTGGCTGGCCTGCACACGACCCTCGAGCAGCTGGTCCTGGCCCACGTCGAAACCTTGAAGGGGACCGCCCTGACGGGCGACCAGCGGGTCCTCGTCGAGGTCATCGAGGCCAACTTGCGCAATGTCGCCACCTCCTTCGTCCGGCAGCTTGACGCCTGGAAGCTCCAGCTCACACCGACGGAGATCCAGATCGCGGACCTGGTCCGGTTGGGGAAACGAACCAAGGACATCGCGGGGCTCCTACACGTGTCGCCGAGCGCGATCGCGTTCCACCGGAACAACCTCCGGGCCAAGCTCGGCCTCACCACCCGGCCCATCAACCTCGTGTCCTATCTCCGGACGATGGCACAGAGTCCCCAAGATGTGCCGAGCCGGTGGGTCCGGCGGCGACCTTCTGGGAAACCGGGCCGGGCGCGGGCCCGGCCCCCTCGCCCGTGACCGGGTGTCCCGTCATGCGCCGCGGTGCCTTGCGCAGGGCGCGGGCTCCGCTCTCGCGAATTTCGCCGGGGTATTCCCACTGGCGCGCGGGAGGGCAGAAGCGGCGACCGTTCGACGGAACGGACCGTGTGTGCCAGGACGGCAGCAGAGGCGCGTCGGCGCGGAGGGGCATGGCAGTCTCACGTCCGCGATCCATCGGGCGTAGTCGCTCGCGGCACGGCCGGGCGGGACGCCCCGGCCGTCCGTCTCGGTGACCGTCCCACGGTCCCGTTGCGGCCTGACCGATGCGGGCGGACCGGCCTCGCGCGTGCTGGGGAACAGCGGGTGACGAGCAGGACATGCATGTGCGGAGGGGGGATCTCCGCGGGGTACCTGGGTGCCGCTGACGGCTCGGCGCACACATCACTCACCCCGTGGTCGCCCATGCCCAGGCCACGGGTCCCATCCCAGACGGGCCCCCCCGTCTGGGGACGACCCAGGGTCTCCGGCAGACCCCCGTTACCGGGTCCGAAAACGACGCAACAGGCGCGGCAGACGAAACTAGGCCACCCGGCCCGGCGTGCTGCACTCATGGACGGCCGCGGCCGCACGCCAGAGCGTCACGGTCGGAAGCAAACACCCACAGCCCATCAGAAAGAACGTCGGCGCCACCGCAGCGGCCCGCGGCCAGTTCGTCGGCGTCAGGAGGGCCGCGAGACCGCTCAACAGGAATCCCAGGGCCGCCTGGCGCGCCCAGTGATTCCGGCGCTGCCGGAGGGCCGCGCCGCGAAATCGCTCGGGGTGCTGCGCGGCCATGCGCTCCACCAGCGTCGCCAGCGCCTCCCGGGTGGACGGCGAAAGTGGGAGGCTACGCGGAAAGAGAAAGCGGAGCAGCGGGTGCGCCCGGCGCAGGTCCTCGGCGCGGATCCGGATGAGGTGCGTCCACAGGGCGGACACCTCGCGGGCTTCCGCGGGGGTCAAAGTGAACGCGTTGGTCGCGAGGACCCAGCCGACCGCGTGCACGTGAAACCCATTCACGACACGCCCTCCCGCGCAGCACATTGAGAACGACGGAGCCACCGTGAGTACTGGGCGCGTGGTGCGCCGTGGCCCGGCACGTCACTTCAGTGTGACGCGGAAGGGGGGCGACTGTCAACCACGTCACGGCCACGCTCCCGCGGCGGATCTCTGCGCCGTTCGAGAGCGTATTGTGGTCGCAGGAGTTGGGATCTCGGTGCGCCGATCGGCGAACGTGAGGCGGAGATCTCCAATCTGGCGAAGACGGGAGGGGCCACGCGCCGTGGGTCGCCCGGGCCACCCGTACAGGACCAGGCCCTGGTAGTGGGCGAAAGGAGATCCCGCGCACGGCTGGCGGGTTTCGTATGGTCGACAGGCGGGTGAGGCTGGCGGGTCTTGCGCGGGCCCCCGACGGGGCCCTGCGTCACGATTGGGGGGTCGTCCCCGCGGGGCCATCGGTCGCACGCCCTCGCTTGGCCTTGGAGGAGATCGCGTGGATGACGTTGGCCACGAGCCCCACTGCCATCGTCGCCAGGCCGACCCCCCCGAGAATCTTGCCCGCCAGCACGGCCGTTGCTCTTTCTTTGAACCCTATGGCCACAAAGAGGGCGATGACGAGCGAGAACATGCCGACGCCTATCAAGATTTGGCGCCACGTCATGGGCGCGCGTTCCATCGCTTGACCTGCAGTTACCTGCGCACCGGTCTTGTTCTCACCGCGTTCCGCCATCGGTCTCCTCCTGTGGGCCCGTCGAATTAGAATGCCGTTCTGACGCAAACGCCGAATCCTAGGAAGCCGTCAAGTATCTGAATCGTACAATGCGCGCGGGATTCCACCTGAAACGATAATTCATCAGGATATAATCAGGAATACCCTATTGATTACTATGTAATCAGTTATCATGTAGGCGCCAATGTGGTTTCGGTAAGCGCGGGCAGAAGTCAAGCTGTCGGGGGACTCGATTCTCAATTTTTGCCGCACACAGCCACCATGCCATAACCCTTCAAGTATTGTCGCGGGGTGCGACGGGCGATGGACACCAGCCGCACAGCGGCCGATGACGCCGGGGCGACGGATTTGGACACTGGTGGATGGCGTTACCCGGGTGTCGCGCCACACCCGCGCGGCGCAGCCCACCCAGGATCCTCTCCGCGTGCGTATCCCGGAGGGCCGGCACGCACCACCGCAGGTTCCTTCCGCTCCCCGGGGCGGGCGGGTTCGCCTCTAGGATCCGCATGCGGTCCGTGATTGTCTCGACGCCCGCCCAGGTCGGGTTGGGGCAGACGGCGTGGCCCGTCAGGGCTAGTGCCCGCGGCCTCCAAGCGCGCCTCGGCGTGACCATCGGGCCGGCCATCTGTCTATTGCTTCGTCGGACGACCACATGCTACGGTATAGGCCAACGTCGCACGGGGTTGGCGCCACGGGTGCGGAGGGGGGTATGGCCGAACTGGAAAAGGTACAAGAGGCGCTGCGCACGGCCCCACGGGTCCGCCGTGTGGGGAGTCTGCTCCTCCTACTCGGGGTGGGGTGGCTCGACTACGCCACCCCGCTGATCACCCTGGTGCCGTTCTATATTGCCGTGCTGCTCGCCATCGCGCTCTTTGAGCCGGTGGGACTCTGTTTGCTCTTCGCCGGGGTGGCCAGCCTCCTCTACGTTGGGGTGACGCTCCTGTCCCCCGAGGTGACCGCGGCCCTGAAGTACCCCTATTGGGAGGCCATCGCCCACTGGATCAGCTTTAGCCTGATCGCGGTGACCACCGCGCTCCTAGTTGGTGAGCGGCGGCAACTACATGTGTACGAGAAGGCCCTTGCCGAGGTAGCGCAGGAAGCTGCCGAGAAGCAGCGCGCCGTGGAGCAGGCCCGCGCGGAACGCGACCGGCTCCAGCACGACCTTGCGGGTGCGGACCGACAACTCGCCGCCGCCGCCGCGATCGCGGAAACCACCACCGACCTCGAGCGGCCCGTCATCTCCCTCACGATCTATGCCAAAGAGCTGCTGGAGACGGTGCGAGCGCACGAGCAGATCCCCCCGGTGGTGACGACGCTCGCCACGGAGCTTGCCGACGGCGTCCGCACAGTGGTCGGACTCGTCGAGCAGTTGCGTGCTCTTCGGAAGGAGCAGCCTCACTGAGTGCGCGCACACCGTGGCGCCCCATCCCACTTCCCATAAAGCGAAAACAGGCCACCACCATGACAATCATGAACACCAGCGCGACCAGCGGAAAGATCCAGCCGAAGCCATACCAGGGTCCTCCCCCGCCGTAACTCCACATCGGCATCTTTTCTCCCTCCGTGCGAAAAAGCTCAGTGCCCGTGGCCGGTCGTCGCGTTGCCTCGCGCCATCGCCAGGTGGTGCGGCTGGTGATGGCCGCCCTGCACGAGGAGGCCGATGAAGCCCAAGCCGCGGATGCGCGCGACGGTCCTGACGTCATCAGGATTCCTCGCCACGACCGTCAACCGCAGGCCGCCGGGAATCTGCTCCGTTCGGGCCGACCACTCTTTCATCTGGTCGAGCTCCTTGGCATGCGGCACCACCATTCCCCGGATCGCCTCCTCGACTCGGCCGGACCCGGTCACGTCCATGGCCAGCCCACCCGGAACCGTGACCGTCTTGACCTCCGAGCGCAGCGTGACCTCGTTCATATCGATGAGATGCTGCCGCAGGCGCTCCAGGTTGACCTTGCCCCAGTCGGTCGCGGGGTCGGCCTCCAGGATGCGGACCACCTCCTGGATGGCCCCGAAGGCATCCTGACCGGATAGGGCCGGCACGGCGGCCCCTTGGCCGGGGAGCGATTGGGCTGCCGACTGCGGATGGTGCATCTGGTGCCCGTGGGCGGGCATCTGCTGGGCGAAAGCCGTTGCCCCAAAGCACACCGGGCCAAGCACGAGTCCAATCAGACCAATTCCCGCAATTCTCCTCATCTCCGGCCTCCTTCTACTCGTTGCCCGGACCGAACGCCGAGGGCCTCCAACGCGATTGGCGGCACCCCTCCGCGCACACCCGACTGTGGACCGACAACCGCGGCCGCGCAAGCCCAATCCCGACCCACAAAAACCGCCGCCCCTGCAGCGGCCGTCCGGCGGCGTAGCTGGCCTGACATCTCCGTGATATAGTCCGGACGAGAATTCGAGGACGAGTGGGAACGCGATCACCGAGTGGTCTCCGGGAGGAACCTCACGATGGGGTCCGCGTGGTGGCTGGTGCCGCTGGGATTCGTGGTCGGCGCCTACGGCACCCTGATCGGCGCGGGCGGCGGATTCATCCTGGCGCCGATCCTGGCTCTTCTCTATCCCGCCGACAACCCGGAAACTCTGACCAGCATCTCGCTCGCAGTGGTCTTCTTCAACGCCCTCTCAGGATCTGCGGCCTACGCCCGCATGGGCCGCATTGACTACCGATCCGGCGGCGTCTTCGCGATGGCCACCATTCCGGGCGCCATCCTCGGGGCGCTCGCCACGTCGCTCCTCCCGCGCCGGCTATTCGACGGCGTTCTGGGCGTGCTCCTGATGGTGGTTTCGATCGCGCTACTGGCAGGCGGTCACCGCCGCACGACCGCACCGGGCGCGCGCCCGGCTTGGGCCGTGACGCGAAGCCTCGTCGAAGCGGATGGGACCCGTCACACTTACGCCTACAATCAGCCTTTGGGTGTGGGACTCAGCCTGATCGTGGGGTTTCTCTCCAGCCTGCTCGGGATCGGCGGCGGGATCATCCACGTCCCCGCGCTTGCCTACCTGTTGCACTTCCCGGTGCACGTCGCGACGGCCACCTCCCATTTTGTCCTGGCAGTCATGGCGCTAGTGGGGACGCTGGTCCACGTTGCGACCGGGGCGTTCGCGCACGGCGTACGCCGGACCACCGCTCTGGCTATCGGTGTCCTCATAGGCGCGCAGCTTGGCGCGCGCGCCTCAAGCCGGATCCGCGGCGCTTGGATCATGCGCGGACTCGCGATCGCCCTCGGGTTCATCGGCGCGCGGGTCCTTTTTCAAGCGCTGAACTCCCGGTAACATCCTTTTGTCCGTCCGTCATAGACAGCTCCAGCGCCTGCGTCCGCGTCACACCCCGCGATCGTTGCTCCCGCCACCCTCGAAAGTCGATTCTAAAAAACCGGCGTCGGCACGTCCGCCCAGGCCGTCTCTTTCGGGAGATCCCGTAGGTCGCGGAAGGCCAGGGTATGCATGTCCAGATCCAGCATGAACTGAGG
>Ga0315287_10006198_pt1 | contig 11861 bp, 18 predicted proteins | sample YL17G11_0_MG_FD_205037 | JGI IMG/M metagenome (GOLD analysis project Ga0315287, IMG submission 205037) | Sediment microbial communities from Yellowstone Lake, YNP, Wyoming, USA - YL17G11_0 | ecosystem: Environmental > Aquatic > Freshwater > Lake > Sediment | place: USA: Wyoming | collected...
AGATGGTCCGCACCGCCGACATCGTGGAGCGGTTCCTTGATCGCGGCTTCTTGGTGACGGCCGCTTCGCAGGAGAAGGCGACGAAGCGCGACCCCAACACCGTTCGCCACATGCTCACCCTCGTCCACCGCGACGCGCTCGAAAACAAGACCACCTACAAGGAAGGCGTGCCGACGCTGCTGCTGTGGAACAGCAACAACGGCCGCTCGATGCTGAAGGCGGCTTGCGGCTTCTACCGCTTCGTCTGCGCCAACGGCTTGATCGTCGGCGTGACTGAAGAGGAGTTCGCCTTCAGGCACTCGGTGTCGCCGCTGTTGCAGATGCCGTCTGCGCTGGAGCTGATTGCCGAACGGCAGCACCTCACGCTCGAACGGATGGCCGACTGGCAGCAGATCGAGCTGACCGACCGCAAGGTGGTGAGCTTCGCGGAGAAGGCTGCGCAGCTGCGCTTCGGCGAGAAGGCTGCGCAGGCCTACAGCCGGGATCAGGTGCTGGCGACGAAGCGCACCGAAGACGAAGGCAACAGCCTCTGGCGCGTGATGAATCGCGTGCAGGAAAACCTGATGCGCGGTGGCGTGGAAGGCAAGAGCGCCACCGGCCGCAAGGTGACTTCGCGCGATGTGAAGAACATCACGTTGGACCTCGCCTTCAACCGCGGTCTGTGGCAGCTCGCCGAAGACTACGCGCAGGCCGCGTAACACAACGCACCGAGACGACCCCCAGCGCTCGCGGCTGGGGGTTTTCTTTTTTCCGCACATCCCTTCCCTTTCGCCGAAAAGCGCGCGAGAATACGCGCCCCTGAGCCCATCGCGGAGTAATCACGTGAGCACCAAGAAGACCGCAGCACTGACCGGCCGTCCGCCGGTACTTGCGGACAGCGATGTCGTCTACATCGACGGCCGCGCCGCCAACACCATCCTGCAAAGTGCGTCCGACCGTCGCGCACTCGTCAACCGCATTGTTGACATCGGCGGTCGCGCCACCGTGAAGGAGCTGAACGACCTGTTTGGCTACGACACGCGCCAGCTGCTGCTCGCTCTTTCCAAGCAGGGCTGGATCGGCTGCACCACAAAGAAGTCGGCGGCGCTGCCGCGACGCACCAAGGCGATGATGGCACAGGGAGCCGCGCGATGACCAACGAAGAGCGGACCATTGTCGAAATCAACGGCGTGAAGATGGAAGTGGACTTGCGCCGTGCGCGCATTGTGCACGACAACTTGCGGGTCGGGTCGCGCGTGAAGATTCTCGCCAAGGGCGGCTACAGCGGCGTGACGGTGCACACCGGCATCATCGTCGGCTTCGAGCTGTTCCCATCGCAGCCGACCATCACCGTGGCCTACCTCAACACCGGCTACGGCGCGGAGGCACTCTCATTCGCGCACATCAACAGCTCCACCGCCGACAAGTGGGAGATGGTCCCGTCCATCGACGACGAGCTGCCAGTGGAGAAGGCCGATGTGCTGGCGCGCTTCGATCGCGACATCAACAAGAAGCAAGCCGAGCTGGACGAGCTGGAAGCCAAGCGCGCTTTTTTCCTCAAGCACTTCGCCATCTACTTCCCGAAGACCGCCGAGCAGCCGGCATGACCATTCGCATCGTCGGTGCCGGCCTCGCCGGACTCATCGCCGCGCACGCATGGCCGGGTGCGGAGGTGTTCGAGCGATCGGCGCGCCCGGAGCAAGGCCACAAGGCGCTGCTGCGGTTCCGCGCCGAGCAAGTCTCGGCATTGACGGGCATCGACTTCCGCCGGGTCACGGTGCGCAAGGCACTGTGGTCCGGCGGCGAGTTCGTGCAGCCGAACATCGCGCACGCTAATGCGTACTCGGCGAAGGTCATCGGCCGCGTGTTGAATGACCGCAGCATCTGGCACCTCGATCCAGTGGAGCGCTGGGTTGCGCCGGAAGACTTCTATGCGCGCCTCATTCGCAACGTCGGCGATCGCGTGCAGTGGGGCAAGGATGTGTCGCTGCCGGAGCTGACCGCGCAAGGCCACACCGTCGTGAGCACCATCCCGCTCTCGCACTCGCTGCGCATGTGCGGCGAAGAGTTTGGCGATGACCTCACGTTCCAAAGCGCCAGCATCACGGTGCGTCGCTATCGGGTCATCGGCTGCGACGTTTTTCAAACAATCTACTTCCCGCAGCCGGGCACGCCGCTGTACCGCGCCAGCATCACCGGCGACTTGCTCATTGCTGAGTCGATCGGCAACGAGCCGGACGATGGCGAACAGCAGGTCATTGAGGATGCCTTCGGGCTGCATCGCCGCCTCATCCCGATCGAGACGGCACGGCAGCGCTTCGGCAAGATCGCGCCGATACCCGATGCCACGCGCCGTGCGCTGTTGCTGCAGCTGACCGAGCGACACGGCATCTACAGCCTCGGGCGATTCGCGACATGGCGCAACATCCTTCTTGACGACCTTGTTCACGACATCGCCGTGATCAAGCGCCTCATCGAAGGCGACCGCTACGCCACCAAGCTCGTCGCCGCCGGCTGACGCGCTCAACCAACTCTGGCAGGAGACTGGAATGAAAGTTACGTTGCTCGATCATACCCGCGATGCGGTGGACCAACTCATCTTCACGAAGAGCACGCGGCTCAACCTCTCGCCCGGTTTGCTGGAGCAGATTCAGCATTGGCCGGAGGAGCGCAAGCTGGCCGAGCTTTCCTACATCGCCAACACCATCAAGTCGTCGTGGGAGTTCGTCAGCTACACCTTCCTCATCGAAGGCGTGAGCCGCGCCTTCACCCACCAGCTCGTCCGCACGCGGCAGGCAAGCTACGCCCAGCAGTCAATGCGCGTCACCAACATGAGCACCTACGACTTCGTCATGCCGGAGCGCGTGGCCGCGATCCCGGCGGCGAAGGAGCTGGTGGATGCGCTCAACGAACAGATCGCGGCGTGTTACGCCACGCTGGTCGAGAAGCACGGCGTGCCGGCGGAAGATGCGCGCTCGATCCTGCCAACCAACATCGCCACTAACATCGTCGCACGCTACTCGCTGCGCGCCTTCGCTGACCTCGCTGCGTCGCGCCTCGGTGGCCGCACGCAAGACGAGTACCGCGGCGTGATGGAGGCGATGGTGAGCGAAGTCCTCATGGTCCATCCTTGGGCGCGTGAGTTCATCTACGGCGACAAGGATGCCAACTACTTCGATGAGATCGAGACATTTGCGCGCGCCGCCTTTACCGACCTGAAGGAGCGCGGCGCGCTGCTCAAGATCGTTGACAAGATGAGGAAATCAAAGTGAGCAATATCAAACTTGGCGTCAAGGTGCGCGATGTCGTCACCGGCTTCACCGGCACTACCATCTCGCGCACGGGTGGCCCGCAGCGCGACGCACCGCCGCGGTAGGCCGCTGTGATCATCCTCTGCGACATCGACAACGTCATCAGCGACGACCTCTGGCGCACGAAGTTCATCGCGCGCCATCGGGTCGGCGCGCGCGCGCAGTTCCAAGAGTACCACATGGCTGCGCTGCTCGACTCGGCTGCCAACTTGCACCTTGTCGCCGATTGGCGCGCCAAGGTTTACTTCCTTACCTCGATGCCGGAGGAGTACGCCCACTTGCGCGAGGCGTGGCTGCGACAGTATCGCGTCCGCTACGAGCGCGTGTTGTACCGAGCAAACTACGACCACCGGCCGTCGCCTGACGTGAAGCGCTCGATGCTGAAGCAGCTGCGCGTGGACGGAGTTCCGCTGCGCGAAGTCGTCGCGGCCTACGACGATCGCGAAGACGTGCTGGCGGTCTATCGCGAAGAAGGCCTGCCGGCAATCCACATTCAAATTCACCAACAGGACCACACCCATGGGACAGCCTGATTACGGCGCGCAGATGGACCCGACCTTGGACCCGAATGCTCTAAAGGAATTGCTCAAGCCGAAGTCGCCGCCGACCTCGCAAGCCTTTCGCCGGCCGCAACACTACGCCAACATCGACGTTCCACGCGAGCTGGAGGCATCCGCCGCGACCTATCGCGAGCGCAATCCCGTCTACGGCGACAACTGGCTGCACTTCGGCCACGTCATGGCGGCGATGTTCCCGGAGGGCATCACGCTGCGGACCGCGGACGAGTGGAACCGAATGGGCGTGCTGGTTCAGTGCGCGGCAAAGTTCACGCGCTACGCAGCGCAGTTCGCCAACGGCGGTCACGAAGACTCGGCGCACGACCTCGTGGTGTACGCCGCGATGCTGCAGCAGCTGACGAAGAAGACTGGCGAAGGCGCGTGAGAGCGCTCATCATCGACTTCGAGACGACTGGCCTGCCGTTCCACCCGGACGCGAAGCCGGCGCTGCAGCCGCGAGCGATCGAGTTTGCCGGCATGCTGGTCGATGGCCACGGCGAGATGATCGCCGAAGACAGTTGGCTGGCGAAGCCGCCGCACGACATCGACGCTGTGATCACCAAGATCACCGGCCTCACCAACGAAGACTTGGCCGATGCGCCGCCGTTCATCGAGAATCTGCCGCGGCTGCGCGCGATGTTCGATGGCGTGGACGTGCTCATTGCGCACAACCTTCCGTTCGATGCGGGCGTGCTCGCGAACGAGCTGCGTTTTGCGAATGCGTTGGACGGCTGGCCTTGGCCGCGGCACCTGCTCTGCACCGTTCAAACCTTCGAGCCGATCTGGGGCCGCCGTCCGAAGCTCATCGAGCTTTTCGAGGCGACGACCGGCGGCGTATACCAACAGACCCACCGAGCCTTGGACGACGTGCGCGCATTGGCCGCGATCGTTCGGCAGGAGCGACTCCTTGACCTCATTGCCGCAGCTCCGTGTTCGGAGCGAATTCAATTTCCGCCGTACCTTTGGACCCATCCCGAAGCTGGCCGAGCGGCTGGCTGACCTCGGCTGTCCGGCCGCCGGATTGGTGGACCCGAATACGTGGGGCCACGTCCGCTGGGAACGAGCGCTGTCTAAGGTGGGCGTAGCGCCGCTCTTTGGGGTAGCCCTAGGGGTTGCACAGGCCGGCGAGCGATCGCCACAGGCGTGGCTCCTCGCGAGCGATACGAGGGGTTTATACGACTGGCTCAGCCACAATCGAGCGCCGGGACCGGAAGACTGGGCCGCGGCTGGCCGGTTCGCCGTCCGCTTCGCCGGAGACGGATTGACCGACCCGGAGACGTTCGACTACGTTGACACCAACCCGCGCTCAATCCTCGCCGGCCACCGCGCCATCGAGCTTGCGCGGCGCACCGGCAAGCCGTTGGTTGTGACCTCGGACGGCGACTACCCCGGACCCGACGACTGGCGTGCGTTCCTCGCGCTCACCGACAACCGACGCATGACGCCTCAGCACCTGCTCACTGACGACGAGCTGCGCGCATCGCTGCCGTGGTTGAGCGATGCGCAGTGGCGCGCCGCCGTCCGCAACACACACGAGGTGGCAGAGCGATTGAAAGGTTGGACGCTGCCTCGCGCGCCCATCATCAAGTTTGAAGGCGACCTCGAAGCACAGCTGGAAGAAGGCAAGCGTTATCGCCTCGAAGCCGGCCACATCGCGAGCTGGACCGATGAGTACGACTCGCGGCTACGTCGCGAGCTGGAGCTGATCCGCGAGAAGCAATATGAAAGTTACTTCCTTGTGGTCGGCGACCTTGTGCGCTGGGCGAAGGAGCGTATGCTGGTTGGACCGGGCCGCGGCTCGTCGGCCGGATCGCTTGCTTGCTTCCTGCTCCAGATCACCGAGGTGGACCCGCTGCCGCACCACCTGCTGTTCGAGCGGTTCATTGACGTCACGCGCAACGACCTTCCCGACATCGACATCGACTTCAGCGACCGGGCGCGCGATGAAGTGTTCACCTACCTTGCCGATAAGTATGGACGCGACAACGTGGCGCGCCTCGGCAACGTCAGCACGCTGAAGCCGCGCTCCGTCATCGCCGAGTGCGGCAAGCGCCTCGGCATCCCGAAGCCGGCGACATTCTCGATATTCAATGTGCTCATCGAATACACTTCTGGCGACTCGCGCTACGGCCACTCGCTCGAAGACACGCTGTTGAAGACCGATCCGGGCCGGCGCTTCACCGAGCAATACCCGGAAGCTGGCGTCATCCACGCCGCCGAAGGTCACGCATGGCACACCTCGGTGCACGCGGCCGGCGTGCTGGTGAGCACGGAGCCAGTGACCAACTACTGCGTTGTGTACGATGGCGTGGCGCAACTCGACAAGCCGGACGCTGAGCACCTTGGGCTGCTCAAGATCGACGCGCTGGGGCTGCGCACGCTGGGCGTGATCGAAGATGCCGGCTGCGTTACGTCGCGGCAGCTCTACGACTTGAAGCTGGACGACCCGGCGGTGTTCGCGATCTTCAATGAGCGGAAGTTTGCCGGCGTGTTCCAGTTCGAGGGCGCAGCGCAGCGGCGCGTCAGTATGCAGATACCCATCAAGTCATTCCAGCAGATCGACCACGTGACGGCGCTCGCACGGCCCGGTCCGTTGGGCGGCGGCGCGGCGCACTCTTACGTCCGGCGCAACGATGGCGCAGAGCCAATCGTGTTCCGCCATCCGTCGATGGAGCACTACCTTGGCGACACGCTCGGCGTGGTCCTGTACCAAGAGCAGGTGATGCGCATCAGCCGCGAGATTGGAGACTTTTCTTGGGCTGTGGTCGCCGAGATTCGCAAGGCCATGAGCGGACGAAAGGGCAAGGAATATTTCGACCGGCGCGGCGCGGAGTTCCTTGTCGGCGCGGCGCGGCTCGGCCTCGATGCGACGGCTGCTTCAATCATCTGGAATGAAATCTGTACCTTCGGCGCGTGGGGCATGAACAAGTCGCACACCGTCAGCTACGGCATCATCGCCTACTGGACGGCGTGGATGAAGGCATACCACCCGATCGAGTACGCCGCGGCCCTGCTGCGCAATGCGAAGGACGACATCCAAGTCATCGAGACGCTGCGCGAGCTGACGGCGGAAGGCGTGCGCTACGTGCCATTCGATCCGGAGCGCAGCGCCATCGACTGGTCGGTGCAGGACGGCACGCTGTACGGCGGCTACCAAATCCTCCACGGCATCGGTGTCGCAAAGGCCACCGGGCTGGTCGCTCGCCGCGATGCCGGCACACTCACCAAGAAGGATCGCGAGCTGATCGCTGCTGCCAAGCCGAAGTTTGCCGAGCTGCGCGAGGCGCACGCGATGTGGGGCGAGTGGTACGAGAACCCGGACAAGTTTGGCGTAGGCAGTCCGATCCGCGAAGTGACCGAGCTGCGCGACCGCGAGCGCGCGGTGGTGCTGCTGAAGATCGTGCGACGAGTCCGGCGCGACGAGAACGAAGCCGTGCGTGTCGGCCGGCGCAATGGCGCAAGATTCGAGGGCCAGCCGTTGTTCCTTGACCTCTATGGCGTGGACGACTCGGTGACGAAGCCAATCACACTCCGCATCCGCCCCAAGGACTGGTTCCGACTCGGCGTGCCGATCGTGGACAAGCTCCGCGACGAGGATGACTGGGTGCTGGTGCGCGGGATGTGGCTCGAACAGTTCAGCATGATCACGGTCGAGCGCATCTGGGTCATCACCCAACCGGAGTTGAAGTTTGCGTAAGCCAGAGCAACGAGTCTACGACACGATGAAGAGAAACTGCGCGGACGGCGTGCGGCTCGAACGAATCGAGAACGGCGTGGGCAGCGGCCTGCCCGATGTCCACTGCCTGTGCCGCGGCGTGACGCGCTGGGTCGAGCTGAAGGCATTGAAGCGCCCGAAGCGCCCGACCACACCGCTGTTCAAGCCGCGCACGTTGCGCCCAGAGCAGACGGCTTGGCACTTGTCGTATAACCACGCGGGTGGCCGCAGCTTCATCCTCGTGCGCGACGATCAGCGCGTGCTGTACGTTTTCCCCGGCGGCATGGCGCTCGAACTACCTGCGCTGTCCCTTGCTCAATGTCAGAAGTTTGTCGTGATGAGTTGGGCAATTGCATTCGCGGAGATATTTAAATGAAGACGGTCGGCATGGCGCATCAGCTCGAAGGCTTGGCGCGCCTCGAAGGTAAGCGGAACTACGGACTGTTCTGCGAGCAAGGAACCGGAAAGACTTGGATTGGGTTGGCGGATGCAGAGCGCGCCTTTGGCCTCAACAAGATCAATGCGCTGCTGGTGGTCGCGCCGAAAGGTGTTCACACCAACTGGACGCGCCGCGAGATTCCCACACACCTCGAAGCGCCCTACAAGGCAGCGGCTTATCTCGCTGGATCGAAGCGCGCGCTGAATGCCGTCAAGGCGCTCAGTGTCGAGGGCGGCGATAAGCTGCGCGTGATGGCGGTGAACATCGACGCGCTCAATCACAAGGAAGGTTTCGCGGTAACGCGGAAGTTCCTGACCGATCATCGGGCGATGATGATTGTGGACGAGTCCCACCGCATCAAGACTCCGAGCGCAGGCTGCACCAAGCGCGTCACCACCCTCGGTCGCCTCGCGATCGCGCGCCGGATCGCGACTGGGACACCGCTGACGAATGCGCCGCCCGACCTCTTCAGCCAGTTCGAGTTCCTCAAGCCGGGCATGCTTGGGTCAACCTCCTATCGCGCATTTGTGGCGCGCTACGCCGAGCTGCTGCCCGACGACCACCACTTGATGCGGCACATCACCACGCGCATGAAGCAAACCAACCGCTGGGCGGCGAATGCGATGGAGGCTGGCACGTGGCAAGCACCGCAACTCTACGCGCGCGATGCGAGCGGCGCGCCGCGCTGGCGCAACTTAGACGAGCTGCGCGAGCTGCTTGCGCCGCTGACGTACCGGGTGCTGAAGAAAGATTGCTTGGACCTGCCTGAGAAGATTTACCAAACGCGCTACTTCGAGTTGAGCGCGACGCAGCAGCGCGTCTATCAACGGGTGAAGGAAGAGTTGATCGTAGAAGTGGGCGATGACCTGCTGTCGGTGCACGCACTTGCTGCGCTGATGAAGCTGCAGCAGATCACCTCCGGCTTCGTCAACATCGAAGGCGAGCCGGTTTACATTTCGGACGACAACCCGCGGCTGGCGCTGCTGAAGGAAGTGATAACCGACCAGCAAGGACCGTTCATTGTATGGGCGCGCTTCCGCGAAGAGATTGCCGCCATCATGCGGCTGCTCGAAGAGATGAAGGTGCCGGCGGTGCAGTATCACGGCGACGTGAAGACCAAAGACCGCGAGATGGCCGTTGACAGCTTCCAGAGCGGCGCAGCCATGGCCTTCGTTGGCCAAGCCGGAGCCGGCGGCATCGGGCTGACGCTGACCGCAGCAGAGTCGGCCATCTACTACAGCAACGACTTCAACTACGGCACGCGCGCACAAAGCGAAGACCGTTGTCACCGCAAGGGCACCACCAAGCACGTCGTCTACATCGACCTATGCGCGAGCGACACGGTGGACGAAGGTATTGCCGCCGCGCTGCAACGCAAAGCCGACACCGCGGCCGAAGTGCTCGGAGATAACATCAAATAGCTTTGTGTTTCGGAGAAAACGAGCGACACTCCGATTCCACCTAGGCAGGAGGCAAGATGAACGATCCAACCCCACAAGTCGCGCCGGAGACGCTTACAGAAGCAGCCGGCCGCAGCGCGGCAGCACTCACCACCCGCTTGCTCGAAGCGCACAGTAGACTTCCGCTTGGGCACCGCGAGCTGGACCCGGCAACGCTTCAATCGACGTTGGCCTTGGCGTTCCAACAGGGAGCCAACTGGGCGATGGACCGCGCCATCCAGCTTGCGATGGCGCAGACAAAACCAATCAATAGGAGAGCGGTTTGATGCACGTGCAAACGACGAAGTACGCAGAGGATCGGGTGAAGGTCGTGGGGCCGCACGCGCTGCTTGGCGAGATGCTTGCCAACATGTCGGCGATCGAGGCGCATCTGTTGGTGATGACCTCCGCGAGCCACCTGCCGTCAACCGTCGCGCAGAACATCCTGCGCGACGTGATGGTGCGGTGTCGCAACAAGGCGGCAGGCTCGTGACAGCGATCATCATTGCGCTCGGCCTTCTCTTGCTGCTTTGTATCGGCGTGCTTATCGCGCTGCAAGACTTCGGCTCCAGCAAGTGGCAGACGCGCCGCGAGCTGAACCGGCTCACGCGCCAACAGAGTGCGCGCAAGGCTTGGGAGCGGATGATCAAGGCGGATTGGTAACGTGCGAACGCAGGGAGGGGTCGCGATGTTTGACAACGAGTCGGATGCAGGGAGTTGGGCACGCGAGCTGAAGGCACGCGGCATGCACGAGTGCAAAGGTTGCGGCTGGACCGGACGCCAGCCGTCCGTCACAGACGCCAGCTCGGTGGTGGAACGCAACGGCCGCATGGAGATGGATCGCACGCACCTGCTCGTCTGCCCTTCCTGCCACCAGCTGCTTCATCGCAGCGACCAGCAACACATCGCGAGGATGGACAGCCATGGGTAGCGGAACGGATGCGGCAGCCGCGGCCGGCGGCAAGCTGCACGCACAAGTCATCGATGACTTCAAGGACCAGCTGCTGATCGCGCTAATGGCGCGGCTGGCGGATGCGCAAGGCAACCTATCAATCCCGGTGGGCGAAGTCGATGCCACCGGCCGCTACGTCGTCGCCATGGCGATCCGTGACGGCAGCTTCCTCTTCGAGTTGAGGCAGAAGTCATGAGCCAGCACGCGACCCCCGACTGCGACGGGCGCTGGATCGACATCTCAACCTTCGTCCAGCGGCGAGTGATGTGCCTGAAGTGCCGGGCCATCATCGAAGGCGTATCCGACCCGGACGACGAGCGGCTGGCGGCTCCCCCGATCGCGCTGCCGGAGCCGGCCGCGGAGCCGGGAACGTGGACGGAACGAACGGAGGCTGGGCAGGCGTGGTCTTTGTCGCCTTGGGCGGTCCTTGCCCTAGTCGCCACCGCGCTCGTCGCGGTGGCCTTCTCCGTTGGCCTCGTGGTAGGGCAGCGGTTCCTGCCCTGACCGCGCCGGCCGGATCGTCTCCGGCCGGCGCAGCGCCGAACTAGAACACCGTGGCGGTGATGTCCGTGACGGCTCCCGGAGCCGCGAGCGGCGTGGGGATGTTGACCGAGAAGACGGTGGCCGCAGACGACTTCGGCGGCACCTGCCGGTCCACCGCGACAAACGAGAACTCGTAGTCACCCGGCGGTAGGTCCGTCTGGGTGAAAGCCTGGACACCGGCCTGCACCGCCGTCAGCAGCGTGAAGTCCGGCGCACCGCCAACCTTCATGCTGACTTCAATGCGCGCGATTTCCGCTGCCGCGAGCGGCGTGCCGTCTTCGCGTACGGCCGGGTCTTTCCAATTCAGTTGAACATTCATGGGCATCACCTTTGCGTTGGGTTGGGTTACGGGACCGGGAGCGGCTGTGGTGCGTCGGCCAAGCCAGTAGAGGAACCACCACAGCCATCGAAGAAAGATCAGGCGCACGTGGCAACAGCGATCGTCGGTTGCGTCGCGCCAAACCAAGTCACGGCGCTCGTCGGCACCGCAAAGTATGTCTTGCCGCCAGCGATCACCCCATTGTTAGCGTCGCAAGCTGTGCTGGCCGGCACCGTGCCGACCGGGATCATTGCATAGCGATCCTGCTGCCGCACCGCCATGAAGGCTGTGAGCGCAGTCACCGTTAAGCCGGTGGGCGGCTGCGGCTTCAACACGATCGTCTTAGACACGTACGCAGTGAAGTCGCTCTGGTCCGTTGCCGTCTCCGAGCGCGCAGCGAAGCACCACACACCCGCGCCAAGTCCCGTGATCACCTTGGTTGTCGTTGGCTGCGGCACCGCCACCGTCACCGGAGCCGGTGTGGCGAGTAAGCCGTTGTTGGTGGCGTTGCACTTGCCGTAGATCAGGCTCGTCTGCGTCAGTGCGCCGGCCGCGATCGGTGAGTTGTCGGTGTACTGCGTCGGGTTGGTCCACGTCAGCGTCGCGT
>Ga0315287_10006199_pt1 | contig 11861 bp, 7 predicted proteins | sample YL17G11_0_MG_FD_205037 | JGI IMG/M metagenome (GOLD analysis project Ga0315287, IMG submission 205037) | Sediment microbial communities from Yellowstone Lake, YNP, Wyoming, USA - YL17G11_0 | ecosystem: Environmental > Aquatic > Freshwater > Lake > Sediment | place: USA: Wyoming | collected...
GCATCCGCGCTCCGACGCCTTCCTGCACGCGATGCCGGCGTACCTCCGCGAGCTCGACATCGTCGCGATGAAGTGGGTCTCCGGCTATCCGGACAACCCTGCGCGCGGCCTCCCGGCCATCAGCGGCGTGATCGTCGTGAACGACGCGGAGACGGGGGTGCCGGTCGCCGTCCTCGACGCTGCCGAGATCACCGCGGCCAGGACGGCGGCGGCCTCGGGAGCATGCGTGCAGGCGTTTGCGAACGAGGGCTGGAGCGTCGTCGCCGTGCTCGGGTGCGGCGAGCAGGGGCGTTACCACTGTGAAGTGCTCCGCGCGCTTAACCCCGACTGCGAGATTCGCGCGTACGACCCTGTCACAGAGCGGGCTCGGGACGTGTGTCCGGGGGCTCTCGTCATGGACGACCCGCGGGCAGCGGTCGCCGGTGCAGACGTCGTCGTGACCGCGGGGCCGATCCTGCGCGACCCGCCGTCGCCGCTCGACGCATTGTGGCTCGAGGACGACGTGCTCCTGCTGCCGATCGACTTCGACTTCTACGTCTCAGCTGCGGCAGTCGCCGGCTGCGATCTCTTCCTCACCGACGATGTTGCCCAGTACGAGGCCTACCGCGAGCACGGCTACTTCCGCTCCTGGCCAGATCCACACGCGAGCGCCGGCGAGGGGTTGGAGCAGGCAATGCGTGCGCGGCGAGTCATCTGCGCGAACCTCGGCGTGGGAGCGCTCGACGCAGCGTTCGCGCACGCCGTTCTTGGTCGCCTCGAGAGGTAAGCCGTCTGCTCGAGGTGACCGGGCGAGACCCGCCGACGCGGGCGCCGAGTACACGTCTTCCAGCGCATGAGACACTTCCGCTCCCGTGCGTCCCGCGATTCGTGTTCTCGACGACGACCTCACTGCCAGGATCGTCGAGGAGGCCAAGCGCGTCCTCTTCGAGACCGGCATCGAGGTACGCGGCCAGTCGCTCCGCGAGAGGCTCCTCGACAGCGGGCTTCGCCTCGACACTAAGGGCGAGCGCGTCCTCTTCCCACCCGCCGTCGTCGAGGAGGCCCTGAGACAGGCGCCCTCGTCGTTCACCCTCTACGACCGCGCGGGAGAGCCACACGCACGGCTGGGCGGCGACAAGGTGCACTTCGTTCCGGGCTCGAGCGGTTTGCGCGTGATCGACCACCGCACCGGCGAGACGCGGCTTGCGACCTCAGCGGACTTCGTCGAGTACGTCCGTCTTACCGACGGGCTCGAGAACATCGCTTATCTCGCCACCGCTTTCTCCACCGACGATGTGCCAGCCGAGATCTCGGATGCCTGGCGTCTCTACCTGTGCCTGGCGAACTCGCGGAAGCCGGTCGTGTCGGGCGCCTTCACCGAGCACGGCGTGCCACGGATGGTGGAGATGATGCAGCTGTTCCGGCGCGACCTAGCCGACCTCGTCGCTCGGCCGATGTCGATCTTCACCGTCACGGCGACCGGCAGCTTCCGCTATGGCGAGGACTCGTGCCAGAACCTCCTCGACTGTGTCGAGGCCGGGATCCCGGTCGAAATCGTCCCCGTCACTCTGATGGGGCTGATCGCCCCCGTGACCCTGGTCGGCGCCACCGTTTTCCACACAGCGGACGTGCTCGCCGGGGTGACCATGGCCCAGATCGTTCGCCCGGGTGCCCCGGTTCTCTTCGGAGGGGCACCGGCGACGTTTCACATGAAGGCTGCGAGCTCGCCGATGGCGGCGATCGAGGCGCTGCACCTCGATGTCGCATACGTCCAGGTAGGAAAAGCGCTCGGCCTCCCCACGCAGGCGTACATGGCCCTCTCGGACGCGAGGACGCTCGACGCCCAGGCAGGCGCCGAGACGTTCGGCAGTGCGCTGTTGGCCGCGCTTGCCGGAGTCAACTCCGTGTCAGGCCCTGGGATGCTCGACTACGTCCTCGCGTTCAGCCTGCCGAAGCTCGTCTTCGACGACGAGCTGTGCGGGCAGGCGCTGCACTTCGTCCGCCCGATCGAGCCGAGGGACGATCTCCCCGTCGGTGACCTCGTGACGCACCTCCTGAACGAGGCGCATCTGATCATGGCCGACCACACCACTCGGCACTGGCCCGAGGAGCTCTGGCTCACCGGGCCGACGATCGACCGGGAGAACCGCGAGGCATGGGAGCGCCGCGGCGGAAAGGACCTCCACACCCGAGCGGTCGAGGAGGTCGAGCGTCGGCTGGGCGCGTACGAGGCAGTCGACACCGACCCTGCAGTCGACGCCGAGTTGCTGGCGATCATCCGCTCGGGCATGCAGGCGGACGACGAGCTGCCGACCCTGCCGGCGCCCGAGCACGCTCCCGTCGACACGGCGGTCGGCCGGCGACGAAACCGCCGGCGAGCTCCCCACATCGAGGGCTGACTCGGGCCTGGAGCGCGGCGCCTTCGGCGGCCGGGCTCGTGAGTGCGACCCGGAATCTCCTGTCTCAGCCGCTGCGCGATGTCTCCAACGCCTCGACCAGCAGCGTCGAGACGTCGGCCACCCTCATCTCGCCCCCGGTCTGCCGCACGCCGTCGTCGAGCATGACCGTGCAGAAGGGGCAGGCGACGGCGAGCGTGTCGGCGCCCGTCGCGGCCGCCTCGCGCACGCGCTCCTCGTTGATCTGGCTTCCGCGCTCCTCCATCCACATGTGCGCGCCGCCCGCGCCACAGCAGAACGTCCGCTTGCCGCTGCGCGCCATCTCGAGCGGCTTGCCGATTCGCGCGACCAGCTCGCGCGGCGCCTCGAGTACGTCGTTGTGGCGCGCCAGGTAGCAGGAGTCGTGATACGTGATCGTCGCGTCGCCCGCGACCGGGGACAGCCGGCCGTCGCGCACGAGCTCGGCGAGAAGCTCGGAGTGGTGCATGACCTCGTAACGGCCGCCGAAGTCGGGGTACTCGTTCGCAAGCGTGTTGAAGCAGTGCGGGCAGCTGGCGACGATCTTCGTGACGCCCGCCTCGTCCAGAGTGCTGACGTTCGCCTGCGCGAACGCCTGGAACACATACTCGTTCCCGGCCCGCCTCGCGGGGTCACCCGTGCACGACTCGCGGGGCCCGAGGATGGCGACGTCGAGGCCAGCGGCGAGGAGGAGCTTCGTCGTGGAGATCGCGGCCGTCCGCGCTCGCTCGTCGAACGCGGCGGCGCACCCGACCCAGTAGAGGACCTCGGGCGCCGGATCTCCCGGCTCGAGCACGCGAACGCCGAGCCCCTCCGCCCACGACGCGCGCTCGGTCTGCGGCTTCCCCCAGGGATTGGAGCCCCGCTCGACATCGCGCAGCATCGTCTCGGTCTCGGCCGGTAGCCGGGACTCGACCATCACGAGGTGGCGGCGAAGATCGACGATGTGGTCGACGTGCTCGATCGAGACCGGGCATTCTTGGACGCACGCACCGCACGTCACGCAGTCCCAGACGACATCGTCCGTGACGGCGTTCGGGACGAGTGCCGCGAGCTCCCCTCCCGCGAGCGCTGCCGGTCCGTCGGCGAAGAGCTGGTCGCGGATGCCCATGATGAGCAGCTTCGGCGAGAGCGCCTTGCCGGTCGCGTACGCGGGGCAGACGTCCTGGCAGCGCCCGCACTCCGTGCACGACATCGCGTCGAGCATCTGCTTCCAGGTGAGGTCGGCCACGGTGCCGGCGCCGAACCGCAAAGCGGCCTCGTCCTCGGCCTCGAAGTCGAGAGGCTCGAGGCGCCCGCGCGCGCGAGTGCTGCCGAAGAAGACGTTGATCGCCGCGGTCGCGATGTGCAGGTGCTTCGAGTGCGGGAGGTAGGCGAGGAAGCCGAGGACCAGGAGCACGTGCGCCCACACGAAGAAGCGCTCGAAAACCTCGGTCGTCGTACCGGTCCCGAAGACGTTGGACACCGCGTCCGAGACGGGCGACCACTCTGCGGGCCAGGGGTTCAGGTCGAGCGCGATGAGCGACGCGTGCCACAGCAGGAGGCTCGTCACGATCCCCGCGATCAAGGCCAGGATGAGGTCCGCCTCGCCGAGATGGCTGCCGTCGAAGCGCCGCGGTCTCTGCACCTTGCGGATCCAGAGCGCTGTCGCGACGCCCGCGAGTACGAGCACGACGAAGACGTCGACCATGAGCGCGTACCACCCCTGGCTCTCGAGCCAGCCGAGCGGCGATCCGGAGGGGAGCGAGGGCTCGCGGTTGACGATCCCGACGATCGCCATGAAGATCGTCGGGAAGAGGACGAGGAACCCCCAGAAGATGACTGCGTGCATGAGCCCCGGCACAAGCCGCTGGAGGAGCTTGCGCTGGCCCAGGACGATCGTCGCCTCGTTGCGAACCCGGGCGGGGAGGTCCGAAGCGCGCCCCACCGGCTTGCCCACCCGCACGAGCCGGGTGAGGAAAAGAGCGCGCCGCGCGAAGAGCACGCCCGCGACCGCGATCGCGACGACGAGCGCGACCGCGGAGGCAACGCTCGCCGTCGAGCTCAGCCGCGCCCCGCCTTCTGAGCCTGGGCTTTCCTGATCTCGGCCGAGATCGCCGGGACGACCTCGTGCAGGTCGCCGATCACGGCGTAGTCGGCGCTCGCCAGGATCGGCGCCTCGGGGTCGGTGTTGACGGCGAGGATCGCCTTTGCTCCCTTGCAGCCGGCCATGTGCTGCGTCGCGCCCGAGATGCCGCACGCGACGTAGATGTCGGGCGCGATCTTGGTCCCCGTCTGACCCACCTGGTCGGTATGCGGGCGCCAGCCGGCCATCGTCACCGCGCGCGAGCAGCCGACCGCGCCGCCGAGCAGGCCCGCGAGCTCCTCGATGATCCCGAACCCCTCGGGCGAGCCGGCTCCACGGCCGCAAGAGACGACCACCTTCGCGTCGGCGAGCGACACGCCGCCGGCAGCGGCCGCGACGCGCTCGGCCACGCGCACGAGGCGATCGGGGTCCGAGAGCACGGGCGTGAACGCCGCGATGGCAGGTTTGCCGGTCCGTTCCTCGGCCGCAACGACGTGCGGTTGCACCGTGAGCAGCTTGACGGGCCCGTGCAGGTGCGCCTCCTCGAGCAGGCTGCCGCCCCAGCGGACGCGCGTGACGAGGAATGGGTCACCCGCCGTTGCCGCCACGCAGTTCGCCGAGAACGGGAGGTCGAGCTTCGCGGCCACATGTGCGAGGACTTCGTTTCCCCGTTCGGTGCCAGCGGCTACGACGGCGGCCGGCGAGAGCCGCTCGACGAGCTCGACGATCGCTTGCGCGATCGCCGCGGGTGCATAGGAGGCGAATGCGTCTCCTTCGGCGACGTAAAGCGTCTCGACGCCTTCCACCGGCACAGCGACGCCGGCCGCGAATGCGTGCAACGGGCCGCCGAGCCCACCCGCGAACGCGAGTGCCTGCTGAGTGAGCTCGCTCGGCTCGTCGACGTAGACGAGGATCACTGCGCCACCCCGATCTGGCGCAGCATCTCGACGACTGCCGGCGCCGCTTCCGGCCCGTGGCCAAGGATCACGGCCTCCTTACCCTGGCCCTCGGGCACGACCAGCCGCACCTTCTCGAGCTTGGAGGAAGGCCGCGTCGGCGAGCTCGACTCAACGGGCTTGCGTTGCGCGCGGAGCTTTGCAGGGACGGACGGATAGCGGGGCAGGTTGAGTCCCTCGAGCACCGTGACCACGGCCGGCAGCGACAGCACGTAGACGTCGCGGCCACCGGATACCTCCTGCTCGCAACGGACGCCGCCGCCGTCGATCGCGACGCCCTTGAGACCTGTCACGACCGGCAGCCCCAACGCATAGGCGACGCGAATGCCGACCTGGTAGTTGCCGGCATCGGCTGACTCGTTGCCGAAGAAGACGAGGTCGAAGGGCCCGTTCGCCGCCTCGTCGGCGCGGATCGCCTCGACGATCGCACCCGCTGTCGCCTGTGCGTCCCACTCCTCCCCGTCGGACACGAGGTGGACAGCGCGGTCGATGCCAAGTGCCATCGCGTCGCGGAGCTGCTCTACCGCCTCTGGCGGGCCGAGCGTCAGCACAACCGACTCGCCGCCGTTAGCCTCGATCAGGCGGACGGCCTCCTCGACGCCGCACTCCTCGTGCGGGCTGATCGTGAACCCAAGATGAAGTGTTTCGATTGCCTGCGCGTCCTCGGTGAGGATGATCGTCCCGCCCGTCATCGGCACGCGCTTCACGCAGACGAGAGCTCTCACGAACGGATCCTCGTGTTCTCCGGGTCGAAGATCGGGGCGGAGCCGACGACGTCCACGGTGACGGGGTACTGCTCGCCCATGTACTCGACTGCGAGCTGAGTCCCCACGGCAGCCTGCTCGGGCGGGAGGTAAGCCATGAGGACGTGCTTCTCGACCGACGGTGCCGCGCCGGCGCTCGTCACGTACGATCGGCGGCCCTTTGAGTCGACGAGCGGCGCGCCTTCGCGCGTGAGGATCGGCTCGCGCCCCTGCGGGTAGCGCTTGACGCCCGACGACGACGTGTGGTCATCGACCGAAAGCGTGCACAGCAGCGCCGCCGGCTCCTCCTCTCGATGGCGGAGGTGCGCTTCCTTTCCAACGAAGTCCTGCTCTTTCACCTTGCCCCACGCCATGTCCGCCTCGACCACCGTGTACTCGGTCTCGAGCTCGGTGCCGTAGGCGCGGTAGGACTTCTCGAGACGTCCCGTGGTGCCGTAGACGCCGATTCCGCAAGGCACTGCGCCGTGCGCGCGTCCGGCTTCCCACACGATGTCCCACAGGCGCGCACCCTGCTCGATCGGGACGTACAGCTCCCAGCCGAGGTCGCCCACGTACGAGATGCGGGAGGCGAGCACGCGGAGCGGGCCGATCTCGATCACCTTGCAGGTGGCGAACGGGAACCCCTCGCTCGAGACGTCGTCACTCGTCACCGAGGCGAGGATGTTGCGAGCGCGCGGTCCCCAGAGGCCGAGAGTCGACCAGGCGGAAGTGAGGTCTGCAAGCTGGGCGGAGCCATCGCTGGGGAGATGGTCTCTGACCCATTTGTGGTCCGCCATGCCGTGCGCACCGCCCGTCACGATACGGAAGTGCTCAGCGCCGAGTCGCATGATGGTGAGGTCGGACTTGAAGCCTCCTCCCTGCGAGAGCCAGGGGGTGTAGACGACCCGTCCGACCCTAGCGTCGACCTGACGCATCGAGATCTGCTGGAGAGCCTCGAGCGCGCCGGGCCCGACGACGTCGAAGATCGCAAACGCTGACAGATCGAAGATCCCCGCCCGGTCGCGCATTGCCAGGTGCTCGGCGTTAGTGATCGGAGACCACCAGCGCCTGTCCCACTCGGCCTCGCGCCGTCCCACGCGGTCGCCGTACTCCTCGAGCAGCGCGGCGTTCGACTCGTACCACTGCGGGCGCTCCCAGCCCGCGGCTTCGAAGAAGACCGCGCCGAGCTCTCTCTCGCGCTCGTGGAAGGGCGACAGCCGTACGTCGCGGTTCGAGGCCCACTGCTCGAGCGGGTGGACGATCCCGTACGTCTTGTTGAACCCCTCGGCCGTGCGCGCCTTGACGTGCGTCGACGTCTTCTGGTGCTCCCAGAAGCGCGCCGCGTCGGAGGAGTGGAGGTCGATGTGCGACTCGCCGTGAACCATCCACTCGGCAAGCGACTTGCCGACGCCTGGTCCTTCCTTGATCCAGACGGCCGCGCACGACCAGAGCCCCTTCACTTCGGGGAGCTCGCCGAGGATCGGCATCCCGTCGGGTGTCAGAGAGAGGATCCCGTTGATCGCGTGCTTGATGCCCACGGTCTCGTCGCCGACGATCGAGGGCATCAGCTCGAGCGCCTGCTCCATCTGGAGCGTGAAGTCCTCCTGCGTGAACGGGAACTCGGTGGGAGAGAGCGAGGCCTGCTCCACCGACGGCAGCTCTTCGGGGTCGTGGAGGATCGGACGATGCGCGTACGAGCCGATCTCGAGCCCCGATCCGTGCTGGCGCTCGTACATGTTCGTGTCCATATCGCGCACGATCGGGTACTCGATGTCGCCCTTCGCGTCGGCGAACCAGTGCGTCGGGCCGATGTCGATCATCTGGTGGACGGCCGGCGTGAGTGGAATCGAAGCGCCCGCCATGCGCGCGAGCTTCGGGCTCCAGACACCGCAGGCGATGATGACGACGTCCGTCTCGATGTCGCCCGCCGTCGTGAGAACACGACGAACGCGACCGCCGTCGACGTCGATGCCGACCACCTCGGTGCTCGCGAACACCTCGAGCCTGCCGGCGGCTTGCCCGCGCTCGCGCATGATCGTCCCGGCGCGCAGCGAGTCGACGACACCGACCGACGGCGTGTAGAAGCCGCCGAGGATCACGGTCTCGTCGATGAAGGGAACGAGCTCCTTCACCTCGGCCGGTGTCACGAGCGAGACGGGCTCGATCCCCCAGGACTTGGCTGATGAGATGCGTCTCCTCAGCTCCTCCATGCGCTCCTCGGTGCGAGCCACCTCGATGCCGCCCGACTCGGTAAAGACGCCCATCTCCTGGTACTGGCGCACGCTCTCGAGTGTGAGCTGCGTCATCTCCTTCGAGTGGTCGACGGGGTAGATGAAGTTCGAGGCGTGCCCGGTAGAGCCGCCGGGGTTGGGAAGTGGGCCCTTGTCGAGCAGGACGACGTCCGACCAGCCCTGGTCGGTGAGGTGGTACGCGACGCTGTTACCCACAATCCCGCAGCCGATGACGACGGCGCGGGCCTGGCGGGGGAGGGTGCTCATCGATTTGGCTCCTGTTGATATATGAGTACGGGGTACGAAAATATATTGAGATTCAGAGAACGCGCCGGACGGCTTGTTCGAAGCCTTCGACATGGCGTCGCATCACGTCTTCCGCGCGCGCCCCATCGCGGTCGCGTATTGACGCGAGCAGATCCCGATGCTCCTGTATGGCGTCACCCAGGCGGACGATTCGGTCGAGGACGAGGAACCAGATCCGCAGCGTCAGCATGTAGTACTCGTTGAGAGTCGCCTCGAGAAACGGATTGCGTGCGCAGCGGTACACGTGGCGATGGAGGCGCTGGTCGAGGTCGATCAGCGAGCGCTCGTCGTGAGCAGAGCCACCCGTGAGCACTTCGAGGAGCGTGTGGGTCTCCGCGAGGTCCGCCTCCGTCGCGCGTTCCGCTGCGAGCCGCGCCGCTCGACACTCGAGCGCCAGGCGCACTTCCGAGAGCCCAGCGAGGTCGCCGACGTCGACGGGAGAGACGAACATCCCGCGCCGCGGGTAGACGTCGACCAGCCGCTCCCGGGCGAGCGCACGAAGCGCCTCGCGCACCGGTGTTCTGCCGACGACGAGCTGCTCCATCAGCTCGCGCTCGCTAACGAGGGAGCCGGGTGGAAGCTCGAGCGTCACGATCAGCTCGCGAATGCGGTAGTACGCCCGATCGGCGAGCGACCGGGCGTCGGCCGCCTCGGGTTGGTGGATGACGAGCCCCGGTGTGGTCATGTCGACGCGGTGGGGTCAGGTCTTCCACGTTCCCCTCGAACGTGGAAGACCTGACCCCGGGTTACCTCACTTGAGCCAGGAGTTGACCTTGGCCTTGTTCGCCGCTACCCAGGCAGCGGCCGCCTTGTCCTTGTCCATGTGCTTGCCCGAGATGAGATTGGACACGTAGTTCTGGTCGGCCGACGTCCAGCTGAACTTCTTGATCACCTTCAGCGCCGGCGAGCCGCTTTTCGCGAACTTGCTGCTGACGAGCTTGTCGAGGCCGTACGACGGGTACGCGCACGCGTGCTTCCCGGCCAGCTTCTCGTCATCGAGGCAGCCCGTGAAGCGCGCCGGGAGCCTCACCTGCGCGAGGTCGTAGACCGCGTTCAGGTATTGCGGGTCGTACCAGTAGAAGATCACCGGCTTCTTTTGCTTGTAGAGCTGCGTCCAGCGGGCGACCTGCGCCGGCTCGGAACCGGAGACCACGTGCTTCAGGTCGAGGCCGAGCTCCTTGATGAGCGCGCGGTCCTTCTGGACATACGAGGGGTCCCCTCCGAGGAACGTTCCCGCGTTGGATGACGACTCGGCGGTCTTGAACACGCTCTCCTTGCCCTTGAGCCCCTTCCAGGTCTTGAACTGGGGGTACTGCTTGAGCAGGTAGCGGGGGATGTACCAGCCGATCACGCCGGTGATCCCGTTGGCGCCCACCGGGACGACCGCCTTGCTCGTCAGGTACTTCTTGTTCGACGGGACGAGCGTGTTGTCCCAGTCCTCGAGGACGACGTCGATCTTGCCGTCGGCCATCGCCTGGAAGCTCGGTTGGTTCTCCGTGATGTTCGTCACCTTCACCTTGCATCCGAGCTTCTTCTCGAGGACGTTCTTCACGACGTACACGTTCGACGCCGACCCGGTCCACGAGTTCTCGTTCAAGACGACGTCGCCGCAAGCCGCCTGTCCTGTTCCGCCCGCCGACGCCACGGCGACGGCGACGAGGCCGGTCAGCGCGGCAACGGCGAGCGTGGCCAGGCCAATGCCGCGGCCTCTAAGACGATTCGACATTCCATCCTCCTCCTTGTTTCGGTTGACGTTCGCGTGGTGATTCACGCGATGTCCTCTTTCCTCGCCTGCCGCGCTCCCTGCGTGACGCGATCGAGCGCGATGCCGAGCGCCAGGATGGCGATCGAAGCGATCACGCCCTGTCCGAACTGACCGCGGACGAGCCCTTGCGCGACCTCGTAGCCGAGCCCGCCCGATCCGACGAGCCCGCCGATCACGACCACCGCGAGCACCATGATGATTCCCTGGTTCACGCCGAGCATAATCGCGTCGCCGGCGAGCGGGATCTTCACCTTGCGGAGAGTCTGTCCCCGCGTCGCCCCGAATGCCCCGGCCGCCTCGACCGACTCGGGCGCGACATCCTTGATCCCGCGTTCCACGAGGCGGACGACAATGGGGAAGGCATAGAGGACGCCGGCCACGATGCCCGGGACGATCGACACGGGCATCAGGTAGATGAACGGGATGATGTACACGAGCTGCGGCAGGGTCTGGAGCACGTCGTTGATCGGGCGCACGATTCGCGAGACCGTCGAACTCTCGGATGCCCAGACGCCGAGCCCGAACCCGATGATCACGGCGATGATCGTCGCGACGATGACCTGCGACAGCGTGTCCATTGCGAGCGACCAGACGCCCATGAAGCCGATGAGCGCGAGCATGAAGAACGTCGTGATGGCGGGCCGGAGGCCCGAGATGACGAACGCGATCAGCGCCAGGCCGACCAGCGTCGTGAACCAGGGCGCCTCCATGAGAAATGCCTGGAGGGGCAGGAGGAGCTTCGTGAGGATGAAGTTGCCAGTCGGCTCGGTGATCTGGAAGACGAACGACGTCGGGTCCTGCACGTAGTCGAGCACCTTCTGGATCTGCGCGAGGATCCACTCCTGGGCCGTGACCGACCGTTGCCGGATGCCCGCGTATTCCGGAAATTCGCCGCTCACGCCGATCGCCTTGGCCACGATCACCGTGCCGACGATCGCCGCCGTGACCCCGATCGACTCCAGGCGCAGGCGCCGCTTCGCCTCGGCGTCGAGGTGTCGCTTCGTCGGGTCGGTGCGGTCAGCGATCGACTCGGTGATCCGATCGAGGGCCATCGCCATGACCACGATCACGGTCCCTGCGAGCATCGCGAGCGCCGGGTTCGAGAAGAGGCCGCTGTTCACGACCGCTCCCAGGCCGCCTCCACCGATGAGACCGGCGATGACGACCATCGAGAGAGCGAACATCATCGTCTGGTTCAAGCCGAGCAGCAGCATGCGGCGGGACATGGGTAGCTGCACTTTCAGCAGCATCTGTCCGGTCGTCGCGCCCATCGAAGCTGCGGCCTCGACGGTGTTCACGGGTACTCGCCGGATGCCGAGCGCGGTGATGCGGATGCACGGCGGGATGGCGTACACCATCGTTGCGACAACGGCGGCGGCGTAGCCGATGGAGAAGAAGAGGA
>Ga0315287_10006201_pt1 | contig 11859 bp, 11 predicted proteins | sample YL17G11_0_MG_FD_205037 | JGI IMG/M metagenome (GOLD analysis project Ga0315287, IMG submission 205037) | Sediment microbial communities from Yellowstone Lake, YNP, Wyoming, USA - YL17G11_0 | ecosystem: Environmental > Aquatic > Freshwater > Lake > Sediment | place: USA: Wyoming | collected...
CGCCGGACTCCCATGGAATAGCCGCAAGTTTAGCCTTCGTTCGAGTTACCCGGTACTTGGGCTTACCGGTCAACTGGACTGCTTCAAATTGAAAGCTAAGGCGCCAGGCACCGCTGGGAGCGCAGTCTCTACTGCAGCTGTGCCTTGAGCTTGAAGAGCAGGTCCAGTGCGTCGCGGGGGCTCAGCGAATCGGGGTCGATCCGGGCCAGTGCCGCGAGAGCCGCGACCTCCGCAGGATCGCGGGCCGGGGCAAGGTCCAGTTGCTGCTGCGGTGTCGCTGGCCTCGTCGCATGTTCGCGCCGTTCCAGTTCCTGCAGGTACCGACGTGCTTCGCCGATGACGGTTTTCGGCACGCCTGCAAGGCGCGCGACCTGCAGTCCGTAGCTCTGGTTGGCCGGGCCTTCCTTCACCGAGTGCAGGAAGACGAGCTGGTCGCCGTGCTCCGTGGCGTCGAGGTGGACGTTGGCGCAGGCGGGAAGTTCGTCCGCGAGTGTCGTCAGTTCGAAGTAGTGCGTCGCGAACAGGGTGAACGCGCCGATTTCGCGCCCGAGGTGCCGGGCGCAAGCCCATGCCAGCGAGAGGCCGTCGAACGTGCTCGTGCCCCGGCCGATCTCGTCCATGAGCACCAGGCTGTCGCGCGTTGCGTTGTTGAGGATATTCGCGGCCTCGGTCATCTCGACCATGAACGTCGAACGTCCCCCCGCGAGGTCGTCGGCTGCACCGATGCGCGTAAAGACGCGATCCACCGGCCCGATGCGCGCGGACTCGGCCGGCACGTAACTGCCGATGCCGGCGAGGATCACGATCAGCGCCGCCTGCCGCATGTACGTCGACTTGCCGCCCATGTTCGGGCCCGTGACGATCAGCATGCGGCGGCCGTCGCGCAGGTCCATGTCGTTCGGCACGAACGGCCCATCGATGTGCTGCTCCACGACCAGGTGGCGGCCGCCCCGGATGTCGATGCGCGATTCGTCGCAGAGTTCGGGGCGCGCCAGCCGCAGCGTGATCGCTCGCTCAGCAAGATTGCCGAGTACGTCGAGCGCGGCCAGCGCGGCGGCCGTTGCCTGCAACGCGGGCAGCGTGTCGGTGAGCGTGTCGAGCAGTCCTTCATACAGCTCACGTTCGCGGGCCATCGCCCGGTCGCGCGCACCCAGCACCTTGTCCTCGAACGATTTCAGTTCGCTCGTGATGTAGCGTTCGGCGTTCTTGACCGTCTGCCGCCGCACCCAGTCGGCCGGCACGCGATCGGCCTGGCTGCGGCTCACTTCGATGAAGTAACCCTGCACGCGGTTGTAGCCGAAACGCAGGTTCTGGAAGCCGGTGCGTTCGCGTTCGCGGGCTTCGAGGTCGAGCAGGGCTTCGTCGCTGTGCTCGCTGATGCGTCGCAGTTCGTCGAGGCCGACGTCGAAGCCGGTCGCAAAGACGCCGCCTTCACGCAGCAACGCCGGCGGCGTCTCGACCAGCGCCTGCGCGAGGTGTTCATGGATCGCCGGATGCGTGCCGACCCCTGCGGCAAGGCGCTGCAGCAGCGGGGCGTCCAGTGTCGTGAGCAGTGCCTGCAGTTCAGGCAGGCAACCCAGCGCCTCGCGCAGCTGCGACAAGTCGCGGGGGCGGGCCGATCGCAGCGCCACTCGCGCCAGGATGCGTTCGACGTCGCCGACCTTGCGCAGCAGCGTGTGCAGCGACGCATGCGAACCGGCGTCGATCAGCGTTTGGATCGCCTGCAGTCGCAGCGCCCGCGGCTCGACGCCGCGCAGCGGGCGCTGGACCCAGCGGCGCAGTTCGCGTCCACCCATCGCCGTGGCCGTACGGTCGAGCACGTCGATCAACGTGCTGTCGCTGCGGCCGGAGAGGCTGCTGTCGAGTTCGAGGTTGCGACGCGTCGCTGCATCGAGCAGCAACGCGTCTTCGCGCAGTTCCGTGCGAATGCCGCGCAGGTGGGGCAGGGCGGACTTCTGCGTCTCGCGCACGTAGTTGAGCAGGCAACCCGCCGCGCCGATCGCGAGCGACTGTCCGGCGAGGCCGAAACCTGCCAGGTCACGCGTGCCGAACTGTTCGCACAGCTGCCGCTCCGCGCTGCCGGCTTCGAAATGCCACGGCGGACGCTGGCGCACGCAGATGTCCGTGCGACCCTGCAGCCGCTCCAGCGCGCTTTCGGGGACGAGTAATTCCGCGGGGCGGAGTCGTTCCAGCTCGGCGGCGAGTGCTTCCTCGCCCGACGCCTGCAGCGCGTGAAAACGGCCGCTGGAGAGCTCGAGCCAGGCGAGGCCAAAGCCGTCGGCGCCAGTCGCGATCGCTGCGAGCAACGTGTCACGACGCTCTTCCAGCAGCGAATCGTCGGTGACGGTGCCGGGCGTGACGACGCGCACGACCTGGCGTTCGACCGGGCCTTTCGACTTGGCGGGATCGCCGATCTGTTCGCAGATCGCGACGGACTCGCCCTTGCGGACAGCGCGCGCGAGATAGTTGTCGAGCGTCTGGACCGGCACCCCGGCCATCGGGATCGGTTCACCGCCGGACGTGCCGCGTGCCGTCAGCGTGATGTCGAGCAGGCGCGAGGCCTTGCGCGCGTCATCGAAGAACAGCTCGTAGAAATCCCCCATGCGATAGAACAGCAGCACGTCCGGGTACTGCGCCTTGATGCGCAGGTACTGGGTGATGACGGGGGAATTGGGCGGGGATCTGGGCTGTTCTGTCACGCCGCGGGATTCTAGCCTCTTGCCCCATCGGTCAGCGAACGAGCCGGACGACCAGGGCCGGCGACCAGGCTTCATCGACTCACCCCGGATGGTTCAGACTAGGGTGGCCCGGCCTGCCCGGCCCGCGAGGATTCCGCATGCGCAAGACGATCGATTTCCTGCTCGACGACTGGCTCGACGTTGCCTCGCTCGTCGCGCGCGCGCGGTACAGTGAACACAGCCGTGAAACCTTCGGCTCGGTGCTCGATACCTGCCAGCGCATCGCGGACGAAAAATTCGCGCCGTTCAACCGCCTGGTCGACGTGCAGGAGCCGCGGCTCGAGAACGGGGTCGTCATCCTGCCGCAATGCGCCTACGACGCGGCGCGTGCTTACGTCGAATCGGGAATGATCGCGGCGACGCAGGACTACGACGTCGGCGGCATGCAGCTGCCCTACGTCATCGAGCTGGCCGCCAACGTCTTCTTCGCCAAGGCGGGGGTCGGTCTCGGTGGCGGCGGCATGCTCACGGTCGGCAATGCCAACTTGCTGATGGCGCACGGCACGCCGGCGCAGAAGACGGTCTTCGCGCAGAAGGAGATCGAAGGCAGGTGGTTTGGCACGATGTGCCTCTCGGAGCCGCAGGCCGGCTCGAGTCTCTCCGACATCCTCACCCGCGCGGTGCCTGACGGCTCCGGCTACGACAACGACGAACTCGGTCCGCGTTACCGGCTGACCGGCAACAAGATGTGGATCAGCAACGGCGAGCACGACATGTCCGAGAACATCGTGCACCTGGTGCTCGCCAAGATTCCCGCGGCGGACGGCAAGCTCGTGCCTGGTGTCCGGGGCATCTCTCTGTTCATCGTGCCGAAGCTGCTGGTGAATGCCGCGGGCGAACTCACCGGCGAGCGCAACGACGTCGCCCTCGCGGGTCTCAATCACAAGCTGGGTTGGCGCGGACTCCCGAACACCCTGCTCAATTTCGGCGAGGGCACGTTCCCGGTGGATGGCCGACCCGGCGCCGTTGGCTACCTCGTGGGCCGACACGGCGACGGCCTCAGGTGCATGTTCCACATGATGAACGAGGCCCGCATCGGCGTCGGGCTCGGGGCCGTGGGCATCGGTTTTGCTGGTTACGAGGCGAGCCTCGATTACGCCCGCAACCGCAAGCAGGGACGCCCGTCCACGCCGGCCGGTAAGGACCCGGCATCGCCACCCGTGAGCATCATCGAGCACGCCGACGTGAAAAGGATGCTGCTCGCGCAGAAGTCGTACGTGGAAGGCGGCCTGGCGCTCGAGCTGTATTGCGGCCGGCTGGTCGATGAAGCGCGGACCGGATCCACGGAGAGCGTGCCTGCAATCAAGGCGCTGCTCGAGATCCTGACGCCGATCGCCAAGAGCTGGCCGAGTGAATGGTGTCTGGAAGCCAACAACCTCGCGATCCAGGTGCACGGCGGCTACGGCTACACGCGCGACTTTCCGGTAGAGCAGTACTGGCGCGACAACCGTCTCAACATGATTCACGAGGGGACGCACGGCATCCAGGGCCTCGACCTGCTCGGGCGCAAGGTACTGCTGGACGAGGGCAGGGCGCTCGGCCTGCTGGTGCAGCGCATCGGCCAGACGGTGCAGCAGGCCGGCGAGCATGCCGACTTGAAGGACGAGTCCGCCGCGGTCGCGCGTGGACTGCAGCAACTGCTGGATGCGACCCGTGCCGCCTGGAGCACGCGCGATCCCGATGAAGCCCTGGCGAACGCCACCCCCTATCTGCAGGCGTTCGGCCACGTCGTCGTGGCGTGGTTGTGGCTCGATGTGGCACGCGCAGCTGTCGCAGCTGCGGCGGGCAAGGACGACGGCTTCCTGCGCGGGAAGCTGCAGGCGGCGCGCTATTTCTTCGACTTCGAGCTGCCGAAGATCGACGCCTGGCTGGCCGTGGTGGCGGCGCGGAATCCGACCTGCCGGGAGATGCAGGATGCCTGGTTCGAGAGCTGATCGGTACCTTGCCGCGAGTCGTTTCGGTTAATCGCTATCTGCGGTGTCATGCAAAGTGAAGTCGCGCGGCCCATGCAGGACTAGAATACGCGGCTGAAATTTGCCTTACGCCGTTCGGGTCCCGTGGGGATTCAGCCGCGCATCTTCCATCAACAGGACCACCTGGAGCAGTTCAACGATGAAACTCGTCAAACTTTCGATCGCGACCCTTTGCCTGGCGTGTGCGGCGGGATGCAGCACTCCCGAAGTCGCGTCCACACCTGCCGCTGCGCCCGCCGCCGCGCCTGCAGCGGCGCCGAGGGGCCAGGCAGTCATCGCGACCGTCGAAATGACCGCGACGGTGACCGCGATCGACCACAAGACGCGCGAGGTCACGCTGCGCAAGGACGACGGCACCGAGGTCACGTTCGTCGCCAGCGAGGACGTCAAGAACCTGCCGCAGGTGAAGGTGGGCGACGTGCTGCATGCGGTGTACGCCGAGGCGCTGGCGTATGAAATCAGGAAGGGCGGCACGGCGGCGGCGCCGACGACCGCGATTGCCGGCGGTGCCACCGAACTGGGTCAGCGGCCGGGCGGCGCGCTGGCGCGGCAGACCACCGTGACCGTCGCGATCATTGCGATCGACCCGAAGGTACCCTCGGTGACGTTCCAGGGGCCCAAGGGCAACACGGAGACGATCAAGGTGCTGCACCCCGAGAACCTCGAAGGCGTGCGCGTCGGTGACACGGTCGACGTGACCTTCACCGAAGCGCTCGCCATCAAGGTCGTCGAGGCTCCCGCCAAGTAACCTGGCAGGTGTCGCCGACGCCCGCTCGATGTGTGCAATGCCATCGAGCGGGTGCGGTCGGCTGGACTCGACGTCAGCGGAACGAGTAGACCCACGAAGCGGCGAGGCGATCCACGTTCGTTTGGCCCGTCGTCTTCGAATCGCCGAGCCCGTCGAAGTGCTGGTAGTCGAGCCGCACGCCCCACGTGTTCGAGTAGTGGTACGTCGCGCCGACGCCGTAGAGCATGTCCTGCGTGTCTTCCGAGACGTTGTCGTTGACCGACGCCGCAGTGGTGCGCGCGTTGGCCGTCAGCGTCGTGGTCGCGAAGATCATGCCGAGCCGCGCGTACACGTCCCATGTCCGGCTGATCGGCCAGATGCCGAGCGCGGAGGCGGCAACGCCTTTCGAGTCCGTTTCGGCATTGAACCGCAGCGTGTCGGTCGTCTCGCCATCGGTCAGGTCGCCGCGCGCTTCGTACTTTCCGGTGCCGAGCGTCATCCATTCCGCCTCGACCGCGAGGTAGGGCAGGATGCGGTAGCCGGCGAACACGCCGAACGAGGCGTCGTTCTCGCTCGAACTCGACGTTGCCGAAAGCACGGTGAGTCCGCTCTGCGTCAACAGGCCGGTCAGTGCGGCATCGTAGGCGTTCTTGTCGATGTCCATCTTGGTCGCGCCGATGTTCACGCCGAGGTAGAACCCCCGGGTGTCGTCTGCCTGCGCGACGGCGGCGCCAAGGGCCAGGGTGGCTGCGACAGTCAGTCCAAGCATGCGATTCATTGCCAGCTCCGGTGAGGGGTTGATTAGTGAACTACATTATCCTGCCCGCTACCCACGCGCGAGCGGCGGTGAATACCGACCCGTCCATTTCACATATTCACCGACCGTCACCCATGAAGAAGCCGGACCACGGGGTCCGGCTTGTTCATGCCTGCAGCTGCAGTAAGCGGCTACTTCTTCTTGTCGACCGGTACGACAGGGGCCGACTGGCCTGCAACGAACGGGTACTTGGCGAAGATGGCCGCGACCGCGTTCGTGATCGTGCCTTCCTTGTCCTGCATCATCTTGGACGTCACGACGTCCTCGAGTCCGCCCTGGAACACGGCCTGGCGCTTTTCACGGTCGATGACGTCCATGACCAGCGTGCCCACCTTGTAGCGACGCGTGGTCACTTCGGATCCGCCGTAACCGTAGCCGCCGTAGGGCGCGCCGTACCAGCCGCGATACCCGTACGACGGGCCGTAGTACGGCGCCGGCGTCGACTGGATGTCGGTCTTCTCTTCCAGCTTGCCCTTGAAGTTCAGCAGCAGGTCCGGGTTGTCGGACCGGGTGTAGCCGCGCGCTTCCATTTCGCGCGACGCCGCCTGCTGCATCATCTGCTGGGCGATCGACTGGAACTCGGCAGGATTGCCGTTGGCGGCCGCGAGAAAGTTGTACGTCTTGTACTTACCGAAGTCGACAGCACGATCATAGTCCCCGCGGACGTCCGGACCACTGGCGCAACCGGCAAGCACCGCCGCGGCCACGAGGGCTGCGACGAACGGCATGCGGGTCAATCGTAGATTCAGCATGGCTGGCTACCTCGCGGATTACCTGGCGAGCGGAATGCCCTGGATGCCCGGCAGGCGGAGCAGCGTGTTGAGCTTGTTCTCGACCTGCACGAAGCGCAGCACCTTGGTCGTCGGCAGGACCTTGTCCAGCTTCTTGGCGGTGCCCTGGACCAGCGCCAGTTCATCGTCCTGCAGCTTGAACCAGTCCTTGAGCAGGCCCTTGGCGGCGCCGTCGGTCATCGAATCGTAGTTCGACGAATAGGCATTGATCAGGTCCACGCCGCGCTGCATCAGCTTCTTGCGGTCGGCCTGGTACGCGTCGTAGATCGGCGTGAACGCAGTCATCTGCGCGTCGTCGAGTGCCATGGCCTTGAGCACCACCGCGCGCTTGTCGGCCTGGATCTGCGCGATCAGCTGCTGCGTGTCGTCGTAGGTCGACTGCGCCTGGGCAGCGAACGGCGCCGCGACGGACAGCAGTGCGGTGGCGGCAAGGGCGATCTTGAAATTCTTCATGTAAGGGCTCCGTGGAATCCTGGTGTGCTTATTGTGCGAGCGGGATGAGGCTGTAGACCTCGCGCCGCAGCATGTTGTCGAGACGGGTCTCGATCTGCGCGTAACGCAGCGCCTTCACCGGCGGCAGCACCTTGGCGACCTTCTTGGTGTAGGTCTGCTTGAGGGCCTCGCGATCCTGCTCGATCTGCATTTTCATCTTCAGCATCGATGTCGCATCGGCATCGGTCATCGCGCCGTACTTGGCGGCGTAGTCGTCGACCATTGCCAGGAACTTGTCATTGAGCTTCTTGGCCTTGCCTTCGTACTCGTCGTAGACCGGCCAGAACGCGCGACTCTCGGCCTCCGTGAGCTGCAGGTTCTGCGCGTACACGGCGCGCTTGTCGGTCTGCACCTGCTTGAGGATGATCTGCTCATCCGTCTTGACGCTCTGCGTCGCAGGGGCGGCCTGCGAGTGGGTCAGGACGGGGAAGGCGGCGACGGCGAGCGCCACTGCAAGGGAAGCAATTTTCATGGGTTCCTGCCTGTTTGTTGGGTATCCAAGCCTCTGCTTGCAAGATAGCGACGGCGTGCCGCTGCTCGCAAGGGGCCGGTAGAATTGTCGCATGACGGCCCCCACCGATGTTGACCTGCAGCAGCTGGCCCGGTCCGTTGGCGACCGTTTGCATGCCCGGGCTGCGACGCTCGTCACGGCCGAATCCTGCACCGGTGGCTGGATCGCCAAGGCCTGTACGGACGTGGCCGGCAGTTCGAGATGGTTTGAGGGCGGCGTGGTCGCCTATTCAAACGCCCTCAAGGTCGGCCTCCTGGACGTGCCCGAGGGCCTGCTGGCGCAGCACGGTGCCGTCAGTGAACCCATCGTGCGGGCGATGGCAGCCGGTGCCCTGGCCCGTACGGGCAGCACCGTGGCCGTCGCCGTGAGCGGCGTGGCGGGTCCGGACGGCGGCACGGCCGACAAACCGGTCGGGACGGTCTGGCTGGCCTGGGCCTGGCGTGAAAGAGAAGGTTCATTTCGAATCGAAACGCGTCGCGAACGATTCGCGGGCGGGCGCGACGAGGTGCGGCGCTGGACGGTGCGGCTCGCGCTGGAACGACTGCTCGCTGAATGAGCGACCGGCTTTTCTTCGCCCTCTGGCCCGATCCCGCCTTGCTGCAGGCCATGCGTGCGCGCGTCGCTGCAATCGTGGACTCGGTCGAGGGCGAGCCACAACGCCCTGACCAGTGGCACGTCACACTCGAGTTCATGGGCCAGGTGCCGCATGAGCGTCAGCCTGCGCTGCGAGCGGCGGCCGGTCGCGTGCGCCCGTCGTCGTTCACGATCGAGTTCGATCGGGTCGAGCACTGGCGCAAGCCGCAGGTCGTGTGCCTCATGGCGAGCCGGGTTCCCGCGGGGCTTGCGGCGCTCGTTACGCAGCTGCACGCTGCACTCGCCGAGGAAGGATTCACGCTCGACGCACGACCGTTTCGTCCGCACGTGACGCTTGCGCGCAAAGTGCGGACAGCTGCGGATTCGCGCCTCGATCCGCCGATCGTGTGGCAATCCAGCGGCTTTGCGCTCGTGCGCTCGGTGACCGCTGCGGCAGGCTCACGCTATGAGCCTCTGTGCTGGTGGAATCACGCGGTCGAAGGCGGCTGAGAAACCGGTGATCCCGGGCAATTTTTCGGACCGCCTGCGGGCAGGGCTGTGGAATAATGCACCCATCCCGCTGATCTCCTTTCACGAGCCGGGTTCGCCCGGCTCCCACGCCTGACTCACGAGCAACGCAATGGAAGAAAACCGCAAGAAGGCCCTGGTCGCAGCGCTCGGCCAGATCGAGAAGCAGTTCGGCAAGGGCTCGGTGATGCGCCTTGGCGACTCCAACAGCTACGACGTGGAAGTCGTCTCCACCGGCTCGCTCGGGCTCGACATCGCGCTCGGCGTCGGCGGCCTGCCCAAAGGCCGCGTCATCGAAATTTACGGGCCGGAATCCTCGGGCAAGACCACGCTCGCGCTCACGGTCGTCGCACAGGTGCAGCGTCTCGGCGGCACCGCCGCCTTCGTCGACGCCGAACACGCCCTCGACCCGGCCTATGCCGAAAAACTCGGCGTGGACGTCAACGAACTGCTCGTGTCCCAGCCGGACAACGGCGAGCAGGCCCTCGAAATCACCGACATGCTGGTCCGCTCGAACGCGGTCGACATCGTCGTGGTCGACTCCGTGGCCGCACTCACGCCCAAGGCCGAAATCGAAGGCGAGATGGGCGACATGCAGATGGGTGCGCAGGCGCGCCTCATGTCGCAGGCGCTGCGCAAGCTCACCGGCAACATCAAGCGCTCGAACACGATCGTCGTCTTCATCAACCAGATCCGCATGAAGATCGGCGTGATGTTCGGCAACCCCGAGACCACCACCGGCGGCAACGCGCTCAAGTTCTACGCTTCCGTCCGCCTCGACATCCGCCGCATCGGCGCGATCAAGCAGGGCGAGGAAGTCGTCGGCAACCAGACGCGCGTCAAGGTCGTGAAGAACAAGGTCGCGCCGCCGTTCCGCGAAGCCGAGTTCGAGATCATGTACGGCGTCGGCATCTCGCGCGAAGGCGAGATCATCGACCTCGGCGTGACGCAGAACATCATCGAGAAGTCGGGCTCCTGGTACTCGTACAAGGGCGAGCGCATCGGCCAGGGCAAGGAAAACGTCCGCACGTACCTCACCCAGCACCCGGACACCGCGCGCGATATCGAAACCGTCATCCGGGCCAAGTTGCTGGTGCCGAAGAAGGGCGAGGCGGCCGCGGGTGAGGCGTCGGAAGCCTGAGCCAGGCGCGGCGGCGGAGGCGGATCAGCGCACCGTCCAGACCGCGGCCTACGCTCTGCTCGCGGGGCGTGACTTCAGTCGCCACGAACTGACTGAGCGCCTGCTCCGCAAGGGGTACGGCGCTGCAGTAGTCGAGGCGGCGGTGGCCGCCATCGTGCAGGAAGGGTTCCTGCGCGAAGAGCGGTTTGCCGAACAGTTCGTCACGCAGCGCGCCGGGCGTGGCCAGGGTCCTTTGCGCGTTCGCATGGGATTGCGCGATCGCGGCGTCGAGCCCGAAACGATCGACCAGGCGTTCGACACCACGGCAACGGACTGGGTCCATGCAGCCCGGGAAGCCCGCCGCCGCAAGTTCGGTTTGGCGCCGCCGGCCGACTACCGTGAACGTGCAAAACAGGCACGCTTCCTCCAATATCGCGGGTTTTCTTCGGACCAGATCCGGGCCGCCCTCGGCCCTGGCGACGACGACCCAGACTTATGACAAGCACGCCCCAGGCCCCGGCCAACTTCATGACCAGCGCGCAGCTGCGCGCGGCGTTCCTCGACTTCTTCAAGGACCGCGGCCACGCCGTCGTGCCGTCGAGCTCGCTCGTCCCGGGTAACGACCCGACGCTGCTCTTCACCAACGCGGGCATGGTCCAGTTCAAGGACCTGTTCCTCGGCAAGGAAAAGCGCAGCTACGTGCGGGCGGCCACCTCGCAACGCTGCGTGCGCGCCGGCGGCAAGCACAACGACCTCGAGAACGTCGGCTACACGTCGCGTCACCACACGTTCTTCGAAATGCTGGGCAACTTCAGCTTCGGCGACTACTTCAAGCAGGACGCGATCCGCTTCGCCTGGGATTTCATCACCGGTACGCTCGGCATCCCGCCGTCGAAGCTCTGGGTCACCGTGTTCGAAGAAGACGACGGCGCGGCAGAGATCTGGCTGCAGGAAATCGGCGTCGACCCGGCGCGCCTCACGCGCATGGGGGCCAAGTCGAATTTCTGGGCGATGGGCGACACCGGTCCGTGCGGCCCGTGCACCGAGATTTTCTACGACCACGGCCCCGACGTGGCTGGCGGTCCGCCGGGCACGCCCGACGAGGACGGCGACCGCTACGTCGAAATCTGGAACCTCGTGTTCATGCAGTTCGACCGCTCGGCCGACGGCACGATGACGCCGCTGCCGAAGCCATCGGTGGATACGGGCATGGGACTCGAGCGCGTCTCTGCCGTGATGCAGGGCGTGCACAGCAATTACGAAATCGACCTGTTCCGCAACCTGATCGCAGCGGCGGCCAAAGCCACGGGCACGACAGACCTCGGTTCGAATTCGCTGCGCGTGATCGCGGACCACGTGCGCGCCACGTCGTTCCTGATCGTGGACGGCGTGCTGCCGTCGAACGAGGGCCGCGGTTACGTGCTGCGCCGGATCATGCGTCGCGCGATCCGCCATGGCTTCATGCTCGGCCAGCGCCAGCCGTTCTTCCATACGCTGGTGCAGACGCTCGAGCAGGAGATGGGTGTCGCCTATCCCGAACTCACGGCTCAGCGCGCGCACATCGAGAAGGTCATCCTGCAGGAAGAAGA
>Ga0315287_10006204_pt1 | contig 11858 bp, 12 predicted proteins | sample YL17G11_0_MG_FD_205037 | JGI IMG/M metagenome (GOLD analysis project Ga0315287, IMG submission 205037) | Sediment microbial communities from Yellowstone Lake, YNP, Wyoming, USA - YL17G11_0 | ecosystem: Environmental > Aquatic > Freshwater > Lake > Sediment | place: USA: Wyoming | collected...
GTGTCGATGTCAAGGCGGCCGCCAACTGGACCATGGGTGAGTACCTGGCGCACCTCAACGAGTCGGGGCTCGAGCCCGGGCATGGACACGTGACGCCGGCCCGGCTGGCGGCGCTCGTCAAGCTCGTCCAGGAGGGCACCGTCTCGGGCACCGGCGCCAAGCAGGTCTTCGCGCTGATGATCGACGAGCGCGGCGAACCGGCCGCGATCGTCGCCCAGCACGGTCTGGCACAGGTCTCGGACGCCGGCGAGCTCGAAGAGGTCGTCGCCGGGGTGCTGGCCGACAATCCGGCCCAGGTCGAGCAGTACCGGGCCGGCAGGCAGCAGGTGGCGGGCTTCCTGGTCGGCCAGGTCATGAAGGCCACCCAGGGACGAGCCAATCCCCAGCTGGTCAACGAGCTGGTGCGGAGGCTGCTGTCGCAGTGAACGAGGCAGGGGAGGGCGGCACGGCACCCGGCGCCGGCGGATCGCCGGGCCGGACACATCTGCTGCGCACTGAGTTCCCCTTCCGCGGACCGCCGAAGTCGACGCTGCGGCGGTTTCGTGTCGCGCTGCTCGTCCTGTTTGTGCTCATCGTCGTTGTGTCCCTGTCGTTCGACCAAGTCTTCCAGCGTACCGAGGCGGAGTACTCGGACCCTGACGGAGGTTTCTCGTTCACGTCCGAGCGTCGCTTCGAGAACCTCGAGGATACGGGCCGGGCATCGACGTCGTCGGCGAACCTTGCCGAAGTCGCGTTCGCAGAAGCCGGGAACGACTGGTCGGAAGGCGGGCCGTTCTTCACCGGCTTTCGGGTCACCGTCAGCGAGCTGCCGCGGAAGGATCGCAGTCGTGCCATCGCCGATATGGCGGCCGTCTGGGGCGCCCGACAGCGCGCTGGCGCGGGCGCGAACGAGTCGATCCAGACACCCTTCGAAAACGCGCGGGTCGCCGCCGGCGATTGTCTTCGCACGGTCGTTGCGTGGCGCTTCGAGGAGCAGCTCTGGCGCGAGGAGACGTACCTGCTCTTCCGCGGCGACCGCCTCTTCCAGCTCAGCTTCTGGGCCCGCGCCGACAAGTGGGACGGGGAGTGGCCTCACTTTGAGAAGGTCTTGGGCTCGTTCGCGATCGCAGACGCGCCGCCATCGTGAACCGTGACGCCGCCGCGAATTCTTGCCAACCGCTTCGCGGCTGTGGGAGAATGCGCGGGTCCCCGTCGGCGGCGTCCCTTATGACGCCAGCGCGATTCGTCAATCCATCAAGACGCCTGCCGCTCCGGCGACCTCGCAGGCAAGACGCGCGAAGGGTGGTGTGAGCCATGACGGCTGACCTCTCAAGCTTCATCATCGAAGAACCGCCGCTGCAAGAAGGTCCGCCGGTGCGCATCGACGACACCACCTTGCGCGACGGCGAACAAACGGCGGGCGTGGTGTTCTCCAACCACGAGAAGATCCGCATCGCCAAGCTGCTCGATGAGGTGGGCGTCCACCAGATCGAAGTCGGCATCCCGGCCATGCTCGGCGACGAGAAGGAGACCATCAAGCAGATCGTCGAGCTCGGCCTCAAGCCCTCCATCCTGGCCTGGAACCGGGCCGTCCTGGGAGACATCCAGCACTCGATCGACTGTGGTGTCGACGCCGTCGCCATCTCCATGTCCTCGTCTGACATCCACATCGAGCACAAACTGCAGAAGTCGCGTCAGTGGGTGCTCGATCAGATCCGCGAATGTGTCGCCTTCGCCAAGCAGCACGACCTCTACGTCTCGGTCAATGCTGAAGACGCCTCGCGCTCAGACCTCGAGTTCCTGCTGCGTTTCGGCGAGGCGGCCAAAGAAGAGGGCGCCGACCGTCTGCGGTTCTGCGACACGCTGGGCATCCTCGACCCCTTCGACACCTACAACGTGATCAGCCTTCTCACCAAACGCGGTCTCGAGATCGAGATGCACACCCATGACGACTTCGGCATGGCCACGGCCAACGCTCTCGCCGGCATCAAGGCCGGCGCCACCTACGTCAACACCACCGTCAACGGTCTTGGCGAGCGGGCCGGCAATGCCGCCCTCGAAGAGGTCGTCATGGCGCTCAAGTTCCTCGGTCACGTCGACCTCGGCATGGACACCGCACGCTTTCGCGAACTGTGCGAGTACGTCGCCGCCGCCTCGGCGCGCACCATCCCCGCCTGGAAGTCGATCGTCGGCACCAACGTCTTCGCCCACGAGTCCGGCATCCACGCGGACGGGGTCATCAAGAACCCGCTCAACTACGAGTCCTACGCACCTGAAGACGTGGGCCTCGAGCGCCAGATCGTGGTCGGCAAACACTCGGGATCGCGCACAATCTATCGCAAGTTCCAGGAGTTCGGCATCGAACTCGACATGAAAGATGCTGAAGCCATCCTCAAACTCGTGCGCTCCACCTCGATAGAACTCAAGCGCTCGCTCTTCCCCAAAGAGCTCATGTACATCTACCAGGACTACATCGGGCGGCTCGGCGACGATCTGCCGCTGCCGCAAGACCTGGCGCCGGCGTCCAAGGCGTAGGGCGAGCGTCCACACCGACATGGCGCGTACGCTCGCCGAGAAGATCATCGCCGTCCACGCCGGCGTCGACTCCGTTGCCGCCGGTCAGATCGTGGTCGCCGATGTCGACGTGGCCATCGCCCAGGACGGCACCGGGCCGCTGGCCATCCAGCAGCTGAGAGACCTGGGCAAGGTGCAGGTCAAGGCGCCCACGGCGGTCTTCTTCATCGACCACTCGGCGCCGGCGCCGCGCTCCGAGCTCTCTAACGCGCACCTTCTCATTCGCGAGTTCTGCGCTGAGACTGGAGCGACACTTTCAGACGTCGAGATGGGTGTCTGCCACCAGCGCGTCGCCGAGAGCTTCGCCAAGCCCGGCGACATCGTCATCGGCGCCGACTCGCACACCTGCATGGCTGGGGCTCTGGGCGCCTTCGGCACCGGTATGGGCTCGACCGACGTGGCCATCGGCATGGCCACCGGCAAGACCTGGCTGCGCGTCCCTGAGACCTTCCGCATCGAGATCGGCGGCACGCTGCCGGCCGGCGTCGAGGCCAAGGACATCATCCTCACCCTCATCGGGCGGCTGGGCGCCGACGGCGCCACCTACAAGGCGCTCGAGTTCGGCGGCCCGACGGTCGACGCGCTGCCCATGCACGGCCGCCTCACGCTGGCCAACATGGCCGTTGAGGCGGGCGCCAAAGCCGGCCTCGTGGCCTCAGACGAGATTACGCGGGCGTTCCTCGTCGCGCAGGGCCGCGAGGCTGACTGGCGCCCGCTGGCGCCCGACGACGATGCTGGCTACGAGCGCACCGAACTTGTCCTCGCCGACGAGCTGGTGCCCATGATCGCGGCGCCGCACACGGTCGACAACGTCCACCCGGCGCGCGAGCTGGCCGGCGTCAAGGTCGACCAGGTGCTCATCGGCACCTGCACCAACGGGCGCCTCGAAGACCTGCGCGCGGCCGCGGCCGCTCTACGCGGCCGCCGACGCGCCCCGCACACGCGGCTCATCGTCACCCCCGCCTCGGCGGCCGTCTGGAAGGCAGCCGCCGACGAGGGCATCCTGCAGACGTTCGTCAGCGCCGGAGCCCTGGTCACCAACCCCGGCTGCGGCGCCTGCGTGGGCGTACATGAAGGCATCCTCGCAGACGGCGAAGTCTGCGTGAGCACCGCCAACCGCAACTTCAAGGGCCGCATGGGCAACCCTGAAGGTTCCATCTATCTGGCCTCGCCGACCACGGCCGTCGCCTGCGCCGTGGCCGGCGTGATCACCGACCCGCGAGACCTCGGCTAGCGCCCCCGGCGCTGTCGACGAAGGGAGGCCGCACCATGGCCAAGAGCTACGACAACCCGCCCGAGATGGTCATCGACCCAGACAAGTCATACACGGCGACCATCGCCACCGACCTCGGCGACGTGGTCATCGAACTGTATGCCGACAAGACCCGCAACACGGTCAACAACTTCGTCTTCCTGGCCCGCGACGGCTACTACGACGGCGTCACCTTCCATCGTGTCATCAAGGGTTTCATGGCCCAGGGTGGCGACCCGACCGGCAGCGGTCGCGGCGGCCCCGGCTATCGTTTTGACGACGAGTTCCACCCCGACCTGCGCCACGACGGACCCGGTATCCTCTCCATGGCCAACTCCGGGCCGGGCACCAACGGGTCGCAGTTCTTCATCACCTACAAGGCGACGCCGCACCTCAACGACAAGCACACCGTCTTCGGCAAGGTGGTCGAGGGCATGGACGCGATACACGCCATCCCCGAACGCGATCCCATGACCGCCCGCGAGCCGGGCGTGGCCATGAAGACGGTCACCATCAGCGAGAGCGAGTAGGCGCGGCATGACCGGGGGCGCGGCCATGGGCGAGATGAGTGCGTTGAGCGGCCGCGCCTGGACGTTCGGCGACGACATCTCGACCGACCACATCGCTCCCGGCCGCCTCTTCCACCTGCGCACCGACCTGCCCGAGCTGGCCAAGCACGTGCTCGAAGACGCCAACCCAGGCTTTGCCGGTGCCATGAATCCCGGCGACTTCGTCGTCGGCGGGCGCAACTTCGGCCTCGGTTCCAGCCGCGAGCACGCGCCGCGCATCATCCGCATAGCCGGCGTCAGCGCCGTGCTGGCGCAGTCGTTCGCGCGCATCTTCTTTCGCAACGCCATCAACGTGGGGCTGCCGGTCCTGCAGTGCGACACCAGCGGGATCGAACAGGACGACGAGCTCGAAGTCAGCCTTGCCGGCGGCGAGGTGCGCAACCTTACCAAGGGCACGGTCGTCCCGTTCGCGCCGCTGCCGCCGGTCATGGTCAAGATCCTCTCCGACGGCGGGCTGGTCGAGCACTTCCGCAAGTACGGCGAGTTCCACCTGCCCAGCTAGCGCGCCTCGTCGTCAGACGCGCGAGCGCGCGCCGGCGATGTGACCATCACCACCAGAAGGAGTCGAAGTGCCGTATCGTGTGACTCTCATCCCCGGCGACGGCACAGGGCCTGAGCTGACCGAGGCCCTGCAGACCGTCATCGCCGCCACCGGCGTGGCTGTCGAGTGGGAACGGCAGGACGCCGGTCTCGACGTCATGGAGGCCGAAGGTACGCCGCTGCCCGAGCGCGTCATCGAATCGGTGCGGCGCAACAAGGTGGCCATCAAGGGCCCCATCACCACGCCCGTGGGCTCAGGCTTTCGCAGCGTCAACGTGGGCTTGCGCAAGTCACTCGACCTCTATGCCTGCCTGCGGCCAGCCAAGAGCATCGAGGGCGTGCGCAGCCGCTTCGACGACATCGACCTGGTCGTCGTGCGCGAGAACACCGAAGACCTCTATGCCGGCATCGAGCACATGGTCACCGACGATGCCGCTGAGAGCATCAAGATCATCACCCGCAAGGGCAGCGAGCGCATCGTGCGCTTCGCCTTCGACTACGCCCGGAAGCACGGCCGGCACAAGGTCACGGCCGTGCACAAGGCCAACATCATGAAGTGCACCGACGGTCTCTTCCTGCGCGTCGCGCGCGAGGTCGCCGAGACCTACCCCGACATCGAGTTCGAGGACCGCATCGTCGACAACATGTGCATGCAGCTCGTGCAAAAGCCCGAGCTCTACGACGTGCTCGTGCTGCCCAACCTCTACGGCGATATCGTCAGCGACCTTTGTGCCGGCCTGGTAGGTGGTCTGGGCGTGGCGCCGGGCGCCAACTTCGGCACCGATACGGCGCTGTTCGAGCCGGTGCACGGCAGCGCCCCCAAGTACAAGGGGCAGAACAAGGTCAATCCGACCGCCCTGCTGCTCTCGGGCGTGCTCATGCTCGAGCACCTCGGCGAGGCGGAGGCGGCGCGGCGTGTCTACGACGCCATCGCCGCCGTCATCGGCGAGGGCAAGACGGTCACCTACGACCTCGGCGGCACGGCGGGCACGCAAGACATGGCGCGGGCCGTCGCCGAACGCATCTGACGGCTCCGCCTTGGACCGGCGGCCAACTTCATCCAGGAGGCACACTCATGAGCGACGAACGGCGCATCAATATCCACGCCACGCCAGAGGTGATGGGCGGCACGTACGCCAACTTCGCCAACGTCAGCCACTCAGACTATGAGTTCTCCATCACCTTCATCCGCCTCGACCACGAGAGCGAGACCGAAGAAGAGGTCAACGGCGTGGTCGTCTCGCGGGTCAACATGTCGCCGCTCTTCGTCAAAGAGTTGCTCGAAGCCATGAACGACAATGTCTCCAAGTGGCAAGCGGCTGAGAACATCAAGAACCTGCCTGAGGCGCCCGGACACGAGTAGACCAGGGTTCGCTGTCTGGCGCGGCGCGGGTCGCCGGGCGACCCGCGCCGCTCATCGTTTTGTCCATCTGCGCGGGTGACATCACGCCTCCGTTGCGTTGCCTGCGCGGCGGCCGTTCGCGTACACTGCAACCCACCTACCATCTCACTCCGGTCTTCACGCCACGCTCTGGGGCGGGCGCCTCACGGGAGTGGCCGTGGCAATCGAAAGGGAGGTCATCTTGGACTTCTACACAGGCAACGTGCTCTGGATCGACATGAGCACGAAATCGACGAGAGTCGAGCCGCTCAACATGGAGTGGGCCGAACGCTACATCGGCGGCAAGGGACTGCTCTTCCGCTATATGTGGGAGTACGTCCCGCCGAAGGTCGATCCGTGGGCGCCCGAGAACCCCGTCTTCCTCATGAGCGGGCCCTTTGCGGGCACCAACGTGTCGACGGCCTCGCGCCTCGTGGTGGGCGCCAAGAGTCCGGCCACCAACATCCTCAACGACAGCTACGTGGGTGGCTCGTTCGCGCCCGAGATGAAGTTCGCCGGCTACGACGCGATCATCGTCACCGGCAAGGCCGACGAGCTGACCGTCGTCACCATCAGAGACGACGTGGTCGAGTTCCGTCCCGGCAAGCGCTACGCCGGCCTGCCCACCTCAGAGATCGAAAGCGCCATGCGCAACGATTTCGACAAGGACTGCAAGACGCTCTCCATCGGTCCGGCCGGCGAGACCCTCCTGCCCTGGGCGTGTCTCTCCACCGACCAGTACCACAAAGCCGGGAGAGGCGGTCACGGCGCTCTCTTCGGCAGCAAGAACCTCAAGGCCATCGCCGTGCACGGTACCGGCTCGGTGACGGTCGGCGACGCGCCGGCCTTCCTCGCCGACATGAAGCGCATCCACGATGAGTTCGTGCTCACCGACGACAACCTCTGGGCGCACGAAGAGGGTACGCCGGTGCTCGTCGACCTGGTCAACGGCGCCGGCGCACTGCCCACCAACAACTGGTCGGCGGGCTTCTTCGAGGGCGCCAAGAACATCAACTCGGAGTCCTTCCAGAAGATCCGCCTCAAGAAGCGCGCCTGTTACCAGTGCGCCATCGCCTGCCGTAACTTCCACGGCACGACCTTCAAGGGTGAAGAGGTGCGTGGCGAAGGTCCCGAGTACGAGACCATCGCTCTGCTGGGCGCCAACTGCGGCATCGGCGACATCGACGCGCTCATGAAGACCAACGAGCTCTGCGACGAGCTCGGCATGGACACCATCTCCACGGGCGCCGTCATCGGCCTGGCCATGGACATGACTGAGAAGGGCATCGCCGACTTCGGCGTCAGGTTCGGCGAGGTCGACGCCTACGCCAAGCTTCCCACGCTCATCGCCAACAAAGAGGGCGTCGGCGCCGAACTGGCCCTGGGTGTGCGGGCGCTGTGCAAGAAGTACAACGTCCCCGAGCTCTCCATGGAGGCCAAGGGAATGGAGATGCCGGGCTACGACCCGCGCGGCTCCTTTGGCATGAGCATCGCCTACTCCACCTCAGACCGCGGCGGCTGCCACATGCGTACCTACCCCGTGGGCGACGAGATCCTCTCCGGCGACATGCCTAACGACACCATGGACGGCAAGGTTGAGCGCATCCTCGACGGCAACGCCGCCAACGGCTTCATCGGACAGAACTTCAGCTCCATCAAGTTCTGCGGCATCTGGTGTGACTTCTGGGCGGTCACGCCCGAGCAGATCTCGCAGATGCTCAAGCACGTCTGGAACAAGGAGTTCAGCGAAGCCGAGATCATGCAGATGGGCGAGCGGGTCTGGAACCTCGGCCGGCTCTTCAACCTGCGCGAGGGCGTCGAACCCGACACGCTGCCCAAAGCCCTGTACGCCGAAAGTGGCGCACACACGTCGGGTCCGTCGGCGGGCAAGTCCATCGGCGAGGCGCAGTTCGCCACCTCGACGCAGAACTACTACTCATTCCGCGGCTGGGACGAGAACGGCGTGCCGAGCGAAGCCAAACTGGCCGAGCTGGGTGTCGACGTCCGCCTCTGACCGGGTGACTCGCGCCAGAAAGGGAAATCCATGCCACACGTGATGATCCTGCGGAAGAAGTGCTCCGGCTGCCACATGTGCGAGCTCGCCTGCTCGGCCTACCACGAGGGCGCCTATCGGCCCTCCGTGGCGCGACTCTTCTCCGACTGCAATCCGACCACGGCCGAGATCAAGGGGCGTAGCTGTCTGCAGACAGGTTGTTCCAAGTGCCAGGAGGCCTGCACCCAGGACGCCATCGAGACTCGGGAGATCACCGTCAAGCCGGCCGGCAACTTCGCCGGCAAAGAGAAGATCGGCGAAGAGGTCAAGGGCTACGTCCTGGTCGTCAACGAAGAGAAGTGCAACAACTGTGGCGACTGCTACGACGTTTGCCCCTACGACGTCATCAAAGCGCATCCCGATCGCGAGAAGGCGTTCAAGTGCGACCTCTGCGACGGCGATCCGCAGTGCATCAAGTTCTGCCAGAACCCCTACGTCCTCGCCGTCGACCTCAAAGTCGACAAGATGGACAAGGAGCTGGCGGGGGCCTGACATGGCGAAGGTACGTATGAGGCTGCCGGTTGGGCTCGTCTACCCCGACGGTCAGAAAGAGGTCGAGTGCGAGGGCGCCACGGTCGGCGAAGCGCTCGAGGACGTGCTGCAGAGAGAGCCGCGTCTGCGGCCGCGTGTCTACAAGGAAGACGGCAAGCTGTTCGTGGGCGTCTTCCTGAACCAGCAGAACGTGCGCATGCTGCAGGGTATGGAGACGGCGCTCTCAGACGGCGACGAGCTGCGCATCATGCCGCCCATCTCGGGCGGCTGAACGCAGCGCGGCTCGACGGCCGCAGAGCAGACCCAGCAGAAGGGGCGGGGCGCGTGGAGCGCCCCGCCCCTTCTTCGTGCGCGCGCGGGGGCACGGGGGCGCCTGTGGCGCCCCCGTGCGCACTCTCATGCTGCTACCATGGCGACATGGCCAAGACCCCGTCCAGAGCCCAGCCACACGATGAGATGACTTTCCGTACCGCGGTCGAAGGGCGCGCCAGTGTGCGGCGCTTCCGCGATGACCCCGTGCCGCGCGACGACGTCCGCGAAATGGTCCGCCTGGCGACGCGCGCGGCCAGCGCCGGCAACGCCCAGATGTGGCGCTTCGTGGCCGTCGATGACCCACAGGTGCGCGTCGCGATGAGGGCGGCCGTCGACGGAGTCATCGATGAGATGGTCGCCTGGCCTGAGGTCGCCGCCCAGGCGGCCGAGATCGAGAAGGTGCGGCCCTTTGCGACCTTCTTCTCCGACGCGCCGGTCGTGATCGCCGTTGTCGGCCTACCGTACGAAGCGCGCGCCGACCGGCTGCTGGCGGCGCGGGGTCTGTCGCGCGACGAGCGCGATCGCCTGCGCCAGCGCCCCGATCTGCAGAGTGTCGGCGGCGCCGTTCAACTGTTGATCACGGTGGCCCATGCCATGGGCTACGGCGCCTGCTGGATGAGCGCGCCGGTGCTGGCCGCCGAGCGACTCGAAGACCTGCTCGGCGTCAAACCGCCGGCGCGTCTTGTCGCCCTCGTGCCGCTTGGTCGGCCGCGCCGGACGGCGCGGCCCGGCAAGCGTCTGCCGCTCGACGAGGTGCTGCGCTTCGTCTAGGAGCCGGGGTCGCGCGGTCTGGGCTCGTCTTGCGACGTTCCCACTCGCGGCTTAGACTCAGACACGAGCCACCCGCGGCACACCGCCGCCCCATGAGGGGGCGGCAGCACGCTCGGCGCTGGGCTCGTGACCATGGAAAGCGACCGACGCCGCATCCGACAGATCACCGACCGCGCTCTCGCAGGCCTTTCCCCCGGCGTGGGCGAGATCGCCCAGCTGCTCGACATCACCGACCCCGACGATGCAGCCGATGTCTTTGCCACTGCCCGCGAGCTGCGCGAGCGTCATTTCGGCGACAGCGTCTTTCTGTACGGTTTCGTCTACTTCTCGACCTACTGTCGCAACGACTGCACCTTCTGTCTGTACCGCCGCGACAACGATGCCAGCCCCCGCTACAGAAAGACCGCCGATGAGGTGGTGCGCATCGCCGTCGAGCTCGCCGAATCCGGCGTCCATCTGATCGATCTCACCATGGGGGAAGACCCGATCTTCTTCGACGACGGGCATTTCGAACCGCTGGTCGAGCTCACTGCCGCCGTCAAGCAGGCCACCGGGTTGCCGGTGATGATCTCTCCCGGCGTCGTCCCGAACGCCGTTCTGGCCGATCTGCGGAGCGCCGGCGCCGACTGGTACGCGTGCTATCAGGAGACCCACGAGCCCGAGCTCTACGCCACCCTGCGCATGGGTCAGGAGTTCGACAGCCGCGTCGAGGCGCGCCGCGCGGCCATGTCTTTCGGCATGCTGGCCGAAGACGGCCTTCTGCTCGGTGTCGGTGAGACGGTCGACCAGCGCGCGCGCTCCATCGCCGCGATGCGCGAGCAGGCGGCGCAGCAGGTGCGGGTCATGACCTTCGTGCCGCAACGCGGCACGCCGCTCGAGGGCCACTCGTCGGTGACGATGTTCGGCGAGATGCTGATGCTCGCGGTCATGCGGCTCGTCATGCCGGAGCGGCTCATCCCCGCCTCGCTCGACGTCGACGGTATCCGCGGTCTCGAGCCGCGCATGCAGGCCGGCGCCAATGTGGTCACCTCCATCGTGCCGCCAGACGAGGGTCTGGCGGGCGTCAGCCAGTCCGAACTCGACATTCAAGAAGGGCTGCGCACCGTGAGCGAGGTCTCTTCGCGTCTGGCCGATATCGGCCTGCACGCGGCGGTGACTTCAGAGTACCGCGACTGGATCGAGCGCGCTCGTGAGCGCCTCGGGCGAGTACCCGCATGAGGCTGCTGGTCGTCGGCGGCAAGCTGCAGGGCACCGAGGCCGCCTACCTTGCCGGTGAGGCCGGCTACGAGGTCGTGCTGGTCGACCGGCGCACAAGCGTGCCGGCCTCAGGACTGGCGAACGAGGTGCACACCTTTGACATCACCGCCGACGTGGCCCGCACCCACGAGCTGGTGCGCAGTTGCGCCGCCGTGTTGCCGGCTTGCGAGGACGACGGCACGCTGACCTGGCTCGCCGGCCACGTGCCCGCCTGGGATGTCCCGCTGTTGTTCGACCTGCGCTCGTACGCGCTCACCTCGTCGAAGGTGCGGTCCAACGAGCTGTTCGCGCGGCTCGACGTGCCGCGCCCGCTGTCCTGGCCGCGCTGCGGGTTTCCGGTCGTCGTGAAGCCCAGCGTCGGAAGCGGCAGCCACGGCGTGCGGCTGGTGCGCAGCGAGCCCGAACTGGCCTTGGCGCGCGCCGACCTGGCGAGTCGCGGCGACGAAGTGGTTGCCGAGGAGTACGTGCCCGGCCCGTCGCTCTCGCTCGAGGTCATCGGCTGGGGCGCCGAGGCGGTGGCCCTGCAGGCGACCGGCCTCGAGTTCGACGCGCTCTACGACTGCAAGCGCGTCACGGCGCCGGTCGAGCCGCTGGGCGAGGTCACGGCCGACGTTCTGAGCGATTTCACGGAAGTGTCCTGTCACCTGGCGCGCGGCTTGGGTCTCCGGGGCGTGATGG
>Ga0315287_10006207_pt1 | contig 11856 bp, 9 predicted proteins | sample YL17G11_0_MG_FD_205037 | JGI IMG/M metagenome (GOLD analysis project Ga0315287, IMG submission 205037) | Sediment microbial communities from Yellowstone Lake, YNP, Wyoming, USA - YL17G11_0 | ecosystem: Environmental > Aquatic > Freshwater > Lake > Sediment | place: USA: Wyoming | collected...
GCTCCGAAACCAGGCTCGTTCACTCATCGGCGAACTTGTACCCGCTTCCCCACACGGTCAGAATGTACCGCGGCGTAAACGTGTCCGGCTCAATCTTCTTCCGCAGTCTCTTGACGAGAGCGTCGACGCTGCGCTCCGTCACGAACGTGTCGCCCTTCCACACGTTGTTCAGCAGGGCGGCCCGGGTATAGACAATGCCGGGACGCGACGCGAGCGCACGGAGCAGGTTGAACTCCTGCGCGGTCAGGTCGACCTCGGCACCAGCGACCCTCACGCGGTGACGCGCGAGATCGATCTCGAGATCCATCACCCGATAGACCTCGTCGCGGACCCCGCCGGCGTGCGACACGGCCGCGTCCGCGCCAGCTTTGGGCCCAGCCCGCCTGAGCAGCGCCCTGACGCGCGCGATGAATTCGCGGACACCGAACGGCTTGGTCAGATAGTCGTCAGCCCCGCTTTCGAGGCCGAGTACCTTGTCTGATTCTTCGCGCCTCGCCGTCAGCATCAGGATCGGCGTGTCGGCATTGGGGCCGCCGCGGCGCACCGCCCGGCAGACGGCGAGCCCGTCAATCGACGGGATCATGAGGTCGAGCACGACAATGTCGAATCGCTGCTCGGTGAGGGCCGCGAGCGCATCCCGGCCGTCCGCCGATTGCGTGCAGGTGAATCCTTCGAGCCCGAGATGCAGGGTGATCAGATCGCGGATGTGCTGTTCGTCCTCGACGATTAACGCCTGCAGACTGTCGCTCACCATCGGCCCCGTATCACAGAAGTGTCACACCTGTGCCGCGATCGTGTCACGGCGGTCCCGTCAAATGTAGTAGATGCTCAAAACAAGGAGATCGTCAATGGACTTCAAGAATCGCACGTTTCTCTCGTCACTCGCGGCCACGCTCGGCGTGATCATCGTTGCCGGACTCGGCATCGTCGCTATCGTCGCCCAGCAGGGTCCACCCCCGGGACGTGGGCCTGATGGTCAGGGAGGCCCTGGTGGTCGCGGGCCTGGGATGATGGGCCGCGGACCTGGCGGCCCGATGGCCGGAATGATGATGCGCGGCCTCGGTCAGTTGGATCTGACCGACCAGCAGAAGGCGGACGTCAAGAAGGTCATGGAATCGAACAGGGACGTCACCAAGGGGATCGCCGCGCGGATGATCGCGGCCCGCGAGGCGCTGGGCGATGCGGTCACGGTCGACGGCAAGATCGATGAAGCGGACATTCGCGCGAAGGCCACGGCATTGGGACTGGTCGAAGCCGACGCCGCTATCCTGCGGGCCAACGTCCACGCGCAGGTGTTCGCGCTGTTGACGCCTGAACAACAGGCGAAGGCCAGGCAGTTGCGGGCCGAAGGAAAAGGCCACATGAAGCAGATGCTTGGCCGCGGGATGGGCCGTGGAATGGGGCGCGGAATGGGGCGCGGACCCGGTGGACCCCGTGGCATGGGGAGCATCGGCGGCTGGTTCTAGTTCTTGACTCTTCCCCGGCCCTTGCGGACCACCCACCAGATGATGAGCGCCATCACGAGCAGGGCGAGTCCGCCGCTCACCGCGAAGAGCATCAGGGTCGAGTAAAGAATCGACGTGCGCTCGATGCGTGCTTCGATCTCGAGAGGCTTGCCGGCCTGACGGTCGGTGAGCCTCTGTTCCCACACCAGGATGTTGCCACGCTTCAGGTTGTCCGCGCCGGCGTTGTGGTAGCGGATGCGGCTCGGCAGGTGCAGTCGCACCGCGACCAGCTCGCTGCCGTTCCAACCCACCGAGCCGACGGGCCTGGCGGCCGATGCCCCCAGGCGCTGCCGATACACCACCAAGTCATCGGGGCGGTCGATCTGATAGGTCGACCAGGCGAACAGCGGCGCCTGGCCCAGTTTCGTCATGTCGTCGACTTGCAGCCTCACCTGGACGAACCGGCGTCCGAACCTGCGCCACGCGCTGACGCGCACGACGCGTGCCACGTCCGACCCGTAGATCTTCCGCACGACGTCACGGTCGAGCGGCGCGGCCGGATCCGTCTTCAGGTCGACGCCACGCAGGTTGACCAGCGCGGCCAGCGACGCGTTGACGTAAACGGAGGCGCTGCCGTCAATCGACAGGTAGACCTCTTCTTCGTACTCGTACTGGCGCGCGAGCCCGCCGCAGGCCGAGGCCAAGATGATGGAAAGACCGAGCAGGGCCCGCAGAACAAGAGCTTGGAATCGAGAGCGGACGCCGGACGGCATGTGTCGACAATGATATAGGATTGCCACACATGTCCACGCTCTACCTGATCGACGGCAGCTCCCAGATGTATCGGGCGTACCACGCCATCCGGGGACTGACCGGGCCTGACGGCCGATCCACCAACGCGGTGTTCGGCTTTGTCATGATGCTCCGCAGGCTGGTGGCCGATCATCGGCCCGACCTGGTCGCCGCCGCGTTCGACCTGGCGGGGCCGACGTTCCGCAGCGAATTGGCCAGCGACTACAAGGCGCATCGGCCACCCATGCCGCCTGATCTGGAGGAACAGATCCCGTGGGTCCATCGCTCGTGCGAGGCCCTGGGCGTCCCGGTGCTCGTCTCCGAAGGATTTGAGGCCGACGACGTGATCGGAACGCTGGCCCTTAAGGGCGCGGCCGCAGGTTTCGATGTGGTCATTGTCACCGGCGACAAGGATTTCTACCAGCTGGTGGGCGGGCGGATCCGCGTCTTCAACCCGCGGGATGAGGGCACCTGGTACGACGAAGCCGGCGTCGTCGAAAAGTTCGGGGTGCCGCCGCGACAGGTGATCGACGTGCTGGCGCTGACCGGCGACGCGGTTGACAACGTGAAGGGCGTCCCCGGCATTGGCGAGAAGGGTGCTCGCGAACTGCTTGCGCAGTTCGGCTCACTTGATGCCCTGCTCGAACAGGCCGCTTCGGTCACCCAGAAGCGGTACCGCGAAGCCCTGCTGGCCAACGCCGCGTCCGCGCGCTTGAGCCGGGAACTGGTGACCATCCGCGCCGACGTACCGGTCGACGCCGACCTGGAGCGTTTCCGCTACCCGGGTCCGGCGCGCGAGGCGTGCTACGCCCTGTTCGCCGAGCTCGGATTCAAGACGCTCACCCGCGAGTTCGCGCCCGCAGACGAGGCCGCGTCGGTCGTTCGCGACTACCAGGTCGTCGATTCGATCGAGGCCCTCGAGATGCTCGTGGGCCAACTCCGCGCAGCGGGACGATTCGGCCTGCGCGTGGTGGGAGACGGTCCGGCGGCCATGCACGCCCGCCTGGTCGGCATCGCGCTCTCCGGGCGTGACGGGCACGCCCGCTACATCCCGCTCGGTCATCGCTCGCTTGACGAAGATCCCAATCTCCCGGAACGGGCCGCGCTGGACGCGCTGCGACCGCTGCTGGAGGACCCGGCGCTTCAGGTTGCCGGTCACGACCTGAAGACCGACATGATCGTGCTGGCGCGTCATGGCGTGAGGCTCGGCGGTCGCGCGTTCGACACGATGCTGGCCAGCTACCTGCTCGACTCCACGCGGGCGCCGCACGCACTCGAAACCATTGCGCTCGAGCATCTCGGCGTCAGGGCCGCGACCGAGGAACTCACATACGGGAAGGGCGCCAGGGCGATCCAGGCCGCGGACCTGCCGGCTGCAGCCTCGCTGGCATTTGCCGGAGAGCGCGCCGAACTGCCGTTGCGGCTGGTCGGGACGCTGCAGGACCAGTTGGCCAGGCACTCGCTGGCCGAACTGAACGACACGATGGAGTTGCCGCTGGTCTCCATCCTCGCCAGGATTGAGCAGCTTGGGGTGCGCGTCGATACCGCGGCGCTCGCAGAGTTGTCGAAGCGCCTCGAACGGGATCTCCAGGCCCTCGGTCTTCGAATCTTCGAGATGGGCGGCGGCGAGTTCAACATCAACTCGCCAAAACAGCTGGCCGAGGTCCTGTTCGAGCGGCTGCAGTTGCCCGCGTCGAAAAAGACCGGCAAGACGCGCGTGGCCTCCACCGCCGTCGGCGTGCTGGAGGAACTCGCGCTCACGCACGAACTGCCGCGCCTCATCCTCGAGTGGCGCAGCATGCAGAAGCTCAAGGGGACCTATATCGATGCGCTCCCGCTGCTGGTTCACGCCGACACGGGACGCGTCCACACGAGCTTCAATCAGGCGGTCGCCGCCACCGGGCGGCTGAGCAGCAGCGACCCGAATCTGCAGAACATCCCGGTCCGCACCGAACTCGGACGGGAGATCAGGCGGGCGTTCATCGCCGACCCCGGCTGCGTGCTGATCTCGGCCGACTACTCCCAGATCGAACTGCGCGTGCTCGCCCATCTGGCCGGGGACGAGGCGCTCATCGAGGCGTTCAAGCGCGGGGAGGACATTCACGATCGGACCGCCGACGCGATATTCGGGCCCGACAGCACGAAGGATCGAAAGGAGCGGCGCAACGTCGCCAAAATGATCAACTACGCGCTGCTCTACGGAAAAACCGCGTTCACGCTGGCCAAGGACATCGGCGTGACGCAGCAGGCCGCGCAGGCGTTCATCGATGCCTATTTCGCAGGGTTCCCGGGTGTGCGCCGGTTTCTTGATCGCACCCTTGAGGAGGCGCGCGTGTCGGGCGTGGTGAAGACCCTGTTCGGCCGACGGCGGCCCGTGCCGGAATTGACGAGCCAGAACGGCCAGGTCCGCAGCGCGGCTGAGCGGATTGCCGTCAATATGCCGATCCAGGGCACCGCGGCCGACATCATGAAACGGGCGATGATCGACGTCGATCGCGCCCTGGCGGGCCGTCGGGCGGCTCCAGACGGGCGGCATCCGCGCATGATCCTGACGGTCCACGACGAACTGGTCTTCGAAGTCCGGCGCGAGGAATCGAGCGAGATCGCGGCGCTCGTCCGGAATCTGATGGAAGCGGCGGCCACATTGGCCGTGCCGCTGACGGTCGACGTCAGTATCGGGGACAACTGGAAAGACGCCAAGCCTTAGGAGGCGCGCCTCGCGCCTCGCGCCTATAATGGATGCCTGTGGAACCTCTCGTTGTCCCCCGCGACCAGCACACGCTCTCGCGACGGGATGTTGATCCTGACGCGCTGAAGGTCCTCTACCGCCTGAAGGATGCCGGGTTCTCCGCCTACCTGGTGGGGGGTGGTGTGCGGGACCTGTTGCTCGGGCGACGGCCGAAAGATTTCGACATCGGCACCGACGCGCATCCGTACCAAGTCAAGAAGCTGTTTCGGAACTGCTGGATCATCGGTCGCCGGTTCCGGCTGGCTCACGTAGTGTTCGGCAAGAAAGTCATCGAGGTGGCCACCTTCCGCCGCCAGGTGACCGACGATGAGATGGCCGAGGCGAAGGCGGCGGCTGACAGCGGCGACGCGCGGTCGCGAGACGATCACCACCACCTGATTCATCGAGACAACACGTTCGGGACCGCCGAGGAAGACGCGTTCCGCCGCGACTTCACCATTAACGCGCTCTTCTACGACATCGCCACCTTCTCGGTCATCGACTATGTGGGCGGACTGCACGACCTGCGCGCCGGCGTGGTCAAGTGCATCGGCATTCCGGAAAACAGATTCCGCGAGGACCCGGTGCGCATGCAGCGGGCGATTTCGTTCGGCGCGCGGCTGGAATTCAATATCGACGAGCCCATTCTCGAGGCGATCGCCCGCCATCGCGGCGAGATCGCGAAGGCCGCCCCGCCGAGGTTGATGGATGAGTACTACAAGATTCTGCGGACCGGATGCGCGCGACCGACGTTCGAGGCGTTGAAGCGGGTTGGCCTGCTCGAGCCGCTCAGCCCGGTGCTGCACGAGCAGGCCGGCGACACCTTGTGGGCGTCGCTCGATCGCCTCGACGCGTACCGCCGCCGTTCTGCGGCCTGTCCGGACACGCTGACCAATCCGGTGCTGCTCGGGAGTTTCATTGTGCCCCTCGGGTTTTCCCAGGCCGGGTGGCCGTCGTGGCTCGAAGCCGGCGATGCGCCCGGGCTGAGTCTGGGGCTGCTGCCGCTGGCACGAAAGGACGTCGAGCGAATCCACCAGGTGCTGATGCTGCAGCGCCGGCTGCGGGAGCCGAGCCGCTCCCCCCACGCGCGGCGGACGCTAGTCCAGCGCTCAGCCTTCGCTGACGCGATCACCTGGCTCGACATCCACTCGGACCGGCCGGATCTGCTGACCTACTGGCGGAACGAAGTCGGCCAGGAGGCACCGGAATCGACACCCAGGCCCCGCCGGCGACGCCGCAGGCGCCCCCGGCCTTAGTGCCCTGGTCCCCCGGTTTTGCTTCCCGACGCGCCTCAAGGTAGAATTCTCAAGTGCCGGGTTTGACCCCGGTTCCTCTCGCCTCGCCCGTCCCCCGTCGCCGTTCCTGAGACGAGACGGCTTGTCGGCCCGACACGCTGGCTACCCGAACAAGACGATTTCCTGTTCGCCTGACCGTGGAGATATGCCATGCGCGTGAAGGACTTTCTGACGATTCGCGATTTCGACAGCGGCGAGCTTCAGTACCTGCTCGATCTCGCCCGTGACATCAAGGCCAACCCCGGCCGGTTCGCCGAATCCCTCAAGGGCAAGACGCTCGCCCTCATCTTCGAAAAGCCCTCGCTCCGGACGCGGGTGAGTTTCGACGTGGGCATCCAGCAGTTGGGCGGGTACTCGGTCTACCTGTCGCCCGCCGAGATCAATCTGGGCAAGCGCGAGTCGATCTACGACGTCGCCAAGAACCTCGAGCGGATGGTGCAGGGCATCATGATCCGCACCTTCGGCCACGATATCGTCGACAAGATGGCGGAGTACGCGGGCATCCCGATCATCAACGGCCTCACCGACTTCAGCCATCCGTGCCAGGCCATGGCGGACTTCCTGACGATCACCGAGATCAAGGGTTCGCTCGCAGGGCTCAAGCTCGCCTACGTCGGCGATGGCAACAATGTGTCGAATTCGCTGATGTTCGCGGCGGCCCGGTTCGGCGTCCACGTCGCGATTGGCGCGCCCCCCGGTTACCAGCCGGCCCCCGAGGTGACGGCGTGGACGCGCACCGAGGGCGCGCGGACCGGGTCGACCTGCCTCATCACCGAGGATCCGGCCGAAGCCGTTGCGGATGCCGATGTGGTGTACACCGATACCTGGGCGAGCATGGGCCAGGAATCCGAGGCCTACGCGCGCAAGAGCGTCTTCAGACCATTCCAGGTGAATGCCTCGTTGTTCGCCAAGGCCAAGCCGGATGCCATCTTCATGCACTGCCTGCCCGCGCATCGGGGCGATGAAGTGACCGACGAGGTGATCGACTCACCGCGCTCGGTGGTGTTCCAGGAGGCCGAGAATCGCCTGCACGCACAGAAGGCGATCATGCTGGAACTGATGAAGTAGGTGTGGGGTGGCTCAGACAGCCGTTGTTGCCGTCGGCGGGAACTCGCTCATCCGCGCGGGTGAGAAGGGGACGGTTGCGGAACAACTCGCCAACGCACGGCGGACGGCGGAGGCCATTGTCCAGATCATCCGCCTGGGCTTTCACATCGTCGTCACCCACGGGAATGGCCCGCAAGTCGGTGCGGCATTGCTTCGGTCCGAGCGGTCCGCCGACCATGTCTACACGCACCCGCTCGATGTCTGCGACGCGACCACCCAGGGGGAAATCGGATACTTGCTGCAGCAGTCGCTGCAAGGGGCGCTGGCCGACGCGGGGTTGAACACGCCGGTCGCCACGGTGCTGACGCAGGTTGTCGTGTCGCCGACCGACCCGGCGATGGAGCGGCCGACCAAGCCTATCGGTCCGTTCTACTCCGCGCGAGAGGCCGAGATCCGGCATCAGCAGTTTGGCTGGCACATCGTCGAGGACGCGTCCCGAGGGTACCGGCGGGTCGTACCCTCGCCTGAACCGATTGAGATCATCGAAGAGAACGTCATCCGGCGGCTGACAGACACCGGTGTCCTGGTTGTCGCAGTGGGCGGAGGCGGAATTCCGGTGGTCCGCGTCGGGCGCGGGTTGCGAGGCATTGAGGCGGTCGTCGACAAGGATCGGGCGTCGGCCCTGCTGGCCTCGCGCCTTCGGTCGGACTTGTTCATCATTTCGACCGACACCGAGCGCGTCTGCCTGAATTACAAGAAAGCCGATCAGAGACCGCTCGGGCGGGTCACGGCAGACGAGCTCGCCAGGTACCATGCCGAGGGGCATTTCCCGGCCGGCAACATGGGACCCAAGGTCGAATCGGCGCTCCGCTTTCTGCGGAACGGCGGGCAGGAAGTGATCATCACGTCCTGTGAACGGATCCTCGACGCGGTTCGGGGAGACGCGGGGACGCACATTGTGAAGTAGGGGTCGTCTGTCAGGTGCTTATGAAACTCAATCACGTCCTCGAGTCCCAGCAGTTCACCGTCCCGCTCCTGATGGAGCTGTTCGATCGGACGCGGGAGATGGAGCGCCTCGTCGCGCGTGGAGGCACCCGCGATTATGCCGACAAGATCATGGCATCGCTCTTCTACGAGCCGTCCACGCGCACACGGTTCTCGTTCGAGGCCGCGATGTGCCGTCTCGGCGGCCGTGTGCTGTCGACCGAGCACGCGCGCGTGTTCTCGTCGGAAATTGAAGGTGAACAGCTCGAAGACACGATTCGCATCATCTCGTCGTTTTCCGACGTGATCGTGCTGCGGCCGACCGAAGAGGGCGGAGCGCGACGGGCGGCACGGGTCTCACTCGTGCCAATCATCAATGCGGGTGACGGCAGCAGCGGGCAGCACCCGACGCAGGCACTGCTGGATCTCTACACGATCTACCGCGAGCGGCGCTCGCTCGACGGCCTGACGATTGCGATTGTCGGTGAGCTCGATGGCGGCCGGACCGCGCGCTCGCTGGCCTACCTGTTGAGCAAGTTCGAACGGGTCAAGATCCACTTCGTCAGTCCACCCGAGCTGCAGATGCGCCCGGACATTCTGGCGCACCTCGACGAGCACGACGTCTGGTACAACATGCTCCACGACGTCGATCCGATCGCGGGTGACGTCGATGTGATCTACCAGACGCGCATCCGGCCGGATCGGGTGTCGGATCGCGCGGCGCTCTCCCGCTACACGATCAACGCCCGGCTGCTGCGGAAGATGAAGCCGGACGCGATGATCCTGCACCCGCTGCCGCGGACGGTCGAGATCGACAAGGACGTCGACGATGACCCGCGGGCGCTGTATTTCAAGCAGGCGGCCAACGGCCTGGTCGTCAGGATGGCGCTGCTGACGCTGCTCTGGGATCAGGAGTAGGAGACGCTCGATGCTGACTCCCCGAAACCAGCGGCCGGAAGACCATTAGCGCTCGATCCCTGAACATCCGGGGCCATTCCCTGGCGCTGCCTTGGTACGGGCCGCCCGGGGAGCACCCATCAGGTCATTGTTCGTCTTTCACAGGTGCTGTATGGAAACAACAACGGTTCGCAGTCAGGCATTCATCGATATCGAAGAGCGGTACGGCGCCCACAACTATCACCCGCTCGACGTCGTCATCGAGCGGGCCGAAGGGGTGTGGGTGTACGACGTGGACGGCAAGCGCTATCTGGACTGTCTGGCCGCCTACTCGGCGGTCAACCAGGGCCACTGCCATCCGCGCATCATGCAGGCGATGCTGGAGCAGGCGACACGCGTCACGCTGACGTCGCGCGCGTTCCGCAACGATCAACTTCCCCTGCTCTTCAAGGAGTTGCACGACCTCACGGGCATGGACATGTCGCTGCCCATGAATTCCGGCGCCGAGGCGGTCGAGACCGCGCTGAAGGCCGCACGGAAGTGGGGCTACACGGTCAAGGGCATCCCGGCCGGCAAGGCCGAGGTCATCGCCTGCCAGAACAACTTCCACGGGCGCACGATCGCCATCATCAGCTTCTCGACCGAGGCCCAGTACAAAGACAACTTCGGCCCGTTGGCGCCGGGGTTCACCGTCATCCCCTACGGCGACGCGGCGGCGCTCGAAGCGGCCATCACCCCGAATACGGCAGCCTTCCTGGTGGAGCCCATCCAGGGCGAAGCCGGCATCGTCTTGCCGCCGGCCGGGTTCCTCAAGAAGGCCGCGGAGATCTGCAAGCGGCACAATGTGCTGTTGATTGCCGACGAGATCCAGTCTGGGCTAGGCCGCACCGGCAAACTCTTCGCGCACCAGTGGGAAGGCATCGAGCCCGACATGGTGATTATCGCCAAGGCGCTTTCGGGAGGCTTCTACCCGATCTCGGCCGTGCTGTCGCGGCGCGACGTACTGGGCGTCTTCAAGCCCGGGGACCACGGCAGCACGTTTGGAGGCAACCCGCTGGCCTGCGCGGTGGCTCGCGCGGCGCTCAGGGTGCTGGTCGACGAGAAACTGGTCGAGCGCTCAGCGGAACTTGGCGCGTACTTCCTCGGGAGGCTCCGCACGCTCACCAGCTCGATCATCAAGGAGGTCCGCGGACGCGGGCTGTGGATTGGCCTCGAGTTGACCGTTGCCGCCCGCCCCTACTGCGAGCGTCTAATGGAAGAGGGCCTGCTCTGCAAGGACACGCACGACTATGTCATCCGCCTGGCGCCGCCGCTGGTGATCACGCGCGAGGAAATCGACTGGGCATTCGACCGCATAAGGAAAGTCATTGAGGGCTAAGGCGCTTGCCCATAGATAGAGTCTGGCTAAAGAACCGCGAACCCCAAGAGTGAAACCACTATGAAACGTATCCGCACCGTCATCATGGGCGCCGCCGGGCGCGATTTCCACAACTTCAACGTCGTCTACCGCAACGACGCCCGCTACGACGTCATCGCGTTCACCGCCACCCAGATTCCGAACATCGACGACCGGCGCTATCCCGCGTCCCTGGCTGGCAAGCACTATCCGAAGGGCATCCCGATCCTCGCCGAGAAGGACCTCGAGTCGATTATCCGAGAGCACAAGGTCAACGAGGTCGTCTTCGCGTACAGCGACGTACCCTACACCTACGTGATGGAACGCGGGTCGATCGCGAACTCGGCCGGCGCCAGCTTCAAGATCCTGGGCGCGGCGGAGACGATGCTCAAGAGCACGAAGCCGGTCGTTTCCGTGTGCGCGGTCCGCACGGGATCGGGCAAGAGCCAGACCACCCGCCGCATCGCGGGCATCCTCCGGGAGCACGGCCTGAAGGTCGCCGCCATCAGGCACCCGATGCCGTATGGGAACCTGGAGAAGCAGCGGGTCCAGCGCTTCGGGTCCATCGCCGATCTCAAGAAGCACGAATGCACGATCGAAGAAATCGAAGAGTACGAGCCGCACATCGTCGGCGGCACGATTATCTACGCGGGCGTAGACTACGGCGACATCCTGGCGCAGGCGCAGGCGGAGGCCGATGTCATCCTCTGGGATGGCGGGAACAACGACACGCCCTTCTACAAGCCGGATCTGCACATCGTCGTGGCCGATCCGCTGCGCGTGGGCAATGAACTGCTCTACCATCCGAGCGAAACCAACCTGCGGATCGCGGATGTCGTCATCATCAACAAGGTGGACACCGCCGACATCGACGCCATCAACCGGTTGCGGCAGAACATCCGCCGGGTCAACAGCCGGGCCGTCATCATCGAAGCCGCATCACCCATCCTGGTTGATCACCCCGAACGCATCACCGGCAGGCGCGTGCTCGTCGTCGAGGACGGCCCGACGCTGACGCACGGCGAGATGAAGTTCGGCGCGGGCGTGGTGGCGGCCGGCAAGTTCGGCGCCTCCGAGATCGTGGACCCCCGGCCGTGGACGGTGGGAACCATTACCGCCACCTTCAAGAAGTACCCGGGGATTGGCACGCTGCTGCCCGCGATGGGCTACGGCGACAAGCAGGTCAAGGACCTCGAGACGACCATCAACAAGGTGCCCTGCGACACGGTCATCATCGGCACGCCGATCGATCTGAACCGCCTGATCACGATC
>Ga0315287_10006208_pt1 | contig 11855 bp, 6 predicted proteins | sample YL17G11_0_MG_FD_205037 | JGI IMG/M metagenome (GOLD analysis project Ga0315287, IMG submission 205037) | Sediment microbial communities from Yellowstone Lake, YNP, Wyoming, USA - YL17G11_0 | ecosystem: Environmental > Aquatic > Freshwater > Lake > Sediment | place: USA: Wyoming | collected...
CGAAACGGATGCCGTTGCGTCGGTACTTCAGTCCCGACGCCCCTCCGTCGCCCCTGGCTCCCGCGGCATATCCTTCATCTGACCCGGAACCTCCGGCGCGGTGTACCCCGGCGCGGTCACCTCGAATGCCAGCGCCTTGAGCCAATCCCGATTCGCCTTCTTCGCCAGGAACCGCTTCCCGTAGTCGATATCCACCTGCTTCCCGCCCTTTGCCGCCGGCAGTTCGATCAGCTTGCCTTCCAGCCAGCCGGCCGCCACCGGCCCGCCGCTCCAGTCATCACCCGACTCGCGTAGCAACTGGTCCTGGCGGGCTCCGGTGTAGAGGAATTCGGCGACCTTGTCGCTGAACGGCGCAAGCCCATCGCAGATGTACTCCCCCTGCGTGTACTTCTCAGGCGTGGTGCCATCCACTCGCGCCCATTTCGGATCCGTCATGCTCCCGTTCCAGCACATCTCGAGCTGCGTGCGCAGGAACCGGTCCATATCGGTCCTGTCGAACACCAGGCCGTAGTCGTAGAGCGCGATTGCCTGCGACAGAGTGCTGGAGTAGTAGCCGCCCCTGTGTTCCGGGCCGATCCAGTGTTTCCATTTGCCGGGATCATCGGTGCGCACGTCCCACGTGCCCGCGGGGTCCCAATAGCTCCACTCGTAATGGCCGTTCTTCAGCGTCAGCGAATGCTTGTAGCGCACGCCCAACTCTACCGCCTTCCGTATGTACTCGTCGTCGGCTGTCACGCGGTAGAGCGCGAGCAGCCCGTGCATGATGATCGAGTTCTTGTTGTGCGGCATGGTCAGGCGCGCCTGTCGGGCGTTCATCCCCCGCGCGACCGAGCGGTAGACCGCGCCCCCACTGCCGAGGTCAACGTAGTCGCCGCGCATGGTGTGCTTCTTCACCAGGTGGTTCTCCGCCAGGTCGAGGTACTCTTTCCGCTGCACCGCGTACTTCCGCCGCAGAGCCGGATCGCGGTCGATCAGCGTCACGAAATCGCAGATCATCTCGACCGTCCGGAAGCTGGAGATGACCGCATCCGACCTGCGTGTGGGGTCGCTCGGGTCCAGGTCGTTCGGATCCGGTTTCCCGTACCAGCCCAGAAACCCGTCCGGTCCCTTCGTCAGCGCCGAGCGCTCGTTCTCGAACACCCGCACGAACATGTCGAGGTACTTCGCGTCGCCGGTCAGCTCATAGGCCGTCAGCGGCGTGTGCGCGTAGGGCGTCACCAGCCACGTGTACGTCTCCGACCCATCGGCATCGGTCTCGGCCGCTTTCTTGCAGTACTCCGCAGTGATCCGGTTCGGCACGTCGGCCACCTGCTTCAGGAATGCCGCCAGGAGCTGCTTGTCTTTCGGATCGTTGATCTGGATCGGCCTCGCCGCGCAGCCGGCATTGAGCCAGCAGCCCGCAATGAGGGCGACGAACAACGCGGTCACACACCTACTCATCCGGCTACTCCTTGGGAAGCAGTTGTGGGTGGGGGCAGAGCCCCGCCCCTACGTACCGAATCCGCGCCGCGAGCCATATCCGTTTGTAGGGGAGCCCCTCAGCGGGCTCCCCGTGGTCTCTTGCGTCATTCCGAGCCGTAGGCGAGTTTGGTGTTTCGGGACTTCAGTCCCGAAACCGTTTCCATCATGTCTTCGTGCCTTTGTGGTGAACCCGCCGTTGGTGTGCGGCCGGCCCGCTCATCACCATCCTGCTGCGAGCGCCACCTGGGCGCGCCACAGCTCGCCGTACAGCGCCATCACCTTCTCCGGATCGCCGCCGCGATAGTCCACCTCCAGCGAGGTGAAGCCTTCATATCCGTCTTCCTGCAGCAGCCGGAACAGCTCCACGTAGGGGAAGTCCGACTCCAGATCGTGAAGGTGAACGTGCTCGACGTGGTCGCGAATGCGCGAATATGTCTCGCGCAGGGAGCCGGCGATCAGATCGCGGTTATCGCTGTTGTAATTCAGCGCTGCGCTCGGGTGATCGGCGCGCTCGACAACGCCCACGGCGTACTTCCACAGGTTGAACTGCCCGTGCATCTCGAACGCCACCATCACGTCCGTCTCGGCCGCGTGCTCGGCCACTTCGCGGAGCGCGTCGCCCGTGCTGCAGATCGCCGCGCGCGAATCCGTATCCCCAATGCGATCCCCATCGCCGAAGACGCGTATCGCGCGGCAGTCGATGTCGGCCGCGAGGTCAACGAAACGCTTCGCCCGGTCGATGGCGCTCTGCCGCTTCTTGTCATCGAACTGGTGCAGGCACTGGCTGGTGGAGATGCACGGCGCCTCCAGGTACCCGTCCTCCAGCTTGCGCCGGATCTCTTGCCGCTGCGCCGCCGTGGCCTCGAGCTCCACGCCGTGCTTCTGATCCGATTCAGCCCGGAACTCCACCCCCGCGTAGCCGGCCGAACGGCAGACCTCGATCAGCTTATCCAGCGTCCAATCCTCACAGAAGACCCACGTGTCGATGCTCAGCTTCATCATCTGGCTCCTTGCCTCCCGAGTGCGAACATCCACTCTCACCGCACCCGGTCCCACGCTCTCTTTCGGGGCGCGCCGCGCGTTTCCTCGGTGCCGGTTTCCAACCGCCAGTCAGCCCCTCCCAGGACGCGAAGCGGGCGCCCCGTGTGGGAGCGCCCGGTATGTGTGGGGAGCCGGTTTGCAGGGGAGGAGCGCGTTTCCTCCCAGGGCAGCACCTTCTAAGCGACTGCCCCAGCCAAAATGCGCCGGCCCCGCTTCTGAGCTTCCAGGCGATCGAACGCCTGATCTTCCGTCAAACCATCGCTTTCCATCAGCGCCTTGACCGCCCGCCGCAGGACCACCCACGCCTGCAGCGCTTCCCCGTGATCGGATCCTTCGCGGTCGAGCGCTGCGAACCGCATGAAACGCCGCCGGGCATTTTCCGCCAATGCCGGAATCCGGCCGGACATGAGCGGCTTCATGACGCAGTCCATGGCGCCGGCCTGCTCGGCCGCCCCTTCCTGCCTCGCTTTCCCGGTAACGATCACCACGCAGGTCGGGGACTGCTCCATGAGCCTGCGAGTCGCCTCCAGCCCATCCATCTCGGGCATCTGGACGTCCATCAGCACCAGATCCGGGTGTTCGGCGCATGCCACGGCGACCGCTCGCGCCCCCGTGCCGACCGCGGCAAGCACGTCGCAGCCACACGATTCCAACTGGCGCCGCAAGGCCGCCGCGATCAGCCACTCATCCTCGGCAATAACAACGCGCACGGGCATTCCCTCGTTTTCCCTCTGGCAGAGAGCCCTCCGGGCCCGCTAATATCTTGCCACACTCCACCGCTTTCTCGTGCGTCGTTGATGATACATCGCCCAACATCGCGCCCGGACAGGCGCTGCCATTGCCACCCCGAGAGAGGCGCTGCCGTGGGAAGCGAGTGGCGACCATAGGCGCAGCACGGGGCGTCCGCCCCGGCCAAGAAAACCGGCCCGATGCCAGCATTGGACGTGAGGGGGAGGCGCCCAAAGCAGCGACCGGGCCGGGGTACTGCTCACCTCCGGTAGTCGGGTACACACTGCGCGGAAACTCAGAACGATTACGGAGGCGAAAGTATTCTACCATCTCCGGGGCGCCGTGGAACATCGTTTCGCTATGTGCAAGGGCGTTTCACTGGGTGCCCTACGCTGCCCTAGGCGGGTCGGGACAAGCGCTCGCGCCAATCGGGAGCTAGGATCTCAGAAAGGCGCTCGGCTGCTTCCCGCAGCAGCGGCAGCCACTCGCGGATGCTCTCCTTCGTGAACTCCGTCACCACTGACGCCAGCGTCACCGCTCCGACCACTCGCCCCGCGACATCGCGGAGCGGAACGGCCATCGCGCCCACCCCGGCTGACGACTCCTCCACATTCAGCGCGTACCCACGCTCCCGTGTCAATGCCAGATCTCGTCGCAACTGGCACGCGGAGGTGATGGTTGCTTCGGTCCATGCCGGCAGACCGGCCCCGATGTACCTGTCCAGCAGTCCGGGCGACTGGAAGGCGAGATAGCACTTCCCGCCCGAAGTGGCGTGTAGGGGAGGGAAAACGTCGTCGTTCGGGTTGATGCGCACGGGCCGGTCCGGAATCACCACCTGCTGATCGACAAGCATCCGCCCAGTCGGGTCCGGGACGGTGATGCTCGACATCACGCCGGTGGCATCCGCCAGTCGCTGCAGCACGGCGCGGGTCAGCTCCGCGAGGCCGGCAGCCGATCGGAAAGCGGAGGCGATGCGAATCCATGGCATCGGACTGATCCTGTAGCCCCGCCCGGGCGCGTCCCGCACGACCACATGCTCGCGTTCCAGCGTCCGCAGCAAGCGCGTGGCGGTGACCACTGACAGCCCTCGTCTCCGGGCGATCTCGCCCACCGGCATCCCCTCCGGCACCGAGAACAGCAACGTCAGGATCCGCAGCGCCCGCGCGGCCGACCGCACCGCAGGCATGGCGTCGTCACCGAATCCGGGGTCGGGGGAATCGGGGATCAACTGCTGAACCCGCGCTCGGGAGCGGAACTCCCGCACCCGCGAAGCCCATCGCTCGTAACTCAGCATCGCCGATATCGCCCCCGCGCACTGCCGCAGCGTACCGGCGACCTCCGCGACACGGAGGCCCTTCGGGTAGGAAACCGGATAGGCCACTGCCAATCCGCCGATAACGTTCCCGGACGCGCCGTACAGCGGGACGGCGAGGCCATCCGATTGCCCCACGGCCTCTTTGCGATTGAGCGCGTATCCATGCTCGCGCACGAATTCGAGCTCTTCTCGCAGCCGTTCCGGGGATGTGATGGTGTGGTCGGTCACCGCGACCAGCCCGCGGCGGATGTAGGCTTCGAGTTCCGCCTCCGGCAGATATGCGAGATAGCACTTGCCGCTTGCGATCGAGTGCAATGGGCACGGCGGCCAGCCTTTCAGTTCGAATCGCACCGGAGTCGGGGGATACGCCCGCGCGGCGACATGCGCGACACCACCCGCAGGGTTGGCGACGAACAAGAGGACAGTTCCGCCCGAGGTCGCGGCCACTTCGTCGAGCGCCTGCTGCACTGACTCTCCCACTGCGAGCAGGGGATTCGCGAGCGCCACCAGCCGTATCAGACTCGCGGGATTCCAGGCGTAGCGCTTCGTGCCGGCATCCTGAACGGCAACGCCCTCGGCCATCAACGTGCGGAGAAGCCGCACCAGTGTGACTTTGTGGAGTCCCAACTCCGAAGAGAGCTCGGCCAGCGATTTTGGCCCGGCGGCGTAGGTGAGCGCTCGGATGATCTGGATGGCGCGGGCGGCAGACTGAATAGTGCCGTCCCGCGTTGCGGCTGCTGCCCTCCGTCGGACTGGTCGCTTGCGCTCTGAAACGGTCATCGCGTTCACGGTCTCATCCCCCCTCCCCCTCAGTTTCGCCGAAGCGCGGCTCACCTCCTATCGCCCGCCGCCGACCTCTGTCATTGCGAGCCGCCTGGGCGCGGCAGCGACCAGGCGCGCGTGGCAATCTCGCAGCCAGTAGCCCACCCCTGCGGCCGTTCCGCAGGGGTGGGGCAGTTCCCAAGGCCGACAGCCCCACCCCTCGCCTCCCGTTGGTCAGCGAGGGGTAGGCTACTGACTCCAGTTCGTAGGGGCGCGCTCTGCCGCCGCCCGATGAGTGGGGAGCCCGCAGAGGGGCTCTCCTACGCTAATCCGCGTAGGGCAGGAGCGTGTCTCCTGCCCAAACCCGAGCGGCGGGCGTGGGAACACCCCCCATGCGGCTTCGGCGCAGCCGAAACGCATGGAGAAGGACGCCGTTCGCAGTACGACGGCGTCCGCCCTCTAGCGTCACATCGCCAACTTGAACGCCCTTGCGACATACACCGCCATCTGATCCCGCGTGCAGATGTACTCCGGATGATAGTCGCCGTCCGGGTAGCCCTTGGTCACGCCGATGCTGGGCTGCGCGATGTACTCTACGAACTTGAACGACCAGAAGTTCGTCGGCACGTCGGGGAAGGTCGCGGTTGTCGGCGGCGTGTAGCTGATCAGGTCCGGCCGGTCGCTCAGCGGCGCGATCGCCCGCGCCATGAACACCGCCATCTGGCCCCGGTCCACCGCGTTGGTCGGCTTGTAGGTGCCGTCCGAGTAGCCATTGACGATCTTCTGGCTCACCGCGTATTCCACGTACTTGTAAGCCCAGTTGTCGGCAGCCACATCGGTGAATGACACCTTCGCGGGATTGGTGGGCACGTGCTCATCCCCTCCCGCCAGCCCGCGGGATACGTAGACCGCCATTTGGTCGCGGGTGACCGCGAGCTCGGGGTGGTAGGTCCCGTCGGGATACCCGAGAGCGATCTTGCTGTCGGAGACCGCTTGGATGGCGCTGTATGCCCAGAAGGTATAGCCGGCATCCGTGAACGTGTCCTCGTCCAGCATCGCCGCGACGTCCTTCACCAGGAACGTCTGATTCAGGGCAATGCCATAGCGGATGACAACCGTGCCGTCCGGGAAGCGCACCCGCACGGCGACCGGGCCATCGGTGGGGATGCCGAACTGGGCGACCTGCTCGTTCTGAGCGCAGAAACCGGAGCCGCCGTCAATCATGCGAGTCAGAGTTCGGCCGGCCGGGAAGCTGGCGTCGTTGTCCACGTTCACCTCGACGCGAGCGCCGAGCGCATCACGGATGGGCTTGCTGGCGTTGGTGGCGTCACCGACCGCGTTGGTGATAGCGCGTACCCGCAGCCAGTTGCCGGTGGGGCCGATGTTGTGGAAGAGGTGACTGTCCGCGTCGTAGACGCTTGCAATCAGGTCGAGGCGGCCGTCGAGGTCAATATCGGCCCAGGCCACGGCGCCGCCGCTGTAGTACGGTCCCGCGACGCCGGCTGTGCCGGCGACATTGGTAAGCGCGCCACTGCCGTTGTTGTGGTAGAGGAACGCCTGCTGGCCAAGGTTCCCAACGAACACATCGAGGTAGCCGTCGTTGTCATAGTCCGCCCATGCCGCCCCGATGCCATTGGCGACGTCACCCGCCATACCCGCGCTGTCACTCACATCAGTGAAAGTCCCGTTGCGGTTGTTGTGGAACAGCGCGTCCCGGCGCAATTGTGGCTCCGTGTAGTTCCCGGAGGTCACGTAGCAGTCGAGGCAGCCGTCGCTATCGTAATCGCCCCAGACCGCGCTGTATGCGTCCACGTACGCGCTCATCCCCGACGCGTCGCTCACGTCAGTGAATGTGCCATCCGCGTTGTTGCGAAAAAGGAGAGTCGGCTTGGCGAGGCGCGCCAGCACGAGGTCCGGCCACCCGTCGTTGTTGTAGTCGCCCCAGGAGGCGGACTGCGCGGCGTCACAGGGGGTCATGCCCGATGCCGCCGAGACATCCATAAAGGTCCCGTCACCGTTGTTGCGCATCAAGTAGCCGGGACCGAAGATATTCGAGCAGAAGGCATCGAGCAGGTTGTCACCGTTGTAGTCGCACCAGTTCGTGCCTCTGCCGGCGCTGAACGAGACATGGAATCCGGCGCTCTGGCCGAGTTCGATGAACTGAGTCGGGTCTCGGCGATACAGCATCGGGTAACCCGCGCCGGAACCGACGAGCACGTCGAGGTCGCCATCATTGTCGTAGTCGCCCCAGGCAATCCCGTCTTGCTCAATCGGGTCTGAAGGCAGTCTGAGCGACTGGCCTGCATCCGTGAACGTGAGGTCTTGGTTGTTGTGGTACAGAACCGGCCCGTGCTGAGGGAATGAAGCTCCCTGGTTGAAGCCGCCCACAAGAAGGTCCGGGTAGCCGTCGCCATCGTAATCGGCCCATCCGATCCCGAAGGCATTCGGGATAGCCAGATTGAGGTCCTGGAACTGCGCCCCAATCGTGAACGGCAGTTGGTCAAGCGCGAAGTCCTGCGACGAGACCAGTCCGGTGAGGACTGAAACACCGGTCGCGGTGCCCCACTTGTAGCCGCCCGCGCTGGCGCCGACGCGATAGCCGTCACCTGCGGGGACGTTGGTGAGCGTATATGTGCCGTCGGCCGCGGTGGCGGCGTTGAGCGCGCCGCAAGTGACTTGCGCATTCTGAATCGGCGCGCCGTTCGCGGCATCGGTGACTGTGCCCCCGACTGAGCCGGAGGCCGTGGTGGTGAGGGCGAGATCAACGCGAGTCGTCGTATCCTTGGTCACGGAGACACTGCTGGCGGAGGCGGAAGTGTGACCGCCTGCGCTGGCCGTTACCGTATAGCTGCCAATGCGCAGCCCCGTGAACCCGTACTCTCCCCTCGCGTTCGTCGTCGTGGTCGGAGTGCCGCAGGTCACCGTCGCGCCGCCGAGAGGCAGCTTCGTGGTCGCGTCCGTGACGGTCCCGGAAATGCTGCCCACCTGGGGAGCAAGGGTGATGCCAACGACCGTGGTTTGGTCAGCCGCGACAGAAACGCCGGGCTGGCCATTCGGATCGTAGCCCGGAGCGGTGGCGGAAACGCTGTAGCCCGTTCCCACGGGGACGAATGCCAGCGTGTATGTCCCGTCCGCCGCGGTGGCCGCAGTCACCGGTCCGCATGTCACAGTGGCGCCGGCGATACCGGCCAGCGTCCCCGCATCCCTGATAGTGCCGGAGATGGTGCCGGTGGTGGGCGTGAGAGCAAAGTCCGCGATCGCCGTTACAGCGATAGTGATGCTGACGTCAGTTCTCAGCACAGCCTGGTAGTGGGGCGCGCTCGCCTGAGCCGATAGGCCCGTGCCGACAGGGAGCAACGAGAGCAGGTAGGTGCCATCGGCCGCAGTCGTCGCGCTCAGCCCCTGGCAGGTCACCGTGGCCCCGGCGATCGCCACGTGTGTCAACGCGTCCGTGACCGTCCCGCCAAGCGAGCAGGTGTCAGCGGCGAGCGCAGCGGCGGCGAAGCACATCAGGATCAGCAGCACTGCGGGAACGGCAGCTCTTCGGCCCATCACACCACCCCCTGATACAGCTTTCCCGGGCCCCCTCGAGGCTGACGCAGACTGGGACCAGCGGCCCGTGGCGGTAGTATACCTCGGCCCCGCGCTCAACGCAAGCTGGCCGGGAACGCGGCAGCCCGCCCCTGCGAGGCACAGGGGCGGGCTGGAGGTTGCGTTTTCTGCTGTCGTCCGGGTATCGCTCTACAGTGGCAGCCCGAATGCTCGTGCCACATACACCGCCATCTGATCGCGGGTGCAGGCGTATTCCGGATGGTACATCCCGTCGGGATACCCGTGGGTCACGTCAACCGCGGGCTGGGCGATGTACTCGACGAACCTGGCGGACCAGAAGCTCGCCGGCACATCCGAGAAGGTCGGCGTGGACGGAGGCGTGTAGCTCGCCAGACCGGGACGGTCGGTGGGCGTGGCGACGGCGCGGGCGATGAACACCGCCATCTGCCCGCGGTCGAGCGCCAGCTCGGGCTTGTAGGTGCCGTCGGGGTAGCCTTCGACGATCTGCTGCGAGCGAGCGAACTCGATGTACTTGAATGCCCAGTGGTCCACTGGCACGTCGGGGAAGGAGGCCTGAGCTGGCCCCGTCGGCACGGCCGCGTCTCCGCCGGTCAGCGCCCGGGAGATGTAGACCGCCATCTGGTCGCGCGTCACTCCGACGCTCGGCTTATAGGTGCCGTCGGGATAGCCGGCGACGACGCCCTCGAAGAAGCACGCCGCGATCTCGCGCACGGCCCAGAAGCTGCAGTCAACGTCGCTGAACACCACCACCGAGGTGAAGCTCGCGGTGATGCTCATATCAGTGTTGATGGTGAGCACGACGGGGTTGTCTTCTGCCACCAGATCCCCTGACCAGTCCTGGAACCGCATGCAGGAGTCGCCCACCGCCGCCAGCGTCACGTTGGCCCCGTAGCTGTACTGACCGGACCACGGGAGCGTCTGCGCGACGCCGTCCACCGTCACCGTACCGCCGGTTCCGGACACGGAGAGCGAGTAGGCGCCGGTGCCGAAGCTGGCGGCAACAGCCGCGTCACTGAGGAGGGTGAGCTCCGACGGATTCGTGGTGCCGGTCAGCGCGCCGGACCAGCCGTTGAACCGGTACCCGGCGTCAGGCACCGCCTCCAGTGTCACCACCGCGCCGTAGTCATAGGAGGCCGAATAGGGGAGGGTCTGTGCCACCCCGTCCACATTCAGCGAGCCATTCGTCCCGGTAACGGTGAGGGTGTAGGCAACGGCGGAGAACTCGGCCGCTACGGTCTTGTCCGAGTCCATCGTGATCGCAGCCGGGTTCGACGAGCTGGTGAGGTCACCCGACCAGGCGATGAAGTGGTATCCCGCGATCGGCACGCCCTCCAACTCGACGACCTCTCCCGCCCCGAACATGCCGGACCAGGGCAGGATCTTCGGGACGCCGTTCACCGTGACCGTTCCGTTGGTCCCTGTGACGGTCAGCGCGTAGATGTCCAGTCCGAAGCCCGCAGTGATGTCCTTGTCGCTATCCATGGCCACCAACACGGGGCTGATCGCGCCCGTCGCATCGCCGGACCAGGATTCGAAGTGAGAGCCGGCTGCCGGGACGGCGAGCAGCGTGGCCGTGTCGCCGTAATGGAAGATGCCGGACCAGGGCAGGGCATGGTCCACGCCGTCAACCCTGACGCCGCCGCTGCCCGCGCCGGTGCGGGAGAGATTCAGAGAGAACTGGTCGAGGGCGAAGCCCGCGGTCACGCTCTTGTCGGAATCCATGGTGAGCGATTCTGGGGTTACGTCCCCGGTGAGATCGCCCGACCATCCCGTGAAATGTGACCCGGTTCCGGGCATGGCCGTGAGTGTGACGGTGGTCCCGTGAGCGACCGAGATGGAGTCAGGCAGCGCGTGAAACACGCCATCCACCTGGACGCCCCCGTCGCCGACGCCGGACAGCAGCAGAACGTACTGGTCCTTGCCGAAGCCGGCGGAGATCGTCTTGTCACCATCGATCGCGATCGAGACCGGGCTGGTCGTTCCCGTGAGCGCCCCGGCCCAGCCAGTGAACCGATATCCGGCGACGGGCACGGCCTGGAGCACGACCTGCGTGTCTCGGTCGTAGACCCCACTCCACGGCAGCGTCTGTGGAACGCCGTCAACCGTCACGCTGCCATTTCCGGTGCCGCTGCTGATGGAGAGCGTGTACTGGTCAACTGCGAAGTCCGCAGTAATGCTCTTGTTTCCATTGATCAGAATCGTGGTCGGGTTGGCAGTACCGGCGAGAGCGCCCGACCAGCCGGTGAAGTGATAGCCCGTGTCTGCGACCGCCTGCAGCGCCACGGTCGAGCCATACTCGAACGTCCCCGACCATGGCAGCGTCTGCGCCGTCCCGTCAACATCCACCGAACCGCCGGTGCCGGTCAGGGAGAGCGTGTAGAGGTAGTGGCCGCCAGCGCTCACCGATACGTTGTCCACGTAGCCGGAATCGCCGGGAAAGTTGCTGTTGAGCCTGAATCGAATCGCGAACTTGCTGTTGTTCGCGGCAGCCGCGGGGAGCGCGAACTGATACGAATGCAGAGTGCCGTCGGCGTCGGCATCGGTGCGATGGATCTGCTGGAGCACCGTCCAGGTGGCGCCGTCAAACCAGAGCGCGTCCATCGTCGATCCGCTCTTCTTCAGTATCGCCCCGAGGTAGAACGAAACGGTGATATCTTGCCAGCCCACCGTCGAGACCGTGTGTTGGATGGTCGAGCGCTTGCCGAGCTTGATGTCGTGGGTCCCGATCACCGGGCTGGTCGTAGACCAGACCGCCTTGCCCGACGTGGTCCATCCGGCGAACGCGGTTTCGAAGTCATCCGAGAACAGCACCGTGTTCGCGGCGCCGGCAACGCCCGCGGAGAGAAGAAGAATCAGCAGTGTGCAAACTTGCACGGCGAGAACGGCGACGACAATACTTCTCGTCCCACACTTCAGCATGGGTCATCCTCCTGCGTGACTGCTCTGCTGCGCCGGCGAGAGGTGACCCTCTCCG
>Ga0315287_10006209_pt1 | contig 11852 bp, 1 predicted proteins | sample YL17G11_0_MG_FD_205037 | JGI IMG/M metagenome (GOLD analysis project Ga0315287, IMG submission 205037) | Sediment microbial communities from Yellowstone Lake, YNP, Wyoming, USA - YL17G11_0 | ecosystem: Environmental > Aquatic > Freshwater > Lake > Sediment | place: USA: Wyoming | collected...
CAGACGTAGAAACTGTAGCCCGTCGGCAGGAAGGTGCCCTGGTGGATGCTGTTCTTGCCCAACGGCAGCCGCAGCGGCGTGGAGACCTTGAACACCACGCTGAAGCCCATCAGCTTCGGCGTCGAGCTGCCGCGCGTGATGGTGAAGGGCACGGTGACGTGGTCGGTCGAGGCCACGATCAGCTCCGGAGCGGGCGGCCCCACGTTGATGGTGCCGGCCGACACGAAGCTGGCCGCGATGGTGTGGCCCGCCTGGACGTTGGTGAACGTGTAGGTGGCGATCGGTCCCTGGGGGGCGTCGTCCACCAGCACCTGCGAGACGGCGTAGCCATCCGGCGCCGTGATGGTGAAGCTCTGGTCGGCACCCCGGTTCACCATGATGTCACCGCTCGGGAAGATGGTGCCGCCGGGTCCGGCGCTGGCCGTGATCTTGAACTGGTCGATCGCGAACGTCGCCGTGACGCTCTTGTTCGCCGTCACGTTCAGGTCGGTCCGCGCCGCCGTCGGGTAGGCGTCACTCCAGCTGACGAAGTGGTAGCCGAAGTCCGGCGTCGCCGTCACCAGCGCGCCGTTCGTGTTGTAGTCCACCGTCTGCGGGTGAGGGCCCACGATCGAGCCGCCCGCGCCAGCGGCGTAGGTCAGCGTGAAGGTGTCGATCGCGAAGGTCGCCGTGACGCTCTTGTTCGCCGTCACGTTGAGGTCGGTGCGCGCCGCCGTCGGGTAGGCGTCGCTCCAGCCGGCGAAGTGGTAGCCCAGATCCGGCGTCGCCGTCACCAGCGCGCCGTTCGTGTTGTAGTCCACCGTCTGCGGGTGGGGGCCCACGATCGAGCCACCCGTGCCCGCGGCGTAGGTCAGCGTGAACTGATCAATCGCGAACGTCACGTCAATCGTGTGGTCCGCGGTCACACTGCTGAACTTGTAGCCCTCCGGCGGCGGCGGCAGCGTCTGCGCTACCAGGTCCACCACCAGCGCCGAGACGTGGTGGTTCGGGTCCGGCGCGAACGTGAAGGTCTGGTCCGCCCCGTCCGCCACCGTCACGCTCGGGCCGGCCGGGTCGATCGCACCGTTCCCGGTCCTGGTCACCGTGATGGTGTGGGAGGTGATCGAGGTGATCGCGAAGTTCGCGTTGCTGGCGGCGCTGGCCGTGTTCTCGTGGTCGTCATGACCGGTCACGCGCACGCGCACCGTGGCCGAGGCGGGGCCCGGGACGGTCCAAGGGTAGGGGCTCCCCGTGAGGCCCGTGGCGATCACGTTCGGATAAGTCCCGCCGCCGTCGGTCGAGTAGGCCAGGTCGTAGCTGACGGCGTCGCCGGTCCAGATGATGTCGTGCGAGCTGCCGACCGCCCAGATCTCGCCGCCGTTCGGGGCGGACAGGGCCACGGTCGGGGCCAGGCGATCCACGTAGATGGTCGCCGCGGTCCCGCCGATGGACGAGGTGATGTCCACGGCGCTGCAGTCGCGGACCTTCACGCTGTTGAGCGTGACGGTGCCCGACCCGCCGGGGGCGGTGCTCCCGAGATGGATGTAGAACAGCGTCCCGCTGGTCGCGTTCGTGCCGCAGGGCGCGCCCTGCGTGGTCCCGTCGGCCTGATAGACGCCGCCGGTCTTGTCGATGGTCTGGAAGATGACCGTCCTGCCACCGTCCGTGCCCAGGTAGGGCCCTACGCCGATGCTGTTCTTGCCGTCAGGCAGCAAGATGTTTCCGGCGACGGTGAAGGTCACGCTGAAGGCCGCCGCCGCATTGGGCAGCGAGGTGCTGCGGCTGATTTCCACCGGCAGCACCACGTCGCCGTTGGTCAGGGTGATCCAGCCCGGCACCGCCCCGAGCGCCACGGTCGCCGTCCCGGCCACCTTGAAACTGGCCGAGATCGTGTGGGTGGCCGCGACGGCGGGGAAGGTGTAGCTCGTCACCGCTCCGACCGAGCTGCCGTCCACCAGCACGTTGGCGACGGCGTAGTTGAGATCCGGCGTGATGTCGAACGTTTGGTCCGCGCCCTGGAGGACGGCCACCGGGCCGCTCGGGCTGATCGAGCCGTGCAGCCCCGCCGAGGCGGTGATGGTCCAGGTGGGCTCCCCGAGCACGAAGTCGCTGAAGGAGGTCAGGCCCGTGGCCTGGGTGCTGGTGGCGGTCCTCGAGCCGACCGTGGGATAGGACCAGGTCAGCGTGCCGCCGGTGTCGTACCTGCCGACCACGAGCTTGTTCCAGTCCGCACTGCCCAGCTTGTCGCCCGGGACGAAGTTGAAGGTGGCGCCGTAGGCGCCGACCACGTCACTCGTGGCGAAGGTCCAGTAGCGGTTCACGTACTTGCTCGTGCTGATCGTGGACGAGCCGAAGTTCGGCTCCATGCCGACCGTGGTGCTGGCCGTCACGCTGCCGGTCGTGGTGACGCTGGTGAACGCGAGGGCCACCGGGGTGTAGTTCGTGCTGGCGTCGCCGAGGGGGAACGTCACGGTCGGCGTCCCCGAGGGCACCGGCAGCTGGAGGTTCCCGTTCACCCAGCCTGTGCCGCTGCCGGGCGTGACGATGCTGCCGCTCGAGCCGATGGTCAGCGTGTTCGCGCCCGTGAGGATGTTGCCGCTCGAGAAGGTGAGCGTGCCGGACACGGTCCGGTTGCCGCCCAGCGTCACCGGACCCGCCTGGATCGTGACGTTCGGCGGCGCGCCCGTGCTGCCCCACTCGGGGTCGGTGTTGGGCTTGCTGCGGGCGTAGACGAGGATCGAGCTGGCACCGTAGGTCGGGGCTGCGCTGACCGAGCCACTCGGATTGAGCTTCAGGGTGCCGTTCACGGCCAGGGTACCGGTGTTTGTCAGGGTCGCGCCGGTGGCCAGCGTGCCCGTTACGGTGCCGATGAACCCCGAGCCGATGGTGACGGGGCTGGCAAGGGTCAGTGACGCCCCGCCGTTGACGTTGAGGGTCTCGAACGCGATTGCGCCTGTCCCGCTGACGGTCTTGCCGGCACCGGTGAAGGTGTAGACCTGCGTGCCTGCGCCGTTCGTCAGCGTGCCATTGTTCGTGAAGTCCCCGGCAAAGGTCATCACACCGGTTTGCGCCGTCGAGTACGTGACGCCGGAGCCAATCGTGAAGCCGCCATTGATCGTGAACGTTCCAGTAGTAACTCCGCTGGCGGCGGTCCATGAACCCGAGGTGCTCTCGAAGCTCAGGTTCCCGTAGGTCCGGCCTGACATGGAAATGGCGGGAGTCAACGTGCTGCTGCCCCGGTAGATGAAGTTACTCGCAGCGTTCAGCGTGGCTAGGCCGAGCGGGGTCGAGATTCCGGTGGTCGTGTTGTGGATATAGGTGCCGCCTGCTCCGACAGTCCAGGTTGCCCCGGTGGCCGTCCAGGACCCCGTAGTCAGCGAGTTCAGCCAGGTCCCGTTGATCGTGAGATCGGTCCCAGTGCCATTGGCCATCGTCGTAACGGCGGTCCCACTTACGGTCACCTGCCCGCCGGCATCGACCACGACCTGGTCGTAGGTCAACGTCATGGCTGTCGGGATCGTCACGACGTGGCCGGTTCGAATCGTGATCACGCCGTTGGCAGATGTCGGCGTCACTGTAGCTGCCACCCACGCCGTGCCGTCGTACCTCTGCCAGGTGGCAATCGCGTTCCAGTTGCCCGTCGCGCCCGACCGGTAGTCGTCCAAAGTCTGCGCCCACGCCGTCGCGCCCATCGTCACCAGCATCACAGCCACCAGGCTGGCGACGACCGCCAACCGCGTGCCGAAACGAGTCACCGAGGTATTCACGAAGCCTCCGGGAGACGCGGCTGCATGCCAGGCATGCCCGCGGACGTGATGGAACGAGTGCAGCAATGAAGGTGGGCTTATGAGCGGAGCCGACGACTGGCTGCGGGCGTCCGGCGAATCACAGGCCGGACGGATGACCGCGGCGGTTCGCCGCGCGGGACCAGGGGAAACGCCCGGCCGCGAGCCAAAGCCCGGCGTCCGGACATCATGTGGAGAGGGCGCGGCCCCGAAGGGATGCGCCATGCGCGCGGGAACGGAGGGTGCGGCCCGACGTTGCATGTTCTGAGTTCCCGACGGTGATCAGCGCCCGAACGATACGCTCGAAGACTTCACCGGGTCGCCATTCGCGGAACATCCATGTCCGGGTGCCTCACAGCGGGGCCCGGAGCGCCGAGCGGGGGGCTCGTTGCAGAATGCAAGCTGACCGTTGGTCTGGACACGAAGCGACTCAGGGAAGAGTTTACCATTCCTTGTGGTCAGCCGCGAGTTCTATCTACATCAGGAGAACGGTTTTCTCCCCGGCGCCCCCCTCGACTGGGAGTCAGCGCGCCCCGGGACCACGACCGTCTTGGACCGATTGGGGCGAATGCCCCAGCGGTGCGACACACGGTTTCGCTGGACCTCCGATTGAGGCATCGTGATGCCCCGGAAGGAGGGAGTCCATGAACGAGACCAGGTCGCATGGCAGGCATCGTGCGCGGCACGCTCCACGGCGCCATACCTGGCTGCGACCTGTAGTACGCCATGACATTCCCCCTGAGGATGCGAGTCCGACGATGCACACTCGGTTGAGCCTTCACTGCCCTGAAAACCAATCAGGCGGGGGCCTCACCGTCGCGGCAAAGCCCCCATCCATGGAATCCGCGTGCACTCTCCTCCCTATGTCACACGGGCGCCTACCCGCAGCGCCCGGGTCAGCGCATCAGCACCAGCGTCCGCGTGAAGCGGCCCTGCGGCGTCACCAGCCGCGCGTAGTACATCCCCGGCCGCACCACCTGCCCCGTGCCGTCCCGCCCGTCCCAGCTCACCTGGTACTGGCCCGGCTCGCGGCTCTCCGCCACCAGCGTCGCCACCTTCCGCCCGTCCACCCCGTACACCGCCAGCTCCACCGCTCCGCCGCGGGCCAGCGCGAACGACAGCGTCGTCGTCCGGCTGAACGGGTTCGGCGCCGGCGCCGAGAACCAGGTCCTCGTCGGCAGCTGTGGCGGCTGCGTCGCGACCACCTCGCCGTTCAGCGCCACCTTCCGGTTCGTGCCGTCACGCCCCTCCGCGCTCTTGAGCGTCAGCGCCGCTGCGCCCGCCGCCTTCACCCGGAAGCGCACCTGCACCAGCTCCCCGCTCCCGGACAGCCCAGCCCCCGCGCCCAGCAGCGCCACGTCCACCCGCCCCGGCCCCGGCGTCAGCACCATCACCTGCGCCCCCTGCCGCCCGAGCAGCTCGCCCGCCGCCACCCCCTCCATCTCCACCACCGCGCGGTCGTAACCCAGCTCCAGCTTCAGCGCCTGGATCGTGCCGCCAGCCGTGGCCCGCACCAGAACCGTGAAGCTCTCGCCCACCGCGGGCAGCCGCGGCAGCTCCAGGGCCAGCGCATCGGCCCCCGCCACCGCGCCTTCCGGCCGGCTCGCCGGCCGCGCCCGCGCCTGCGGGGCCCCCACACTCGTCCCGTAGTTCAACGCGAACAGCACCAGGTCCTCGAACTCGATCATCCCGTCAGGCACCGGCCGCCCGGTCAGCGAGTAGCCCACCGTCGGCCCCACGTCCAGGCAGGCCAGGTACCCGGGTTCCAGCAACGCCGCCCCGTAGTGCGCCCCCAGCAGGCTCACGTCCGCGGTGTTCACCACGTTGTTCCCAGCGCAGTCCGTCGTCCCGTCCGCCACGTCCCCCAGCAGGTAGTTGAGCGTCCCACCGGTCAACGCCGAGGCCGCCGTGTTCCCGCACCCATCGATCGAGTACGCCACGTAGTACCAGGAGTCCCGCGTGGGCGGATCGTCCGACTGCCCGCTCGTCGTCACCCCCGTCAGCTCCCAGCCGCTCGGCGGCGGATAGCTCGTCGGCGCCTGCGGCGGCGCCCCTGGCGTCGGACCGGTGCCGTACTGCGGGTAGCTGCCGTAGCCCTTGCGGTAGACCACCACCTGGCTGCCGTCGCTCGGCGGCGTGAACGTAATCGCCACCTTGGTCATGCCCGCCCCACCCGTCCCCACCCCCGCCGCATGCCCCGCCAGCCCCTCCGCCACGGCCGGCGCCGTGTTGTCGATTGGCACCGTCGCCACCGGCCCCGGATTCGCCGGCAACGGATTGTTCCCGCAGTCGCGCGCCAGCAGGTTCTCGATCGTGATCGTGCCCGTGCCCGCGGCCGCCCCACTCCCCAGGCTCACCATGAACAGCGTGTCGCTGCCCGTCACCCCGCACGGCGTCCCCAGCGTCACCTCATCGATGGTCCACCGGTTGCCAGTCGCGGGCGTGACCTGGAACGACCGCGGCGCCCGCAGGTGGCCCGCCGACACCAGCTCCGCCCCGCACAGCGTCAGCTCGGGGCTCAGCTGCAGGGTGACGCTGTAGCCCATCAGCGGCGTCGCGTCCGTGCGCGTGAAGATCACCGGAACCGTGACGCACGGATGCGCCGTCGAGATGCACGCGCCCGCCGGCACCGTGGCCGTGACCTCGTCGCCGGACCCGACCCGGAAACTCCTCTCCTCCGTCGTTCCGCAGTTGCCGCTCACGTCGCAGTACTTGATGCGCCAGCGGACGATCCTGCCGTCTGGAATGGCGCCGTTCTGCCAGGTGAAAGCGGTCGGCGTCCAGTTGGTCGCGCCACCTCCGTCGAACGGCGAGCCGTACTGGCCCTGCGGCGCGTTCTCGGCGACGCCCAGTTGGCTGGTCGGCGGGTTGGCGCGGCGAGCCAGGACATCCTCGGTTGCCACCTGCGTGACGGCAGTCGCCACGCAGAGCGACAGGCCCGCGGCAGACGGGAATCGATAGTCGATACCGCCCAGCTCCGTGCCATCGTTGTCGGTGCCGTCGATCGACGCAGCGCCGACCGCGGCGACGCTGGCCATGCGCACGTGATCCGCGCCGTTGTCGTAGGTGTTGAACACCGTCGCCGGCGCGCCGCCGGACCCGCTGCCGAGCCGCGCGTAGTTGCCGTTGCCGTACCAGAAGTTGTTCATCACGCTCGCGCCCGTGCCCTCCCGGGCGAGGTCATACTGGTAGTACGGCGCGTTCGCGACGAAGCGGTACGTCATGCGGTACGTGGCGGCGCCCTTCGCACTGGTAAACTCGAACACCTTCACGACCGGCCCGTCGATCAGGGTCGTCAACACCAGTCCGCTGGCGGGCGTCGTGCCACCGACGCACAGGGAGTTCTTGCCGGTGATGTTGCCGTCGCCCGACGAACAGACCTGGTGCCATCCCCAGTAGGCGTTCGCCTGGGTGGAGAGCGGCAGGTTGGTATTGGTGCCCGTGGGCAGCTGCACTCTCGACACGACGCCGCTGCCGGTGTCGAGATCGAGGTTGAAGAACGTGTTGCGGACCGTCAGCAGGCCGCCGCTGGCCGTGGCGGCGAGGTCACTGTCGTAGGTGGGCGGCACCGCCGCTGGATTGCCGTAGTAGACGTAGTACGTCCGACTCGCGTTCGCGTCCAGGTCGGCCTGGAACAACAGGTGGCAGGTGATCGTACCCCCGTTGTTCTGCACGTCGTAGACCTGGCACGGCACCTCCTGCCGGCTGGCGTCCGCCACGCGCAACTCCGCCGCGCAGTTCGCCAGACCCACGAACTGCGCCGACGACACCAGCACGTCGATCGTCTCCTTCGACCGTGCCAGGCCGGCAGTCTCGCGGACCGTGATCGCCAGACGCTTCGCCCAGAGGTGGTTCCACCAGTCCGAGCCCGCCCAGTTGAACTCCTGCCACGTTCCACTCTCATCGGTGGCCAGGACCGCCCATTGCAGTCCGCCCGGATCCATCCCCTCCGCGCTGAGCGTGTTCACCTGCCCGACCGGGACGACCGCCAGGGTCTGGGCCAGGGAGCGCCACTGCGGCGGCGTCAGGTCACGCACGGTGAATGCACGCTGCACCGACTCGCTGGTGGTTCCCTCGTCGTTCGCGGCACTCACGTGGTAGGTGTGCGAGGCGATCCGATCGGGCACGAAGGACGCCGCGTAGGTGTCGGTCGTTCCGCTGACCAGGGCCATGGGGTACTCGGCCGCCTGCGGCGCGGTCAGGTGCAGCCTCACGTTCTGCACCGGGCCTTCCGAGACGGTGACTCGCGCCGTGACCTGCGCGGGGCTGCCCAGCTCGACCGGGCCGTTGTCGGCGACCTGATCGATCGTCGGCGTGGGCTTGGAGAGCGTGACGACCACGTGACGGGAAGTGTTCAGGGCGGCGTCGCAGGTGACGTAGCGCGTGCCGTCGAGCGCGCGGATGGTGTAGCTCACGGGCACGCCGTCGATCTTCACGCCGAGGACGGCATCCGTATCCAGGATGTGGACCTTCAGCGTCACGGGATTGTCGAAGACGACCGGCAGCAGCGCCGTGAGATCGACGCGCCGGCGGGTGACCGTTCCGAGGTTGTGGACGGCGTCAAACGCGATGGTGCGGCCCGCGCGGCTGTAGTTGCTGAACTGGGCGGCGTCGCGGACCTTGATGTACTTGAGGACTTCCCCGATGGGCGCGACCCACAGCACGTCCTGGCGCGAACCCATGTAGAAGATCCCGTCGCACGAGCCATGCGACGTGACGATCGCCCACTTGCCCTCCGCCGCGGCCTGGTCGATGTGGGCCTGGTTGTACGAGTTGGACGAGTTCAGGTTCATGAACTCGACCGGCGTCGCCAGGTTGACGTCCTGGATCCAGGTCAGTTCCGCGATGTAGTCGTAGTAGCCGCGCACGCTCAGGAAGTACGGCGCAGCCGCCGTCATGCGACGGGCGTCGGCACAGCCGCACGGCCAGGCCATCGACAGCACCGGCTTGCCGGTGCCGGCCTCGATGCCGGCGACGTTCGGATCGAGTTGATCCTGCCGGTAGGCCAGCATCTCGGCTTCCGTGAACGGGATCTGCCACAAGCCCTGCGGCGTGCAGTTGGGTTTGCAGGAGGGCGCGTCACAGGGATGCCCGACCGAGTGCGAGCCGATCTCGTGGCCGCGCGCGCTGTAGTCGGCAAACCACGACGGCGTCCCGCTGCCGTTGTAGAAGTAGGTGCCGCGAATCCCCGCGGCCTCCAGTTCGGTGACGCAGCTGCTGTTGCCGTCGTCGATCGACCAGCTGGCCGCCCCCGCCTTGCCACCCAGCCACGTGCTCACGTCGGCCTCGCGCGCCTGCGACGCGAACGTGCCGGAGAGACTGGCGTGGTTGCCGCCGGTGTCCGTGGCCCGCACCGTGTAGCCGATCGTCCCGACCGTGGCCACCCGCCACGCGTAGACGTAGTGGCCGCCCTGCAGGCTCATCGCGCGCACGACTCCGTCCACGGTCACCGTGACGCTGTCCACCGCCCCGTTGTCCGTGACGCCGACCGTCAGCGTCTGCGTGTTCTTCACCAGGATCGGATCGGTGATGCCGACCAGCGTGATCTGCGGCGGCGACAGGTCGGCCACGGTGAAGGTCCGCGCGGCGGACAGCGTGGAGCGGCCGATGGTCGAATGCGCAAGGATGCGATAGGTGTGGATGCCGCCCTGCGCCGGCGTGAAGGGCGCCTGCCAGGTGCCGTTGACGCTGGTCCCCCCGACCAGGCTCATGGCGACATCCGCGGCCTCGGGCGTCTGCAGGCGGAGAGTCACCGCATCGATCGTCCCGTCCGCCGTCGCGACCGTGGCCGAGACCGTGACCGCCGCGCCGATCTCGATCGGGCCGGTGTCGCCGATGTTGGAGATCACCGGGACCGACAGCGTGGTCTCCTCGTTCCCGGCCACCACGCCCGGCTCGCTGGCGAGCGAGCGGCGCAGGTAGAGATTGTCCAGGTACACGGGCGCCGTGCCCGGCCCTTCCGCCCACCACTCGCTCTTGATCTTGATGAAGGCCGCGTTGGCCGGAGCGGTGAAGCGCCCGCTCCGCTGTGACCACGGCGTGCCGACCGGCCACTCGCTGGTCCACAGCCAGTTCTCGGCGCCCTTGACCTTGCCGGCGTCGTACGGGTCGATGCCGACCGGGACGTAGGCGGTGGTCCCCGACTTGCCCCAGACGCCGATGGCGTAGCCGCCGCCGGGCGTGACGGGGATGTAGCCGCTGAAGGCGTCCCCACCCCCGGCCTTGACCGGGAACTGCTGGCTGTTGCCGGGCGAGACCGCCTCGAGGCTGGAGATCACCGAGTGACCGAGCGTCCCAGTGTTGCCCGGGTCGAGCCCGCCGGCGTTCGTCCAGTGCGTGGCACCCTGTTCCCAGTCCTCGTAGTACAGGAAGACGCTCGAGCCGTTCGCGGGTGGCGCGCCCGCGCTCGCGTTGCCGTAGTAGACGTAGTAGCCGTTGTCCTGCGCGCCCGGGCCGATCGCGACGGGCAGCGCGAACCACACGTCCGTCTGGCTCGACCCGGCCTTCTCGACCACGCGATCGAGTTCGGTGTTCGAGATGCCGTCGAACGCGACCACGCGCAGATCGGCGCAGTCGCCGAGCACGCGGCCGGTGGCGAGCAGGGAAGCCGTGTCGAGGGTGAGCCGGGTGGAGTAGCCCACGCCGAGCGCATCCGTGGCCGACGTGTTCGTGACGGTGACCCGCGCACGGTACGCCCAGGCGTTGTTCCACCAGGGGGCGACGTCCTTCGTGAACCGCGCCGTGACGGCCGTGTTGCCGAGGATGGTCACGGTCGTGGGGTTCCCGGTGAGCCCGCCGCTCCAGCCCGCGAAGGTCCAGCCCTCCGCCGCCGTGGCCGTCAGCGTCACCCCGTCGCCGTAGTGGTAGTTCGCCTGGTCCGGGGACTTCGCCACCAGACCGCTCCCCAGCGTGCTCAACGTCAGCGTGTACTCGTCCGCCAGCACCGTGACGGTCGGCTCGGCGGCGACCAGGCGGCGCACCTTGAACTCGTCCCAGCCCGCATTGGTCGAGTGGTTGTACAGCGTCGCGCCGATGTTCGAGGCGGTCTGATACGTGGCGTCGGTCTGGTTGATCATCCAGCTCGTGGGTTCCGTTCCACCGTCCTGCCAGATCCTGCCACGCACCTGGTTGCCGATCGCCTGCAGGCGCAGCCAGTACCACGTGTTGGCGTTCATGGTGAAAGCGGGGTAGGCCAAGATCGAGTGGTTGTCCGCCACGATGTTCGCGAGCTTGAACTGACCGACATCCTTGCTCTCGTAGAACGTGAGGAAGTTGGCCTGGTCCTGGATACGGAAGGCCAGGCCGATCCAGTTCGTGCTGGCTGCCGCGCGGACCCTGGCGACGTAGTCGATGTCCGCCAGGCCCGCCATCGGCACGTAGGCGAGCGCCCAGTTCGCACCGCCGCTGGTGTAGCGGTAGACGTAGTTGCCACCGTCGGCGACAACATTCCAGGTGCCCTTGGTCGTCCAACCCGTCGCGGTGCCGCTCTGGAAGTCGTCGTAGAAGGCGTAGACGTTCTTCAAGTTGGTGGGCGGGCTGCCGGCGTCCGACTTGCCGTAGTGCAGCCGGTAGTTGGTGTCGCTGCCGGCCAGGCCGATCGCCGCCTGCGAGCGGAAGCTCACCGTCGTCGTCGCCGTGTTGGCGCCCACGACCAGGCGATCGAGTTCGACGTCGCTGCTGCCGCCGACGTAGGACACGCGCAGGTCGGCGCAGTCGGGACGAAGCTGCCCCTGGCTGACCAGGGTGGCCGTGTCGAGCACCAGTTGGACCGTGTAGCCCGTGGGCAGGGCGGTGGTGGCATTGTTGCGGACCGCCACCGTCGAACTGTGGCCCCAGCCGGTCCACGGCACCTGCGCGTGCGCCGGCTCCGGGCCCAGCAGCAGGAACAGCGCGAGCGCGATCCAGAACCAGGGCGCCGTGCGCAGCATGCTCCACGGCGTCCACCCCGACTGCGACCTGTCGTACGCCATGACATTCCCCCTGAGGATGCGAGTCCGACGATGCACACTCGGTTGAGCCTTCACTGCCCTGAAAACCAATCAGGCGGGGGCCTCACCGTCGCGGCAAAGCCCCCATCCATGGAATCCG
>Ga0315287_10006212_pt1 | contig 11849 bp, 6 predicted proteins | sample YL17G11_0_MG_FD_205037 | JGI IMG/M metagenome (GOLD analysis project Ga0315287, IMG submission 205037) | Sediment microbial communities from Yellowstone Lake, YNP, Wyoming, USA - YL17G11_0 | ecosystem: Environmental > Aquatic > Freshwater > Lake > Sediment | place: USA: Wyoming | collected...
GTCCGGCATTCGCACTTTCGAACCGAAATAAATGAGCTTGCCAGATAGGCTGCTGTGTGACTTTGTATTTGAAAGCTTGGATATCCTGTCATTACGGTTATTCATCTTTTTCGGACGTACTCGTTAATCATTATTTTTAATACTGCCTGTCAAGTAAGCGTTATTCTACCCGACTTCAACAACCCGATTGCCACCCTTCAATTGCCTTACCTGTTCAAGTCGCTACTGTGCACAGTAGTAGTTTATATATATGATATTATTTGACAATCAAATGACACCCCAAAAGTTTTCAAGCCTATTTATTGCATTGTTTTAGCAGCCTTGATAGCGTCTCTTCCCTGGTGTTTTTCAACGAGGGCATGGCCTCGATTACCAGCAACAGGTCACCTGATGTCAGGGACCGGAGGTCCGCGGAAGCGACCTTCTGCTGCGCCGTGTGTAGTGTATCGGCCAGAGCCATTGCCGGTTCAAATCTCCCGATTTGAACCGCACTGATATTGACATAATCCTGCCTATCTCGTCTCGAGGCAGAACTTCCCCAGATCTTCCGGCGGGACGATGGGGTATTGGCCGGTATAGCAGGCGAGGCAGAAACCCTCGGCGGACATGCCCGTTGCCTCGAGCATCCCTTCCAGGGTCAGGTAGTGGAGGGAGTCGAGGCCGATGAACTCAGCAATATCTTTTACTGTTTCCTTCTGGGCGGCCAGCAGCTCGCCCTTGGAGGAGAAGTCGATCCCATAGGGACAGGGATGGCGAGTCGGCGGGCAGCTGACGGCCATGTGGATTTCCCGGACGCCACACTCCCGCAGGTTTTTCACCCGGTTGCGGCTCGTCGTGCCCCGGATGATGGAATCCTCGACGATCAGGACCTTCTTCCCGGCCAGCAGGGGTTTGACGGGATTCAGCTTGACCCGGACGCCGAAGTCCCGCATGGGCTGGGTGGGCTGGATGAAGGTCCGTCCCACGTAGTGGTTGCGGATCATGCCCATCTCGAAGGGGATGCGGCTCTGTTCGGCGTAGCCCAGGGCCGCATAATTGCCCGAGTCGGGGAAGGGCATGACGAGATCCGCCTCGGGTCGGTACTCTCTGGCCAGTTGACGCCCCAGGCTCTTGCGGGCGAGGTAGACATTCTGGCTGAAGACCTGGCTGTCCGGCCGGGCAAAATAGATCAGCTCGAAGATGCAATGGGCGTGTCTCACCTTCGGGAAGGGCAGGTAGCTGTGAAGGCCGTCATCGCCGATGACGATGATCTCGCCGGGCTCCACATCGCGGATGTATCTGGCCCCCACGAGATCGAAGGCGCAGGTCTCGGAGGCGACGGCCCAGCCGCCGTCGAGCATGCCCAGGGACAGTGGCCGGAATCCCCGGGGGTCCCGGGCGGCGATGATCCTGTTATGCGTCAGCATGACAATGCTGTAGGCGCCTTCGATCTCGGCAAAGGCCTTCGTCAGGGCCTTTTCGAGCCCGTGTTTGAAATAGGGCGCCATCAGGTGGACGATCACCTCGGTGTCCATGGTGGATTGAAAGATGGAGCCGCGGTCCTCCAGTCGCTCACGAAGGATCCGGGCGTTGATCAGGTTGCCGTTGTGGGCCAGGGCATAGTATTCGTCAGCGTGATGAACGACAAAGGGCTGGGCATTGGCGATGACCGAGGAGCCCGTCGTCGAGTACCGGACATGGCCGATGGCCAGCCTGCCGGGAAGTCTTGCCAGCGTCTCTTCCCCGAAGACATCGGAGGCCAGACCCATGCTCTTCTCTGTCCAGACCTGGCAGCCGTCGGACGTGGCGATGCCGGCGCTTTCCTGCCCCCGGTGCTGGAGGGCGAAAAGACCGAAAAAGGCGACCCGGGCCGCCTCCGGGTGTCCATAAATGGCGAAGACCCCGCAGGCATCCCGGGGCTTCCCTTCTCGCGAGCGGTTTTTTTTTGACATCATCCTTTCCTCAGTGGCGGGTGTTTTATGACTTCAACCCGGCCTGCCCCTTCCTTTCTTCCTGCCTTTGCCGTGGTATTCCTGAAGGGTTGACACCTGCCATTGTTCCCGCTGCAGGGAGGCGATGGCCTCGCAGAGGGCCCTGGCCCCGGCGACGGTCGTCGTGTAGAGCAGGTTGTGGACGAGAGCGCCCCGCCGGATGTGGTAGGCATCGCGGGAGGACCGGCGCCCCGCGCTTACGTTGATCACGAGTTGGATATCGCCGTTCTTGATGTAGTCCACGACGTGGGGACGGCCTTCGCTGACCTTCAGGATCGTCTCCGCCCCGGTGCCCCTTTTGCTCAAATGGTCCGCCGTGCCCCGCGTCGCCATGATCCGGAATCCCATTTGCTCGAAAGCCCTGGCCACGGGAGCGATGCGCTCCTTGTGCATGTCGGAGACGCTGATGAAGACGTTGCCCGACAGGGGCAATGCAAACCCGGCGGCCATCTGCGCTTTGGCGAAGGCCAGGCCGAAGGAGCGGTCGATCCCCATGACTTCGCCCGTGGATTTCATCTCCGGTCCCAGCAGGATATCCACGTCGGGAAAGCGGTTGAAGGGGAAGACGGCCTCTTTGACGGCGATATGCTTCGGCCGGATGGGTTTCGTGAAGCCCAGTTCCGGGAGGCTCCGTCCCAGCATGACCTTGGTTGCCAGTTTGGCCAGGGGCACGCCGATGGTCTTGCTGACAAAGGGAATGGTCCGGGAGGCCCGGGGATTGACCTCCAGGACGTACAGGGTGCCGTCCTTGACGGCGTACTGGATGTTCATGAGGCCGATCACCCCCAACTCGGCGGCGATCATCTTGACCTGTTTTTCGATCAGCTTGCGCAGTTCCCCGGAAAAGGTGATGGTGGGAAGAACGCAGGCGCTGTCTCCGGAGTGGATGCCCGCCTCTTCGATGTGCTCCATGATGCCGCCGATAACGGTGAGCTGCCCGTCGCTGATGGCGTCCACGTCGATTTCGATGGCCTCTTCCAGGAACTTGTCGATGAGGATCGGATGATCGGGGGAGACGGTAAGGGCGCGCTCCATGAAGGCGCCGAGCGATTCCTTGTCGTAGACGATTTCCATGGATCGCCCGCCCAGGACATAGGAAGGCCTCACCAGCACGGGGTAGCCGATTCGCTCTGCCGCCCGGATGGCTGCGGCCACATCGGTGACCGTGTCGTTGTCGGGCTGGTTCAGTTTCAGAAGGCTGACGATCTCCTGGAAACGTTTACGGTCTTCCGCCCGATCGATGGCGTCGGGCGAGGTGCCCAGGATCCTGGCCCCCGCTGCCTCGAGACCCTTTGTCAGGTTGAGCGGGGTCTGGCCGCCGAACTGGACGATGACCCCCAGGGGATCCTCGACATTGAGGATATGCAGCACGTCCTCCAGGGTGACGGGCTCGAAGAAAAGCTTGTCCGAGGTATCGTAATCGGTGCTCACCGTCGCCGGGTTCGAGTTGACCATGATGCTCTCGTACCCCTCCTCCCGGAGGGCGAAAGAGGCGTGGACACAGCAGTAATCGAACTCGATCCCCTGGCCGATGCGGTTCGGCCCGCTTCCCAGGATCACAACCCTGGGTTTCGAAGAGGGCCGCGTTTCGTTCTCCGTCTCGTAGGTCGAGTAATAGTAAGGGGTATAGGCCTCGAATTCGGCGGCGCAGGTATCGACGAGCTTGTAGACGGGAAGGATCTTTTCCCGGAAGCGCCAATGCCGGATATCCGCCTCCGTTTTCGCCCAGAGCTCCCCCAGGGTCCGGTCGGAAAAGCCCAGGCGTTTCGCCTCCTTCAGCAGCGGTACTGTCGGGGCGGCCGCTCGCAGCTCCTGTTCGGCCTGCGCGATCTGCCGGATCTGATCGATGAACCAGGGATCGATCCGCGTCAGTTGGTGGATCTCGTCCGCCGTCATGCCGTGACGGATGGCGGCCCCGATGAAGAAGAGCCGCTGGGAATTGGGCGTCGCGAGCCTGGTTCTCAGGAATTCCAGGGGATTGCGCACGGACGGGGGCAGAGATTCCGTCAACCCGTACCGGCCGATTTCCAGAGAACGCACGGCCTTTTGGAGCGCCTCCTTGAAGGTGCGGCCGATGGCCATGGTCTCTCCCACGGACTTCATGGAGGTACTCAGAACATCCTCCGTTTCGGGGAACTTCTCGAAGGTCCAGCGGGGAATCTTCACGACGCAGTAGTCGATGGTCGGCTCGAAGGAGGCCAGGGTCTTGCGGGTGATGTCGTTGGGGATTTCGTCAAGGGTATAGCCGACGGCCAACTTAGCGGCGATCTTGGCGATGGGGAATCCCGTGGCCTTCGAGGCCAGGGCCGAGGAACGGGAAACCCGGGGGTTCATCTCGATGACGATCATCTCCCCCGTCCCCGGATGGACGGCGAACTGGACGTTCGATCCCCCCGTCTCCACGCCGATTTCCCTCATGATGGCGATGGCGGCATCGCGCATGTGCTGGTATTCGACGTCGGTCAGGGTCTGGGAAGGGGCGACGGTGATGGATTCGCCCGTATGGACGCCCATGGGATCGAGGTTTTCAATGGAGCAGATGATCACGACGTTGTCGGCCCGGTCCCGCATCACCTCCAGTTCGTATTCCTTCCAGCCGATGACCGACTCCTCCAGCATGATTTCGTGGATCATGCTGGCCTCCAGGCCGCTTTTGGCGATCTCCTGCAGCTCCTCGCGGTTGTAGGCGAAGCCGCTTCCCGTTCCCCCCAGGGTGAAGGAGGGACGAATGATCAGGGGGAAACCGATAGCGGCGGCAACGGCCGGGACCTCTTCCATGTTCCGGGCGAAGCCGCTCCGGGGGACCCGCAGGCCGATGTTCTCCATGGCCCGGCGAAATTTTTCCCGGTCCTCGGCCTTGTGGATGACGGCCAGCGACGCCCCGATCATCTCGACGCCGTAGCGGTCCAGAACGCCGTTTTCGGCCACGGCCACGGCCGTGTTCAATCCCGTCTGCCCGCCCAGGGTGGGCAGCAGGGCGTCGGGCCTCTCCCTGGCGATGATCTTGGCCACGGCCTCGGGGGTAATGGGCTCCACGTAAGTCCGGTCGGCCGTTTCGGGGTCCGTCATGATCGTGGCCGGATTGCTGTTGACCAGGACGACCTCGTAGCCTTCTTCTTTCAGGGCCTTGCAGGCCTGGGTCCCCGAATAGTCGAATTCACAGGCCTGGCTGATGATGATGGGGCCTGAGCCGATGATCAGGATCTTTCTGAGGTCTTTCCTTTTCGGCATCTCACTCCCATTCAATGGTGCTGGGCGGTTTGGAACTGATGTCGTAGACCACGCGGTTCACCCCCCGGACCTCGTTGATGATCCGGTTGCCGATCCGGCCCAGCAACTCCTGGGGGAGTCTCGCCCAGTCCGCCGTCATGGCGTCGTCGCTCGTCACGGCCCGCAGCGCGATGATGTGTTCATAGGTGCGCTGATCGCCCATGATGCCGACGCTCTTGAGCGGCAGCAGAACGGCGAAGGACTGCCAGAGCTTCCGGTAGAGACCGGCAGCCCGGATCTCGTCCTGGAGGATGGCGTCGGCCCTGCGCAGGATGGCGAGCCGCCCCGGCGTCACCTCGCCGATGATGCGCACTGCCAGCCCCGGACCCGGGAAGGGCTGCCGCCAGATCAGGTCTTCCGGGAGACCCAGTTCCCTGCCCAGCAGGCGAACTTCATCCTTGAACAGGTGCCGCAGCGGTTCGATGAGCTTGAGCTTCATCCGCTTCGGCAGGCCGCCCACGTTGTGGTGGGATTTGATGACGGCGCTTGGTCCCCCGAAGGCGGACCGGGACTCGATTACGTCGGGGTAAAGGGTGCCCTGGGCGAGGTATTCGACGCCGGCGAGGCGCCGGGCCTCCTGCTCGAAAACCTCGATGAAGACCCGTCCGATGATCTTCCGCTTGCGCTCCGGATCGACAACGCCCTTCAGGGCGTCAAGAAACCGTTTTTTCGCGTTGACGAAGAGGACATTCATCTTGAGATGCCTTCGGAAAAGGGCGCGCACCTTTTCCGCTTCTCCCTGGCGGAGGACCCCGTTGTCGACAAAGATGGCCGTGAGCCGCTCCCCGAGGGCCTGATGCAGCAGCAGCGCCGCCACCGAGGAGTCCACACCGCCGCTCAGCCCCAGGATGACCCGGCCTTCCCCGGCCTGGGACTGGATCTCCGTCACGGCCTCCCTGGCGAAGGAGCGCATGGTCCAACTGCGCCGGCAGGCGCAGACGGAAAAGAGAAAATTCTCCAGCATCTTTTTGCCCCCGGGGGTATGGGCGACCTCGGGGTGAAACTGCAGGCCGTAGAAGCCCTTGTCCGGATTTTCGATGGCGGCAATCTCCGTACTGGGCGTCGAGGCCGTAATCCGGAAACCGGCGGGCAGGCGGCCGATGGAATCGCCGTGGCTCATCCAGCAGGTCGTTTCCTTGGCAATGCCGGCGAATAGAGGTGACGGTTCCCGGATGCTCAGTTCCGCAAAGCCGTACTCCCGCTTGCGGACGCCGATGACCTCGCCGCCCAGGGTTGCGACCATGTATTGCAGGCCGTAGCAGATCCCGAGGATGGGGATGCCCGTCTCGAAAATCGCCCGGTCCGCCTTCGGAGCACCCGCCTCATAGACGCTCGCCGGTCCGCCCGAGAGAATGATCCCCTCGGGATGGAGGGACCGGATCTTCTCCAGGGGAATATCGGGCGGCTCGATCCGGCAGTAGACGTGCTGTTCCCGGACGCGCCGAGCGATGAGCTGATTGTACTGGGAGCCGAAATCGACAATCAGGATCAAGGGGGGCCTCCCTTCCTGCGGTCCCTGTGCCGGCCATCGGTAGCTCCCGGACGGACCGCTTTCCCCCGGTGCATTGCCTGGATGAACTGATCGAAAAGATAGACGGCATCATGGGGGCCCGGCGCCGCCTCCGGGTGATACTGGACGCTGAAGGCCGCCAGGTCGGCGACGGCGATGCCTTCCGAGGTCTGATCGTTCAGGTTGTCATGGCTCTTTTCGTGCGGGGCGTTGAGCGATTCGGGCAGGACGACGAAGCCATGATTCTGGGAGGTGATCTCGACGCGTCCCGTCCGCCGGTTTTTGACGGGCTGGTTGATGCCGTGATGGCCGAATTTCAGTTTGGCCGTCCGGCCTCCCAGGGCCTGTCCCAGGATCTGATGGCCAAGGCAGATACCGAACAGGGGCACCTTTCCCAAAAGCCCGCGCACGGTCTGTACGATGTAGGGCAGGGCAGCCGGGTCACCGGGCCCGTTGGAGAGAAGGACGCCTTCCGGCGCCCAGGAGAGGATGTCCGGTGCCGTGCTTGCCGCCGGAACGACGATGACCTCGCAACCCCGTTTTTCCAGGTTGCGCAGGATATTGAATTTGACGCCGCAGTCCAGGACGACCACCCGGAACCGCTTTTCGGGAAGCGGCTCCCCTTCCGGGGGAACAGCCCCCCTCCTGTCCTCCGGGGGGAGAGGAGCGGTGCGGGGAGCGGTCCCGGCGATGCCGTCTTTCCAGAGATAGGGTTTCTTGCAGCTGACGGTCTTGACGAGGTCCTGACCCACGAGACCGGGGTAGGTGCGGACGCGCTCGAGTAGCGTTTCCCTATCCCGGCTCTCCGTAGAAAGGATGCCCCGCATGGCGCCGGCCGTGCGGATGCGACGCGTGAGCGCCCGGGTATCGATGTTCTCCACGCCCAGCTTGCCGTGGGATTCCAGAAAGGCCTTCAGGCTCTGCCGGCTCCGCCAGTTGCTGTGACAGGGCTCGTATTCTCTGACGATGAACCCCTCCAGGTGAATGTCGCCGGATTCCATATCCTCCGGATTGATCCCGTAGTTGCCGATGAGGGGGTAGGTCATCGTGACAATCTGCCCCTTGTAGGACGGATCCGTGAGGATCTCCTGATAACCCGTCATTCCCGTATTGAAGACGACTTCACCCAGGACTTCGCCCTGGCCGGCGAAGGCCGTCCCCGGATAGACGCTCCCGTCCTCCAGCACCAGCAGGGCGGGACGATCCCCTTGCATGATGGGCATGCATCCTCCCTTCGTTCCCTGAACTGCCCGAGCTTTTACAATATGGGAAGATACCGGTCAATCTCATATTGGCTGACATGGGTCCGGAAGCGATCCCACTCCACCTTTTTGTTTTCTATGAACTTCGAAAAAATGTGCTCACCCAGGGTCTCTCTCACGAGTTCGCTTCCCGAAACGACCCCGAGCGCCTCGTAAAGACTGCCGGGCAGGGAGGTGATCCCGGCCTCGTCACGGGCCTTTTCGTCCATTTCAAAGATATCCTCTTCCACAGGATCGGGCAGCGGATAGGATTTCTCGATTCCCTTCATTCCTGCTGCCAGCATCACGGCGAAGGCCAGATAGGGATTGCAGGCCGGATCGGGGGAACGGTATTCGATCCGTGTCGCCTTCTCCTTGCCGGGTTTGTACATGGGGACCCGGATCATGGTGGAGCGGTTGCGGCGCGCCCAGGAGACGTAGACGGGCGCCTCGTAGCCGGGGACAAGCCGTTTGTAGGAGTTTACCCACTGGTTGCAGATGGCGGTGATTTCCGGGGCGTGAACCATGAGTCCCGCGATGTAGTGCTTGGCCATCTTCGAGAGGTTGTAGCGGTCGCGGCCGTCGAAAAAGGCGTTCTTCGTTCCCTTGAAGAGGGACTGGTGGGTGTGCATGCCGCTGCCGTTCTGCCCGAAGATGGGTTTGGGCATGAAGGTGGCGTAGACGCCGTTTTGCCTGGCGATCTCCTTGACGGCCGTCCTGTAGGCCATGACATTGTCGGCCATGATCAGGGCCTCGGCGTAGCGCAGATCGATCTCGTGCTGGCTCGGAGCCACCTCGTGATGGGAATATTCGACGCGGATGCCCATATCCTGAAGAGCGAAGATCGTCTGCCGGCGCAGATCGGTGGCGCGGTCCACGGGAAGGCCGTCGAAGTATCCTCCCCGGTCCAGGCACTCCGGCGCCTTGTCGGAGGCGAAATAGAAGAACTCGAGCTCGGGACCTACATAGAAGATATAGCCCATGTCACCGACCTTTTTGAGCATTCTCTTGAGGGCATAGCGGGGATCGCCGTCGTAGGGGCTGCCGTCGGGGTTCAGGATGTCGCAGAACATGCGTGCCACGGGCCGGTCGCTGGGTCGGTAGGGAATCAACTGGAAGGTGGTCGGATCGGGCTTCGCGATCATGTCGCTCTCCTCGATCCGGCAAAACCCCTCGATGGAAGAACCGTCGAATCCCATGCCCTCGGACATTCCTTCCGGCAGCTCCGAAGGGGTGATGCTGAAAATCTTCTGGACGCCTAGCACATCGGTAAACCAGAACTGAATGAAACTCACATTGTGTTGCTTCACAGCCTTCAGAACATCTTCTTCCGTTTTACATGCGAACATATTTTTCTCCTTTCCTTATAACAGGATGGTTAAATCACTTGTTTCGGATGACGCACCTTTATCAGGCAACTCCCTGACGATGTTTTATTCCAGCGGTTCGTTTTCAACGAGTGCCCAGACTCCCGTGGGACAGGCGCCCGCGCAGAAACCGCAGCCGATGCAGCGATCGGCATCCACGACATACTCGAAGGCATCCCCTTCCAGGGTGCGCCGCGCGATGGCGCTGACCGGACAAATCGTCTCGCAGAGGCGGCAGTCCCGGCAGGCGCCGCAGGAGGCGCACTGAAGGGCGCAGGATGCCGGATCATCGAAGGAAAGCACCCGGGGATCGAAGTATTCCAGCTTGACCCGGCGCCTGTCCATCATGGGCAGGCGGTCGTAGGTCTGCCCGCGTCCTCTGAGCAGATCGTCGATGGCGGCCGCGGCAATGCGCCCGGCGCCGATGGCCTCCGTCAACAGACCCGGCCTCACCGCATCCCCGATGGCGAAAACCTGGGGATCGCTGCTCCGGAAGCGATCGTCCACGACCACGAAACCCTTCTGTGTGGCGATCTCCCCCGGAAGAAAGGAAAGGTTCGGCTGGTCGCCGACTGCCACGATGACCGTGTCCGCCGGCAGCACCTCCCCGTCCGAGAGTTCCACACCTCCCGCTGTAATGGCCAGGGCATTTCGAGGCCAGAGGAAGCGGGCGCCCGCCGCCTCTGCATGCCTTCTTTCCACCCCGAAGGATGCCGGCTCCTGGATGTCGATCAGGGTGATATCCCGGGCGCCGGCTCTCGCCGCCTCGGCGGCGGCATCGCAGCCGACGTTGCCGGCGCCGATGATGACCACCTTCTGACCCACCGTGACTTGGTTATTTCTGGCCTGGCGCAGAAAATCCAGGGCGGCGACGGCCCGCTCGCCGCCGGGGATGGGGATCATCCTGGGCGTCTGAGCGCCCGTGGCGATCACGATGAAATCGAAATCCTCCCGAAGTCCGGCAAAATCCTCTCGGGAAAGCTCCCGTCCCAGGTTCTGATGGGTGATCTTCTCAGCCAGGCGACGCAGTTCGTGCTCGATCACCTCAGCGGGGATGCGGCTGCGGGGGATGCTGTCCGTGATCTTTCCGCCCAGTTGCTCCCGCATCTCATGGATCACCGGTTCGTGGCCCTTCAGCCAGAGCTGCCAGGCCACGGAAAGGCCCGAAGCGCCGCCGCCGATAACGGCGATCCTTTTGCCGGTGGGCGGAGATGGTTCGGGGCTGACCGCTTTCAGGCTCGCCTTCCCGAGCAGGGTGGTGTCGACGGCGGGAAGACTCGAGAACTTGCGGGTGCAGTTCTGCATACAGAGATTCGGGCAGAGATGGCCGCACACCGTGGCCGGAAAGGGGGTATAGGCCAGGGCCATATCCACGGCCTGGTCGATTTGTCCTTTGCGGATCAGCGCCCACCGTTTCTGTACGGGGATTCCCGTGGGACAACTGGCCTGGCAGGGCGGAAGGTATTTCTCGTTTTCCCAAATGGGGACGAAACGGCGGAGCTTGCCCGTCGTGATGAGCTCGATGGGGCTGCGATCCATGTCGGTCAGATCGCCGATGAGTCCGCCGGCGCCCAGTTCCCGGTTCCAGACAATCTCGCGGAACTGCTTCAGGTTGCGTGTGGTTCCGTTTTTCTTTTCCTGGGGTTTGCGGGCCACGATGATCTGCCAGTCGCTGCGGTCGTCCGTAAGCCGGGAGAGCAGCTCTTTCTGATTGAGGGTCTCCAGGAATTCTTTCATGTGAAGGGTCAGCCACTCCCAATCGTCATCCGCAAGGGCTGCAATCCTCGCATCCTGATCGCTGATACCCTGATGGGGACCCCGGAAGAAGATCTTGCCGCCCACCATGCCCACGCAGGGACGGTAGCCCAGAACGTTGTCGGGGTTCTGGGGGTGCTGCCCGCAGATCACGGCGATACCGCCGGCCATGAACTCTGCGAAGGAGTCCCCCACCCCCCCCAGGACCCAAAGCTCCGGCGGGTCAAAACGGGGATTGTGCTTCGTCATCGTCATGCCCCGGGCGCCGATGCTGCCCGCGATGAAGATCTTGCCCTGGGCCATGGCGTTGCCGGCGCCGTTGGTGGCATTGCCGCGCACGACGATCCGGGCGCCGGCGTTGAGCCATCCCACATCGTCGGAGACGGGCCCGACCACGTCGAGCAAGGTGTTGGGGAAGCCCATGGAACCGACGCGCTGGCCGGACGTTCCCAGGATCCGCACCACGACCGGATCGCCGCCCGCCTTCCAGAGACGGCCGCCAATGCCGTGCTGCCCCTGGGCGATGACCTCTATGACCCGGTGTCCATCGCTGATGGCCTTCTGAATGCGTTCTTCCAGTATCCTGGAGTCGACGCGCAGGCCTTTCTCTATGCCGGGGAGAATGATGGTCGGTTTGGGTGACATGAATGTTCCTTAAACCAAACAGCTATATGGCATAACGGATGCCCAGGCGCTTGGCCGCGGGGTGGTCGGCGATTCCCAGGGCATCGGACAT
>Ga0315287_10006213_pt1 | contig 11848 bp, 7 predicted proteins | sample YL17G11_0_MG_FD_205037 | JGI IMG/M metagenome (GOLD analysis project Ga0315287, IMG submission 205037) | Sediment microbial communities from Yellowstone Lake, YNP, Wyoming, USA - YL17G11_0 | ecosystem: Environmental > Aquatic > Freshwater > Lake > Sediment | place: USA: Wyoming | collected...
GCGAGGAATACCTCGAGCTCGTCGAGTTCGGTGTCGGTCAGGGGTTCGTCCAGCGCGCGTGGTTCGGTCATGGGTACTTTCGGAAGGAAGGCCGGATCGGAACCGGGTATCATCTCGCGCCGCGCGTTTCCGCGCAACCTGCGCGCGACCCCGCTTGCCGGTGTCGCGCGCATTTGCACCATGCGGACGGCGGAAAAGCGCGCTCTTTGCGCAGCGTCCGCTGTGATACGCTAGTCCGCCCCGACCACCTCCCCGCAACCGTGCCACCGCCGAAAATCAAGACCTCGGCATTTCTCGCCAACCTGCCGCTGTTCAAGGAGCTCTCCCCGGTCGAGATCGGGCGCCTTGTCGCCGGCACCACCGAGCTGCACCTCCCGCGGGGCGAGATCCTCTTCAACAAGGGCGCGCCCTGCAGCGGCTTCCATGTCGTCGTCTACGGCCAGGTGAAGCTGTCGTTCGTCACGCCGCAGGGCAGCGAGAAGGTCGTCGAGATCATCGGCCCCGGGATGTCCTTCGGGGAAGCCCTGATGTTCATGGGCCGGCCCTACATCGTGATGGCGCAGACGCTCGCCGACTCGCTGCTGCTGCACGTGGCGAAGGAGACCGTGTTCACCGAGCTGGAACAGAACCCCGGCTTCGCCAGGAAGATGCTCGCCGGCGTCTCGCGCCGCCTGCACGGCATCATCGCCGACGTCGAATCGTACTCGCTGCATTCGGGCACCCAGCGCGTGATCGGCTACCTGCTGCGGGAGGACGGGGATCAGGCCGTTGCCGCCGAACCGTACACGGTGACGCTGCCGACGTCCAAGGCGGTCGTCGCCTCGCGCCTCAACCTCACCCCGGAGCATTTTTCGCGGATCCTGCACGAGCTCGCGAGCGCCGGCCTGGTCAGCGTGGAGGGCCGCGACATCGTGATCGAGGACGTGGCGCGATTGCGCGGCCACACCCCGTAACCCTCTCTTTTGGGTAGCCCGGCGTTGAGCGACAGCGAAACGCGGGCCACAACGGGAAACGCAACAGGGTATTGACGCAAGTCATGGCGCGCCGGGCCGCTTTCCCGGATGCTTCGCAATCCGCGCGTCGAGGAGGGGTATGTCGCGTCCGCAACGGCTCAGCGCCAAGCTCGTCGGTATCCAGATATTCGCTCTGGTGGTGGCGCTCGTGTCGATCGGGTCGACGCTGCTCGTGTCCTGGCGGCTCGAAGGCAGCGCGGCGGCCATCAACGATGCCGGCAGCCTGCGGATGCGCACCTACCGGCTGGCGTACCTCGCCCAGGAAATCGGGCACGGCGAACCCGGATCCGAAGTCGCCCGCCTCATCGCGCGGGAGATCGTCGATTTCGACCAGGTGGTGGCCACGTTGCGTCACGGCGACCCGGTGCGCCCGCTGTTCGTTCCCGACACCGCCGCCATCGCTGCCGCCTTCGCCGAGTTCGATCGCGACTGGGCCGCGCTCAAGCCCAGGCTCGAGCGCGCCGCCGCCGGCAGCGCCACCGGCGTGATGCGGCCGGAATTCGAGCGTTTCGTCGCCGTCGTCGACGCGCTGGTCGTGACCCTGGAGCGCGACATCGCGCAGACGACCTCGCTGCTGCGCAGCATCCAGCTGGCACTCGTGGCGCTGGCCATCGCGGGGGCCGTCGCGCTGATCTACCTTGCGTTCCTGTTCATCATCCGGCCCGTGCACCAGCTCGAGGAAGGGCTGCAGCGCATGGCGAAGGGCGAATTCGCGGTGCGGCTGCCGGTCGAATCCAGGGACGAGTTCGGCGCGCTCGCCCGCGGCTTCAACGACATGGCGGAGCACCTGGAGGAATCGTACCGCACGCTCGAAGGGCGCGTCGCCGAGAAGACGCAGTCGCTGGCCGAGCAGAACGCGCGGCTCGCCACGCTCTACGACATGACCGCGTTTCTCAATGCGCCCAACTCGCTCGAGAACCTCTGCCGCGGCTTTCTCACGCGGATGCTCGCGACCACCGGCGCCACCGCTGGCGCGGTGCGCCTGATCTCGCGGGAAAGCGACACGCTGCACCTCTTCATCCACGAAGGCATGACGCCGGAGTTCGCGCTGAAGGAGCAGTGCCTGCATCGCCACGAGTGCGCCTGCGGCGAGGCGGTCGCCCGGAGCGCGGCGACGGTCCATGCGCTGGGCGGCAGGAAGATACCCATCACGATCACCCTCCCCCACTGCCTCGACGCAGGCTTCAGTGCCGTCGCCGCCGTGCCCGTGGCCGCGCAGCGGCAGGTGCTGGGCGTCTTCAACCTGTTCTACCGGAATGCGCACGAGACCACGAGCGAGGAGCGGCACATGCTGGAGAGCCTCGGTCAGCACCTCGGCGTCGCGATCGAAAGCCTGCGCCTCGCCTCGCGCGACCGCGAGCTCGCCATCGCCGAGGAGCGCAACCTGCTCGCGCAGGAGCTGCACGATTCGATCGCGCAGGCCCTCGCCTTCCTCAACCTGCAGACGCAGATGCTGCGCAAGGCGCTGACCGAGCCGGACGCCGCCGAGACGATGCGCATCCTCGACGAGATCCAGGCCGGGGTGCAGGAATCGTATGCCGACGTGCGCGAGCTGCTCGTGCATTTCCGCACCCGTGTCGCGGAAGGCGACGTCGAGCACGGCATCCGCACGCTGCTCGCCCGCCTCGAGCACCATACCGGGATGCGCACCGAGTTCCGGGCCGGCGGCGCGGCGGTTCCGCTCGCCCCCGACGACCAGCTGCAGGTGATGCACATCCTGCAGGAGGCGATGTCGAACGTGCGCAAGCACGCCGGCGCGACGCGCGTCGAGGTCGAGCTGGCGCGCGGCCCCGACTACGCATTCACCGTGCGCGACGACGGTCGCGGCTTCGATCCGGCGCACGCCCAGGACAGCGCCGACGCGCACGTGGGGCTGCGGATCATGCACGAGCGCGCCGTGCGCATCGGCGGCACGGTCACCGTGCGCTCGCGGCCCGGCCACGGCACCGAGGTGGTGCTCCGCGTCCCGTTCGCGCGTCCGGACTCGGGCTCCGCCCCGCCGCCGGCGGCTGCCGCGCTCGACCAGGCCGCCTGACCTCATGACGCCCGACGCCACGGCGCCGCGGCGCATCCGCATCGTCGTCATCGACGACCACACGCTGTTCCGCCGCGGCATCACCGCGCTGCTGTCGCGGGTCGCGGGTTTCGCGGTCGTCGGCGAGGCTGCCGACGGCTTCGACGGCATCAAGGCGGTCGCGGAGCACCGGCCCGATGTTGTGCTCCTCGACCTGCACATGCCGGGCATTTCCGGCATCGAGGCGATGCAGGCGATCCTCAAGGAGGCACCGGGCACGCACATCGTGATGCTCACCGTTTCGGAGGAGGCCGACGACCTCGTGCTGGCACTGCGTGCCGGCGCGCTCGGCTACCTGCTGAAGAACATCGAAAGCGACTTCCTCGTCGATTCCGTGCGCCGCGCCGCCGATGGCGAAGCGGTGATGTCGCCGGAGATGACGACGAAGCTGATGCGCGAGGTGCGCGCCGGCGGCACGACCACGGCGCCGCCGGCACTCTCGCCGCGCGAACGCGAGATTCTCGCCTACCTCGCCCGGGGCGCCAGCAACAAGGAGATCGCGCGCGATCTCGACGTTGCGGAGAGCACCGTCAAGATCCACGTCCAGCACATCCTGCGCAAGCTCGAGCTCACGAGCCGCGTGCAGGCGGCCGTCTGGGCCGTCGAGCACGGCATCGCCGCCCGGCCGTAACGCAACCGGCGTCCGGACGCCGGAACGAGGCACCGCCCCGCCCGGCGCCGGCAGGCAAAGACGGCGGATTCGCGCGCGGGCCTTGCGCAAGAACGAGTGGTTGGTGCATCGTCACGCATTCCGGTTCCACCCACGCCGTCGTTTTCGCCCGAGACATGAACACCGAGCAGGACATCGGATCCACCGCCCAGGCAGAGATCGGCGCCCTGAAAGGCACCGTCGCCGCCCTGCGCAGCGAGCTGGAGCGGCAGCGCGAGGAGGCCGATGGCGCCGCGATCAAGGCGGTTTCCGCCGCGGGTATCGAGATCGCGCAGCTCAAGGGCGCGATCGGCGCCCTGCGCGCAGAGCTCGAGCTCGAGCGCGCCGGCTGTGAGGAGCGGATTCGCGCGGCCCGGGCGGCCGGCCTGGACGAGATCGCCCAGCTCAGGCAGACCGTGGCGACGCTTCGTGATTCGTTCGAGGCGGCCCGGTTCGACAGCGACCAGCGCGCGCACGAATCGCTGGCGCGCGCCGAGGAGCGCCTCGCGCAGCTCCAGGCGACGACCGCCGCCCTGCGCGAAGAACTCGAGCGGGCCCATCTTGCACGCGAGGATGCGGCCAATGCCGTGCGCGCCCATTACCGGGGCGAGGTGACGCAACTGCAGGCCACGGTGCAGGCGCTGCGGGCGCAGTTGCCGGAGACAACCGCAGAAGCGGGAGGCTAAGATGAAACGACCCCCACGCTCACTACGTTCGCTGCCCCCCGAGGGGGCGCAGCCAGTACCCTTCGGGCGGCCGGGCGGGTACTGACATGGGACTCGACCAGCGCGACACGAAGCTGACCGGCGGCGCAGCGCGGGAGAAGTCCGGCGCCCGGAAGGCGGCGCCGCCGAGCCGCGCGGACCCCGGTCGCGAACGCCTCAAGCGGGTCGAGCTGCTGCTTTCGGTGTCGCGGCGGCTCGCCGCCTACGACAGCCTCGACGACGTCCTCAACACGCTGGTGGAGATGACGACGAAGGAGGTCGGCGCGGAGCGCGGCTCGCTCTTCCTGCACGACTCGACGACTCGCGAGCTCTATTCGCGCGTGGCGCAGGGCGACATCAAGCGCGAGCTCCGCCTGCCGGACACCACCGGCATCGCCGGTCATGTGTTCACCTCCGGCGAGGCGCTGATCGTCCATCAGCCCTACGACGACGCCCGCTTCAACCGCGCCATCGACGAGCAGACCGGCTTCGTCACGCGCAGCATCCTTTGCGCGCCCATCAGGACGGTGAAAGGCGACGTGGTCGGCGTCGCGCAGGCGCTCAACAAGAGCAGGGGCCGGTTCACGCGGCACGACCTCGAGCTGCTCGAGGCGATGACGTCCCAGGGCACGATGGCGCTGCAGAGCAATCAGTTCATCGAGCGCATGAAGGCCCTGCACGAGCAGGAAGTGGAGTTCGTCGAAGTGGTGTCCGCGGTCAATGCCGACATCAAGCTGAGCTCGCTCCTCGCGCGCGTGATGGGCGAGGCGACGCGCATGCTCAACGCGGAGCGCTCGACGCTCTTTCTCAACGACGAGAAGACGAACGAGCTCTGGTCGGAGGTGGGGCAGGGTCTGGACCTGATGCAGATCCGCCTGCCCAACAGCGTCGGCATCGCGGGGTTGGTGTTCACCTCGGGAAAGTCGATCAACATCCCCCACGCGTACGCCGACCTGCGCTTCAACCCGGCCTTCGACAAGCGAACGGGCTTCTTCACCCACTCGATCCTCTGCGTCCCGATCGTGAACAAGCAGGGCAAGACGATCGGCGTGACGCAGGTGCTCAACAAGCACGGCAGCCCGTTCGGCCCCGAGGACGAATCGCGCCTGCGCGCCTTCACGGCGCAGATCTCGATCTCGCTGGAGAACGCGAAGCTCTTCGCCGACATCCAGAACATGAAGAACTACAGTGAGGCGATGCTCGAGTCGATGTCGAGCGGGGTGGTGACGCTCGACGATGCCGGAAAGATCGCGACGTGCAACGTGGCGGGGCTGCGCATCCTGCGCACCACCGGCGACGAGATCCTGCACCGTGCGGCGGCCGACGTCTTCGCCGGCGAGAATGCCTGGGTCCTCGGCAAGCTCGCCAAGGTCGAGAGTTCCGGCGAGGTCGAGGTCACCGTGGACGCGGAGATCATCGTCAAGGCCGACCGGATCTCGGCCAACCTGACGATCCTGCCGCTGGTGTCGGCGGAGCAGAAGCGCCTGGGCACGATGCTGCTGATCGAGGACATCTCGAACGAGAAGCGCCTGAAGACCACGATGTCGCGCTACATGGACCCGGGCGTGGCCGACCAGCTCCTCGCGAGCGGCGCGGAGGCGCTTGGCGGGCAGGCCGCCGTGGCGACGGTGCTCTTCTCCGACATCCGCAGCTTCACGACCATCAGCGAGCGCCTTGGCGCGCAGGGCACGGTGGCATTCCTGAACGAGTACTTCGAACTGATGGTCGACATCATCCAGAAGGAAGGCGGGATGCTGGACAAGTTCATCGGCGACGCCATCATGGCGGGCTTCGGCGTTCCCGTGGCCCACGAGGACGACGTGGACCGCGCCGTGCGCGCCGCGATAGCCATGATCCGGGCGCTGCGGCAATGGAACGTCGGGCGCGCGGCCGCGGGCAAGCCCCCCGTCGACATCGGCATCGGACTCAATACCGATTCGGTGGTGTCGGGGAACATCGGCTCGAAGAAGCGGATGGACTTCACGATGATCGGCGACGGCGTGAACCTCGCCTCGCGGCTCGAGTCGGCCTGCAAGAAGTACGGCGCGCACATCCTGGTGAGCGAGCTCACCTGCGACCAGATGCGCGGCACCTATCGCCTGCGGGAGATCGACCTGGTCGTGGTGCAGGGGAAGACGAAGCCGGTCGCGATCCACGAGATCATGGACTACCACACCGAGGAGACCTACCCGATGCTCGCGGATGCTCTCGGGGAGTTCCGTGACGGCCTGGAGAAGTACCGCAAGCGCTCCTGGGCACCGGCATCCCGGCATTTTTCCCGGGTGCTGGCACTCAACCCCGCGGACGTGGTCGCGAAGCTCTACGTCGAGCGTTGCCGGCAACTCGGCGAGAACCCGCCTCCGGCCGACTGGGCCGGGGTCTGGGTGATGGACAGCAAGTAGGGCTGCCGTCCGCCGGCCGGGTCGAGCCCCGGCGGCGTTGATTCTCCCGTCCGCGGCAGCCGCATAGTTCTTTCGAACTATCCCCGCATCGTCCGTTCGCCTCGCCCCCGACCGCCCACCGGGGAATGCCCGGATCCCCGGCCGCCGCCCAGAATGGTTGCACCTGAAACAGGGCGCAACCGCAGGGAGCAGGCAGCATGGCGATCAGCAGCAAGGCGAAGGGACTTTCCGTACTGATCGTCAGCACGCTGGCGTTCACCGTGTGCTTCATGGTCTGGATGATGTTCGGCGTCATCGGCATCCCGATCAAGAAGACGCTGGATCTCAACGCGACCCAGTTCGGCATCCTCACGGCGACGCCGGTGCTCACCGGGTCGCTGATCCGCGTGCCGCTCGGCATGTGGACCGACAAGTTCGGCGGCCGGATCGTGCTGTTCTGGCTGATGATGGTCTGCGTGGTCCCGATCTGGCTGATCGGCTACGCGACGGCCTACTGGCAATACCTGGTCCTGGGCCTCTTCGTCGGCGTGGCCGGCGGGTCGTTCTCGGTCGGCACGCCCTACGTCGCGCGCTGGTTCGACCGCAAGCACCAGGGCTTCGCGATGGGCGTCTACGGCGCCGGCAACTCCGGCGCCGCCGTCAACAAGTTCGTCGCTCCGGCGCTGATCCTCGGCTTCGGCTGGGTCGCGGTGCCGCAGGTCTACGCCGCGGTGATGCTGGGCACCGCGATCCTGTTCTGGATCTTCAGCTACAGCGACCCGAAGCACCTGGTCGACTCGAAGATCACCTGGCGCCAGCAGCTCGTGGCCATGAAGGATCCGAACGTCTGGAAATACTGCCAGTACTACTCGATCGTCTTCGGCGGCTACGTCGCGCTGGCGCTGTGGATGACGCAGTTCTACGTTGCCGAATACGGTTTCACCATCCAGCTCGCGGCGCTGCTCGCCGCCGCGTTCTCGCTGCCGGGCGGCGTGCTGCGCGCGTTCGGCGGCTGGATGTCGGACAAGTGGGGCGCACACAAGGTCACCTGGTGGGTGCTGTGGGTGTCGTGGATCTGCCTGTTCATCCTGTCGTACCCGCAGACCGACATGACCATCGCCACCGTCAACGGCCCGAAGACGTTCCACGTCGGCCTCGACCCCTGGGCGTTCACCGCGCTGATGTTCATCATGGGCATGGCATGGGCGTTCGGCAAGGCCTCGGTGTTCAAGTACATCGCCGACGAATACCCGACCAACATCGGCGTCATCTCCGGCATCGTCGGCCTCGCCGGCGGGCTCGGCGGCTTCCTGCTGCCGATCATGTTCGGGATCCTGCTCGACCTCACGGGCATCCGCACCAGCTGCTTCATGCTGATGTACGCCGTGGTCTGGGTGTCGCTGATCTGGATGTACTGGACCGAAGTGCGCAGGGCCGAAGTGATGGGTCCTCAATCCAAGGCCTTCAGCCTCAAGGGCTGATGCCGTCGTCACAACCAGGGAGACCACAATGAGCACTGGACAATCTGCGGCTGCGCCGCTGTCGAGACCGACCAGCAAGGCGGACATCGCCGACTGGCGCCCCGAAGACAACGAGTTCTGGGAGTCAACGGGCAAGCGCATCGCCTATCGCAACCTGGCGATCTCGGTGCCGGCGCTGCTGTGCGGCTTCGCCGTCTGGGGCATGTGGGGAATCATCACGGTGCAGATGCTGAACCTCGGCTTCCCGTTCACGCAGCCCGAGCTGTTCACGCTGACCGCGATCGCCGGCATCGCCGGCGCCACGATGCGCATCCCGGCATCGTTCCTGATCCGCCTCGCCGGCGGCCGCAACACGATCTTCCTGACCACCGCGATGCTGCTGGCGCCGGCCATCGGCACCGGCATCGCGCTCCAGCACAAGGACTGGCCGCTGTGGGCATTCCAGCTGATGGCGCTCTGGTCGGGTGTCGGCGGCGGCAACTTCGCGAGCTCGATGTCGAACATCAGCACGTTCTTCCCCAAGCGGCTGCAGGGCACGGCGCTCGGCATCAACGCGGGGGTGGGCAACTTCGGCGTGACGACGATGCAGATCGTCATCCCGCTGGTGATGACGGTGGGGCTCTTCGGCAGCTTCGGCGGCGAATCGATGAAGCTGCTGAAGGACAGCGGCTGGATCCTCGGCAAGATCCCCGCCGGCACACCGACCTTCATCCAGAACGCCGGCTTCGCCTGGGTGCTGTCGCTGGTGCCGTTGTCGATCCTGTGCTGGCTCGGCATGAACAACCTGAAGACGGTGACGCCGAACTCCGGCAACCCGATCGTCGCGTTCGCCAAGATCACCTATCTGTACACGCTCGCCTTCCTGCCCTCCATCCTCGGCCTGTACCTGTACCTGCCGAAGCCCACCGGCCTCGGCCTCATCAGCATGTGGGTGGCGATTCCGCTGGACGTGATCACGGCGCTGCTGGTGATGAAGATCGCGGCGTTCGGCCCGATGAAGGAGGGGGTCGCCAAGCAGTTCCTGATCTTCCGCGACAAGCACACGTGGTCGATGACGGCGCTCTACATCGTGACCTTCGGCTCCTTCATCGGTTTCTCGATGGCGCTGCCGCTCGCGATCACGGTGATCTTCGGCATCAGCCACGTCCCCGACGCCAGCGGCACGCTGACGCACACGATGAAGAATCCGAACGCCATTTCCGCTTTCACCTACGCCTGGATCGGTCCGTTCGTCGGCGCGGCGATCCGCCCGGTCGGCGGCTGGATCTCCGACAAGGTCGGCGGCTCCATCGTCACGCAGATCATCTCGGTCGTGATGGTGGTGGCCTCGATCGCCGTCGGCTACGTGATGATGCTGGCCTACGCATCGGCGACGCCGGAGCAGTACTTCTTCGCCTTCCTGGCCCTGTTCCTGGTGCTGTTCGCGGCCTCGGGCATCGGCAACGGCTCGACCTTCCGCAGCATCGGCGTCATCTTCGACCGCACGCAGGCCGGCCCGGTGCTCGGGTGGACTTCGGCGATCGCCGCCTACGGCGCGTTCGTCGCGCCCATCGTGATCGGCGAGCAGATCAAGGCGGGCACGCCGCAGTACGCGATGTACGGCTTCGCCATCTTCTACGCGCTGTGCCTGATCCTCAACTGGTGGTTCTACCTGCGCAAGAACGCCTACGTGAAGAATCCGTGATCCGGCTGTCGCCTCCTCGTATGGCTGCGCACCCGCGGGGCCGGCAAGTCTGCCGATGACCATGAGCTCGTTGTCGCCCTTTCGCATTCCGCGCGCCCGCAGAACGGACGAGCCGGCGCCCGACTCGCTGTCGCCCTTTCGTTATCCGCGCGCCCGCGGAGCGGGCAAGTCTGCGCTTGACTATTGGGAGCCCGAGGACCGCCTGTTCTGGGCGCGCGAGGGCGCGCAGGTCGCGCGGCGGAACCTGCTGCTGTCGATTCCGGCGCTGGTGCTGTCGTTCGCCGTGTGGATGGTCTGGAGCGTGGTCGTCGTGCAGCTTCCGCATGTCGGCTTCCACTTCAGCGCCAACCAGCTCTTCTGGCTCGCAGCGTTGCCCGGCCTGGCCGGCGGAACGCTGCGGCTCTTTTTCTCCTTCATGGTGCCCGTGTTCGGCGGCCGGACGTGGACCGCCCTGTCGACCGCCGCGCTGCTCGTGCCGACGATCGGCCTGGCGCTCGCGGTGCAGGATCCGGCGACGGGCTACCCGACGTTCCTGGCGCTGGCGCTGCTCGCCGGCATCGGCGGCGGCAACTTCGCCTCGAGCATGGCGAACATCAGCTTCTTCTATCCGATCGAGCAGAAGGGCGCCGCGCTCGGGTGGAATGCCGGCCTCGGCAACCTGGGCGTGAGCCTCGCCCAGCTCGCCGTGCCGCTGGTCGTCGGCGCTGCCCTGTTCGGCGCCTTCGGCGGGGCGGCACAGACCTGGACCGACGGCGGCGCCACGCGCGAGGTCTGGCTGCAGAACGCCGGCTACGTATGGGTGCCGCTGATCGTGCTGTGCGCGCTGGCCGCGTGGCTCGGGATGGACGACCTCGCCCCGGTCAAGGCCTCGTTCGAGGACCAGGCGGTGATCTTCATGCGCAAGCACAACTGGATCCTGTCCTGGCTCTACCTCGGCACCTTCGGCTCCTTCATCGGCTTCGCGGCCGGCTTTCCGCTGCTGGCGGAAACGGACTTCGCCGGCGTCCATGCGACGACCTATGCCTTCGTCGGACCCATGCTGGGCGCGCTGGCGCGCCCCGCCGGCGGCTGGCTGGCGGACCGCATCGGCGGGGCGCGCGTGGCGCTGGCCTCGTTCGGCGTGATGGGCTTCGTCATCGCCACGCTGCTGTTCGCCCACAGCGCCGACGGGCAGCCCGGCTACGCCCTGTTCCTCGCCCTGTTCACGCTGCTGTTCATCGCCAGCGGCGCCGGCAACGGCGCGGTGTTCCAGATGATTCCCGTCGTGTTCATCGCCGACCGGCGGCGGGCGTTCGCGGGCCAGGCGGGAGCCTCCGCCCGCGCCGTTGCCGAAGGCACGCTCGAAAGCGCGGCCTCGCTCGGCTTCGCGTCGGCGATCGCGGCCTTCGGCGGCTTCTTCATCCCCAAAGCCTACGGCACGGCCGTGGCGCTCACCGGCGGCACGGCGGCGGCGCTCTATCCCTTCCTCGCCTTCTACGTCTCGTGCGCTCTGGTGACGTGGTGGTTCTATGCGCGCGAAGGCGCCGAATCGCCATGCTGAGCCGCGGCGCAACGACCGCGCGCGCCGCGCGCGCACCGCAGTGTCTATCCGCGCCGGCAGCGGCGCCTGGTCATTCCACGGGCACCAGCCCGCCGGGCCGCACCAGCGGCGAATTCGCGAGTGTGAAGCACGAGTACACCGTCAAGCCAATCAGGAGCAGCGCATGAGCCATTTTCTCGACCGTCTGACGTATTTCACCCGGGACCAGGAAAAGTTCTCCGACGGCCACGGCGTCGTGACCACGGAAGACCGGACCTGGGAGCGCGCCTACCGCGACCGCTGGGCGCACGACAAGATCGTGCGCTCGACGCACGGCGTCAAC
>Ga0315287_10006215_pt1 | contig 11844 bp, 4 predicted proteins | sample YL17G11_0_MG_FD_205037 | JGI IMG/M metagenome (GOLD analysis project Ga0315287, IMG submission 205037) | Sediment microbial communities from Yellowstone Lake, YNP, Wyoming, USA - YL17G11_0 | ecosystem: Environmental > Aquatic > Freshwater > Lake > Sediment | place: USA: Wyoming | collected...
CTCCCTCGCCCGGTGCTGCCGCCTTGCGCGTGCCCTCTCGGGCCTGGAACTCGAGGTTGGAGCGGATGCAGGCGGAGCAGACTGTTTGAGAGGTAGGTTTCGGTTTTTTTGTTTGTTGTTGAAGAAGGGGTGGGTTTGTTTTTCTCGTCCGCCGTGGGTCGATGCCATCGAGTCCTCGACAATCGCCTCTCTCTAAAAACGCAAAGACGGCCTTTAAACGGCCTTTAAACTCACAGGCGTGTCCGCACTCCAGGACCATCGGCGCGTCGAGAAAGTCGCGGCATATGGCGCAACAGGCGGCGTCGTCGAGGGCTCTCAGCAGCGACGGGAGCGACGGGAGAGCCGACGCCGCCGCTGTCGCTCTTGTCGCCGCTGCGCCGCCGCCGCCTGGAAGCTCCTCCCAGCCTCCAGGCTAGGGGGCGACGTCCGCGTCCATTCCTCCTCCTCGCTGATCCCTGGGAAGAGAGGGGCGGAGGCGAGGAGGGAAAGTAAAGAGAGAAGAAAAAATAGAGCGATCTCTTCTTTTTTTCACTCTCTCTCAAAGCGCTCGCGTCGTGCTTCTCGCCTCCTTGTCGTAAAAAATGAGCTTCTTCGTTCTCCCGCCCTTCTCCTTCAAGACCCCGCGCGGCGGGCGCGTGACCGTGTTCGGGGCGCTCCTGACGATCCCTCTTGTCCTGGGAGTGAACGAGTACCTCGATCACAGGAAAGGGAAGGCGAAAGAGAAGAAGGAGACTTCTTCGAAAAAGGCGACGAGAGGGATCGGCGTCGGCCGCGGCGGCGGCGATGACGAGAGGGCGGGTTAAAAAAAGAGAGAGAGGAAGGGGGAGGTCAAAATACCGCAGCGCCGCAGGAAGCGGCTCCGCCGCTCCCGCCCTTGTCAATCGATGCTGTCTGAGAGCCTCCCCGGGAGTATAGTATTACAGTTCCTGTTCGGAGTTTTTCCCCCCGTCGCGAAAGAAGGACGAGAGAACTAAAATCGGCCCCACCACTGTGCCGCCTTCCTCGCCTCTTCAAGCCTCCCCGCCGCCGCTTCCCCTCCCGCCCCCGCCCCCCGCTCTCGCGAACGGGCTGTGGTCGAACTTACAGCAGGCGCCGTACTTGCACGCGCCCGTCCTCTCGAAGAACGAGCATCTCGGCTCCCCGGGCCGCACGGGCAGCCCCGACTCGCGGCACAGGCCGACGGCAAAGGCGCGGGGGTGGTCGAAGCGACAGAGCTCCCCGTACCGGCAGTGGCCGGTCTTGGCGAAGAAGTCGCAGGGAGGGGCCCCCGGGCGCTCGGGGAACGCCGGGATGACGGCGTCGGGAGGGGGAGGGAGAGGGGGCTGCGGGAGAGGAGCGGTGGAGTCGGCGCCGTCGCTTGCTGCCGCTGCCGTCGCCGACGCCGGGAGCGGCGAAGCGGCGGCGGCGGCGGTGGCGGCCTCCTCGGCCTGCTGCTGCTGCCTCGGCTGCGGCGGCGGCGGCGGCCTCTGGGGCGGTGGCGGCGGCGGCGGCCTCTGCTGCGGCGGCGGCGCCGCGACGACGACCACGGCGGCAACCCCGAGCGTCGGCAGCCACGCCCTCGCCTGCGGCGGGAAGAACGGGGCCAACGCCGGCTCCCGGGGCGCGGCAGACGAGGCGCCGCCGCCGCCGCCGCCGCCCTGCGGGGACGGGAGGGCGAGGTGCGCCAGCGCGACACCCCAGCAGACCAGCACGAGCCTCGGGAAGCGCTCCTCGAAGTACGAGAAAAAGGCCCCGGGCGGCGCGCCGACCTCGGCGCGCGCCCTCGCGGGGAGCTCGGAGAAGTGGGCGGCCTTGTTGCGGACGAGGCGGAGGAGGTCGCGCGCCGAGCGGCCGTCGTAGCGGCGGAAGAAGAGGGCCGGCGGCGCGGTGGGGCCCGCGGGGCGGCCGCTCCCGCTCCCGCTCCCGCTCGCGTCGGCGGCGCCCGCGGCCGCTGCGGCTGCCTGCGCGGCAGCGGCGAGGCGGCTCGCCGGGGGGGCCAGGAGGTCCGGGTGCACCCTCGGGGCCCAGGGGAAGGGCTGGAGGGAGCCCTCGGCGAAGGAGGACGAGAGCGGCGCGCCGAGGCTGCTCCCGCCAACGCCGCCGCCGCCGCCGCCTCTCCCGCCGCCGCCCCCGCCGACGCCGGGGGCGGCGCCCGGCAGCAGCGCCTCCGCCGACGCCGCCTCCAGCGCCGCCAGCGCCGCCCTCCCCTCCCTCGTCGCCGACCCGGCCCTGTCTTCGGGCTCGAGCCGGTCCGACAGCGCCACCAGGAAGGCCAGCTTGCGCTCCCGCGGCCAGAACAGCGGGTGGCACAGCACCGCCGCCGCGGGCGGGCGCGCCTTGGGGCTCCTCGAGAGCAGCGCCGCGACGGCGTGGTGCGCCTCCGGCAGGTGCGCCAGCGCGCGCAGCGAGAGCCTGCCGCGCAGGATGTTGAAGTCGCGCTCGAAGGGCCTGCCCGCGGGGTGGTGCGAGCCGCCCGTGAGCAGGTGGGCGAGGAAGAGGCCGAGGGCCCAGAGGTCGACGCCCTTGCCGAGGCGCGGGGCGGGCGCCGGGCGCTCGGCGGCGGCGGCGGCGGCGGCGGCGGCGGCGGGCGGGGCTCCGGTGCTGGTGCCGCCGCCGCCGCCGCCGTCGCTGCCGCCGCTGCTGCTGCTCTCGGTTCCGGGAGGGGGCTGCATCGCGGCGGGGAATGTGTGCATCCTGCGCCGGAGCTCGAGCTGCTCGGGGGCCTGCCAGCCCGTCGAGCCGGCGGCGCCGCCGCCGATGGTGGTGGTGGTGGTGGTGGTCGTCGTCGTCGTCGTCTTTCCGTCGCCGCCGCCGCCGTCCCCGCCGCTCCCGCTCCCTCCCCTGACGACGACCGTCGTCCTCGCCGCGCCCGCCGTCGTCTCGAACGACGACGCCCCGTCCGGGAGCAGCCTGCAGAGGCCCATGTCCGAGAGCTTGGCGACCCTCGAGCAGTCCGCGCGGGACGCGGGGCCCGCCGCCGCGCCCGCGGCCGGGGAGCCCCCGCCGGGGTCGGCCAGCGAGACGAGGACGTTGGCGGGCTTGAGGTCCCTGTGGACGATCCCGCGGGAGTGCAGGGCCGCGAGCCCGCGCGTCGCTCCCTCGGCCAGGCGCATCGCGAACGGGGAGGGGCGGAGGAGGGGGCCGCTCGAGGAAGCGGAGGACGAAGGCGACGGCGACGGCGGCGGCGACGGCGGCGACGAAACCCACGGGAGCAGCAGCGACGCCCTCCCCTCGGGCGACGCGACGAGGTCTGCCACGCTCCGCTCGCACCGCTCCAGCGCCAGGTACACGAACGCCTCGTCCTCCTCGAGCGCGAAGCAGCGCACGATGTTCGGGTGCGCGTCGGCCTCGACGAGGGCGCGGACCTCCGCGGCCGCGGCCGCCGCGAACTGCCGCAGCAGCCGCTTGACGGCGACGGGCCGCGAGACGCCGCCGTCGACGAGCTCGCCGCCGAAGACCAGGGTGCCCCCCGAACCGTAGCCGAGGATCTCGGGCCCGAAGCGGAGGCGGCCGACGGCGCCGGCGCCGGGCTGCAGGGGCGGGGGGGGTAGGGCGAGGGAGCGCTGGCGGGTGAGCGCGGCGGTTGTGAGCGCGGCGGTCGTGAGCGCGGCGGGAGAAGAGGCGGAGACGGGGGGGGGGCGGCCGCTGTCGCCGTTGGACGGCGCCGCTTCTTCGGCCTCGCCTGGTCCTTCGTCGTCCTCCTCCTCCTTCTTCGAGCTCTTTGCGCGCTGCTTCTTCTCCGTGGCGGGGGCAGAAGCAGTGGCACCTGCTGCTGCTGCTGCTGCCTCGTCGTCGCCCTCCTCCTCCTTGCTGCCCGCCTTCTTGGTGAGCGCCTCTGCTGTCGCCGTCGCCGCGGCCGCGGCGGCCGCGGCGGCCGCGGTGGCCTCGCGGAGCTGCCGCTGCATCTGCTGCTGCTGCTGGTGCTGCTGCCGCTGCTGCTGGCGGGCCAGAGACAGGAAGGCCGCCGCGGCGGCCCCGACCGCGGCGAGCGCGAGCAGCGCGAGCGCCGGCCCCGGGGAGAGCCAGAGCGCCGCCGCCGCCGAGGGGGAGCTGCTGCTCGCTCCTCCGCCGCTCCCCCCTCCGCGCGCCCTCTGCTCCGCGGCCTCCGCCGCGGCCTCCGCCGCCAGGACCCGCGCCCGCAGCGCCTCGGCCTCCTCGGAGGAGGCCGGAAGGAACAGGGCCCCCCCCCTGTAGGAGTAGGGGGAGGGGGCCGGAGGGGCCGGCGGCGAGGAGAAGAGGCCGAAGCCGCCGAGGAGCCCGGAGCCGCCCGAGCCGCCGCGAGCGGAAGAGGGCGGCGGCCGAGCGCCGCCGCCGGCGGAGGAGGGGGAGGAGGGAGCGGCCGCGGGGAGCGACAGGAGCGGGTGCGCCCCCAGCGGGCACCCGCCGCCTCCGCCCCTCTCCGAAGAGCACTGCCGCTCCTCTCCTCGAGCAACTTGGGAAGTTAAGGCTTCGGCGGCTGCTTCGGCGAGCCCAGAGCCGTGGTGCGTCGGCAGCGCGTAGAGGGAGCCTTCTAGCTCGCCGACGACGACGACAGAGGCTCCGCCTCCTCCTCCGGTTCCGGAGGCGTCTTCGCCCTCGTTCCCGCTGCTCCCGCTCCCGCCGCCGAGGCCGAGCAGGGGCAGAGACGCCCCTTGGGAGTCGAAGGCCGCGACGGCGGGAGAGGGGAGCCGCAGCGTCCAGTCGCCTCCGCCGCCGCCCTTGCCGCCGCCGTTCCCGCGCCTCGCGAGGGCGTGGCCGCCGGCGTCGGCGACGGCGGAGATCGCGAGCAGCCCGGGCTCGGCCGTCGAAACCCCCCGGTCCGATTTGGCGGAGGAGGAGGAGGAGGAGGAGGGAGCGGCGTCGGAGCTCTTCGCCGACGACGACGACGACGACGCCGGCGCGGCGACCGCCGACGCCGGCGCCGGGCCCTTCGCCGCCCCTCCGCCGCCGCCGCCACCGCTCCCCGAGGCGCTCAGCCTCGCCAGCTTCGACCACGTGATGTTCCACACTGGCTCCCCCGTCGCGGCGTCCACGGCGCGGACCAGGTAGTCGTGTCTGCCGATGACGAGCGGGCGGCGCGCGGAGGAGGAGGAGGAGGAGGAGGGGGGGGGGGAGGGCTCCGAGGAGGAGGGGAAGGGGGAGGAAAAGGCGCCTTGGCTCGCGTCGCCGCCGCCCTCCTCGGCCGCCGCAAAGGCGCCGAGCCCCTCGTCGCCCCGGCTCCTCCCTCCTCTCCTCCTCCTCTTCGTCATCCGCCTCAGGAAACTCTCGTCAGTTCCTCGTTCGCGAGCAGCTGCAGCAGCAGCAGCAGCACCGGCGCCTTCTCCGACGCCGCCTTCGTCCTCGTCGTCGTCGTCGTCGTAGTCCCCGGTCGCAAACGCGCGGCGCAGCGCGCCCGACGCCGGGTCGAGCACGAACACCGTCGTCCGGCGCCCTCCCAGCACGACGGTGCGCCCGTCAGCCGCCAGCGACGGCGACGCGTCGACGAGGTCTGCGACGCCCGTGGGAAGCCTCGCAAGGCCCCTCCCTCCCCCCCCTCCGTTGATGGCCGCTTCCGCGGGGGCGTAAGCGTAGAGGGAGCCGTCGACGCCGGGGACGAGCGCGGCGCCGCCTTCGTTGCTCGTTCCCCCGTCGCCGCCGCCGCCGTCCTGGCGCCGCCCTCCGCCGAGCCCTCCCGAGGAGACCAGCGGGCTCCCGCTGTCAAAGGCCCACAGTGGCGCTCCCGTGGTGGGCTCTACCGCGATGAGGGTGCCGTCGAGCAGGGAGACGAGGAGGGGGTCGGAGGAGGGAGAAAGAGGCCTGTTTTTTTTTAGAGAGGGGGGAAGGAGAGAGCCGAGAGGTCCGAGGTTGAGACTGGGGACATCAGAGCGATCGCTTTTTTTTCCTTCCCGCTCCATCGTCTTCCGAACAAACAAAATGCCTCTCCGCGGATGTTGAATCAAGCCCGGCTTCTCGAGATAGCACAGTACGCATCGGAGAAGCCTCAGAGGAGCGAAAAGCCGGAAAGAAAAGAGCCCCAGAGAGGTGGCGAATCGGGGAAAGAAACACACAAAAAAACTCCCGCTCAATTGTTTGCCTGCTGCTGCAAGGAAGCCAATGCTCGCCCTCTTCGTTTCTCCTCTCAATCCTCACCTGCTGCCAGCAAGCCTCGCCGATGACGCAGAGTCCTTGGCTACCACAAGCGTGCCATGTTGTGCAGCAGCGGGATCGGTCGCTGGCGCCCCCAAGGCTGAGCCAGACACGACGAGGAAGAGGAGGAGGAGGAGGAGAGCGCCGACAGAAGAAGAGGCCAAGATCGACCGAAGCTTTCTTCGCTGCTGCCGCCTCCGGCCCCTCGGCGGCCTCTGTCCTCCGCCATCGCCTGGCATCATCGTGGTGGGCTCGTGTGTAGCTAATCAATCTTTTCCCGTGTGAAGAGCGGTGAAAATTGATCGTTGAGAGAGAGAAAACGAGAGCTCTTCCTAACTAGAGTTCTGCTTCTCGATTGGAGCAGAAGTGCAAGGCGGAAAAATCCGACGTAGCACTCGAAAACTTCACAAAAAACGAGACTTAAATGCCCGTCGCCGTCGTCTCACCCCCAGAACTTTGTCGAGGCAGCGCGTCGACAGACGCCGCCGCCGCCCTCGCCAAGGCCAAGAAGATGGGACCGCGGGATGCTCCTGCTGCAGCTCATACAGTAGGCGGCGCCAGAGCTGCCGGCGGCAGTGGCAAGCACCAGGCCGATGAAGCGCCTGCTGCTCCTGCTCAAGTGCCTCTGACGCCGCATGGCATTGCTTCCGCGGCGGCGGCGGCGGCCCTGGCCGCCCGCGATCAGCTCCTGGTCGCTGGGGCCACGCCCGAGTCCAGCTTCCTGGCTCTCCTGGTAAGAGAATCGGAAGCACTCGAGACAGAAGCCCCGGGAGGAGGAGAAGCCGGATGCCATTTCGAAGAGCCGACGAGCGGCGGCTAGACTCGCCCCCCCCTCCCCCCTTTCGCCAACCGCTCGAGTCTCCTCCCCCCTCGATACCAACTCCACACAGGTCGAGGAGGTCCTCCTCGAGTCCCGCCCGGACTACGGCACGCTCCTCCCGCTCGCCTCGGCGGCGGCGGAAGCGATCGGGAGCGCGCTGGCCGAGGCCCCGAGCTGCCCGGTCCCCCCGCGCGCCGTCGCGGGGCTCGCGGCGGCGCTCGGAGCGGGCGAGGGGGAGGACTCCTCCTCCTCCTCCCCCTCCTCCCTGCTCTCGCGCCTGCGCTTCGCCCCGCCGACCAAGCCCGTGCACCTCGCGGGCTCGGCGCCGCTGCGGGCGGCGCTGCCCCCCGGCCTCGGGCCCGACTCGGGCCCCTCGCTGCTCGTCGACGTCGCCGCCGAGATGCCCCGCGCCGCCTTCGACGAGAAGGACTTCAAGAGGGGGCGGTACCTCGTCCGCCGCGCCGCGTGGCTCCAGGGCGCGAAGGCGGCCCTGGAGCGGGCCGTCGCAGAGGCTGGAAAGAGGCCCAAGAAGGGGAAAGGCGGCGGCGGCGGCAGGCCCTCGCCGCTGCGGGGCGCGGCCGTGACCTGGACCGACCTCGGCGGCGACGCGCGGAGGCCCTGCCTCCTCGTGTCCCTTCCCTCGGGCCCCTCCAGCCCCGGCGGGGTCGCGCTGCGCCTCGTGCCCGCCGCGCCCTCCGAGCTCGCCGCGACGTGGCTCCCTCGCCTCGCGCCGGACAGGGGCAACCTCGGCGGGGCCGGCGGGGGCGCGGACGGGGGCCCGCCCCCCTCGCCGCGGTACAACGCGCTCGTCGTCGCTGACTTCTTCCCCGACGCCGAGCTCGAGGACCTGCGCTTCGCGCTGGGGGCCTGCCCGGCCGCGGCCGACGGCGTGACGCTCGTCAGGCTCTGGGCGAGGACGCAGCGCCTGTCGTTCTCCTCCTCTTCTGCGGCCGCAGGCTCGTCGCCGGCCGCGAGCGACGGCGACGGAGAGGACACCTCCGCGGCGCCGCTCCTCTCCTCGCGCGCGCTCGCCGCCGCGGCGGCCTCGGCCGCCTCGGCGGGGCGCCTCGCGCGGGCGATGAGCGCGCTCCAGGCCGCGAGAGCGATCTGGAGGGAGGTCGAGGCCGCCGCCGGGAAGGGGGCCAGCCCGCGCTTCGGCGAGAGCTGGGAAGGAGTCTCGGCAGGAGGGGGCGGGAGGCAGGGCGCGGGGGCCGCCGCCGCCGCCGCCCCCGCGGCGACGGTGCTCTCCTCCCCCTCGCTGCCGCTCCCGCACGCCTCCTACCCCCGACCCCCCCCCGTCTCCTCTTTCCTAAAGAGCGGCGGCGGCGGCGGCGTGGAGCTCGTCGTCCTGAGCTGCGGCGGGCACCTCAACCTGGCCGCGGCGGGCGCGGCGGCGGCGGCGACGGCGGCGGCCGGGCGGCGCGTCGCGGCGGCGGCTGCCGCGGCCATCGCGGCGCTGGACGCCGCGCGGGGGCCGGGTGGGGACCCCGAAGGGTGCGTCGACGCCCTGTGGCTCCGGGGGAGGGTCGCTCCCTGGCTCGTGGACTACGACGCGTTCTGGAGGGTCGGGGTGCCGCTGCCGCCGGGGGAGGGAGGGGCGAAGAGGAGGTCGGGGGGGGCAGCAGGCGGGAAGACAGCTTCCGCCGCCGCGGCCGCGGCCGCTCCGGCTCCGGCCCCCGCCTTTTCCACTTCCGCTCCCCCTCTCTCCGGAGACTGCCCCGCCGCCTCCGCCCTGGAGTCCCGCGTTGAGGCCATCGCCCGGACCGCCCTGGGCGGGAGGGTCTCGGAGGTGCGCGCGGTACCGCGCCGGAGGCTGCGCTCTCACCCGAGCGAGGGGCCCGCCGCCGCGCCCTCGGCGTCGCTCTCGGCCTCGGCCCCGGCCCCTCCGGCCGCTCCGGCCGCCGCCGAGGCCGAGGCCGGAAACGCTTCCTTCTCCTTCGTCACCCTCGCCGGGCGCGCCAACCCCTCCGCTTTCTCCCGCCGGGCCGACCTAGGCCCCCCCGCGGACTCGGGCCGCGCCGCGGCGGCCTTCCGGGCCTTCTGGGGCGAGCTGTCGGACCTGAGGAGGTTTGGCGACGGCGCGATCCGTGAAGCCGTGGTCTGGGGCGGGAGCCAATCTTCCTCTCATTCCTCGCCGGCGGCGGCGGCGGACGCCGCGCTTGCAGCCGCGATGCGGCGGCACGCGGCCCCTGGGGCCGCCGTGTCGGGCCTGACGGACTCGCTGGAGCCCGCGCTGGCCGAGCGCGGCGGAGGAAGCGGAGGAGCCGGAGCCGGGAGCGGAGGGGTTCGAGAACTGCAGCAGCAGCAGCAGCAGCAAAGTCAGAGCGCTCTTTCTTCCTCCGCCGCCCTTGACGCCGCCCTCAGCAAGCTCTCCAAGGCCCTGCGCGGGCTCCCCGGGGCCAATTCTGCGGGCGGCGGCGGCGAAGAAGCGGCGAACGGGGAGTGCGGCGTCGCCCTGCGGCCCGTCGGCGTCGCCGCGACCTCGAGCTCCCTCGGGAGGAGGACGGCCCCCTTTCCGCCGGCGCCGCACCCCCTGCTGCTGCTTGCCCTCCAGCAGCAGCAGCAGCAGCAGCATGGGAAAGCCGCAGCCGCGTCTTCTTCCTCGTCCCGGGGGAGGAAGGGAAGCGGCGGCGGAAGCGGAAGCGGAGCGAGCGGCATTCCTCTCCTCCCCTCGCCGACCTCGCCCTTGGCGGCCGCAGTCGTCCCACGCACGCTGCCCGCCGTCGAGGTCGCGGTGCAGCTCGAGGGCAGCGGCCGCTGGCCCCAGGACGCAGGCGCCGCGGCCAAGATGAAGGCGGCCCTGGCCTGCCAGCTGGCGGAGAGGCTCGAGGGAGACTACGGGTTCCGGGCGCGGGCGTTCGAGGTCGACGCCCCTCCCTCCCTGAAGGAAGGCGGCGCCGCCACCGGCGGCGGCGGGGCCGGAGAGGGCGGCGGCTCCGGGGGCGGCGGCGGCGGCGGCGGCTTCGACGTCTTCGTCGACGGCTTCGCGTTCCGCTGCCTGCTCTGGTCCCCGAGGGACGACGCCGCCGTCGCCGCGGCCAAGGCCCGCGAGCGCGCCGCCGCGAAAGCGGCCGCGGCGAGGGCGGCCGCCGCGGCGGCGGCAAAGAGCAGCAACGCCGCTCTCCTCGCGCCGCCGCCGCCCACGACGACCCCGGCCGACGCCGCCGCGCTCCGCTCCTACTGCGGCCTGAGGGCCCGCATCGACCACGCTGCCGCCCTGGCCGCCGTGGCCGGGTCCAGCCCGGGCTTCTCCCGCGGCGGGAGGCTGCTGATCCGGTGGGCGGGGGCGCACCTGCTGCTCCCCCCTCCCTTGTCGGCGGCCGCGGCGTCAAACGCCGGCGCGCCGCCGCCGCCCGCGCTCGTCCCGGCGCTCGAGCTCGTCGCCGCGGCGGCGTCGGGGCCGAGGCTGGCCGGGGGCTCCGGAAGCGGGCTGTGCCCGCTCCCGTCTGCCGCTGCCAACGCCAGCGGCGGCCCCTCCTCGTCGTCCGCGGCGGCGGTAGAGGCCGAGGAGGAAACCCTCCTGCGGCCCGCGGCGGCCGCGGCCGGCTCGGCGGCGGCGCCGCCGTCGACGGCGCTCGCCGTCTTTGCCGCTGCGCTTCGCCTGCTCGCGGAGAGGGGCCGCTCCTCCTCCTCCGCAGAGGCGACCCGACCGCTGCTCGTCGACCCGCTGGGGCAGATGGGCGCCTCGGAGCGGGCCAAGGCCCTGCGCGGCGAGGCCGGGGAGGGCGGGGAAGGAGAGGACGGCGACGCGCTCAGCCGCCGCCAGCGGCAGCGGCGGCAGCTCTCGCAGGAGGAGGAGCGGAAGCGGAGGGCTTCGCTTTCGGCCCAGGCCTCGCCCCTCGCGCTCGCCTCCGCCGTCGACCCTTCCGGCGCCCTCTGGACGCGCCAAGTGGACCCGGCAACGGTCGTGCGCCTCTCGAGGCTCGCGCGGAGGGCGCTGGCGGGGATGGAGGCGGCGCTGCTGTCCGGAGGCGGCGCGGAGAGGAGAGGCGGCCCCGCCGCCCGCCCCCCCCCGCCCCCCTGCTCGCCCCCCTCGCTCCTCGAGGCCGCCTTCAGCCCGGCGCTCGCCGACTGGGACGCCCTCCTCTGGCTCAAGCCCTCCGCGCTCCCCGCGGGGGGGAGGAGGGCCCCGCCGAGGCCCGCGGCGCCGCCGGCGGCCCCGCCGGGGAGGCCCGGGAGACTGCCCGCCGACGGCAGCGCGGGCCGATGCGGCGCCGCGATCGCCTGCCTGCCGGCGGCGCCGGGCCGCGGCGCGGCCTCGCCCGCCCGGGCCTCCGCCGCCCTCGTCGACGAGCTGCTCGTGGGCTTCGACCCCGTCGCGTGCTTCGTCCGCGCGCTGGCGGCCCGCTTCGGCGCCGTGGCCGCCTTCGGCTGCGACGGCGCCGGCGGCGAGAGCCCCGTGGTCGGGGTGCGCTGGCTGGCCGGCGCGCGCCGGGCGTGGCCGCCCGGCGCGGGCCCGCTGGCGCAGGCGGCGACGGCGCCGACGACGACGACGGCGGCGGCGGCCGGCGCTGCCGCCTCTCCTTCTTCCCCTCTTCCGCTCGTCCTGTCCGTCGAGCTGGACGAGGAGGCCACGCTCGCAGCGATGTGCGCCGCCGGGGGTGGGATCGCGGACGGCTTCAGCGTCGTGAGGCCGCTGAGGAAGAAGGAGAACGGGGAGGGGAAGAGGAAGGAGAAGAAAAAGAAGAGGAGCAGCGACGACGACGACGGCGGCGGCGGCGGCGGCAGCGGCGAAGAGGATGAGGAAGAGGAAGAAAAGTCTCACCGCCGCACCAGCAAGGCCCGGCGCCGTCTCTGATTTTGCTTTTTTCGCCTAGCCCCAGTCCCTTTCGCAGCAGGCAGAACCGAAAGTGTAAAAGGGAAAAAAGAATGTCCCAGCAGAGAGAGAGAGAAAGAGAGAGAGAGAGAGAGAGAGAGAGAGAGAGAGAGAGAGAGAGCGA
>Ga0315287_10006216_pt1 | contig 11842 bp, 9 predicted proteins | sample YL17G11_0_MG_FD_205037 | JGI IMG/M metagenome (GOLD analysis project Ga0315287, IMG submission 205037) | Sediment microbial communities from Yellowstone Lake, YNP, Wyoming, USA - YL17G11_0 | ecosystem: Environmental > Aquatic > Freshwater > Lake > Sediment | place: USA: Wyoming | collected...
CACTCTTATCATAGCCACTATGAGGGACTCAAGGCGGCCTTTTCTCGCCAGATTTGACCGCGTACATCCTCAAGCAGCAGGTCTTCCCCGTCGCTTCCCAGGACATGCTGGGGCATCATGGGCACCTTCCCTGAAGGGGTGTCGACGATGTAGGTCGGAATGCCGAAGCCGGTGATATTGCCGCGCAGTGCTTTCATCAGGCGCAGCCCTTCATCGACTGGAACCCGCAGGTGCTCAGTGCCTTCGACCAAATGTGGGTGGAATAAATAATAGGGCCGGACACGTATTTTAAGTAACTCGCGCAGCAGCTTAAGCTGACGTTCCGGGGTGTCGTTAACCCCGCGCAGCAGCACCGACTGGTTACCGACCGGGATACCCTGATCGACTAGATTAGCCACCGCCTGAGCGGCTTCTGGAGTGACCTCCTCGGCGCAGTTAAAATGGGTGTTGAGCCAGACCGGATGGTATTTCGCTAAGATCTTGGCCAGGCGCTCCGTCACTCGGTAGGGCAGGGTGACGGGCGTTCGCGTGCCAAAGCGAATGATCTCCACGTGCGGGATCGCCCGGATGCGGCTCAGTAGGTTGTCGATCGCCTCATCGCTGGCGATAAAAGGGTCACCGCCGGTGATTAAAACATCACGAATCGCCGGGTTGCTGGCGATGTAGGCGATACCGCGGTCGACGATGCGGCGGTTGAAGTGCAGCCCGTCCTCTTCGTCGCGGCGCTTACGAAAGCAATAGCGGCAGTACACTGGGCAGAGCTGGGCCACGCAAAATGCAACCCGGTCTGGGTAAACCTGCACCACCTCTTTCACCGGCGAATGCGGGACCTCATCTAGAGGGTCCTTGACGCCGACGCGGACGTTTAATTCTTCGCGGCGCGGTAGGCCTTGCAGCCTTACCGGACAGCTTTGGCTGGCATCAGGGTTCATCAGCGCCAGATAATAGGGTGTTACCCCGGTGACGAAGGCATCGGCGAGCAATTTGAACCCGTCCTCCTCCGAGCCACTCAAGGCCAGGTGCGCTAACGCCTGTTCGGCATTGCCGACTTGATGGCGCATCTGCCAACGCCAGTTGATAAAGCTGGCGGCTGGCACCCCAAAGCGGCGGGCCGCGCGGGCGGTGAGCGACCGCGGGTCGTCGGCGAAGCGGCGAAACTCCTCCGGCAGGAAGGTATCATCTGGACCAGTGTCGGCCTGCGGCTGACGGGCCGCTTCAGCTAGGGTATCTGTATTCAAGAATGGGATCTCCGTGGCGTCGACCGCCCCCCGTAACTCTCAAGAAGGTAGGGTCATGGCAAGTATAAAAAAAATTGTGCTAGCATCGCAGTCGCCATTTCGGCGGCAACTGTTGGCATCAACGGGCTTAGTTTTTGACGTCCAGGTCGCTCCTATAGATGAACAGCAGATCACGGCATCCACGCCCCGCGAGTTGGCAGAGGCTCGTGCCGCGGCTAAAGGTATGGCGGTGGCTAAGATATCTCCTGGTTGCTTGGTCATCGGTGCGGATCAGGTGCTCAGTCTGGGCGACCGTGCCTACGACAAGGCGCCAGACCTAGCGACGGCAAGACAGCACCTTGAAGAATTAAATGGCAAAACCCACACCCTGCATTCGGCGATTGTTTTGGCCTACGGCGAGGCCGGTGACTCGGCGCGATTGCTGCGCCGTTTTACCTGTGCGACGGCCATGGCGATGCGCCAGCTGAGCAGCGCCGAGATCGGTGGCTATCTTGAGACTGGGGAATGGCGTGGCAGCGTCGGTTGCTACCAGTTTGAAAACCGCGGGATTCAGCTGTTTGAGGGGACCCATGCCGATCAATCGACGGTTATCGGTCTGCCTTTGCAGGAGTTGATGCGCCATCTGCGCGAACTGGGTGTAGCGCCTTTGCTGCAGCCAGCAGCGCCCTGGACGCTGGCCTTATAAGGGCCTGGGTCGTTTGGTCCTGGGCTGAGCGGCGCGCCAGAGCAGGCACTGGCAGTGTAGCGCTTGGGCAAAGGTCGCTCAGCAGGCAGCTGCCACACTGTGCGGCACGGGCTTTGCAGACATAACGACCGTGCAGGACAAACCAGTGGTGGGCCTGCGGTAGGTACTTCGCGGCAATCAGCGCCGCAAGGACGTCGCTGCAGGCATCGGCGGTCTTGCATTGATGTAATCCAAGGCGTTGGGTCACGCGAAAGACATGGGTATCGACCGCCAGGGTCGGCTGCCGGAAAATCTCGCCGAGGACGACGCTGGCCGTCTTGCGCCCGACTCCAGGTAGGGCCTCAAGGCTAGTCCGGTCGCTTGGCACCTCGCTGCCATGCTGATCTATGAGTATTTTAGCCAGAGCTACTGCCCGCCTAGCCTTAGTCGGAGCGAGGCCGATGCGACGGATAAGGTGGAGCAGGTTTTTTTCACCCATGGCGACGACCGCCTCGGGTGTCAGACCGGCATCGTAGCTCGGCATCATGGCGGCATTGACCGCCTTATCAGTCGTCTGCGCCGATAAAACGACGGATAGCAGCAGCTGAAAAGGCGTGCGGTAGTATAACTCACACCTCGGCTCTGGGCATGCGGCAGCAAAACGCTGCATCACCTCGGCGATCAACAGTGCCTGAGACCGCTTTGTCGCCCGCCTTACGAGGGGGCTTTTACTCGGAGACTTCGAGTTTGACATCGCCTAGCACCTTGCATTGGCAGGCCAGGCGCTCATTGGCTTCGGCCGCCATGGTTTCGAGAAAGTCGCGCTCGTCGTCCTGCATCGGGCTAAGTTGGTCGGCTCCCTCCAACACACGCACCATGCAGGCTCCGCATGCCCCATCACGGCAGCCAAAAAGAATCGAGGTATCATGGTCTTCACACATGTCGATCAAGGCGTAACCGACTGGAACTTCGATGGTTTTGTTGTCGGTGCTGATCGTAACTTTAGGCATTCCGGGGATCCTCTGAAGCGGCTCAAGGGCAGGTGCTAGTCTCGCTTTTTTGCCCTATGGTCGTATCCCGAGCGGAGGGTCCCGTCAAGCGGTGCTCGCGCGAAACCAGCTTGTTTTTTCAACGCGCCTACGGCTACGCTTAGGTCTTGCCCAGGATGCAAATATATGAGGAGCCGACGCTTTGGCAGCTAAACAGACTCGTGCGAAATCCACCACTCCTACCGCGCCTATGGCCTTTGGCCTCAGCTTAGAGGGTTGGCTGCGCAGCGCGCTGCCGCGCGTAAAGGCCTCCGGCAAGACCAGAGCCCACGTCGTCTTTATCGGTCAAGAGCAGAAGATTGAAGCCGCCTTGGCAGAGCTGGATTTGAGCTTGCCCCCCTGGTTGCTAGAACGAGCGAGTAGTAAGCGTGGTGAGATGCTTTATGCCGCTACCGAGGCTGGTCCACTGTGGTTGTTGATGGCCCAAGCCAAGTCTTCTGCTGCGGCCCATGCTGGGCTGTTTCGCGTCAGCCCTTACGGGGTCGCGCGGGATTTAGCAGCACAGGTGGTTGCGGCGTTAGCTGAGTCAGGTTTAGCTGAGGTAAACTGGCATTTCAGTGCGGCAAGCGCGGCTGAGCAACGCGGCGCATTGGTCGGGCTGGAGCTTGGGGCCTACCGCTTTAGGCAGCGGCGCGGTGTGCAGCCGGTGTTGGAATTGCCGCGGCTCATCCTACACGGCGTACCTGGTGCACTGCTGGAGGCTGCGCATGGGCTCGGTGTTGCGACCAATCTCGCCCGCCATTTAGTCAATCTGCCGCCTAACGAGCTGAATCCAACGACTTATAGCGAGGGTTTGCAAGAATTGTTTAGCGCCTATCCGGCGATGGCAGTGAGTATCTGGCAGGGCAAAAAGCTGGTGCACGAGCGCATGGGGTTACTCATTGGCGTCGGGCAGGCCGCAGCTGCCGGCCCGGCGCTGGTGCACTTAAAATATCGGCCAAAAAAGGCGGCGAAGGGGACCAAGCCACTGGCCTTCGTTGGTAAAGGGATCACTTTTGATAGCGGTGGGCTAGACATCAAGGACGCTGGCGGCATGCGTCTAATGAAAAAGGATATGGGTGGATCCGCCTCGTTGGTCGGTTTGGCTTATTGGCTGGCGGCTACGGATGCAGTGTTTCCCTGTGATATTTATTTGGCGCTTGCCGAGAATGCCGTCGATAAGCATTCTTTTCGCCCTGGTGACATCCTCACTGCGCGCAATGGTTTAACGATCGAAATAGACAACACCGATGCCGAAGGGCGCCTGGTTTTGGCGGATGCGCTCGATGTTGCGGTGGCGGCGACAGGTGTGGACGCTCCGGCTGCAGTGATCAACCTAGCAACACTGACTGGCGCGATGCGGGTTGCTTTGGGGCTGCGTATCGCCGGGCTATTTGCCAATGATGATGATTTGGCGCAAGAGCTGCTGCTGTCGAGCCAGCGGATGGCGGAACCAGCCTGGCGTATGCCATTATACGCCGATTATCTTGTCGGAATGCGGTCGAATTTTGCCGACCTAGCCAATGCGGCTCCGGGTGGTCGGGGTGGGGCGATCACCGCGGCGCTGTTTCTACAAAAGTTTGTCCGTGACGTGCCGTGGGCGCATTTCGATATGATGGCATGGAGTGAGGGCAACACCGGCGGCTGCATAGAAGCAGGGGGGAATGGCCAGTGCGTTCAGCTATTGGCTGATTTTTTAACCTCTCGTTGAGTTCTAGCGCGTTGCATGAGAGCTGCGAAAATCCCACCTGCCACGTGTGCCTATCGGGGCCCTAAGCTGGGGGGTGGATATGTGTACTCAATTTCGGCTATCATCTATGTCATGCGTCCCTTGGTCGCAGATTGCAGCGAAGATCCATGGCCCTTGGCCTCGCCGTTTAGGGCGAGGTCTACCGTGGGCAGATCAAGGCACCTCCCTCACTTCAGGAGCAAATTCCATGCTGATTCTTCTAAAGCCGTCTGGTTTCGGCCATCGCCGTCTCTTGGTAGTGGGCATCTCCCTCGCCTCGGTTGCGACCTTTGGGCCGAAGAAGGGCTTTGCCACCGAGGCGGCGTTGGTTGTACAGACGTCGGGCGTTACGGCCCGCAATTCTGAATTAGACAAGGAAAAGGCCAACGTCAAAGATAAAGACCCCGCTAAAGTCGAGGTCAAAGACGCTGAAGTCCCGGTTAAGGCCGAACCCACAGTCGAAGCTAAGGACAGCGCCAAAATCGACGTCAAAGACGCTGGACCGACGGTAAAAGCCGATGCAGCAAGTCAACCTGCCGAGGTCGTTAAGCAGGAAAAGGGCAAAGGCGAAGACGACATCGACTTCACCTCGACCGCACCCGTCGACCCTATCCCCGCCCTAGGCGACGGCGTCGATGACTTTCAAGATCTCGATAGGCGAGCTGCCCAGTACGCTAAAGAGGGTGCTGTCGAATCTGAAGACGCCCGGGTTGAGCGGGAATTAAAAGTTTACAAAGAAGCCGAGGCCAAAGCCGAACGTGAAAAGGCCCTGCAGGAATCCGCTGCTCGCGAAGCCGCACGCGCCGACGCCCGCGAAGAAGCAGAGAAATCGGCAAAAACCAATAAGAAGACTGAGAGCGAAGCCGACGCCAAGGCGCGCGAGCTGCAAGGTATCGATAAAGATGATTTGGGCTGGAAAGGCCTCGAAGATTAAGCTGCGCCAGGTCGTGGTCAGCGCAGGCAGTGTTACTGCCTAGGTCGCAATCCTTCGTATTAAATCAGGATTTCAAGCGCGATCTGTGCGGTTAATGTGTAGGTATCACCACGACAAAGCCAGCGCAGGCCGTCGCCATTATGGAGAGCATCCGGTAGGCCCATCCACGGCTCAATGCAGTGGAAGCCTTTGCCTTCCAGGCTCCACAACACCAAATAGCGAAAACCCTCCGACCAGCTCAACGTCACTTTGCGGCCGCTGCCCTCATCGATCAGGCTCGCCGCGCGTTGCTTATGGTGGCCAAGGATGAGGTTGCGCAGCAGAGGATTTGCAAGGGAGCCGGCGTCGCCATCTTCGGGCTCGGGGAATGGCGCAGACTTGCCGGCCGTACCCGTCGGGGTCACCCGTGTTTTAGTCGCAGCGCTAGTTTCGAGATGACACTGCTCCAGGCGACTGGAAGTCCCCAGCGGCGCTCGAAAGTAAGGGTGTAAACCCATGGCGAGGGGCATTGGCGCCGAGCTGTCGCTGCGGCCGCCACCGCTGGTGATGCCTAGGTTCAGAGTTAAGCCGGCATGGACAAGGGTGTAACGGGCCACAACGGTGAAGTCGAAGGGAAATAACTCGTGGGTCGCGGCACTACTGCGCAGGGTCAGCTCGGCCATGTGCGCTTCTTGTGCGGTGACGGTCCAGGGCAAAGCATAGGCGAAACCATGCAGCGGCATATGATAGGTATGCTCTCCGAGTGCGTAATGTAGCGAGCGCTCACCAAGAAACTGCCGTCCCGCTAACGGGAAGAGCAGCGGCAGGCCGCCACCCGGCCAGCCACTCTCGGTGGCGTTAAAGGTGTCGGGCAGCCACAACACCGGCACAGCCTCATTAGTAGCGGACTGTAGCGCTAGCTGGGATAGTAGGCCGCCACGCGACGGTAGCAGGGTTGCTTCACTGTGGCCGAGCTTTAAATGGATGATTTGGTGCATAGGACCTCGCTTGAACCTGCAAGAAAGATAGGGAACCGCCAGGAAAAATCCACTGTTTTTCGTCATGACCAGATGAGTCTGGACTCTGACGCCTAATCATTCCCATACCTGGCGCTGGTTTGGCCGGACCACACAACCGCGGGCTCAGATTATTTAGCGATCATTGCAGCACAGCATCAGGGCGTTGCTGTTTGTCGCCATTGTACATCCAATCCAATGCAGGTTGGTGTTGAAGCGCCAGTAGAGCTTCCCCGCCCTGGTTCTGGTAGTCGACAAAAATTCGCTGAAGGTGTGATAAAAATACAGCGAGACTCGGAGCACGCAACAAGGTCGGTGCGAAAAACGCCGGGGGCAAGCTGGAACGCAGATAGTTCCACAGCATTTTGAGCCGGCCCAAGGTCTGCCGGGTTAAGGGCCAGCTGTCGTTGGGTTCGGCACCGCAGATAAACCCCGGATGATGGGCGCCATACAAAGCCTTGGCCAAGGCCTCCTGGACTCGCCGCCAAGACGCTTCGTCGGTACCGCAGCTGCGGTCAAAGAGGCCGGTCTTGCATAGCTCAAAAAGTAGGTCCATATGTACCTGGAAGAGTTCGTGCAATAGAGCGTGGGCGATCAAGGCGTAGCGCAGCGTCGCAAAGCTCAGGTGCACCGTTGCGCCAGCACGCAGCTCCTCGAAGATCCATGGGTTGCGCAGCGCACCACGGCCGATCAATACTCCGGCCACCCCAGGTGCTTTAGCCAAGCGGTGGGCGAGGCTCGCCTGATCGACGACGTCCCCCGAGGCGACCACCGCGGTGCTCAGCGAGTTGCTGGCATCGGCAATAAGGTCCCACCGAGCCTGGCCGCTGTAGCGATCCGGCCGGGTGCGTCCATGCACGGTCAGACGGGCTAGCGGAAATTCATTTAACCCACTGATTAAATGAATAAATTCGCTTGAGTCGTAAAATCCAGTACGCATCTTCACCGCTACCGCTGACGCCCCTAGTCCGCGTTGCAAGGCATCGACAAAGCCGTGAAACTCGTCGCCTACGCGCAGCAGGCTGCTGCCGGCACCTTTACCGACGCAGGTCGGCGAGGGGCAGCCTGCATTGAGTTCAACAAAAGGTGCAGAAGCAAGAAAATACGGTGCTGTACGCACGAAATCGGCACTGTCTGCAGCCATCATTTGGGGTACCAAAGTATAGTGCAAGTAGCTGCGTAGCTGGGCAAGTTCTGGACTGAAACCAGGCGGCAAAGCTCCTAGCGGGAACGTCGGTGTCACGCGGAGAAAGGGCGTAGCCAGGGAGGTCGGCGCCGATGCCAGGAACCACCATAGCCGCATGGGTAGGCTGGATACGCCCTCCATCGGCGCCAAGGCTATAAAGGGAGTGTGTTTTCCTGGGAGCTGCGGCATAGGGCCCATCTTATATCGGATTGCCCTGGGCGGCTTCAAGCTCAATATCGGCGGGGGCGTACAACCTGGCCACGAGGTTAAAGACCCGGTCGCGCTGCACTTCGTTTAGGCCGGCGATCTTTAGGCCGTGCTCGTAGCTCCCCGAGGCAGCTTTGCGGCTCCAGCGAACTTCGACGTAAAATTTATTAAGCAACAGGTGCTCGAGCTCTGCATTGGTTTGACCGTCAAACGTGCGCAGTTCGATTTCGAGCGTTACGTTTCGTCCGACATAGGTATCGCTCAGAACCCGGAAACCCTGATTTGAGAAATCAATCAGGTTGAATACCGCGACGGTGCAGGTCAAGTGGACTGGTTGACCGCGGATGATGACATGGCGTGAATCCTCAGTCTTACGCGAAAGCTGATTGAGGTGTAGCTTTTCGACGATCTCTAAACGCCCTTGCACCGCTGAGAACGGATCGTACTCGTAGGCATTGATCAGCTCTTTGGCATGTTTAACAGTGACCTTGATTTCGGAGAATCCTTGATCGTCCAGAGCATTCCGAGGTAGGTGATTCAGACATTCGGCGCTCAGCATGATCTTGAATGGGCTACACGCGGTCTCCAGGCGACTGGCGAAGTTGACGCCGCTGCCGATCAGGGTAAAGTCGATGCGGTTGGTGCCCCCAAGGTCGCCGAGTAGGACATTGGCGACGTGTATGCCGATGCGAAGTGGCAGCACGTGCTCGCCAGACAGCGGGGGCTGTTGAAAGCGGCTGACGATGCCTTCTTGAATCCTCTTGGCTGCTGCGAATGCATCCTGGGCATGGTGGCGTAAGCGTACGCCGGGCTTTTCGTAACCGAAGATGCAGAGTACGCCGTCGCCCAGCGAGCGATCGACGTTACCGTTGCATTCTTTGACGATGACGGTGATATCCTGCATCAGGCGGGCTAGGTGCTGGTAAATTTTGTGGGAGCCAAGGATGTCAGCAAGCTGCGAGAAACCGACGATGTCGATAAACATGATCGAAACGTTCATCTCGCTCAGTGTGTGCGTGCGATTGAAGGTGGTGCCGAGCAAGCTGTTGAGGTCGCTGGCTGGGCCGTCGCCCTTAAGCGTGCGGATGATTGCCTTGCGCTCACCCTCCATAGCCGAGATGCGCTCGGCCAAGGCCAGCGATAGGAATAGCGCCTGCCAAATGCAGCCGATGTTGGTCATGTACTCAGATAGAACTGAGGCTCCAAGAAATTGCAGGTTAGTGGCTAGTGCGATGGCGTTGCAGATTCCTAGCCCGATAAACGAGAAGAATAGGTAAAACTCGCGGCGGGTCTTTGCTCTAGCAGCGGTGCCTATGATCAAGGCAAAGAGGCCGAGGCTGACAGCGGTCATCACTGCTTTGACCATGACGTATAACGGCATGATCATGATCGGCAAAGTCATGATGAGGAGCAGCGCGATGAATGGCATGACCAGGCGGTTGGCCGTGGCATCGTTTTGCTTGAGCGCGGCAAACTCTTGGATAAATAGAGCGAAGGCGATGCTGGTTGCAACCGACGTTAGCGCAATAAAGCGGACGTCAAAGGTAAATGCTGAGGCCGCAGGCCAAATCAGGTGGATTTGCCCGCTGAGCATAGAGTTTAATAGCAGGATGCCTAGTTCGTATAGGGCATAGTAGGCATAGACGCGGTCGCGCAGCGAGATGCAGATGAACAGGTTATACAAGACGATACCGATGAATATTCCAGCAAGCAGGCCAAGCAGGGTATTATGAACGAATGCTTTGGCGCCAAAAGCCGCTGCAGTTAGGATCTGTAATGGCAGGTAGACATTGACTTCGGAATAGGCACGAACGTACAACAACTGGTCGAGACTAGCTGACGGCGTGAACTCAAAGGCTGGAAAGGCAACGTTGTCGATGCGCTTTGTCTGCGCGCGGTCCATGCCAAGGAGGGCCGTCTGTGTCGTCTGGCCAGCCTCTGTTAAATAGAAGTCTATTTGTCGGATGTACGGGGTCGACAGCGCTGCGACCCATTTCTCTGCGGTCATACTCGGCGCGATCTTTGTGCGCAGCCAAACTTCGCGGCCGCCGTCAGCCAAGAAGGACAGCTGCCGCGGATCACCTTGCTGCCACTCACTATCTGGTTGAGTGCGCACCTGCTCAAGGCTCATGTGGCTAAAGCCGGAAGCGATAAACTCAACCGGATATGGTGCGGCGAGTTTGGCTGGTAGTGCGGCATTGATCAAGATGATCGCTAGAGCGACAGCGACGCCCCAGCCGATCCTCAACCACCTTGTCCGCAGATCGAGATCTTCCACTAATGTTGCCCCACACTAAACCAAGGCCCACGTCTTTGGATCATCCGGATGTTGGGCGATCATACTTCATGATCCTTCGGTAAGAGCGGTGCAGAAGCTAAGTAATGCTCTGAAAAAATCTGGACCGAATCTATAAATAATTAATATTTATAGATAGATGGCATCTACACCGAGAGATTTGGGGGGCTGCAAGTAGGTGCGGCAACGGCCGCAGTCCCCACCTTCATTTCATATTTATCAATATTATTAGCTTACTAGATATCTGAGGCGGAGCCTCTTATGTTGATTTCTGGTCTGACTTGGGTCTGGGTGTCGGCTCTGATGAAACCCTTAACCCCCAGAATTTACACAAATTCCTTGGTTAAATCTAAAGCGTGAGGTGAATCCACCGAATACGGGGATGGTAGTCGTGATTAATTAACTTTGGGAGTTCTGCATATGACCAATCCATTGCTAAACAAACGTAACCTTTTATGGACGAGCTCAGCCCTAGCAACAGCATTAATTTTTATGTCTGCTTGCGGCAAAAAGAAGAGTTCGGCAACTACGGACACGGACACTACGACTACTAGCACGACGTCGACCACTGCTGCCAGCACCAGCAACGCGGACACCACAGCGCTCAATACCCTCGCTGCAGGCGTGCCAGCCAACCTAAGCCTGACCGCTTTCTCGACTTCTACCACTTCATCAGCTTTGGCCCTAGACGATGATGGCTTGTCCCTCGATGAAGACGCCTCCTCAAATGCTGGTTCCTCACCGGCTGATGAGCTCAAAGAAAAGCAAAAAATTCTCACCGGCAACGCCGCCGATGGTTGTTTATCGGCTGGCTTTAAAAAGCCGCCAGCTCCTCCTACCAACGAAACATGCTATGAGTTTGACAGCGATATGATCCAGACTAGTAGTCTCAACGCAGGCGCTACTACTGCCAGGACCACCGGCACCGCGAATGGTAAAAATTCCAAAGGCGAGGCCTGCCTCGTCGGCTTTGCTCGCGCGCAAATCGTCAAGATCAAAGATCCCCTGGATCGCGCCCAAAGCATTATGAATGCGGCTTTGTGCCAGGCCAACAAAGACGCGAAGGCAGCGGCAACCACGGCCGGCACCGATCCAACCAAAGTCGATCTTATCCCTGCCAACGTCGGCGATACGCTAGACTTAGCACCTGCTCTGAAAGCCGCATTTAGTCAGGGCAAACGCACCAAAGAGGTCGTCACTTCGATGTCGATGAAGCGCTTGGCTGACGTCTCCAGTCAAAAAGTCTTTCAATCGGTCTTTAAAATGACCGACGATCAAGGCAACGTTCGGGCTTTCACCCTCAACCATTCGCCGAAAGATACGAGCAACGAAGAATATAACGGTACGTTATATTTTGCCGTGAAGCCACCAGCTGGCAAAGCTGATCCAATGGCCGGGTCCAGCGGCGACAAGGACGTGACGACCTATGTATCGATCGCCTACCAACGCACGAAAGCAGCCGATGGTAGTTACACGACGTCTTATGAGGCTCGCTCGGGACGCTTTATAGCTGGTGTTGATCCGATTTCTTCGACCGGCGTGGTCGACTTCAATGTCAATGCTGA
>Ga0315287_10006218_pt1 | contig 11841 bp, 4 predicted proteins | sample YL17G11_0_MG_FD_205037 | JGI IMG/M metagenome (GOLD analysis project Ga0315287, IMG submission 205037) | Sediment microbial communities from Yellowstone Lake, YNP, Wyoming, USA - YL17G11_0 | ecosystem: Environmental > Aquatic > Freshwater > Lake > Sediment | place: USA: Wyoming | collected...
ATCTTCCGGAAGAGACAGACCTTGTCACATTTCACACACCTGTGAGGGAGGGTCATTTGTCGAGATGCATTGAATCCCTGCATTGGGCTCATGATTGCCGGATCGTTATTGTCAATCTGCATTTAACTAGTGGCGTTTATTTTTCCCTGCCGGATAGAAAAGTATTCATCTATGAAAAATACAAAGATTTATTTCTAAACAATCTCAGGGATTCCTTTGACCGGATTTCAGATATTGCTCAACAACTGGGCATGACAATATGCATAGAGAACTGTGGGGATTTCGGAAGAACTTTCATTCAGGAAGCGCTGACAATATTACTTGAAAAAGGCAACATAATGCTGACATGGGATACGGGACACGATGCAAAGGCAAACTTCGCCGACAGCGAATTTCTCATGGCGCATAAAGAGAAAATCGCCCATCTTCACCTTCATGACAGCGATCATAAAAACGATCATCAGGCGCTTTATGACGGATGTCTTGACATCAAAGGGATTTTGGATTTTGCCCAGGAAAGAAAAACAGGCGTAGTGATCGAGGTGAAAACAATAGAATCTCTCAAGGAATCAGTGAAGAGATTGCGAGATCATGGATATGTGTTCTGAGATCCTCTTTGCCTGATCCAGGGAGAAACCGCAGGGAAATTTTCAGGGATCAACTCTTATGTACTTCCGCATTTTCATCAGGATCAAATCATCAAGTCTTTCACGGATTTGGGAATAAGTTCCCGGTTCCGCCCCTCCCCAGGGCGCGTCATCACCCCTTTTGGGGGCTTTTGGGGGTCGGACTCTACAATAAAGTCAAGAATTCAAATTATAGATATGATATATCCTTAATATGTTTCTTTTTTAAATTATTGATCTTAAATAACTTATGACAATACTTCACGACTTGAAAAAAATACAGGTATTATTGAAATAGGCACAACACTTTTTGACTTTATTGTAGGGTCTGACCCCAAATTGTTGACCCCAAATTGTCTGCCGTTTTCATGTTATAAAGGTATAACTGGGGTTATACCCATATCAAGGGTGAAGTGATATTCACTGATTCATTCCAGATCCTTCATATATTGATATCAATAAATATTCTTGAAAGTCTTACCCTTTATACCTTAGTTCTCCAGGGAAATTATGAACAATGCTGTACATTATCATGATTATTGATTAGAGTTATATATGATCGAAAAATGCCGGGAACATATTTGGAAATATCTTCTTCGCTTTCCTTGTAAAGAGCATCTTCCAGCCATGACTTTTATTGCTTTTGCCCTGGTCATTCAGGCCTTTCTTTTTTTCTCCGGAAGAATACCTCTCGATCAGGATGATTGTTATCTGGGTATTCAAGGTCTTGATATTTTAAAGGGATCATGGCCGGTACTTTTCCCTGGGCAGAATTACATGGGATCCCTGGAGGCTTACTTTCATGTTATTTTTCGTTTGATTCTGGGGGGCGGCACTGCGCTAACCCTGAAAACCCAGGCTGCAGTGCAGATGCTTATTTTCCTTTTTACATTTTACCTTTTTGTCAGGCGTTTTTTTGATCGTTCCATAGTCCTTTTCGCCCTCCTCCTGCTCTGTGTTCCCCCCAATTTTCTGGCTTATTGGTATGGAAAAATCCGGGGATATATGCCCCCTCTCATTTTAGGCAATGGTATTCTATATCTTCTTTTCCGGCTTGATGAGAAAGATCCCCCCAGAAAACTTTCTCATCCCTTTTTCTTCTTGGGATTATTGATTGGAATCGCCTGGTGGGCCAATCCCATCTCAATTTATTATGGCGCCTTTATATTTTTGCTTTCGCTTATTTCCCCCCGGTTGCGCGCCTCTCTATGGAGAGATAGTTTTCGTTCCCTGGGGATAGTGATCAATGGTTTTGCGCTTTTATTTCTTATGATTCTGGAATTCCGTACCCTTTTTGTTACAAAACATATCGCTTTTTTTAATATGCTCTTTCATTCACGCCACATCGTTTGGGTGGGACTTATTCTATTCATCATATTTTCTTTTATGATCAAGATTTGGAAACCGAAAACAGGGATTTCCCTCTTCCTGCTTTGTATGGGAGCGATTTTGGGAAGTATTCCCCTGGTCCTCGTGTATTGGAATTCGGAAATATATCTCTTAAGACAGGGACCGGGAAATCTGTACATATTTTGTCATAACATCGTTCTGACACCATTCTTTGTTTTTCCTATTATCGCCGGTCTGACCAATATCATAACAGATACTGATTCCCTTCTCTTTCCTCGAGGCATTATTATTCTTGTCGGATTATTCTATATGGGGATTATCTATTATACACTTCGGATCGGATTTCGTACCGGGCGGAATCATCGGAATATAATTCTATTGGGCTTTGTGATACTGATACTTTTCTGGACCCAAAAGATATATGTTTGGTATCAAAGCCGCTTTTTTCTACCCTTTTATATCCCCCTTTTTATTATGATGGCCTTTTTCTTCCGGGAACTCAACCGTGTCTGCAAGTATCTGGGAACCCTCCTTGTCTCCCTTCTTATTGTGGTACATATATGGGGAATAGTCGGTCTTCCAGCAAATGACATTATAAAAACCTCAGGTCTATTCCCCTACGAACAAAAGATTCTGGATTTTTGTCAAAGACATCATCTTAAGAAAGTCTTCATTATCCTTTCCGATGATCAGGTGGTGCGGCTGACCTATCTGGCTGATAAAAAGATCATCTTTCACAATCCCCTGGGTTATTCCGATCGATTGGTAACTTATGAAACCCGGTACCAGGATTTATCCGTCTTCAATCTCATTTTTCATGAAGATACATCGTTATATTCTCCTCTCTTGAAACAGCCTAATGCCAAGATTGAGGGATTTCATATATTTCTTGATCTTTCCCTGGAGCAATTCCAAAATCTTTGCTCCTCTATTTCAAAGGCTCGCAATGAAAAAATTAAAAGGATATATGAGAATGTTCCTTGATGGATTGATAATTACGTGAGGACTGGTCTTTTGTATCCAGGTTCAGAACCACGAGGAACCCGGAGATTGGCCCACCATATTTCACCGCTAATATGTATTGGATTTTCTCCCAGTGATTTGTATTAATATCTTCTCAGCGATCTCTGCGCCCTCCTTTGGCGGGCAAGCCCGCCAGAGGCGGGTAAACCTCTGCGTGAGACAAATCTGAATTGGGGGATTATCATCCGAGCTTTCTGATCGCTTCTTCGATGATGTCCAGGGCGATGTCCGCCTCGGGCTTTTTGATGATGAGGGGCGGGCAGATGCGAAGGCTGTTGGGCCCGCAGCCCAGAAGGAGAAGTCCGTTCTTGAAGCAGTAGGAGATGATTTTGTTCTTGAGATCAGGCGCAGCCTCCCCTCGCTTCTTATCCTTGATGATCTCCACGCCGATCATGAGGCCGATACCGCGCACGTCTCCCACGCATTCGTATTTATCAATGAAACCGTTAAGGCGTTTTTTGATATATGCGCCCATTTTCCCAGCATTGGCGATCAGGCCTTTTTGCAGAAGTTCAACGGTTGCCAGGGATGCGGCGCAGGACACGGGATTGCCTCCGAAGGTGCTCGCATGGGATCCATACTTCCAGGACATGATGTCCGAAGAGGCGATGATCGCGCCCAGGGGCATGCCTGAGGCAATGCCCTTTGCCAGGCAGATAATATCCGGCTTCACGTCAAAATGCTCAATCGCATACATCTTCCCTGTGCGGCCCATTCCGGTCTGAACTTCGTCGCACACGAGCAGGATCCCGTACCTGTCGCAAATGCGGCGGAGGCCTTTGAGGAATTCCACAGGCGGGACCACGTAGCCGCCTTCTCCCTGGATCGGTTCGACAAAGATTGCAGCCACATCATCCGGATCCACAGTCTTGAGGAAGAGCATGTCCTCGATGTATTTGAGACAGTACAGGCAGCAGGAATCGTATTCGAGGTTATAGGGGCAGCGATAGCAGTAGGCAAAGGGCACATGCACCACGCCCGGGATCAGGGGATAGAATCCTTTTTTCTGAATGATCCTGCTTCCTGTGAGGCTGAGGGCGCCAAGTGTGCGGCCGTGAAACGCATTGAAAAAGGCGATGAACTGATGCCGCATGGTGTGGTAGCGCGCAAGTTTCATGGCTGCTTCGATCGCCTCAGCCCCGCTATTGGTGAAAAAGACCCTTTTGCGACCTTTGATCTGAAGGGCCTTGCACAGATCCTCAGCCAGATCCACCTGGATTTTATAGTAAAAATCCGTTCCGGACATGTGGAGAAATTTCTTCGCCTGTTCCGAGATGGCGTTCACCACCCTGGGATGGGAATGGCCTGTGGCGCATACGGCAATGCCGGCGGCGAAATCCAGAAACACGTTTCCATCCACGTCCGTGACAAATACGCCCTTTCCGTGATCCATGACAAAGGGATAGTCGCGGGTATAGGAGGGTGACATGTATTTTTTATCATGAGCGATGATAGCCCTCGCCTTGGGGCCGGGGACTTTTCTCGTTTTTATTTTGGGGCGCATAATTCATCCTTTCATTACTTTTCTAGGAGGATTTAATTGCCATGTTTGAAGGAATACGGTCAATCAAAATATGACCTGAGAGAAAAGCAGGCTGAGCATCTTTATTGAACCTTTATGAAATTCAAGATCATGCGGAATTTTGCATTTTGCATTTTAAGGTTTCACCTGGATTTTACAGGGAGTCGGAGCCGCATCGCGGATGGCGATCTCGGATGTATGGGTTTGATACCCGGAAGCTGAGATTTGCAGGGTATAAGCGCCCTCCGGGATGTTCTTTCGTTCCAGATGTCCCTTTTCATCCGTGAAAAAAATCTTGTTGAATTCCAGGAGGTTATCCAGGTTGAGAGGAAAGCTGAGGACCATTCCCGAAGAATCCAGGAGATCCACTTTTGACTTTTTCACAGGTTGGCCGGATTCATCCGTCACGTCCACAATCAGTGCGCCGCCCACAGGGAACACAAGCTGAAGAGGCTCCTCTATCCCCACTGTGACAGAACAGGGAATCCGATAAAGAGGCGCGGCGTTTAAGGGGAAGGCGTGCATCAGATATTCCCCTTCGCGGAGTCCGGGGATGGTAAACCTTCCCTCTCCATCCACATTGGGGTATTGACTATATAAAACGAGTCCCTGGGAATTTGTGAGCTGGACAAACAGCCGCGACGGAGGGGTGCCGGTTTCACGGAGAATGGCGCGGCAGCTGAGAGATAATCCTGGACTCAGTTCAAAATCCACGCCGGATCTCTCCTCCCCTTCTGTAAGACTCAAGGCCTGCATGGCATAGGCGTAATTGTCGTGGGTTGCCACAACGGTCATGTCCCCACTTTGCAACTCATCGAGTTTGTAGAATCCCGCGTCATCCGTGGTATCCGTGACATCGCCCCAGCGTCCTGTCATGACAACGTCCTCCACGGACTTGGCGTCTGTGGACCTCACGATGGCAATCCGTATGCCGGCAATGGGTTCTTTTGTGTCCGCATCCCGGACCTGTCCGGCCACACTGGCCACGGGAAGTTGAATGTCATAAACCGTATTCTGCGTGACCTCCACGGGCGCATTGAAGAGGGGCTTCATTCCTGCTCCGGGCTGCATGGTGCCCCTATATACAGAAATGGAGTATTTTCCCGGTTGCACCTCCTGGAATTGATATTTACCCTCCTGATCCACCTTCTGATTCGCGCCTTCACCCGATGTTCGAAGGGGATCTGCAGATCCATAGGTGACATTCACGTCAGTTGCGGGTTTTCCCGCCTTTGTCACATGGCCGGAAATGGTGTAGCCCGGAGAGAGGATGAAATTGAGTTCCGTGATTTTTCCTTCCTCCACGCCAGCCTGTTTTTCCTGGACATTGCCGGTTTCACCCATCATGAGTTTGGACTGGTCTCCGATGAGCTGGACGCTGTATTGTCCCGGGATGAGTTCGCTGAAGGAATATTCGCCTTCCCCGTTAGTGTTGGACTGTTTCATGCCTACCGGTCCCCGCAGCATGAGCATGGCGCCGGCAATGGGTTTGCCTGAGACATCCATGACGAGACCTGCAATCCCGCCGCCCCGATCCAGTGCGATTTCCCCGAGATCCAGGATTTTCCCCTCTTCTATGGTGAGATTCTCTATGATCTTGCCTGAATATTGTTCATGAAGGATTTTGAGAGTCTGATTGCCCGGTGGGACGGGTGCGAATTCAAAATTGCCGTTTGGATCTGTAGATGTGTTTTTCCTGATAAAAGGGATCAGGTCAGCGACAAAGCCCTGGCCTGAAAAAGTGACTTCCGCGTCTTTGACAGATTCATTAGAGCCTTTAGCCACAACTCTGCCTTTCACAGTTCCGCCTGAGGCGATCTCAATGACCACATCTTTTTGATCCTGTCCTTCCAGGATAAAGATCATCTTCTTTCCATCGAGAAAACCCTGTTTCGACGCCTGAAGAGTGGTCAGACCAGAGGGAAGGTTATCGAATGTGAAGTTACCTTTGGAATCCGTGATGCTGGCATTATCCAAAGGGCTGAACTCAAACATGCTTTGATCAAAGCCCATGAGGTTCCCGCTGCCTTCGGAGATTTTCACCACCGCGCCGCTGACAGGCGATTTGTCGGAAACTCTGACAACCTGACCTTTTGCTGTGCTGCCTTTTTTGAGAGAGATCTGCACATTCTCGACCGTTTTGAGATTCTCCACTTTCACACCGCTCTTTGTGCCCTCCGAGTAACCGGCAGCACGGACCTTGAGCGTATATTTGCCCTCCTTGAGTCCAGTGAGTTCAAAGACCCCCTCAGGGCTATTCACATCCGTGGCGCGATTCAGGCGTTGATCATTGCCCATCATCTGTCCGCCGAACATATTCTGGGAGGTGAATTCCGCTGAAATGCGATAGGATTCCACAGGTTTTTTGTTTTTGTTATCCAGCACGACTCCCCGAATCGCGCCGCCGGATTCAAGAATCAGTTCCAGATTTTCATCCGGCGCTGGGACATTCATCTTCTGATAAGACGGATAGGGATTCTTTTCCGCCAGAATCATATAGCCGCGCGGTGCCAGGCCATCTATGCGGAAATATCCATTTCTGTCTGTGGCATCCTGGCCAAAAAGGGGCGTCTGGAAATCAAGACCCACGGCTATGACTTGCGCATCTGGGATTCTGTCTCCCTTGTCATTTTTCACATGTCCTGCAAGAACAACAGAGGATTGTAATTTAAAATCAATCCCCTGGGTGGATTTTCCTTCCTCCACAGGCACATCCTGGCGCAGGTCATAAACATAACCTTCAGCGCGCGCCAGGACATAATATTTTTCCGGGGAAAGGTGTTTTATTTCATAACGGCCCTCTTCATCAGCGGAAATAAATTTGCCTCCCTGGAGCATACCTATGACAGTCCCAAAAGAGGAGCCGATGAATTTCCCGATACCTGTGCCTGATGCGACCTGGGCTTTGGGAATGGCCGCTCCCTTTTCATCCATGATCTTTCCGCTGATCGAACCGCCCTGGGTCAAAACAATATCCACATTCTCCCTGTGTTCGCCGGGTTTGAGCTGGAAAGGCCCAGCCTGGGCAGGGGCATACTCTTCATGCGAAGCCCAGAGGTTCACAGGCTCGCTTGGGGCAAGTCCTTTAAGCGTGTATTCTCCCTTTTCATTCGAGCTGGCTGATGTTTGGGCTGAGACGTTGATATGACGGAGCATACCCCAGCTGCCTTTGACAGTGGCATCGGGAACAGGTTCTCCGGTTGTATTTTTGACATGGCCGCTGATCACTGCTTCTTTGACAAGATAAAAATCCGCGCTTGTGATTTCATCAGATTCTTGAACCATAAATCTCCGGGCGCGGGGTTTTATATAACCTTCGGCTGACACCTCGAGGGATTCGCTCCCTGCAGGGATATGATCCGCACGGAAATACCCCTGAGCATCGGAAAACACAGGTTCAAAGAAATGAGGTGCAAGGTCGTGAATGCGCGCATCCTCGATGGGGCGATCCGAGCCTTCCTCAAAGATATGGCCCGAGATGCTTGCGCCCTGAACGAGATAAAAATTAATTCCTGTAAACTCTTTCCCGGGGATGAGGTCGAGCTCCGGACCTTTGTTTTGGGCAAACCCGGGACAGGCTGCATAGATTTTCGCTTTATATTCCTCGGGGAGGAAGTATGCCTGGAACTCACCTTTTCTGTTGGTGAGCCTTTTGGGTTCAAGGAAGGAAGCGCCTGTCATCCCGAAAGTGGCAAGGGACAAGGGACGATTATCGCCCTTTGCCCGGATCGCGCCTTCGATGCTCGATCCCTGATGGAGATTGATGATGACACGATCTGTTCCGGGTTTCACATCGGAAACCTTGACCAGGGTTTTTTGATCCGCATACGCATACAAAGTGACAGGTTTATCCCCGAATCCATGAAGGCGGAATTCACCCTTGGAGCCTGTGCGAACAGATCTTTCTTCACTCGGGTTTTGATAATAAACAATCGAGCCCGGTGTGGAAGTCCCTGCATCATCCACAACCACGCCTGAGATGGTTTTCCCTTCCGCAAGTGAGATGGAGAGGTCTTTGGGAGATGCCCCGGGTTTCAGGGTCAGGGTTTGTGTGTATAATTGTTCATTGCCTGAGCCGCGCACAACAAGGGTGAGGTCTCCGGGAGGGAGAAAGTCCATTTTGAAAGAACCTGTTTCGTTGGATCGCGCCGGATCGAAGCTGATCATCCTTTTATCCTTGTCCTCCGCTGTGAAATGAACAACAACATAAGCGAACACATCCGCGCCGGAAGCAGGTTTTCCGCCAGGGATGAAAATTCGGCCCTGGACTGTGATGCCGGTCGCGAGAGCAAGTTTGGGTTTGGCGATAGAGTCGGAAAAAACATGTTTCTGGAATCCAAACTGAGGGGCAGGCTTTTGTCTCCGGGCAATGAGAAATAGATCAGCGCCTTCGGGCGCTGAAGCAAAGCGGAAACTCCCGTCAGGATTTGTCAAACTGCGGCCGTAATATTTCATAATACCCTGATCTGAAGAAATTGTGACCAGGGTGCCGGGAGCTGCGGAATTATCAGGATCAACAACCGTCCCTTCGAGAACTCCAGTCTTTTTGAGAGTGATATCAAAATCCGTAAAAGGTTTTCCTTGTTTGAAGCTGAGTTGCGGCTTCAGCAACCACCCCTCTTCCTCATTCATTTTTATTTCCATCCGATAGATGCCAGGCTCGATATTTTTCAGGGAGTATTGTCCATCGGATGCGGTCTGGGCCGAGAGCACAGGTTTTGACTCATACATCTTCTCATCAAAAGGATCAAAGTGGAAGAAAAGATCCGAATAGCGATAGAGGCGGATTTCGATATCCTTCACAGGAACGCCTTCCTGAGATAATATTTTTCCACTGAATAAGGGACAGAATTGCTTCTCTTTCGCGACCTGTTTGTTGGGAGAAGGCGTGATGGAAGCCTGAACAGGGGACTCGGGTGCGGGTATTGCAGTTGCCGGGGCAGCTGGAGTGATACCCGGCTCGACCGGAACAGGAGGCTTTGGCGCTTCCCTTTTTCCTGAATATAAATAATATCCGCCCCAGACAAGGATCACGGCCATGACAATAATCACAACGATTTCCACAGTCTTTCTCATAATACGAATCCTTTCCTTGTTACATTTCCATTTCCCGCCATTTTTTGATCCCAATCTTCATGGGAAGCACAATGGTCGCAAGATTGATGAGCACAAACGCGCCCAGGTAAGGTACAGCATACTTCATGGGCCAGCTTTCCAGAGATCTTCTGCCCAGTGCGTCGAAATAAACGGGAAAAAGCTCAAAACTTATAATGGCTCCTATATATATAAGACTCAAAACAACGTTTATGGTTCCTCCAAAACCGTTCGCAATTCGCGCGGGATTATCCTCCCTGAAATCCGGGGTGATGGCGCCCAGGCCCACGGAGAGGCTTGTCAGGCCGAAACTCATGATCACGATCGTGCCTGCGGAAAGGATGCGCATGAACATGTTCACCTTGAGGATGTAATTGGAAAAGAGCATCATGCCCTCAGCCATGATCATGGCGGAGATTGCGCTGAGCCAGAATTTTTCCCACACGATTTTGGAGCGGTCCATGGGCGCAAGCCCCACAACCCAGAATTGTTTGCCCTCGAGGGACAGCATGGGGTAGATGAACCGGGTTGTGATGATGGAAAGGATGAAGCAGGTGGCCCCGAGGTTGAAGAACGAAAGAAGCGTCTGCCACCTGGGAAAGAAGATATTGATGGCGCCGGTATAACGCGAGGCGCTCCGCAGGTTTCCTATATAAATGAACAGAAGCCCGAAAAGCATGATGATCTGGGTCCATTGGGCAGGATCGCGCCAGAAGGTCTTGATATCCTTGATCACAAGGGCGCGGGTCTGGGAAGGGAGAAAGGAGAGTTTATTGCAAAACCAGTTGAGGGGGGAAAAGCGGCCTGTGATAGTGCTTTGCGGAGCTGATTCCTTTGCAAGAGCCCAACCTTTGTAATAAATACGGGGCGCCAGCCACCAGCATAGATGGAGGAACATCAAGGCAGTGGATAATATCACGCAAAACCAGTAAAACCACTCCTTGATCCTGCCTGCGCCTGCGGCAATCATACCCTGGGTCAACCAATAGTTCGGGAACACAGGATCATTTCCCATGCTCAGAAATCCCATGATCTCGCTGAAATCTTTAACGTCGGAAAGGCTGAAGATGCGGCGGAAACCGAGTATCCTGACCGTAACCACGGTGACAATAATCGTGCCGGCGGCAAGGGCAACGGAGATCAGCCGCGTTTTCCGCGCAGGAAGATAAGCGGATATCAGGAGGGTCAGGATCGCCCCGATTGCAGCAGGGATCGCCAGGAAGGGCACAACAAGAAGAAGAGTCAGGAGATAATATAAAAACCTGACCTTCTCCGCAGCGCCATAAGCCATGAAAAGAGGGAGAGACAGAATGGCAAAAGCCCAGGAACTATAGACGATGGATTCCACCAGCTTGACGATAAAGATATCCTTGTACCGGATCGGAAGGGCCATGAAAAAATCCAGCTCGCGGGAGATATAGGTTGTGGACAGGGTGATGATGATATTGGAAAAAACCAGCATGGAGAAGAAGGCGAGAAAGATCATGCCCAGGAGATGATTAAGGAGGGGGGCGCCGAAGGGCTGGAGGCTTTCCGAGAGGAGGAAATCGAAAAGCATATAGAAAAATCCGGCGCCTCCGCCCACCAGGAGGCATAAAACAAAAATCCCCATCAGGACGTGAATCCAGAGATGACGTCTCATCTCATGGATGTAGTTATTCACCATCCTTTGCTTGGAGAAGAAAACAAGTTTGAGGATCGCTAGTGTCACAATTTTCACTCCTCAAAAGTTCCAAGGGGAAAAGATCCTTCATTCCGAACAAGGGGAGATTCTGTCCCATTTCCCCCCTATTCCGCAGCGATTTCATGGCCAGTGAGTTCCAGGAACAATTCCTCCAGGTTGCCATTCTTTTGCGTTGTTTCCCGCATGTCCTGGATGTTTCCCAGGAAGATCAATTCGCCCTTATGGATAAGCCCGATCCTGTCCGCCACTTCCTCTGCCACGGAAAGTGTGTGGGTGGAAAGAAACACAGCGGCGCCGGCTTCTGCGCATTTCCGGAACAGGCGTTTCACCACCAGGGAGCTCTGGGGATCCAGGCCCACCATGGGTTCGTCCAGGATGATGATTTTGGGATCGTGCATAAGGGACACGGACATCACAAGTTTCTGCCGCATGCCGTGGGAATAATTATCTATGAGTTTGTCCCTGGCATTCATCAAACCGAAGAGTTTGAAATAGTATTCAAATTTTTCATCAATCAAATTGCGGGGCACGCCGAAGAGCTC
>Ga0315287_10006220_pt1 | contig 11840 bp, 8 predicted proteins | sample YL17G11_0_MG_FD_205037 | JGI IMG/M metagenome (GOLD analysis project Ga0315287, IMG submission 205037) | Sediment microbial communities from Yellowstone Lake, YNP, Wyoming, USA - YL17G11_0 | ecosystem: Environmental > Aquatic > Freshwater > Lake > Sediment | place: USA: Wyoming | collected...
CCGTATCGGGCAGGCGGCCCGGCGTGAGGTGTGCGAGCGGTACACCTGGGAACAGTACGCCGCGCGACTGGAAGCCATCTACGACCGCGCCGTGAGTCGCGTTGCCGCCAAACCGGCGACCGAAAGGCCCGGATGATGGCCTGGATGCTGGTCGAACTGCTGATCGTGGGGTACCTGCCCGGGGCCCTCGTGTTCCGCTGGCCATCGGCCGGCCGCACTGCGCGTGCCGCGCTTCCGGCAGAGGAACGAATCTTCTGGGCGATCATCCTCAGTCTGACGATGTCGTGCATGCTGGTGCTGGCCCTCGCTGCGGCCGGGATGTACACGTTCGGCCGGCTCGTCGGCGCAGTGCTGACGTTCGGCCTGCTGCTGGCCGCGGCGGCGAGAGGCGACCTTCGACTGGGACCGTCCGCCGCGCGAGTCGGTCCGCCCGCCGTGGTGCCCGCGCTGCTTGTGGCTGTCGGTCTGTGGCTGTATTTCCCTCCGGCGGAGTACGTGCTCGGTGGACGCGACCCTGGCGTCTACACCGCCGAGGGCGTGCAGATCGCCCAGCGAGGGTCGCTCGTCACAACCGAGGCGCTCGTCGCCGACGTGCCCCCGCACCTGCGCGGTCTGGTCTTCTCCCGTGGTCCGGACGATCGCTTGCGGCGCTTCATGGGGTTCTTCATCCTCGACGCGTCCGCCGGCGCGGTGGCGGGCCAGTTTCCTCAGCTGTATCCGGCCTCGCTCGCCTTGGGCTACGGCATCGATGGGCTCACGGGCGTGCGGCGAACGACGGGACTGTGGGCGATTCTGGGTGTCCTCGCGGTGTACTTCGCCGGCACGATCTATTTCGGCAGGCCTGTTGCGGCCGCAGCAGCGGGATTGCTGAGCCTGCACGTCGCACAGGTGTGGTTTGCGCGTTCCCCGAACGCCGAGATGGCGCTTCAAGCACTGCTCTTCTCGGCCTTGCTCGCGTACGCCCGCGTGGAGACGACCGGGTCGCGGTTCTTTGCCGTGGTGGCCGCAAGCCTCCTGGGCATCCTGTTGTTTCTCCGGGTGGATGCGTTCATCGTGCTGGCGATCGTGGCGGGAGCTGTGGCACTGGATGCGGCCGCCGGCCGACGCATCCGCGCACTGTTCGTCGTACCGCTCCTCGCGTGGATCGCCGCAGGGACAGCGTATCTGGTCGTGTTCGTCCGGCCGTACCTCGATCAGCCTCTTGGCTTCATCCAGAACCTCACGCCCGTGCATTGGGCGTTGACCGCCCTGGGGTTCGGCGTGATGGCTGCGGCGGCTGCGATGATTCGCCGCCGCCGAGGTGCCTGGCTCGCCTGGGTGCCGATGGGTCTCGTCATGGCGGTCGTGACGGCCGCCGTGTACGCCTACTTCTTCCGCGAGCCGGGCGGCCCGCTGGCGGCGCACGACGCCTACTCCCTGCGGACGTTCGCGGCGTACTACCTGACGCCCTATCTGCTGGCGGCGGCGCTGGCGGGGTACGCGCTCACCGTGCCGCGCATGTTCGGGCCGCACCCGCTGCTGGTCATGCTGGTGACGGGTTTCTGCGGGTTCTTCTTCTACAAGATCCGGATCGTGCCGGAACACTTCTGGATGGCGCGCCGGTTCCTGCCGGTGATCCTCCCCGCGATGCTCTTGTACGCCAGCGCCGCCGTCTTCTACACGCCGTGGCGGGCAGCGGGCGGCCGGACGGCGTGGCTGCTCCGCGCCCGCGCGGCACTGGGAATCGTGATGGTCGCCGCCGCCGGCTGGCAGTTCTTCCAGCAGACCAGGCCGATCCTGCCGCACGTCGAATACGCCGGCGTCGTGCCGCGTCTTGAGCGTCTGGCCGCGCAGATTGGCGAAGACGATCTGGTCATCATGGAGTCGCGGGGATCGTCGGACCTCCACGTGCTCGGCCTGCCGCTGGCGTACATTTACGCCCGGCACGTGCTCGTGCTCACGTCAGACCGCCCGCCCGCGGCGGTCTTCGCCGAGTTTGTCGAGTGGGCCGCGCGGCACTATCGGCGGGTGCTGTACCTCGGATCCGGCGGCAAGGAGTTGCTGAGCCGCACGGTCGACGCCGAGTTCCTGGCCAGCGACGCCTTCACGGTGCCCGAGTACGATCGCTCGTGGGACCACCCTCCCAGGGACGTCCGCCAGAAGGGCTTCAGCTTTGGCCTGTGGCGTTTCACGCTCGAACCGCGCGTCACAGTCCGCGTTCGCGTGGAGGTCGGCGGCGCCGACGACTTCGCGGTTTCCGGATTCTGGGCGAAGGAGACGAACGGCCGCTTCCGGTTCCGATGGTCGACGGGCCGGGCGGAACTGAGGCTTCGCGTGCCGGCGGCTGAGCCGTCCGAATTGACGTTCTGGCTGGGCCACGGGGGACGCCCGCCCGGCGTTCCGGGAGCTCGGGTGTCCGTGTACGTGGATGATCAACTCGCGGGGATCGCCGAGGTGACCGCGTCGGAACCGCGGCCCTTCGTCTTCTCCATTCCGCCGGACACCGTGGCCCGTGCCGTGCGCCGCGACGGATTCCTCTCCGTGCGCCTCGAGACGTCCACCTGGAGTCCCAGGACGGCAATCGGATCCCAGGACGATCGCGACCTTGGGGTGATGGTCACGGCAGTCGAGCTACGTTAGGCATGCGATGTTCGATCACCTGCAGATCTACGACCGACGCGAGCGCTGGGCTGTCGGGCTGGCGGACGTCGCCCTGCGGGCACTCGCCGCGCCGGCCAGACTGCGGCGGCTTCCTCCTGCCGGTGCGGCGCCTCAGCGTGTGCTGGTGTTGCGCCTTGAACGCATCGGCGATCTGCTCATGACCTTTCAGGCGCTGTCCGTGTTGCGCGCCAGCCTGCCCTCGGCCAGGATCGATCTGGTAGTGGGCAACTGGAACGAACCTCTTGCGCACGCGATGGCCGTGGCCGACCGTGTCGATCCGCTCGATGCACCCTGGCTCGCCCGGGACCAGCCGGGGGCTTCATCGGCGCGCCTGCTCTCGCACGCGCGCGGCTGGCGAGCGCACAAATACGACCTCGCCATCAACTTCGAGCCCGATATCCGCAGCAATTTGCTCCTGTGGATGTCGGGCGCGCCTCGCCGTGTGGGGTACTCCACGGGCGGCGGTGGTGCGACGCTTACGGACACGGCCGCCTATGACCCGACGCTCCACACGCACGACAACGCCGTGCGTCTGGTTGCGTTGGCGGCACCCGACGCGAACCCGGCTTCGCTCCCACACCCACGACTTCAACTGCCCGGCGCGGCGCGCGAACGCGCGGGCCGTCTCCTCGCGCCAGCCGCCGGGTCGTCGTGCATCGGGCTGCATGCGAGCGGAGGGCGGCCCGTCAAGCAATGGCACACCCGCCGATTCGCCGAGCTGGCGACAGCCCTCAGCCTCGAGTATGGCGCGACCATCGTGCTGACGGGGACATCCCACGACGCCGGCACCGTCCGCGAGGTGCAGGCGGCCGTGCCGGCCCCGGTCCGTGTGCTGAATCTGTCCGGCCAAGCGGATGTGCTCGATCTCGCCGCGGTGATCGAGCGACTGGCGGTGTTCATCAGTGCCGACACCGGACCGATGCACCTGGCGGCAGCGGTGGGAACGCCCCTGGTTGCGCTATTCGGGCCGTCGGACCCGGCCCGCTACGCCCCCCGCACGTCGGGGAGCCGCATCGTCCGCATCGACCTGCCCTGCAGTCCATGCAACCGGATCCGGCTGCCGCCCGAGCGCTGCCGCGGCCATGTCCCTGACTGCCTTGACGGCATCACCGTGGACGACGTCCTGGCGGCCGTCCGCGAATCCCTGTTTCTGGATCCGGGTCGAGGGCTCCGCGGCGTCAGCCCCGCTGTCAGGCTCGCCTGAGTCGAGAAGCGACAAGGGAATGTCCCGGGGGCTGAAGCCCCGGGGCTCCATGTCACGCAGGCGGGGTCTGCTGCTGGAGGCCGGGCACTCTGATGGAGGCTTGGCGTTCAGGCCCGGCGGCGAGTTCCCGCGTCACGCGGGTCGGACGCCCTGAACGCGGCCGCATAGACCGACAGCATCGCGCCCGTCACATTCTCCCTGGCGAGGCGCGAGAAGACCTCGTCGAGTTTCGCCAAGAGGCGGGCGACATCGTCCGGCGCGGGGTTGTGCGGCGAGGCCCCCGGCATCAATTCGGAGGAATGGAACGCCATCTGGATGATCGGCAAGTCCAGGCGGCGTGCCGTGTGGAACACGTCCATCAACCGGTCGGCCGTCATGTCCTGAAAGGGCCGAAACCACTGCGGCGCCACGCGAAACAGACGGTTCAGCCCCTTCGCCATGGCGTACTTGCGAGAACGCCGGTACCATTCGGCGAGCGCCGGGGATCGGCGCATGAACCCGTTGGTCTGGAGAACCGTAACCGGCACTTCAACCAGGCTGGACGCTCCGGGGCGGCCGGGGTCGCCCCAGGCGATGTAGTACGGCCGGGCCGGAGCCTCGCGGTAGTCCTGCCCGCGCTCGCGCGCACCCGCATCCTGCCATGACAGCAGCGGCGTGACCGAGCAGTCGACGACATAGCCGAGGTCCAGCAGAATCTCGGTGTGAGCCGCCGAGAACCCCCAGCGCCCCGCTCGATAGCTGGTCGGCCGCTTTCCGCACTTCGTCTGCAGCGCCACCGTCAGCGTGTCCAGTTTCCTTCGGAAGAGCGAGGTCGGGATTTCGGACGCGTAGGCGTAGGCGCGAGAGGTCTGGTCCCAGTACTCGTCAAGGGGCGGCGTCGTCCATGGATGCAGGTGCGCGCCGATCTCCGCCAGGCCTTGTCGTTCGAACGGAACCAGCAGGCGGTCGAACGCAGGATCCGACACGACATCGTGCGTGCAGAGATATGTCGGCGGGAACCCGTGCCTGGCACAGATCTCCTGGAACGGCGGGATGAATGCGATGTTCTCCGTCGTGACAGGCCCGCGCCGCTGCCACTGGTCGTCAGCTTCGGTGTCGAGAGTGATGATCAGTTGCATGTGGAGGTATCAATTATACCCACACTGCCAGCCACGCCCTGGTGAAGGGGCCAGCCTCGCCGCCGAAGCAGTTCACGCACCGGAGTCAGCCCGAATGGCCCAGAGCTCACGTTGTCGTTCGAAGTCGCCCAGCTTCGTGATGGCACTGTCGTCTGGCGCAATGCGTTCAACACGGTGGTTGAACGTGTACGCGCGGTCCTGCACCGTGTCGACGATGAGCATACCGGCTGGCGTGAGATGCTCGCGCACGTACGCCGCCAGTTGCGGCCGAAGCGCCTCCTCGGCCACCAGGTGCGGCCAGTTCACCATGACGATGGCATCGTAGCGGCCGTCCAGGGGATGCGGGAACGTACGCTCGGCGAAGCGGGCGCGGCCGTGTCGGGACGCACATGCGAGCAGGCGCGCGGCCCGGAGCACCGCGCGATCGGCATCGAGCCCCAGCCGCTCCCGAAATCGCAGCCGCCGGAGGATGTCCCCCAGGCCGCACCCGATCTCGACCACGCGACCGCGCTGTTCATCCGGCAGGCCGTTGAGGTACACGATGACCCTGAGCGCGTACGGCCTGTCGCCAATTCGGTTCACGTGCCACAGGTTGAACCCGAAGATCCACCGCAGCAGGTACCGATCCAGGTGACGGACGAACTGGGCCGCGCCTCTGGCTCGCGTCGTGATGGTCATCGGCGACCTGGATCCGCCAGGTCTGAAGACCCGGCCCCCGTTCCGATCGGCCCGGGATCGTCGGGACTCGACTCAACCGGCTCCGGCCGCAGCTCTTCCGGCGCTTGACGGCGGGCGCCAGCACGGCGGCCGTGCAGGAACTGTCGAATCGCGTCGGCCTCCCAGGGCTGGAGGAAACGCACGCCGAGCAGGATGACGGGATACGCGGTCAGCAGCGCCATCGCCTCCACCAGATTCCGCGCCGGCGCGGGGCCGCGCAGCCACAACCCGAGGGCCCCCAGCATCAGCGTCACCGCGAGCGTCTTGACCAGACGCCTGGCCTCGTACGGGATCGGGTAGTACCTCTGGGCGAACCATCCCGTGGTCACCGTGAGCACCAGTTGACCGCACACGACGCCGGACGCGGCACCCATCACCCCGAACCGTGGAATCAGGACGACGCTGCCGGCCAAGCTGGCGATGGCGCCAGCGGCCGTCGCAATCGGATACCTCGATGTTCGTTTGGCAACGTTGATGGAGGTGGCCATGAACCAGGCAGCCGCCTGGATCGTGATGCCGAGGGCCAGCAGCGGCACCACATCAGGGGCGCGATGGTAGGACACCGGCAATACCATTCGCGCGACGGGCCCCGCGAGCAGGATGATGCCCAACGTCGCGAAACACAGGACCGCGAACGCATAACTGGCCATACGCGCGAACACCGCCGGCGCGTCGCGGCGTCTCAAGGAACTGAACGCGAAGGGCATCCATGCCGACTCGAACGCCACCGGGTAGAGTTTCAGGACCGAGGCCATCGTGCTGCCAATGGAGTACACGCCGAGATCCCGCAACGGCAGGAACATCCCCAGCACATAGCGGTCCGACATCGACATCACCTGGCTGAGCAGCCCCTGAGGCACCTGGGGAAAGCCGTAGTGCAGCGACGCGCGGATCATGGGGCGCGAGAACGTCCCGCCGATCATCGACTTGAGGGTGGGTGACAAGGCCAGCACCAGGACGCTGGTCACGATCACGTCCGCCAGCGCCAGGCCGAAGACGCCCTGCCTGAAACCCACCACGAGCACGAGGCGGACCACGACCGTTGAGAACGACCGCAGGAACGTCAGGGTCCCCACCAGCGACGACCGTTCCTGCACTCGAAAGAGGGACAATGGGAGAAAGGCCAGATTGGAGAGGCTCGTGTTCAGCGCGACCAGCTGCAGCGCCGGCATGTACTGCACGTCGCCCACCACGATTCGCGTGAGCCAGGTGGAGAGCGGCCACAGCACGACGAGCGCCGCGCCGTTCAGAGCCAGAATGAAGACCAGTACCGTCTTGGCGAGTGCCCGTCGATCGTCCTTCCGCGGATAGTCGAAATAAAGCCGCAAGTACGCGGAGTCGAGCCCGCAGCGGAGCGAGGGCTTGAGCACCGCTTCGAACACCAGCAGCAGGGTCAGCGCCCCATACTCCGCAGGTTGCAGCACCCGGGTGTAGACGGGCAGCAGGACGACGTTGACGGCCAGTACCGCGGCATCGGCGGTCCCGTACGCGAACAATTGCCGGGACACCCGCCGCAGGTTATCGAACATCGGCCAATGTGCCTTCACTCACCGCGATACCACCAGTTCCCTGACCACGGTCATCAACGCCTGCACGGCGGCCGGCCACGAGAATCGGGCTTCCACAAGGGATCGGGCTGCGCGGCCAAACCCGGGAAGCCGCGACGGATCCTGCAGCGCCTCCGAGATAGCCCGCCGGAGTTCGCCCGGGTCGCCTGGCTCCACGAGCCATCCTGTCAGCCCAGGCACCACCTTGTCCGGCAGCCCTCCGGCCATTGTAGCCGCCACGGGCAACGCGTGCGCCATCGCTTCCAGTGTAACAATGGAGCTGCCTTCGTAGAGCGTGGGATGCACGAACACGTCGGCGGCACGGTACCAGCCGTGCAACTCCGGTGTGCTCACATGTCCCGCCATGAGGGTGCGCGACGCGATGCCATGCTCGCGAATCGCGCGTTCGAGGCGCCGGCGGGCCGGACCATCCCCTACGAGCACCCATCGCCAGTCCGGTCGGCCCACGGCTGGCCCCGGCCCGTCACGCGGCAGCAGATCCGACAGTGCGCGGGCGAGGACGTGGAACCCCTTGTTGTGTTCGAGGCGCCCGGCGCTGAGCAGGACAAGCGTGCCCGGCGGCGCCGACAGCCTGGCGCGCAGCGCCCGTGCCTGGGCCTCTTCAGCCGGCGCGTCGCACGCGTCCAGATCGACGGCGTTCGGCACCACACGGATCCGGTCTTCGAGGATCCGAAGATGACGGCCGATCCCGGGCACAAGACACTGGTCCGTGGAGATCACGCGGTCTGCGGCCCTGGCACAGTATCGCGCCGCCGCCCTCAGCGGCGCGTACCCGACGTGCTTGGCTGCAGACTGGCCAGGCCCGCCGAACTCCTCGAGCCCATGCGGGTTGAAGATCATCGGGCATGCGACCGCGCCCTGTCTCCGCGCACGCGCGTATCCGAGGACACTCGCCCCGTGCCCGTACACGACATCGACCTCGCCCGCCGCCGCCAGCCCGACGGCGCGCGCGCCAGCGCGGAGTCCGAAGACCGGATACGCGGTGCTCCGATCGAGCACCGTGGTCCCGCGGCGACCGGCGAGCGGGAATGACCAGTAGGGGACGAACGACCAGCCGATGCGATCGGACGCCAGCGTGGGCACATCGCGCGGCGCCATGTTGACCGGGGGCCTTGTGACAACGTGCACGCGCACGCCGATCGCCACGAGATGGCGCACGAGATCGTGGATGTGGCGCTCCAGGCCACCCACGCCATGGATCGGGTAGATCGAGCGGGCGGTGATCACCATCCGCAGCGGTGCGGACCCGCCGCTCATCTGGCCGCCCCGATCAGGTCCAGGTACAGGGTTTCAAGGCGAAGCGCCACGGAGCCCGTCTCGAACCGTGTCCGTGCGTGTTGTCGCGCGGCCTCTCCGAGTCGGGCGCGCAGATCGCCATCCGCTCGAAGGCGCGCCAGGGCAGGTCCCAGAGCGGCGGCGCCCTCGCACAGCAGTCCCGTCACGTCCCCCACAACAATTTCTCCCGTGCCGCCGGTGTCCATCGCGGCAATCGGCACGGCCAGCGCCGATGCCTCCAGCAGCACCCGGCTCAGCGATTCAGGCCCCGCGGACGGGAACACCAGCACGGATGCATGCCGAAGCCACCCCAGCACGTCCCGCCGCGGGATCCATCCTGTGAACCGGAAGTCCAGCCCGGCTGCCTTGGCGGCTGATTCCATCGAGGACCGGAGGGGGCCGTCGCCAACCACGACAAGGGGCCAGTCCAGACGGCTGGCGCGCGCGGCGGCGATCAGGTGCAGGCAGCCCTTGTTGTGGGCGAGCTTGCCCACGTACAACGCGTACGGCCCGGCGAGCGGCCGGGCGAGACTTGCCGCCGCTTTGGTGATCCCGTCGATATCGACAGGGTTCGGGATGACCTCGATGCGCGTGTCTGACAGCTCGGCGGCACGGGCACGAAGATCTGCCGCAATGCGCTGGCTCACCGCCACGATGGCGCCCGCCTCGGCGAGGGCCTGCCGCTTGCCTCGGAGATTCGCTGTCATGTAGGGGATGGCGGCCAGTCCCAGAGGCCACACCCGCCCTCCCCGCGGCGGCAGGCACGCGGTCATCCCCCTCGGCGAGCACGCCGGACAGAACTCGCCCGACGCCGGGTCAACGGTCGAATCCGACCAGTAGCACACGGGCCAGTAGTCCCGGACCGTGCAGACGGATGCCACCCCCACCCGGCGCGCGGCACGGATGGCGGCAGGGCCGCTCAGCAGGTGCTGTCCATGCACGATGTCGATCCGGCGATCGCGAATGATGGGACTGAGGACCCGGCTCAGATGGGCGTAGAGCCGCTCGTTCCTGAAGTAGTTACGGACAAACGGGACGCGCGGCGCCCACGCCAGGGGTTGCAGGATCTCGAAGCCGTCGTAGCGTTCGTCCCCCTGAGTGGCTGCGTCGAACCGGGGCCGCACGACCGTGATCTCGTGCCCGCGCACGCGCAGGGCCCGCGACACTTCGTACGTGCTCCACCCGCTGCCGCCCGCCGTGGGTGGAAACGCGTCGGTGACCATCAGGACGCGCATGCCGGCCGTCCTCTCCCGTCCAACACCTCGGCGATCGCCTGTTCGAGCCGGCGGCAATGCGCCGCCCAGCTGAATTCGGTTTCGACCCGCTTGCGCGCAGCGCCACCGAGAGCGGTTCTCAGGGCGGGGTCGCGAAGCCGCTCAATCACGTTCGCGAGGCCGTCGGAAGCCGACGGATCGTAGAGAAGTCCCTCGCGTTCGTGGCGAACGATATGCCGCAGGCGGTCGATGTCCGGCGCCACGACGGGCAGCCCGGCGGCCATGTACTCGAACACCTTGAGCGGCGACCAGTAGAACCCGAGCTGCAGCTGTTTGTGCGCGGCGACGTCGAAGGGCGCGATACCGATATCGGCGGCCGCCAGGCACGCCGGCATCCGGGCGTGCGCGACGGCGCCCGTCAGGACCACGGTGTCAAGGCCGGCCGCCTCCGCGCGCACGCGGTCAAGTTCCGGGCCGGCGCCAATCATCACTGCGACGACGTCCGTGCGCCCGCGATCGCGCAGCAGGCGCATGGCCCGCACCAGGTGCACCGCTCCATGCCACGGGCGGAAGGCACCCGCGAAGACCAGCACGAGCTGACCCGGCTGCCTGCTGAACGGGACTCGGCCCGCCGCATCAGGCCGGAACCGTTTCGTGTCGGCGCCCCATTCGATTTCGAGAATCCGGTTCGCCGGCACGTCCGCCGGAAGGATCCCGGCGAGCGGGGTCACGATCAGGTCCGCATGGCGGCATTGCCATTCGCGCCAGCGGCGCAGCGGCTGAACGAGCAGCGCGCGGTCGAGCGTGCGCTTGGCTGATCCCGGGTAGTCGATGACTGGCGCGTTGACCTCAAGCACGAGCGGCACGCCCAGACGCCGCGCGGCGAGCACCCCCTCGCCGCCGAAGTTGTGGTACCGCTCCATGATGACGTCCGGGCGGACGTTGGTGGCGAGGCCGAATACCGCGCGGGCTCGCAGCAGCCGCAAGTGCGGTATCGAGAACGGCGCCCCGAGCCGGTGCCACACAGGCCCGGCCGGAGGCGTGTCCCCTGTCCCGGTGGCGACATGCATCTCGTGTCCAAGGGCTGCCAACCCCTCGGCCACCGCCTGCACGTGCACCGACCCACCCAGGAATCCCGGGACAACCTGGTCGGTGGCGCAGTACAAGATCTTCATCGCGCGATCTTCTCGAGGAGCACGAAGAACGGACCCGATTTCACGCGGCCGAAAAGCACGAGATCGATCTTCATCAGAGAGGTCAGGGCGCGCAGCATCGCGCCCGTGAATCCTCCAGCGGCGAGGCGCTTGCCCTGCGCGCGTACGAGAGACACGCTTTCCCCCGACGGCGTACCCTGTTTCGCGAGTGTCCGCTTCGCTCGCCTGGTCATCGCGCCCTCAACGAGCCTCAGCAAGATGTTCTCGACGAAGGCCCCCACAAGTGGTGTGTAGTACCGGATCGTCACGACCCTGAACCCGGCCTTTCCAACTGTCTCCTCGAGTTCGCCGAGGTCCGCGAGCGGGTTGACGTGGTCGCTCTTGCGCAAGCGTTCCTGTTGAAGATCGATCCAGCCGATCCGGTCGAGGAACGCGGCGACCCTGTTGATCGCGCGCACGCCAATCGCCAGGCGCGAGTTCTTGCGCACGTGACTGTACAGAAAGAGCCGCCCGCCCGGCGCCAGGACGCGGGCGGCCTCTCCGAGCATCGTGTCGAGTCCCTCGCGCGTGAGGTGCTCGGCCACGTCGAACGAGTACGCTTTGGTAAAACCTGAGTCGATCAGAGGCAGACGACGCAGATCTCCAAGCACAAGATCCACTGCGGCCAGCGACTCCGCGGCAAAATGCGGGCTGACATCGACGCCAACCATGTGGGCGCCCGACGCGCGGTTCCACAGCATCATGCGACCGCTGCCGCATCCGAGATCCACCAGCCGGTCGGCGGGCCCCAACCGGAGAAAACGGCGCATCATGTCGTTGCGGATCCCGGCCGACAGAAGCGGGGGTGACACCGACGATTGGCGGCCATCGGCGTGCAGCGCCTCATCCAGGTACTTCGTGCTCTCGCCCGTGTCGTGCTTCGGCCGCAGGTCCAGGTACGGGCCCGTGGC
>Ga0315287_10006221_pt1 | contig 11840 bp, 8 predicted proteins | sample YL17G11_0_MG_FD_205037 | JGI IMG/M metagenome (GOLD analysis project Ga0315287, IMG submission 205037) | Sediment microbial communities from Yellowstone Lake, YNP, Wyoming, USA - YL17G11_0 | ecosystem: Environmental > Aquatic > Freshwater > Lake > Sediment | place: USA: Wyoming | collected...
GACCTCGTGTTCGGGCTTTCAGATAAAAATGTACGCACTCTTTTACCTCTTTGCAAGCAATATGTTCGCTCAGTGCTTAAAATGCCTGATCCCGGTGAACACCATGGCGACTCCGTACCGATCGGCGGCCGCAATAACCTCAGGATCACCCCTTGAACCACCAGGTTGAATAAACGCCGTTACCCCTTTTTCGGCAACGACTTCCAAACCATCCGGCATGGGGAAAAAGGCATCCGAGGCGCACGTCCCGCCCTTAGCTCGGTCGCCCGCGCGTTTCACCGCCAGAAGTGACGAGTCCACCCGCGAGGTCTGCCCCATCCCGATCCCGACCGCCGCCGTGCCCCGGCAAATCAAGACCGCATTCGACTTAACGTGCTTGACCAGCTTGTAGCCAAAAATCAGCGACTCCATCTCCGCCTCGGTCGGTTTGCGCTTGGTCGGGATGGTGACTTTGGTCGGGTCGACGTCGATGATGTCGCGGTCTTGAACGAGCGTTCCTCCCCTGATATATTTGTAAACCTTGTCGTCCGAGGGCAGATTTTCCAGAATCCCAGGCAACGATAACAACCGCCGTGTCTTTTTCTTCTTGAGAAGCGCCAGGGCTTCCTCGGAATATCCCGGGGCCAGGATACATTCCACGAATTCGGTCTCGTGCAACAACCGGGCGGTATCTATCTCTATCACGCGGTTAAGCCCTATGATTGAACCAAACGCCGACAGCGGGTCGGTTTCATAAGCCATCCGATAGGCTTCGGCCAGGGTCATCGCGGTCGCTGCTCCGCACGGATTGGCGTGTTTGACGACCACCGCAAACGGCTGGGAAAATTCCACGATCATATCCAGCGTGGCGTCGATGTCGGCGATGTTGTTGTAGCTCAATTCCTTGCCGGAATGCTGCTGAGCCTCAGCCAGGGTCAGCCCGCGATAATTCTTCAAACGGTAAAACGCCCCCGATTGATGCGGGTTTTCCCCATACCGCAAATCCTGAACCTTCGAAAACGAGAGTGTGAATTCATCCTTTTCCGGAGTCGTCTCCGGTTTCGGCTCGCCGGCAAAAAAGCCGGCGATGGCGCGGTCATAACGTGTCGTCAGCGAAAAAACTTTGGCGGCCAGTTTTCGGCGCGTTTCCAGCGACAGCGCGCCATCATTTTTCTCCATCTCGCCGATGACCGCGCCGTAATCAACCGGGTCAACCACCACCGCCACGAATTCAAAATTCTTGGCCGCCGCCCGGATCATCGTCGGTCCCCCAATGTCGATATTCTCGATCTTATCCCGGTCGTCCGCTTTGGGATCGGCAATCGTCTTTTCAAAAGGGTACAGGTTGACCACCACCAGGTCAATCGGCTTGTATTCCTGCCGGGTCATCTCGGCCCACTGCTCCTCCTCGTCACGCCGAAAGAGAATGCCGGCATGCACCTTGGGATGAAGCGTCTTGACCCGCCCGTCAAGTATTTCCGGAGACCCCGTAAAAGTGGCGATTGATATGCAGTGCATCCCGGCGTCCTTGATCTTGGCCATGGTGCCGCCGGTTGAGATGATCTCCACCCCCATGCCGTTCAGCTTTCCAGCCAGATCAATCAGCCCCGCCTTGTCCGAAACCGAGATTAACGCCCGCCGAATTTTCACCCTATTCTCCATGCAATCTCCCTTACCTGGTCAACCGCTCCACCACTTCCTGATACTTCTTCAGGGTTTTCTCGATTACCTCTTGAGGCAGAGCCGGCGCCGGCGGCCTCTTATCCCAATTTAGCGCGTCAAGATAGTCCCGGACAATCTGTTTGTCAAATGAAGGCTGTGACTTTCCCGGCTGGTACCGGTCGGCCGGCCAGAAACGGGAGGAGTCTGGCGACAGGACCTCATCAATCAGGATGAAATCGTCTCCGGCAAACCCGAATTCGAACTTGGTATCGGCAATGATGATTCCCCGACTCCGGGCATACTCGGCCGCCTTGGCGTAGACCGATAGAGACTTGTCCCGGCACAGTTCCGAGGTTTCGCGTCCCACCATCCGCATCATCTGTGCGAAGGAGATGTTGATGTCATGCCCTTCCTCGGCCTTGGTCGAGGGCGAAAAGATCGGTTCCGGCAGCCGGTCCGACTCTTTCAGGTCGGACGGAAAATCGATCCCGTGAAGGGTGGTCATCCCCTCGGCCCGGGCGGCCTTGTATTCCTTCCACATCGATCCTGAGATATATCCCCGTACGATACATTCGACGTCCACCCGCCGGGCCTTTTTGACCAGCATGGAGCGGCCGTCGAGTATCTCCCGGTACTTTTTCAGTTCCTTCGGATAACGGTCGACGTCCGCCGTGATCATGTGATTTCCGACGACGTCACTGAGGTAGTTGAACCAGAATACCGAAACGGCCGTCAGGAGTCTCCCTCGTCCGGGGATGCCGTTGGGCATGACCACGTCGAAGGCCGAGACCCGGTCGGTGGCGATAAAAAGCAGCGTTTCCCCCAGGTCATATACGTCGCGCACTTTGCCTCGCGAGAAAAGCGGGAATTCTCTGATGTCGGTTGACAGAACCTCGTTCATCGATTTTTCTCCTTGAGAATTTTTTCGCACAGTTCCTTGAGAACGCGGGGATAGAGGCTATGCTCCACTTTGAGCACTCGCGCCGCCAGTTCTTCCGGAGTATCCTCCGGAAAGACGGGGACCTTTTCCTGAGCCAGGATGTCGCCGTGGTCATAGATTTCGTCGACGACGTGGATGGTTACGCCGGATTCCTTTTCACCGGCCTCGATGACCGCCCGGTGCACGTGCTCCCCATACATCCCCTTGCCGCCGTATTTCGGCAAAAGGGCCGGGTGAATGTTGACGACCCGGCGGCGATACCTCTGGATGATGACGGGCGCAACCATCTTGAGATATCCCGCCAGGGCGATGAGATCGACCTGGTGCTGCGCCAGCAGGTTCAAGAGGTGCTCATCCGCCGCTTTCCCGTCGGGGAAATCCTTTCGGCGATAAACGACGGTATCGATCCCCGCCTGCTGCGCTCGAACCAATCCATAGGCGCCGTCCTTGCTTGACAACACCAGCGCCACTTCGCCCGGAATGGCGCCGGAGACGCAACTGTCGATGATCGACTGGAGATTTGTCCCCGACCCGGAGATGAACACCGCCATTCGCGCTTTATCGGCCATCAAGCTTCTCCTTAAGAATTCGGCGCACCACTTGCGGATTGGCCCTGCCTTCGGTTTTTGCCATCACCCGCCCGACGAAAAAATCAAAGACCGTACCCTTGCCGGCCCGGTACTTTTCAACCTGATCCTGATAATGAGACAGAACTTCGTCGACCGTCGCAGCGAGGCTGCCCTCATCGGCGACTTGCCGCAAACCTTTCGCCCGGATAATGACGGTCGCCCGGCGGCCAGTGTCAACCATCTCCTGAAAGATTTCTTTCGCCATTGTGCCGGTTATGATCCCGGATTCGATCGACGCCAAAAGTTCAGCCAGCATTTCGGGTGTGACGTTGAAGTCGGACATATCCGCTTTTTGCGTCTTGACCGCAGCCAGTATCTCCCCCATGACCCAATGGGCGGCCAACCTTTTGTCCGACGCCAGGGAGGCGACCGACTCATAATAATCCGCCAGGGATTTCGACTCCGTCAGAATGCCTGCATCATACTCCGACAGACCGTAATCGTGCATCAGCCGCATCCGCCTTTCCTCGGGCAACGGCGGCAGGCGTTTTCCGATTTCTTCGACCCAGTGAGGATCGATCTGCAGGGACGGCAAGTCCGGTTCAGGGAAGTATCGGTAATCCTCAGACTCCTCTTTTCCCCGCATTGGCTCGGTGGCGGCCGTGCTTTCATTCCACAAACGTGTTTCCTGAATGACGTCCCCCCCCGAACTCAAAATTATTCCTTGCCGTTCGACTTCATACTCAAGTGCCCGCTGGACCGCTCGAAACGAATTCAGATTCTTCAGTTCTGTCCGCACACCGACCACGTTGCGGCCGCGCCGAAGAGACACGTTGGCGTCGCATCGCAGGGCGCCTTTTTCCATGTCGCCCGAACATATCCCCAGATATTGAACGATTTGTCTTAACCGGTCAAGAAACGCATGCGCCTCTTGCGGCGACTCGATCTGCGGTTCCGTGACAATCTCAAGCAACGGCACACCGCAACGATTGAAATCGATGCGGCTATAATCCTCTCCCGACTCCGGATGCAAAAGCTTCCCGGCGTCTTCCTCGAGGTGAATCCGGCTCAGGCGGACGTCCTTGACGAGGTTTCCCAGCTCAATGTGCACCTTCCCGCCGATCCCGATTGGCCGGTCATACTGGGAGATTTGATACCCCTTGGGAAGGTCCGGATAAAAATAGTTCTTGCGCGCAAAAAGTGAACGATGCTGCACCTGCCCGCCGACGGCCAAAATCATCATGACGGCATGCTCGACGGCGCGCCTATTGATCGTCGGCAACGCCCCCGGATATCCCAGGCAAACCGGGCAGGTTCGGCTGTTGGGCACGGCGCCGTATTCCGCCTTGCAGGCGCAAAACATCTTGGTCGCCGTCAGAAGCTGCGCGTGCACTTCCAGGCCGATGACCGGACTGTACTCGTTCGAACCCGGTTCAGGCATGTTGCGCTCGATCTTGCTGGGCGGCTTCAACCCGGTCCAGAAATTGTTTGAGTCTGAAATTGAAACGATCGGGGGCTTCCATGTTCAGCATATGGCCAACCTCCGGTACAACGTCGATCTCCGATCCGGCAATCCGTTCATGTAGCGTTTTGGCCAAAGGCAGAAAATAGCGATCCTTGCCGCCGACGAAGATCATCGTCGGCAGCGTGATCTGCGATGCTACTGCGGCGTCATCCCGATCGTTATACTTGCCCCGCATCGGATCCAGCCACAGGTGTCCGCAATGCCCCGTCATCATTTCGGCCAGTTCATCCCGTATCTGCGGATGACGATTGGCATAATAGAAGAGAGTGGTTTTGATCCAGCGCCGTTTGGCCTCGTCCACCCCGCGCGTCAGCGCCACGTCGCGCAGGTCGCGGTACCTCGGCGGCGCATATCCCCCCGCGCTGGCGTCGACCAAAGTCAGGGATGATAGCGTCTCTGGATAATCGATGGCATATCCCAACGCCGTGGCTCCGCCCATCGACAGCCCGACGACGTGGAATCTCCCCAGTTCCAGTGTATCCGCCAGCCGCTTCAAGTCGAGAACACGGTCACGGCGGGAATACCCCGACGGCGGACAACTCGACCGGCCATGACCGCGCGAATCGTAAACGATCACCCGGTAGAAATCCGAAAAATATTCGACCTGCCTCCGCCACATGCGGTGGTCGAGGGTAAAGCCGTGAAGAAATACAACCGGATTTCCCCGGCCGCGTTCTTCGCAGTAGAGCGACACTTCTCCGATATCAATGACCGGCATCACCAGCTCCCAATAATCTTTCAACCTGCCGGGCGGCAACCAATAGGCCCGTCTCGCCGAATGCCGGCGCCATCATTTGCAGGCCGATGGGACGGCCGTCGCGCGTTCGGCCGCACGGGATTGATATCGCCGGAATTCCCGCCAGACTGGCCGGCGCCGTCAGGACATCAGACATATACATAGCCAATGGATCATCTATTCTTTCACCCCGTTTGAAAGCGGCCGTGGGTGAAGTCGGCGACACCAGGATATCGGCCGTCTCAAAAACCCGCTCGAAATCCCGGCGGATCAGCTCCCGCACCTGCTGGGCCTTGTGATAATAAGCTTCATAGTATCCGGCCGACAGGGCAAATGTACCCAGCATTATCCGTCGCATGACCTCCCGGCCGAAACCCCGGCGCCGCGTTTCGGCATACATCGTAGCCAGCCCCTTTTCGCGGCCGGTCGTCGCGCCGTAACGGACACCATCAAACCGCGCCAGATTCGATGACGCCTCGGCATCGGCAATGATATAATACGCCGCCACGGCCAGGTTGGTACGGGGCAGCGATACCTCGACCACCTCATGCCCGGCCGACTCGAGCTTATCGATGGCGGCGCGGACGGCCGCACGGGTTTCCTCGTCGAGGTCCCCGCTTATGAATTCCCGGGGGATACCGAATCGGCAGGGTTTGTGATATCCGCTCTCGATAAGATTCGCCAACCCCGCATACGAAACCTGGGCCGAGGTGGCGTCGCGCTCGTCGTACCCGGAGATCGTTTCAAAAACCGCCGCACAGTCCGCGACCGTCCGCGCAATCGGTCCAATCTGGTCGGTTGATGAGGCAAACGCCACCAATCCATATCGCGATATCGCACCGTACGTGGGTTTCAATCCGACCACGCCGCAGAATCCGGCCGGCTGGCGCACCGAGCCGCCGGTATCCGAACCCAGGGCGATCGGGACGATCCCGGCCGCCACGACGGCGCATGATCCTCCAGATGATCCGCCGGGGACCAGATCATTCCGAATCGGACTAATGACCGGGCCGAAGGCGCTGTGTTCATTGGATGAGCCCATGGCGAATTCGTCCATATTCGCCTTGGCAATGACCACCGCCCCGGCTTGTTCCAGCCGTTCGACGGCGGTTGCGTCATACGGCGAGACAAATCCGTCGAGAATCCTGCCGGCGCAGGTGGTTGGGTAGCCGGAATAAACGATGTTGTCTTTGACTATGACGGGAACGCCGGCCAAAGGCGGAATATCCCGCCCCTGTGATATCAGGCCATCGATTTTCTCAGCCTGGGCGAGGGCTTTTTCGCGGCAGACGGCCAGAACCGCATTAAGGCGCTTTCCTTCGGTTTCGGCCAGATGCAGGGCTGTCTCGGTCAGCGCGACCGCCGAAAACCGGCGGTCGCGAAGCGACCGGACGACGTCTGAAACGGACAGCCTATTATAGTCTGTGACCATTCCCATGGTCTCGGCGAACTTACAGCATCGACATGTATTTGTCGATTTCGTATTCGCTGACGTGGATGCGATAACTCTCCCACTCCACGCGCTTGTTGGCAATGAACTTCTCGAAAATATGCTCGCCCAGGGTTTCTCGGATCAATTCCGAATTCTCGGTAGCGGCGATGGCCTCCTCCAACGTCCCGGGCAGCGATGCGATGCCGAGCTTCTCCCGTTCATCCAACGACATATTAAAGATGTTTTGTTCGATCGGAGGAGGCAGCTCGTACTCCTTCTCGATTCCCCTCAGACCGGCGGCCAGCATCACGGCAAACGCCAGGTATGGGTTGCAGCAGGGATCGGGCGAGCGCAGCTCAATGCGGGTCGACTTTTCCTTGCCCAACTTATACATGGGCACTCGGACCAACGAGGACCGGTTGCGCCGACCCCAGGAGATGTACACGGGCGCCTCATACCCGGTCACCAGTCGTTTGTACGAATTCACCCACTGGTTGGTCACCAGCGTGATCTCCCTGATATGGCGCAGAATACCGGCGGTGAAATGTCGGGCCAGTTTCGACAGGTGGTACGGGTCGGTGTTATCGAAGAACAGATTGCGGCCGTTCTCGAAAATCGACATATGCGTGTGCATGCCCGATCCGTTTTCCGCGAACAACGGTTTGGGCATGAACGTGGCGTGGTAGCCGTTTTCCTGGGCGATTTCCTTGACGATGAATTTGCACAACTGGGCGTAATCGGCCATGACCAGGGCGTCCTGGTATTTCAGATCGATTTCATGCTGGGACGGCGCCACCTCGTGATGCGAACACTCCACGGGGATGCCGGCCGCCTCGAGCGCGGTGACGGTCTTTTTGCGCAGGGTGGTCCCGGCATCGACCGTGCCGTAGTCGAAATACCCGCCGCGGTCAAGGATTTCCGGAGAAGACGGGCTCATGAAATAGAAATATTCCACCTCCGGGCCGGTATTAAACGTCCACCTCCGCTCTTTGATCTTTTCCAGAACGCGCCGCAGGATATATCGCGGATCGGCGTCGTACGGCCGGCCGTCAGGGGTGGTGATGTCGCAGAACATCATGGCGACTTTTTCCCCGCCGATCAACCACGGGAAGACGCGAAATGTCTGCAGATCCGGCATCGCCATCAGGTCCGATTCCTCAATCCGCACGAATCCCTCGATTGATGAACCGTCGAATCCCTGTCCCCCATCGATGGCTTCTTCGATCTCGGGACGGGTCATCGCCATTCCCTTCAACTGCCCCAGCACGTCCGTAAAACAGAGCCTGATATACCTGACGCCGGCGTCGTCTATCTGCTTGAGGATCTCTTCCTTGGTCTTAGTCATAGCCTCTCCTTGGTGTTCCGAAATGAAACTTCTATTTTAGCCCCGACCGGGGATAAAATCAAAACAAAAATGAATACGTAGCCTCCCCTCAAATATCGGACTATTTTGGCATGAATTCATAAACCGATCGATCTTTTCGTAATTGCCTGAAAATCAAGAAAATATGACCGGGCACAAATTGGGGGCACTTTGCTACAAATTCAAAGAACCGCTGGAGTAGACCCACGTGCCGTTAAAAATCGTTGCCCCCACCCGGGCCTTGTAGATCTGAGAACGGGGCATATCATAAATATCGTCATCGAGGACCACCAAATCGGCTTGGTATCCGGGGGCAATTTTGCCCGAAAAAGCCTCCCGCCCGGAGACATAGGCTGGCCCTGAGGTAAATCCGCGCACCGCCTGCGCGACCGTCAGCGCCTCCTCGGGATAAAACCGTCCGCCGCGCTCACCGTAGCCGGTACGGTTGACGGCGGCGTGAATACCCGCCAGGGGATCAAGCCTCTCGATGGGGCAATCCGATCCGAACGTCACCGGGATGCCGTGGTGCAAAAGGGTCTTGAAAATATACGCGCTTCGTCCCCGGCTGCCCCAATACTCAGCGACCAGCCGGCGATCCGACGGGCAATGGCTGGGCTGCATGGAGGCGACAACGCCGGTCTTTTTCAGCCGCGGGATGTCTTCGCGTGAAATCAACTGCAAATGCTCGATCCGATGTCGCAGGTGAGATCGCATCCCGACGGTTTCAAAGGCGGTAATCACATTGGCCACGGCTTTGTCGCCGATGGCATGCACCGCGCAGGCAAGATTTTGCCGCGCTGATCGGCCGACCTGGTGAACCAAATCATCCACGTCGGTGACCGTCACGCCGACGTCGTTGGTTTTGCCGCAATAGGGTTTTTTCATCAAGGCAGTCTGGGCGCCCAACGAACCATCGGCAAATATCTTGACCCCGCCCACCCGAAGCGTCTCGTCTCCCGTACCGGATACGATCCGCTTGTCGATAAGCTCCTCCAGCATCGCCACGGGGAAATAGTATTGCACTCGAAAACCCAGCCGGCCTTTCCGGTGACGATCCGTGAAATAGGTCCACGCATCGGGGGCATCCACCGAATGAAAGCCGGTTACGCCCCGGGAATAAGCTATCTGAGCCGTCTTATCCCACAACTGGTCCACTTTGCGCCGGTCGGGCCGGCTGATAAGCTTGATCACGGGGAAATAGCCCGGTATTTCGCGCAAAATGCCAGTCGGCTCGCCCGTCACGAGATCACGGTCGATTTTACCTCCGGCCGGATCGGGTGAATTCCTGTCAATTCCGGCCATCCGGAGCGCCCGAGAATTCACCCACATGATGTGCTGATCCTTGCTGAACAGCGCCGCCGGATGCCCACCGGTAACGGCGTCAAGCTCGGATGCCGTCGGCAGATGATACTCTTCCCAGCGGTCGGCCGACCAACCGTCACCGAAGATCCAATCATCAGGCGCCTGTTCGGCAGCGAATTTTCCGATCGCCGCCAGCGCGCCCGCAAAAGTCGGCATTCCGTCCAGATGGACCGTGTCGAAAGTCGCGGCCCAGAAATAGAAATGCACATGGCTGTCGACCAGGCCGGGAATAACCGCTCGCCCTTTCAGGTTGACCGTGCGGTACCCCTTGTACCGCCGTTTAAGGGCGGTCACATCCGAACCGGTCTCGGCGATTTTCGATCCCTCGATCACGACCGCCGTCGGGCGGGTGCGGACACGATATTGCGGGTAGATTCGGCCGTTATAAAGAATGACGTTCATTGAAGAAGCCTCCTTTGACCCGGTAGTCGCCTTCCCGCCGGGTGATGCCGAGGCGATCGAGGTACTCCAGGACCGGTAGCGCAAACTTGCGACTTGACCCAAACCGGTCGCGGAATTCGGCGACGGTCACCTGATTTCGGGCATTGAGCTTGTCCGCGATATACGTCAGTATCTCCCGCCAAATAGTTCCCGGGATCACGAATTGACCGGCGATATTTTTCAGACGGCCTTCATCCAAAAGAAAACTCAGCGTTTGCCGGCTTCCCGGATACTTTGCGTCGATCTCCTCGAGCGAAAGATAGTTGTGCCCGGCTTTTTCGACGTCGGCCATGATTCGTTCCGCTTGATCGTTCATCTTCTGATCGAGCATCGGGGAAAACCCCGGCAGACTGTAGAATTGTTTCACCCGGCTCAAGGCATTCGTTTGCTCATAGTACTTGAGGAGCAGTTGAAACTGATCGGCATCGTTCCACTTCAGTCGCCGTCCCAGTTCCTCGGCCGTCAACCCTTTTAAGTACGACTTTTCTTGATGCGTCTTGTCCAGCTCACGGATGACTTGCGTCTGCAGCTCGGATACTCGCAACATCAGGGCCAGATTCCCCTCGAAGCGGGCTGCCTCGCCCCCGGCAGCCAGCCTTTCGATAGCCGCATCCACTTCAGCCGCTGAAAAATGGGAATAGAGCAGGAAATTCGCCGTGGGCGTGAACAACCGCCTGGTCAGCTCCGTTCGAATGATCTCGTCGAGATCGCCTTTACTGCGGCGGTTCAGGTAATCGGCCAGCGCCGGCAGGTCCTTGCGTCGAGGATAAACGGACAGAATATCCAGTATCCGGCCGCCGCCGACGGTTACCTGCGGCGTGGGCAGACGAACGATGAAATTGTCGCCCACGAACGCCGCCACCGGCTGATCGGAGCGGATGATTGCCAGACCGGAGTTTCCGGGTTTTATGCCGGCGTCGGGGAAGGGGCGAATGACGGCTTCCGTTTCGGTGGTGCCCAGGATGATCAATATTTTGCGCCCTTCCTTGAGCGTGACTTCCGAGCCGGCCAGATTAGCGATCGACGCCGCGAAGATCGTCGGTCTGAGATCATACGCGAAGCCCGTGATCACGTGGCCCCGCCCGATATCCTCCCGGTCGACGCCGCCGAGGTTCATGGCCACGCGGGTCCCGGGACCGACCTGCTCGGCTTTGCGCGCGTGCGATTGCAGCGCCCGCACCTTGATCGTGTCGCCGGAGGGGAAATGATACACCTCGGAATCGACGGCAAAGCCCCCGTCTCGACTGGTCCCCGTAACCACTACCCCGATACCGGTCAGTACGAAGGCACGGTCGACAAACAGACGCGGCTTGCCGATGTCCACAATCGCTTTCAGCCGCCGGGCGATATCGGCGATCGCGCCCGCCACGGCATCAATCCCCTCGCCAGTGACCGAGGAGGCTTGGACGATGAGCGCTCCTTCCAGAAAAGATCCCTGCACCTTCGATGGAATATCGGCCATGACCAGCTCGAGCCAGTCTTTCTCGACCAAATCGATTTTGGTGACGACGATCAACCCGTGTTTGATATCCAACAGGCGAAGGATGTCGAAATGCTCCTGGGTCTGCGGCATCCAGCCGTCATCGGCGGCAACCACCAGCATGGCGGCGTTGATCCCGCCCGCACCGGCGACCATGTTGCGCACGAAGCGTTCGTGACCCGGGACGTCGACCAAGCCGACCTCGCCGCCGTCGGGAAGGGTCATCCAGGCAAACCCGAGGTCAATGGTCAGGCCGCGCTCTTTTTCCTCCGGCAGGCGATCCGGATCGATGCCGGTCAGCGCCTTGACCAGTGCCGATTTGCCGTGGTCGATGTGGCCGGCCGTGCCCAG
>Ga0315287_10006222_pt1 | contig 11838 bp, 9 predicted proteins | sample YL17G11_0_MG_FD_205037 | JGI IMG/M metagenome (GOLD analysis project Ga0315287, IMG submission 205037) | Sediment microbial communities from Yellowstone Lake, YNP, Wyoming, USA - YL17G11_0 | ecosystem: Environmental > Aquatic > Freshwater > Lake > Sediment | place: USA: Wyoming | collected...
AGGAGATCGTCCTCGAGCGACAGGAAGAACCGGGACGTCCCCGGATCCCCCTGGCGACCCGAGCGGCCGCGCAGCTGGTTGTCGATGCGCCGCGACTCGTGGCGCTCGGTCCCGAGGATGTGCAGCCCGCCGGCACCGATCACCTCCGCGCGCTCGAGCTCGCACTGGCGCTTGTACTCGGCGGCGAGCTTCCTGTAGCCCGGCGCGTCCTCCTCCGGGTTGATTCGGCCGCGCGCCATCATCTCAGCGTTCCCGCCCAGGATGATGTCCGTGCCGCGGCCGGCCATGTTCGTCGCGACGGTGACCGTGCCCTTCCGGCCCGCCTGCGCGATGACGTACGCCTCGCTTTCGTGGTGCTTGGCGTTGAGCACGTTGTGGTCGATCCCCTTGCGCGAGAGGATCCTGTGGATCGCCTCCGACTTCTCGACGCTCACCGTGCCCACGAGGACCGGCTGCCCGCGCTGGCGGCACGCGAGGATCTCGTCCACGATCGCGGTGAACTTCTCGCGCTCGGTCTTGTACACGACGTCCTGGTTGTCGTAGCGGATGCACGGCCAGTTCGTCGGGATGACCGTCACGTCGAGCTTGTACGTCTTCATGAACTCTTCGGCCTCGGTCTCGGCCGTGCCGGTCATGCCGGCGAGCTTCCGGTAGAGCCTGAACAGGTTCTGGAAGGAGATCGTGGCGAGCGTCCGGTTCTCCTCGAGGATCGGCACGTTCTCCTTGGCCTCGATCGCCTGGTGGAGGCCGTCCGACCACCGCCGTCCGGGCATCGTGCGGCCGGTGAACTCGTCGATGATGACGATCTTCTGTTCGTCGTCGACCATGTAGTTCACGTCGCGCTTGTAGAGGTTGTGCGCCTTGAGCGCCTGGTTGACGTGGTGCAGGTGGTCGATGTTCTCGGGATCGAACAGGTTCCCGATGGCGAGCGCCTTCTCGACCCTGTCCACGCCCTCCTCGGTCATGGTGACCGTGAACCCCTTCTCGTCGACGATGAAGTCGGTCTCCTTGCGGAGCCGCGGGATGATGGCGTTGATGGTCGCGTAGAGGTCGGACGACGCCTCGGGCTCGCCAGAGATGATGAGGGGCGTGCGCGCCTCGTCGATGAGGATCGAGTCGACCTCGTCGACGATCGCATAGTTCAGCGAGCGCTGGACGTAGTCGTAGATGCTGAACTTCATGTTGTCGCGCAGGTAATCGAACCCGAACTCGTTGTTCTGGCCGTACGTGATGTCGGCGAGGTACGCGTTCTGCTTCTCCTGGCGCGACTGGCCATGGAGCGTGGCGCCGACCGAGATCCCGAGGAAGTTGTAGATGCGCCCCATCCACTCCGCGTCGCGGTTGGCGAGGTAGTCGTTGACCGTGACGATGTGGACGCCCTTCCCCTCGAGCGCGTTCAGGTACGCGGGGGCGACCGCGACGAGCGTCTTCCCCTCGCCGGTCTTCATCTCCGAGATGCACCCCTGGTGCAGGACCACGCCGCCGATGAACTGCACGTCGAACGGCCGGATCCCGAGGGCGCGGACCGACGCCTCGCGCACGGTCGCGTACGCCTCCGGCAGGATGTCGTCGAACGCCTCGCCTCGCTCGAGGCGCTCCTTGAACAGCGCGGTCTGCGCCCGGATCTGCGCGTCGGTGAGCCTCTGGATCCGGTGCTCGAGCGCCGAGATCCGCTCGATGATCGGGCGGATCGCCTTCATCTTGCGCTCGTGGTTGGTCCCGAGGAGCTTCTTGACGATATCGAGCATCTCTCACACAGCGCGGCGTCGCCCGTCCAGACCGAGCGGAGCCGGTACGAAAACCGGCAGACAAGCTAATCCGCCGAAACGCGAAAAGCAAGAGCGGGGGGCGGGCGGAAAGCGGCCCCGGGTCCCTACTCCCGGCACGCGGAGCCCGACTTCGCCTTCGCGGGCGGCTTGGCGGCGAGCTCCTCGACGGCTCCCTCGGGAAGGTCCCCTCGCGGGATTGCGTAGCCCACGTCGGGCGTGAAGTAGCGCCCGTCCGCGCCGCGGCAAACGCTGACGACCAGGACGGTCCCGATCCGCATAGGCCTGATATCCGCCTCCGCCATCTCCGCGAACGAGAAGCTCTTCGTCTTTCCGCAGCCGCGGATCGGCATCACGATGTCGACCTCGTAGACGTGGTTCACATAGCCGACGGTCGGGGCGGGAGCGCCGTTCGGCCCCTCGACCCGGGCGCCCCTGATTTCGATCACGGCGCTCAGGTCGGTCACCGCGACGTTACCCCGGACGAGCTCGAGCAGGGATTCCTCCTCCGACGGCTCGGTGTCCGCCGCGGTCTGCGGCCTAGGCGCAGGCTGCGCAACAGGCGCAGGTTGCGAAGCCGGCGTCGGCGAAGCATCCGATGCACCCGTCGCGTCGGGTGGCGGCGCCCGGTCTGCCGGCGCCGCCTGCGCGGTCTGCTCGGAGATCGTCGCGCTCCCGCAGGAGCCGAGAAAGAGGGACAGCGTCCAAAAAAATGCGACGACGGCTCTCAACGCGGCGCTCCGTCTATTCGATCGGGTGGGTGCCGGGCTCGACCGGCTGGGCGTGCCAACGGAAGTTGTCGATGATCACCTCTGAATCGAAGATGTGATCGCCGGTGTCGTGGACGTGGAACCTGAGCTGGAACGATTCCCCCGGCTCGATAGCGACGCTCGTCATCAGCCACTCGGTCGACGACCCCGTGTCGGAGCTGTCCGTGGCGTAGCTCGACGCGCACGAGAAGCCGGTCCCCACGATGCTGAAGTCCGAGTAGCCGGTCGGGCAACCGTTGTACCAGCAGCACTCCGAGTAGGAGTTGTTGACCGCGATGTAGCAGCAGTGGCCGAACGGGTGCGTGGGGCACGCGGCGGCGTCGATGAAGTCGTAATAGCCGCCCGACGACGAGTCGCGGCACGCCGTGAAGTTGATGACCTCGTCGACGCTGCCTGTCGAAGGGCCGTTCATGATGGCGTAGAACTTGTCGTTGAAAGTCGTCCCAATGTAGTCGTCGTACTCCGCCGAGAAGAAGATGTAATCGAACGAGAAACCGAGCGCGTTCGACGGCGCGCGCAGCGACAGGACGAGCTCGACCGCGTCGTAGGCGGTGCTCGTGTCCCACGGATCCGTGTACGACGATCCGGCGAGGCTCGTCGCCCGCCCGCCCGAGGTCTGGAGCGCCGTGCCGCTCGAAAGCAGCGTGTACGAACCGTTCTTGCGCGCGTCGAGGTTCGCCGGTGTCCCGAACTTCGTGACGGCCTCGGTGGCCGGATTGAGCATCGAGCCCGCGGTGACGCCGCTCGGGCTCGCCATGCTCCCGCCGAAGTAGAACAGATCCTCCCATTCGTAGATGCAGACGTCGATCGCGCACACCAGGTTCGTGATCTCGTTGCCGGTGCCGCCGCACGCGCACACCTCGACCTCATCGATCGAGCCGTCGCAATCGTTGTCGACGCCATCCCCCGTCTCGTCCTCCCCGAGATCCTCGATAGCGTCCGGGTTGACGAACGGATTCGAGTCGTCGCAGTCGCCGTCCAGTGTCGAGTAGCCGTCACCGTCGAGATCGAGCGCCTCCCACGGCGTCTCGTCGGTCTCTCCGTCGCAATCGTTGTCGATGCCGTCGCCCTGGATCTCGGTCACGCCGGGGTGGATAGAGGGGTTGGTGTCGTCGCAATCGAACGGCACGCACCAGCCGTCGCCGTCGCCGTCCGTGCACTCGACCGCTGTATCCGTATCCGTGTCCGTGTCCGCATCGGTGTCCGTGCCGCCGTCCGCGTCAGTATCCGTGTCCGAATCCGTGTCCGTGTCCGAATCCGTGTCCGTGTCCGTGTCCGTATCCGTGTCGGTATCCGAGTCCGTGTCGATGTCCGTGTCCGTGTCGGTATCGGTGTCCGTGTCGGTATCCGAATCCGAATCCGTGTCCGTACCCGGCGTGAAATCGCCGCCGCCACCGCCGCTATCGCACGCCCCGACGGCGAACGCGAGCCAACACACCCCGACGAGCAACATCCCGGTCCTCGAGACCATGGCATCCTCCTTACACAGCCGCCGCTGTCCGTGTGTTCACCTATTAGTGCGCCGTATCGAAGGCCTTTTATGATATCGATTTTACATTTGTTTTTGCGGATTTTCCACCGCTGTTCCGGATGCGATCTTCCGCTGCGGGCGCGCGGCGGGTAACTTCGGCGCATGAACCGCAGCGAAAAGGCGCGCAGGATCGCCGCGACGCTCGATCGGCTCTACCCGGAGCCGGTCCCGCCCCTGCGGCGTGAGGACGCGTTCTCGCTGCTCGTAGCCACGGTGCTCTCCGCTCAATGCACGGACGTCCGCGTCAACGCCGTGGCGCCCATCCTGTTCGCCCGCGCTTCGACGCCGGACGCGATGGCGCGCCTCCCGCGTGAGGAGATCGCCGCGCTGATCCGTCCGTGCGGGCTCGCCGCGGCGAAGTCCAAGGCGATCTCGGAGCTGTCCGCGATCCTGTGCGCACGGTTCGGCGGGCGCGTGCCGCAGGGCTTTGCGGAGCTCGAGTCGCTGCCGGGCGTGGGGCACAAGACGGCGAGCGTCGTCATGGCGCAGGCCTTCGGGGCGCCCGCGTTCCCGGTGGACACCCACGTCCACCGGCTGGCGCACCGGTGGGGGCTCTCGTCCGGGAGATCGGTCCGAGAGACCGAGCGCGATCTCAAGCGGCTCTTCCCCGAAAGCGCGTGGCACAAGATCCACCTGCAGATGATCCTGTTCGGCCGCGAGCGCTGCAGAGCCCGCGGGCACGACCCGGCCGCGTGTCCGATCTGCTCCTTCGCCGCGCCTAGATAGCGGCGCCCTCGAGGGAGAGGAGCGTCTCCTTCCAGCCGTCCGGCCCGGACCAGCCGCCGAGCCCGCCTCCCGCCAGCATGACGCGGTGGCACGGGACGAAGATCGGCACCGGGTTCCTGTGCATCGCGGAGCCGACCGCGCGCGCCTTGGTCGGGTGCCCGGCGAGCCGGGCGAGCTCGCCGTACGTGACGGTCGCGCCCCACGGGACCTCCGCGAGAGCGCCGTAGACGTCGCGCTGGAACGCCGTCAGGTGGCAGAGCTCGACGGGCGTCTCGAACCGCTGCACCTCGCCGAGGAGGTACCCCTTGAGCTCGAGGCCGGCCTCGACGGCGCGGCGCTGCCCGGCCGACGACCAGGCGAGCCCGTGGCGCTCGATGCGTCCGGCCACTTCCGAGGCGTCGAAGCCGGGGAACAGGACGCCGACGACGCCCCGCGTCGAGGCCAGCACGCCGAACTTGCCCGAGACCGTCGGCACCTCGAACCCGGTGACGCCCACCCATTGGCGCCCGGCCTCCTGCCCCCGCGCCGTCTCCTCGAGCCAGGCGTGCGGCGTTCGGGCGATCTCGCGGAGCTTCTCTGTCGACGGCCATGATCGCAGCATCTGTCTTCCCTCCCGCGCGGCCGAGCTCCGGCTGCGTCGCTGAAAGTATCGTCCGTTTGGGCGAAAGGTTGCCTAAAAAAAGAAAACGAGGGATCAGGATCGCCCAGGGAGGCGACGCGACCGATGACCGCTGACCGAGACGACTGGGAGCGCCAGGCCGAGATGCTCGTCAACCGGATCCGCAAGAACCGGCGCCGGCTCGGCCCTTGGCTGAAGGCCGAGGGCGTCACCTGCTTCAGGCTGTACGATCGCGACATCCCGGAGCTGCCGCTCGTCGTCGACTCGTACGAGGATCGCCTCCACGTGAACCACCTGTCGCGCGACCGCGCAGGCGAGCCGGACGCGCCCGAGGCACTCGCCTCCGCGGCGGACGATGAGCGCGCGGAGCTCCTCGCGGCGAGAGTGGCGGCCGCGCTCGGCGTTCCCGGAGATCACGTCCACCTGAAGCGGCGCGCGCGCGCGCCGGGCGGCACCCAATACGAGCGCCTCGCCCGATCGGGGGAGGAGCTCGAGGTCGGCGAGGGCGGGCACCGCTTCCTCGTCAACCTCTCGGACTACGTCGACACGGGCCTCTTCCTCGATCACCGGATCACGCGCCGCGTCGTGGCGGCCGAGGCGCGCGGCAGGCGGTTCCTCAACCTGTTCGCCTACACCGGGTCGTTCACCGTGTACGCGGCGGCGGCGGGCGCGGCCTCCACCACGACCGTGGACCTGTCGCAGGCGTACCTCGACTGGGCGGCGCGGAACCTGCGCCTCAACGGGCTCGAGGGCCCGACACATACGTTCGTACGCGATGACGCGATCGCGGCGCTCGAGGACGGGCGCGTGGCCGGCGGGTACGACCTGGTCGTCGTCGATCCGCCGACCGTCTCGAAGAGCAAGCGCATGCGGCGGCCGTTCGACGTGCAGCGCGATCACGCCCAGCTCCTCCGCGGCGTCCTCGGCGTCACGGCGCCGGGCGGCGTCGTCTACTTCTCCACCAACCTGCGGCGGTTCGCGCTCGACTTCGAGCCCGGAAAGGTGGCGGCGATCGAGGACATCACAGCCAAGACCATCCCGCCCGACTTCCGCGATCCCAAAGCGCACCGGTGCTTCCGAATCGTGAAACGGTGAGCGCCGCCTCGTGTTAGGATGGCCGCCGGAACGACACAAAGGAGAAGAACGATGAGGGCCATGACGCTGCTGCTTCTGACGGCGATCTCGATCTTGGCATGGGCGCCGGGGTGCGGCGAGGACACGCGCGAGCCGAGCGACAGCGACTCGGACTCGGACAGCGACACGGACGGCGACGCCGACGCGGGCGACGACGGCGGCACGTTCACGGGGGACTGCGTGGGCGAGTGCGTCGGCGGGTGCACCGCCATGTGCGACGGGTTGTGCGTCGAGGAGCAGGCGAGCGGCTCCTGCGAAGGCACGTGCACCGGAGAGTGCGAGCTGTCTTCCGCTGCCGCATGCGCCGGCATCTGCCAGGGGACCTGCAGCGGCAGCTGCTCCGAGACCGACACCAACGGCGACTGCAACGGCACGTGCGAAGGGAACTGCACCGGCACGTGCGTGCTCGAGGAGGGCGGCCCCTGCTCGGGATCCTGCGCCGGCTTCTGCTGCGCCCCGGTCTCGGACGACGAGTGCGTCGACACGTGCGTCGGCACGTGCGACGGGACCTGCACCGGCGAGTGCTACCCCGACGAGGACTACGAGTCCCCGTACTGCTGAGAAGAGCGGCGCGGCGAGCCGCACCCTGCCCCAGCTTCAGATCTTCCGTGGGTACTCCGGATCCAGGCGCGAGGCGATCGCGGCGCGGGTGCGCTCGACGAGCGCGTCCAGCTGTTTGCGATCGGCGCCGGCCGTCTCGATCGGCTCGCCGACGATCAGCTGGATCGGGCCGGGGCGGAACGCCATCGACCGCTTGTCCGGCAGCACACGCCAGCTGCCGTTGACCGTGACCGGCAGGATCGGCAGGCCGTTGCGGACCGCGAGCAGGAACCCGCCGCTCTTGAACTCGCGGATGACGCCGTCGTCCGAGCGCGTGCCCTCCGGGAACACGGCGATGCTGACGCCCTTCGGCAGCCTGCGCGCCGCCGCGTCCATCGCGCGCAGGGATCGCTTGGGATTCGATCGGTCGATGAACACGTGCCGCGCGAACCACAGCGCCCATCCGAACAGCGGCACGTACACGAACGACTTCTTGATGATCCACCGGAACTGCAGCCCGAGGCCGAGCATGAGCGCCGGGATGTCGAAGAGCGACTGGTGGTTGGACATGATGACGTACGATCGCGTCGGATCGACGGCCGGGTTCTTCATGATCTCGAGGCGCACGCCGCAGACGACCGTGGCCCACCACGTCCAGCCCTGGCAGAGGCGGAACGCGAGCCGCCCGCTCGGGCCGACGAGCCCGGCGATCGAGATCGGCGCGAAGAACACCATCGAGTCGAGCGCCCACCAGACCACCATCCACGCCGCCTTGAGCTTGCCGATCATGTCCGGAATCTACACTGGAGAGGGCTCAACCCGAAGCTAGATCAGCGAGAACAGCGCCCGCAGGAGCCCAGCGGAATGCGAACCGGCGGCCGAGCAGCCGCATCCATCGTCGGAACCGCCGCCGGTGCCGGCGTCCGCATCGGTGTCGGTGTCCGTATCCGTGTCGGTGTCGGTGTCCGTGTCGGCGCCCCCGTCCTCCTCCACCTCCTCGGGCGTGTCGGAGAGCTCCGCCGTGACGTAGCTCTGGCAGCCGTAGGTCGTTGGGCGGCAGACGATCGAGAAGTAGTACGCGGTCCCGGGCTCGATCACGATTTCCGTCGCGTTGGAGATCTTGATCTCGGTCACCGGGGACGACGCGGATCCGGTCCACTCGCCGTCGTACGTCGCCTCCCAGGAGAACGGGTACCCGCCCGTATCCCACGTGAACGTCACCGGCCCGCCGGCGCTCATCAGGACGTCGTACGTCTCATCGCCCAGCGGGTTGATGATCAGCTTCGCCACCTGGGTCGTCCCCTCGGTCGCGATGCGGTACTGGACCGCGGACGGGGTGCCCTGGCCGTCGGTGATGTCCCACGCCGAGTAGTGGAACCGCTGCACCGTCTCGCCGTCGACCCACAGATCGACGATCCGCTCGCAGTCGGCGAAGCCGCGCGAGTCGATCACCGCGCCGATCGTGTCGACATCCTCGGCGGTGAGCTCGGTCGCCGCCAACATGTCCTCGGCCGTCGCCATGAGCGCGGACGCGTAGTCCGCGAACGTGTTCATCCCGGTGCTCGCGAGGGCGGCGTACTGGAGGTGGTCGACCTTGGTCGCGCCGAGCGCGGTGCGCATCTCCCACAGCGCCCCGGCGATGATCTCGCCGTCGTAGTGGCTCTCGCCCCAGAGATCGTCCGGGCAGACGTTGTCGTTGTCGGCGTTGCGGCCACCGGTGCCGAGCGCGTACTCGCTCAGCTGCGGGTTGCCGTGGTGGCTCACGGCGAAGTAGTCGGCGGTCCCCTCCTCTACCCCGCCGATCGTCGAGTCGACGCCGAGCTCGTCGAGGCTCCCCATCCCGATCTGGAACGCCTTGGCGGAGACGGAGTGCGTGAACTCGTGGGCGATGACGTCGGCGTCGTACGCGAAATCGATCGGGGAGGCGTAGAGGACCCCTTGGCCGACGATGATCATGTCGGGGGCGTCGCCCCAGCCTCCGCCCGAGTACGCCGCGTTGGCCCAGTCCATGTTGACCATGGCCCAGATCCAATCTGCGTCCGCGCTCGTGTCCGGATCCACGTACTGCCCGGCGTAGCCGAACTCGGCGCGCATCCACGTGCTCTGCCGGTCGATGTAGTAGTAGGCGCTGACCTCCGCGAAAGCGTCGGGCTCCGCGGTCGGATCCCCGAGATCCGGAACGATGTCGAGGAACCCATTGGTGTCCGCCACGGCGACCGCCTCCCACGCGCTGCAACCGCCGTAGGAATCCATGGTCGTGCACGTCGCCGTGCGCGCCAGCGAGCCGACGGGTCCCGTCTCCGCGTCGTCGATATTGGGGAGATCCACGACCGACGTGGCCTCGTCGTCGACCACCGGGTTCTCCGGAAAAACGTTCGCCTGGTGGCGTCGCACGAGATCCTCGCGGAACGCCACGACGCCCGTGCGCGCATCGACGTAGGTGGCGAACCTGTGCAAGCCGGCGGCGGGCGTGACGACGCGCCAGACGAGCCGCGTTTCCCCGCCGACCTCGAGCCACCCGAGCGCGGCGCCGTCCGCCGGCCCCGGCGCCTGGATGCCCCTCGCGGCGGCGATCTCGGCGGCTGCGCGATCGATCCTCGGCTGCTGCGCGGCCGGGATGCGGCCCACCGCCTTCGACGTGAGCTTGAAGACACGGCCGTCCCCGTCGACCCCGACGATCACCGGCGCGCGGAACACCTCGATGCCGTGCAGCGTCTCCGCGAACTGGTAGTACCGATCGGCGCGGTGCGGTGAGATCGCCTGGAGGGCGAGCCCGGCCGCGGCGTCGTCGAGGCCCAGGAGCGTACCGTGATCGAGCGCGAACCCGCGGGCCGCCTCGGCGATATCGCCTTTCAGCGGGGCGGAGTGAAAGCCCCGCACGATGAAATAGCGATCCGCGCCCCCCGGATCCGTAACGAGCTCCGCGCCCGGGTGCGACGCGAGGAAGCTCCGTGCGGCCACCTCGAGATCCCCGGCGCCGGCGTTCCCGGCGGCGAGCAGGACGAAGAGAACGGGCAGCGCGAGAATCGGCGAAAACCTTTTCATGGGGTGCTCCTTTTGACCCGGCGTGCGGGACGTATTGGCAAGATAGTGCCGCAACGTCGGTTCAGAGGTCATCAGGATTCGCGCGGAGGATCTGCAGATCGCGCCTCACGGCCTCCGCAGCGCCTCGAGCGTCGCGCGCGCTTGGGGCGCCATCTTGAAGAAGCCCTCGATCTTCGGGCACGGGTACTGATCGCACCGCGCGCAGTTCTCGGCGCCGAGCTTCCTCGCGCACGCCCGGATCTCGCATTCGCCGCAGTGCGCGCACTTCTTCCCCTCGACGAGGCAGCCGTCGCACCAGACGTGCTCGACCTTCACGTCGGCGCCGTAGGCGCGGCTCCATTCGCCGGCGATCTTCTGCGCGGCCGCGGCGTCGTTCGCCCGCGTCGCGAGCAACGCCGGGCACTCGGTGCAAACGAGCCCGCAATAGGAAATCGTCTTTTCGGTCATCGTCCCCTCCTCGATATCGATCTCGAATTTCGAATCTTGTGTCCAAATGCCGGCGGTTCGGCAACGAAAATACGTGAAACTGATAAAATTTTCTTGACGCGCCGAACGAAGAGTCGTATCGACTCCCCATGACGACGCGCTCGGCCAATCGCCACCACCATCATCACGGCCCTTCTCGGGCTGGGTGACGGCGGTGTAACCGAAGCAGCGATCAAACACCCCGACGCCGGCCCTGAGCCGGCGTTTTCGCATCCGAAGACAGTCAGCCGGTTCGGGCCCCGCGGGGAGAGGAGAACCGGCAATGTCAGCGATTACCTCATACGATTGTTCACCCAACGGCGACCGCCCGCGTACGTCGCTGTCGAGCGTCAGAGGTGACGTCCGCGCCGCGGATTTGCCTTCCGAAAGCCTGGAGGGAGGCAGCCCGCGCAGTAGGACGCCACAGCCGACTGCAGCGAGCGCGGGGCTGCGCCTCGCCCTCCCGAAGGGACGCATGAAGGACGGCGTGCTCCGCCTCATCGAGGACGCCGGGATCGGGGTGCGCGCCTCGGAGCGCGAGTACCGCCCCGCGTTCTCGCTCCCCGGCTTCGAGGTGAAGCTCCTCAAGCCGCAGAACATCGTGGAGATGCTCGCGGCCGGCTCGCGCGACCTCGGGTTCGCGGGCGCGGACTGGGTCGCGGAGCGCGACGTGCGGCTCGTCGAGATCCTGGACACGGGTCTCGACGCGGTGCGCGTCGTCGCCGCGGCGCCCATGGGGCTCCTCGACGGCGGCCGCCTGCCCCCCCGCCGCCTCGTCGTCGCGTCCGAGTACGAGAGCCTGACGCTGGCCTGGATCGGCCGCGCGGGGCTGGACGCGCGGTTCGTGCGCTCGTACGGCGCGACCGAGGTGTTCCCGCCCGAGGACTCGGACCTCATCGTCGACCTCACGGCGAGCGGCAACACCCTGCGGGCCAACGGGCTCGTCGTCGTGGAGGAGCTGATGACCTCTTCGACGCGGCTCTACGCGAGCCCCCTCGCCATGGACGACCCCGAGAAGCGCGGGCGCGTCGAGTGCCTCGCCCTCGTGCTCTCGTCTGTGCTCGAGGCGCGGCGCCGCGTGATGATGGAGGTGAACGTTTCGGCCGAGCGGCTCGCCGACGTGGTCGCGGTGCTGCCGTGCATGCGCGAGCCGACGCTGTCGCCCCTGCACGGCGGCGGCGGCTACGCGGTCAAGGCGGCGGTGCCGTTGGGGCGCCTGCCGGAGCTGATCCCGCTCGTCAA
>Ga0315287_10006223_pt1 | contig 11838 bp, 7 predicted proteins | sample YL17G11_0_MG_FD_205037 | JGI IMG/M metagenome (GOLD analysis project Ga0315287, IMG submission 205037) | Sediment microbial communities from Yellowstone Lake, YNP, Wyoming, USA - YL17G11_0 | ecosystem: Environmental > Aquatic > Freshwater > Lake > Sediment | place: USA: Wyoming | collected...
GGAAGTGAACCTGCTGAATACCGGCAGGGCGGCTGTCGGGGCCATCGAGTCCGAATTGGAAATGCGGGAGCGAGCCACCCTGGCCGGAGAATTCCCGCCGGCTTCCTTGGCGAGTCGGGAACCAACGTTTCGCCCGTTTTCCCTCGATGGGAATTTTGCTCTTATTCTTCCGAGCATCGCGACGTTGGGAGGGGCGGTTCCGCCGATTCGGGGCGGAAAACGCGAATCTTCACTTTTCGACACATTCATTGCCGAAGCGGAGCGAAACGAGCTGATCGCTAAGAACATGGCGGCGGCTGCCGAAGCCTATCGACGGGCGGCGCACGAAGCGACGACGGCCGGCGGGACGGCACGCGCTTTAAATGGCCGGGCCCGCTGCCTTGCGAATCGGAACGATTACGCGAAGGCCCGGGACTTATGGCTGAAGATCGCCGGTGATTTTAGCGCGGCCGTCGACACAGCCGGCCATCCCTACGGACTGACGGCCGGATTGTGCTCCGCCGAGATGGACATAAGCCTAGACAATTACGACGCAGCCGCCCATGCCCTGATTTCTCTTTGGGGCAAGCTCCGCCAGGGGGCCTGGCGCCTCCGTCCGGCGGCCTTCGCTTTTTTTCAAAGCGAGATCGATGCCCTTCTAAAGAAAATTATCGGACTCCAGTCCCGACCCGATCTTGAATCGGCATATCGAAACCTCGTTTCCGGGTCCACGCCCTTTGTTGATGAAATGGCCTTTATCGACATGCTCGAATCCGCCGTCATTCCCGAAATCGAAAGCCGCCGCGGGGCCGTCGAAGTCCGGGGGGCCGCCGAACCGACACGGTTTTCTCTCGTTTGGAAAGGGACCGATTTTCTTGTCTCCTTTCGCACCGAATCCGTGGCCGCACGCGAACCCGCCCCGGTCCGCATAAATACCCCCACGGCCGTGCCCGCAACCGCCCCCGTGCTGCATTCCGAAAAATCGCCCTTGGCCATCCGCGGCTGCTGCGTTGCATCCCGGGTCCTGGTGACATCACTTTTGGACCGCAGCATCGAGTCCGGGCCAAATAAAAAGGAGTATCGAAGTCGGCTGATCGGGCCAGCTTCTCCCGCGCCTTCCGGCAATTCCGAAAAACCCGGCCAGGCCCCCGCCACGTTTGCCTTCGACCGGTTTCCTCTCCCCTGGAAAATCGCCCTCGAGGCGCCAAGCACCGTTTCCGCCCGGCGGACCGCCCTTCGCGAAAACGTCTTGCTCGGCCTATTGCTGGCTGCGGTCTTCGGGCTCATGCTGCTCGGCGGCTTTCTCCTGGCTCGCGATACGGCGCGCGAATCCGAAATCGCCCGCCAGAAAACCGAATTCGTCCACAATATCTCCCATGAGCTCAAAACGCCCTTGACCCTTATCAGGTTATTCGGTGAAACGCTCGACCGCAACCGTGACCTGAGCGACGCCGACCGCTTGGACGCCTATGCCATCATCAACCGGGAAAGCGAGCGCTTGTCCCACCTCATCGATAATGTCCTGGATTTTTCCCGAATTGAAATGGGACGCAAGGAGTTTGATTTCGGTGACGCGGATTTGGCCGCGATCGTTCGCCAGACCATGGACGCGTATAGTAAGGAGTTCGATCAAGCGGGATTCGACGTCGCCCTCGACGTGGAGAAAGGCCTCCCGAGCCTTCGCTTTGATCGCGAAGCGATCACTGGCGTTCTCCTAAATCTCCTGGGCAACGCCCTGAAATTCTCTCCCCACGTGAAAAGCCTTCGGGTTCGGCTCGGGCGAAGAGGCGAGGACGTTGTCTTGGAAGTTGAAGACCGGGGCGTCGGCATCCCTGCCGAGGACTTGCCCCGCATTTTCGATAAGTTTTATCGCGGCGGGAACAAGATCGTCGCTCAAACGAGCGGCAGCGGATTAGGATTGACCCTGGCTAAATACATCGTCGAAGCCCATGCCGGCCGGATCGAAGTTCAAAGCCGCCCCGGCGAAGGCAGTACGTTTCGAATTGTCCTGCCCATCCCCGTGTCTCGATCGGAAGGGCCGAACGCATGAAAGCGAAAATCCTGATCATTGAGGACGCGGCCGACCTGGCCAAAGGATTGAAAATCAACCTTGAAGCCGAAGGCTATAGCGTGTCCTGGGCGGCGACGGGCAAGGACGGCCTTCGAAAATCGCTCTCCGATGAGCCCGACCTGGTGATCCTCGACGTGATGCTGCCGGAAATGGACGGATTCGAGGTTTGCCGGGAGATCCGGAGGAAAGGATTCCGGGCGCCGATCATCATGCTGACCGCCAAATCGGAGGAAGTCGACAAGGTCGTCGGCCTCGAAGTGGGCGCGGACGATTATGTGACGAAACCCTTCGGCGTACGGGAGCTCCTGGCCCGGATCCGGGCCCATCTTCGCCGGTCCAAGAACGCCGGTCCGGAGGTCCCGCAGATCTACCGGTTCGGGAAGGTTGAGGTGGACTTCAGCCGGTTCAAATTGGTTAAAAAGGGCCGGGAGGTCGATTTGACTTCCCTGGAGATCGCCATCCTGAAATTCCTGATCGCCCATCGCGGCGAAGTTGTAACCAGGGACGCTCTCCTCGAAAAAATCTGGGGCTACGAAACGTATCCGACGACCCGGACGATTGACAACCATATCCTCAAGCTGCGTAAGAAGATCGAGGACGATCCCGCCCGGCCGCGGCATTTGCTCTCCATCTATGGTGAAGGCTATCGCTTTCTCGACGAGACATTGTGACATTCTTTTACATTTCTGTGACAACCGGAAACGCCGGGGGCGGTAAATCATCCCTGTGAAGATCAACATTCCAAGGGGGAAAAAATGGACGGAAACACAGGGGGCGTTATGGGAAGAAACTTGATGGGAAGAAAGAGCGTCACGGTGGGGGTTATCGTCGCGGCGATCGTTCTGGGCTGGGCCTTTCAAGCTCCCGACGACGCCAAAACCCAGCTCGAGAAAGCCAAGTATCTGATGGAGACGCGGGGGGATCTGAAAGGCGCGATCAAGGCCTTCCAAAAGATCATCATGGATTTTCCCAAGGAGAGGGCGACCGCAGCAGAGGCCCAGCTCTCGCTTGGGATCTGCTACGAGAAGCTGGGCGGGCAGGAGGCCCGGGAGGCGTTCGAGAAAGTCATCGCCGACTATCCCGAACAAACGAAGGCCGTGAAGGCGGCGCGGGAGAAGCTTGCCGTCCTGCAGGCCGATCGAATCTCGCCCGTCAAAGACGAGAGCTCGATGCGCCTCCGCCAGGTCTGGGCGGGCGTTGATGCCAATAGCCTGGCCGCGATTTCGCCTGACGGAAAATATTTCGCTTATTCCAAAAACGCGTGTGAGGATATGTATATCCGAAACGTCGAAACGGGGGAGACGCGGCAGATCACCCACGAGGCTGATACAAAGAAATACAGCGAATTCGCGTGCTTCACTCCCGCTTGGTCGCCGGACGGCACGCAAATCGCTTATTGCTGGTTCAACAAGACCGGATTCTGGGAGATGAGGGCAGTCGATGTCCGAACCAGCCAATTCAGAATAATTTACTCGGACAAGGAAAATCAGGTTGATGCAATCTACGATTGGTCGAGAGATGGGAAATTTATTTTAGCTAGGGGGAAGGCGAACCATCCCCTCCTTGTCTCTGTTGAGGGGGGGGCTGTAAAAATCCTTCTTGAAGGAAGATCCAATGTCCGGCATGCCAAATTCTCCCCCGACCGGACGTTCGTCGTATTTGATCATGCGGGCGAGAAAGCGATTTGGGAAAAGGATATTTCGATCGTCGAGATTTCGAGCGGCCGCAAGACGGCGCTCGTCAAACACCCGGCTGACGATTCTCTCCTCGGCTGGACCCCCGACGGCTCCAGCATTCTTTTCGCCAGTAACCGATCAGGAACGGTCGATCTTTTTTCTCTGGTTCTGAATAAGGGGAAATGGCAGGATCAGCCTCAATTGGTCAAGTCGGAGATCGGATCATCGGAATCCGTCGGGATCTCGTCTCAGGGAACCCTGTTTTATCCGGTTGATAATCGGGCGACCGACGTCTTCTCGGCAAAAATCGATGTTAAAACGGGGAAAATGATCTCTCCGCCCCGGAAGATTTCGCTGTCCTATGAGGGGAAAAACGATTCGCCGAAGCTGTCCCCAGACGGGACCCACGTGGCCTATTTATCAAATCGAGGCCCTCAAACAGCGATGTCCAAAGTCTCGGCCAATACGATCGTCGTCCAGACGCTGGCGTCTGGAAAAGAAACCGAATATAAATTGCCCCTTTTTATTCCGACGTTTTACGACCTGATTTGGAGCGCGGACAACCGACAGCTCTTCTTCATAGGCCATGACGCCGAAAGGAAATTGTATCTATATCGAATGGAAGTAAATACGGGGGCATATGCAAAGCTGATTGAAGAAGTGGTCAAGGGGTCGTCTTGCGTGTCTTCGGATGGCAAGGACGTCTTTCTCCTTTCCGTCAGCCCGACGTGGAGGAGTTCGATTCAACGGCAGAGCCTTGCCGGAGGGACGAAGGAAACGATCTTTACCGACCCGGCAATGCTTTTTCGGCCAACACTTTCACCCGATGACAAACGCCTAGTCTTTCTAGCGAGGCCGCGTTCGGCCGAGCAAACAATCGAAAAAATTGTCCTCATGCCCGCGGAAGGGGGCTCCTCCCGCATTTTGCTTGAAAATTCCGGTTCGAATTCCGTCTTCTATCACATCGACTGGACACCGGACAGCCAAAATGTCTTGCTTTCAAAATTCGGCTCGGATGAAAATCACCATCTCTGGATTATGCCGCTCGACGGCTCGCCTGTCCGCGAAACGGAACTTAAAGCGAAACGCCTTCGCTCCCTTTCTCTCCGGGCGGAAGACGGGCTCGTGATTTACGCCGCCGGCGAATTTTCTTCAAACAACCAAATCTGGGCGATCGAAAATCTTTTGCCGAAAAAAACCGCTGCGAAGTAAGCGCCCGGTCTGAGTTCTCGGAGGGGTTCGTTCAATTCAAAGCACCGGGCCTCCGTCTCTTGGCTCTTATTCGAGAACCAGAACGGAGTGGGGCTTTTGAAATGGCCGGTGATAGCCGAAGCATCATTCTCGCGTTCCGTTCTATTCGTCCTGTCATTTATTAGTGAGAAAAAATACAATAGGCGCGTGTTCGACCTCACTCTTCCCGTTTTCCTGGCGGCGGGCTCCGCTGCGGCGCTCGGCATCGAACGCCGCCGGCTCGACGCCGCCCGGCGCCGTATCCCGCTCCGCATCGCCGTGACCGGGACGCGGGGAAAATCAACCGTCACGCGCCTCATCGCCGCCGCATTCCGGGATGAAAGCCGCGCCGTCCTGGCCAAGACAACGGGGTCAAAACCCGTCCTCATCCGACCGGATGGCTCGGAAACGGAGATCCGCCGGCTTGGCCGGCCGTCGATCCTGGAACAGAAATCCGTCCTGTGGGCCGCCGTCCGCGTCCGGGCCGACGTTCTAGCGTCGGAGATGATGAGCATCCGGCCCGAATGCCTGAAAGCCGAGGCCGGAATGATCCTTCGGCCGCATGTCCTCGTAATCACCAATACCAGGCTCGACCATCGTCAGGAAATGGGCCGGACTAAAACCGAAATCGCGGCCGCTTTGGCCAGGGCGATCGTTCCAGGAGCGTTGGTCTTCGTCCCGGAGGAAGAAAACTGTCCGGCCTTCGAGGAGGCGGCGCGTCGTGCGGGGACGCGGCTTGTTGCGGTTCCAACCGAAAGGCTGGGAGACGAACCGCTGCGCGGCGCGCCCGACGCCGGAGATTTTCCGGAGAACAAGAGACTGGCCCTAGCCGTGGCCGAATGGTTCGGCCTTTCCCGGGAGCGGGCCGCCTCGGGAATGTCCGGGGCCAAGCCCGATTTCGGAGCGCTCCGGGTCTGGCGTATTCCGGATAATGAAAACGGGCCGGATCATTTTGCCGTCAGCGCGTTTGCCGCCAACGACCCCGATTCGACGTCGCGGTCCATCGATCATCTGGCCCGTTCATTTTCGGCTCTCGACGGAAGTCGGATCGGCATCCTGAACTTTCGAGCCGACCGCGAGGACCGGACGCGGCAGTGGTTGGACGCGGCGCGAGAGGGTTTTTTCGCCGGTTTTGCCGGAGTCATTGCCGTCGGCGATCACGCTGCAGCGATCGCCCGCCGCCTGCGCCGCTTTGACCTTGTTGCCGCCGCCGTCCCGGCCGGTCGGCCCGACCGGATCATGGCCGCGGCCCGTGCGCTCGTACCGGCGGGTGAGGGCGCGGTTTTCATCGGGATGGGCAACATCGTCGGCATGGGGACCGCTCTCGTCGAATACTGGATGACCATCGGGGAGAAGATACGATGACCGCCACGATCCTCATCGGACTGGCCGTGGCCCTCTTCTGCGTCGAGATGACAGGGGTTCTTCCGGGCGGCATTATCGTTCCCGCTTATTTGGCCTACTATGCCGGTGAGCCGTGGCGGATCGCCGCCACCCTGGCCGCGGCCTTCCTGGCGGTCGGATCGTACCGCCTGCTGTCGCGATGGTTTCTATTGTTCGGCCGCCGGCGGTTTGTCTTCATGCTTCTTGTCGGCGGACTGATCGGCCAGGTCTGGCTGATCGTCTGGCCGCGATTGTTCTCCGCGCCCGTCGATCTCCGTGTCATCGGCTGGATCATCCCGGGTCTTCTGGCCAATACTCTGGCCCGGCAGCGATTCTGGCCCACGCTGGCATCCCTGGCCGTCGCCACGGCCCTGACGATGGCCCTGGCCGGGTTGTTTTTCCGGATTTAACCCATGAAGAAACGCTTCTCTCTCCGCGATCCTCAGACGTTGTTGATCGGACTGGGACTGCTTGGAATTATATTTATGGTCTTTTGGAACGTCGCGCCCCGGGAGGCCGACCCCGTCGAAAAAGAGGAGTTCGTCACCGACGCCTCGCGCCTCATGGCCCGCGCCGTCGAGGCTGTGAGGGACTGCCGGAAAGGGGCGGAAATTCCCATCGACGGACGTACGGACCTCAATCGAACCGGTCTTGTCGGCCTGGAATCCTCGCCCATCACGACCTCGCTGGGCCAATTGGAGGCCAAGCGGACGACCGTTAATCCGGCCTTTGCCGGGGCGGTCGTCCGGATGTTGCGCGAGGCCGGGGTGGAACGGGGGGATGTCGTCGCCGTGGGCGCCTCGAGCTCGTTTCCCGGCCTGATCGTGGCCACGCTTTGCGCCGCCCAGGCCATGGGTGTGCGGGCTCTGCCGATCGTATCTCTGGGGGCCTCGAATTGGGGAGGAAACGATCCGCGTTGGACGGGCATCGATATCCTGGACTGCCTGAACGGCTGCGGCGTCCTGGACGTCGGCATCCTGGCCCTGTCGATCGGCGGGGAGGGAGACACGGGCCGCGATATGACCGCGGAGGGGCGCGAGCTTCTGCGGCGGCGGATCGAGGCCGCAGGAACGGCCTTCATCGAAGAACGCGGACTGGTCTCCGATGTCGCGGCCAGAATGCGGCTCTTCGAAGCTTATGCGGGTGTCGAGCCCATCAAAGCATTCATCAACATCGGCGGAAGCTGGGTCAATATGGGCACGGATTCTGAGGTCCTGAAGCTTCAGCCCGGTTTCAATCCCGCCTCCGCGGTCACCGTTCCTCCCGTCGGGCGCCGAGGGCTCATTCAGGAATGGGCCGCCCGCGGGATTCCCGTCATCCATCTTCTCTATGTTAAAGGCTTATGCGACAGATATGGCTTGCCCTGGGACCCCGTGCCGCTTCCCGATCCGACGGCCGGGACGGATTCGTCCGCGCCGAACGGGTCAATAAGGCCCTGGCTGGCCGGCCTGGCCGTTCTATTCCTGGCGGCCGGATTGATCCTGATCCGTCTTCGCCGGTTGTCCGGATTGACTGATTGAAGGCTTCCCAACCCCTCCAGGACGCTTAGCCGATGCGCCGGGCTTCCAGGTAGAAACGCTTCTCCCAAGCTTCGCCCATGGAGAAAGTTTTGCGCGGTGTGACGCCTTCCAGAATGACCGTCTTGAATAGGTCCTCCTTGCGCATGGCCGGGAGATAGAAACTCATGTTTCCGGGTTTGGCCCCGAGCGCGGCCGTGCTTTCCGCGCCGTGGACGTAGTCGATCTCGCGGGCTCCGCCGCTTTTCATGAACTGATCGAGGAAACCCTGGAGCGTCCCGACCGGGAGATTCGAGCCCGGAGCTTCGACTTCGAGCACGCCCGCACCGGCCCGGCTGATGATCCCGATCTTGTGCGGCCGGCCGGACTGCTCGTTAACGGTCTCCTGCATGACGTGAGTGCAGCACATAGCGGAGAATTGAGCCTGCCCGCCGAAGAAGGCTTTGGCCTCGGCCAACAAGTCGCGGCCCGGGGCGATGTCGAAAACGACGCGGTGGATGGGCTCGAAGACCAGCGCCTCGTCATGGAGGTTGACCAGCTCGACCAGGGCATAGCGGAGCGGGGACGACATCACCGCGATTTTATCCGCCGCTTTTTCCTTGATCGTTTCCCAGATCGTCTTGGCCGTGGCCAGCGAGTGGTTCCCGTCGCCCATGGCGTAGAGGAGGACCGCCGTCCCGGCCGGGAGGCCGTATTTAGCCGTGAAAGCGGCCGGATCGGCCAGGACGGTCAGGGCTTTGATGATCCCGGCCTCGAGACCGGCGTCGCCGACCTCGAAGCCGGCCAGGTGGCCCGAACCCAGCATGAGCTCGAAGTCATAGAGCTTGGCCATGCCGCTTTTAGCCTTGGCCAGAGGGGCGATGACCGTGTTCCCGGGATCGTCGATGAGGACCATGATGTGGGGCGTTTCCAGGCCGGCCCCTTCGCGGATCCGGACTCGCGGTGGAAGACGGTCGATGATAGTTCCTTCGGAAGCCCGGATCGGGGTCGAAGAGCCTTTGTGAAAATCATAAGCTTCGAGGTCGAGGGCTACGACCAAACCCTTGCGGGTGTGTCCGCCCGTCATCCGTTCGACATAGATGAACCCTTCCCGAGTTTGGAACAGGGCCTGGTCGAGGTACCGGTTCATTGTTTTCCGGATGCGGGCGATGCGGGCGCCTTTCTCCGCCTCGGGTTCGTGAAGGAAGACTTCGGGGTAGATGATGTTGAGGGTGGAGGGGGCGTCGCCGGCCAGGGCGGCGACCTTGGCCCAATACTCGGGTTCGGAAGTGAACTGGTCGCAGGCGATGACGGCCCATTTGGCCAGGTCGATTCCTTCCTTGGGCAGAAGGATCTCAGGCACGCCTAGAGAGACTGAATTATAAGTGCGCATGAGAAATCTCCTTGAAATCATGAGGCCCGATTATAAACCAATTCCCTGTCGGAGGCCTAGGGCCTGGAGATCTATTTGAAATAGGCTCTGTGGTTCGCGCTGGAGGGGGAATCCTTATTCGTAACGGAGCCGGCCGGCCCGGATTTCAAGTCCTGTTCCGGGCCAGGCGGTCGACACCTTCGAGCAGCAGGTCGACTTCTTTGGTCGAAATATAAATGGGCGTCGAAACCCGCACCCCGAGTGTTCCGGCCTCCTTGCTGCCGATCGTCCGGACGACGAGATTGTATTTCTCGCGGACGTAGTCCACAATCCGGGCCGGATCCAGACCCTCGACCGCGAAGGCCGTCAACCCGGCGCTCAGGTACGGGTCGGACGGCGTGTTGATTTTGAGGCCGGGGATTTTCGCCAATCCCTGTTTCAAATGCCCGGCCAAGGTCTTTATCCGCCGCTCGATCCGGACTTTCCCGATGCGGTTCTGAAAATCGAGGGCTTCGTCCAAGGCCAGAATCATGGCCTCGGCCCTCTGGCCCGAGGGGTCGAACTTGCGTGCTCCCGCGGCCTTGTCCCATCCGGTCGAGACGACTGTCGGCCAGACTTTGTCCTGAACGTCCTTGCGGACATACAAAAGCCCGATCCCGGTCGGGGTTCCCATCCATTTGTAGGGGCTGGAGCAGAAAAAATCGATGCCCAGGTTCTTCATGTCCAGGCTCATGATCCCCAAGCCGTGGGCGCTGTCCGCCAGGACCAGGAGGCCCTTCTCGTGGGCCATCCGGCTCAGCTCGCGAAGCGGCGTTATCAAGCCGGTGATGAAGACGGTATGGCTGACGACGATGAGCTTCGTTCGGGAGGAAATCGCGGCCTCGAAGGATCGGACGATCTCCGCCGTGTCCTTGTGGGGCGGTCCGATGCGGACTTCCTTGAGGACGATGCCGTGCCGGCGGGCCTTCAATCCGAGCGGGCCCAAACCGCCCGGATGTTCCAAGTTGGACATCAAGATCTCGTCCCCGGCCTTCAGGTCGAGCCCGTGGATGACGAAATTGAGGCCTTCCGTGGTGTTGCTGGTCAAGGCGACTTCATCCGGCGAGGCGTTGATGAAGGCGGCCAGTTTGTCCCGGACTCCTTCCCGAAAACCGGGAAGGAAATTATAGACGTCGTAGGGGTTTTCGGCTTGGGTCCGGAAGGCTCTCATCAACCGGTTGAAGACGGGTTTGGGCATCGGGCCGACCGTCCCATTGTTCATCATGATGAGATCGTCCTCGAAAAGATAGTGAGCCCGGATCCCCTCCCAATAGGCGCCGTCCGGGGCCTCGTCGTCGAGGAACTTGGCATTGATGCTGGTGATGCTCTGATAGATTCCGGCGTTCGCTTCGGCCAAGGCCGCGCCGGAAAGCGCCGTTCCGGCCAAGATCGTCCGGACAAAATCCCGGCGGCTGAAGACGGATGGATGATCGTTTTTTATCATGAGCAAGCCCTCCATTCTTTCATTCTATTCCAGAAAACGGACCGAGTGCAAAGGGACAAGGTTCCCTTATGGTTGCTGCGCAAGGTCCGAGGTTCGAATCCTCTCAGGCATACCACCAATCGAGGGCGGGGGCGAACCCTTACTCGTAGCGGAGCCGGCCGGAGGCGGCCGTTTGGGGATCCTTGAGGAACGCCCCCGTTCCCTTGGCGATGACTTCGGCGTACCGGGGGATGTTTTTCAGCAGGACGCCCCGGTCGGGATGATCCTGGGACCATAAATCGACCAGGGTCAGGATGGTCGAGGTCTGACGGCCGACGCGGACATCGATGGGCCAGCCTTTGTCGTCGATTTTCTCGAACAGCAGCCCCCTCTTACCGGCTCTGACCACGAACTCGTCCCGGCCGGTCAACAGAAGTTCGGCGTCGGTTCGTCCCCGCGTCGCGTCCAGGAACGGCTCGGGCGTTTCCAGGAGGAGCGAAACGGCGTCCGTGTTGTCTCCGATTTCGCGGTGCGACAATCCGCGCAGGGATTTGGGCGAATACTCCACCCCGATCTTGAATTCCTCGCCCGAGATGACCATGGAAGCCATGGCCGCCAGATCCTGGCCTTTCTGGTGGGCCACGATCGTGCTGATGACCGGATACTGGAGCTCGGCCTCGTGCATGTCGATGACGACGTCGATCTTCTCTTTTTTGATGAGTTCGATGAAGGCGTAGCAGGTCTTTTCGGTCAAGGTGCCGTCGGGGCGCCCCGGCCAGCAGCGGTTGAAGTTCCGGCCGTCCATGTAAGCCAGATTCTGCCGGGACGGGTAATGAATGAACACTTCGGGGTCGGGCCATTGGTCGAGCGGATTGGACCAGCGGTCGCCGACGCGGAATTTTTGCCCGCCCCAAGGGGTCTTGATGGTGTAATCGGCGGGGTAGGCGCCGCTCGGCCTGGTGACGGTCGTGCCGCTGCGGTTGGCCGAGGGCACGACGAAGAGGCGCCCCTGATCGATGAGGCCGTTCTCGGCCAGGATCCAGGCCGCCAGGCGGGCTGATGGTTCTTCGGGGTGGGAGCCGCCCAGGATGAGAACGGCGCCACCCTGTTTTTCGCCCGCCAGGACGTAAATGTTGCAATCGTTGACCGTCCCTCGAAGGGCCGGAAAA
>Ga0315287_10006224_pt1 | contig 11837 bp, 11 predicted proteins | sample YL17G11_0_MG_FD_205037 | JGI IMG/M metagenome (GOLD analysis project Ga0315287, IMG submission 205037) | Sediment microbial communities from Yellowstone Lake, YNP, Wyoming, USA - YL17G11_0 | ecosystem: Environmental > Aquatic > Freshwater > Lake > Sediment | place: USA: Wyoming | collected...
GGCAGGAAGAAGAGCGTGAGAAGAAGAGAGAGTGAGTTTGTTTCTTTTTTGAGTTTTTTAAAATGTTTTTTGCGACCTCGGCCCCCCCGCCGTCTCTCTCTCTCTTTTCTCTCTCTCTTCTCTCCTTACCGTCGAGACGATGGCCTCGCCCTTGGTCTCCTCGTGGAGCACCTCAATCGCCCTCTGCGGCACGATGACGTCCCCGCGGTCAGGGTACGAAAGTGGGTACTCCTCGGCGACGCCGGCGAGCTCCTTGCGCCACTCGGCGTAGGGGTCGCCCTCGATCGGGCTTGCTTCCAGCAGCGCGTTGATCCCTTCCAGAGCCGGCCGCGCCTCGGCGGTCAGGGCGACGTGCGCGTGCTTGTTCTTCCCGATCTCGGCCGGGTCGATGTCGATGTGCACGATGCGAGCCCTTGCGGCGAACAGCTCCAGCTTGCCCGTCACGCGGTCGTCGAAGCGGACGCCCACGGCGAGCAGCAGGTCGGCGCCGTCGACGGCCGCGTTGGCCGCGACGGTGCCGTGCATGCCCAGCATCTGCAGCGCGAGCGCGTCCGACTCCGGGTACACGCCCAGGCCCATCAGCGTCTGCGCGACCGGGATCCGCGTCCGGGAGACGAACTCGCGGAGCTGGGGGCTCGCGTCGAGGCAGCCCCCGCCGCAGTAGAGCACCGGCTTCCTCGAGCCCCTCAGCGCGTCGACCACGGGCTGCAGCGCCTCGAGCGAGGGCGGCGCGGGCAGCCTCGAGACGTACCCGGAGATCGCCATCCGCTGGCCCCAGTCCGGCACCGCCAGCGACTGCTGCACGTCCTTGGGCACGTCGACGAGCACGGGGCCCGGGCGGCCGGTGCGCGCGAGGAAGAACGCCTCCTTCATCACGCGCGGCAGGTCGGCGACGTCCATCACCAGGTAGTTGTGCTTGGTGATCTGCCGCGTGACCTCGACGATGGGCGTCTCCTGGAACGCGTCCGTGCCAATCATGCGGCGCGGGACCTGCCCCGTGACGGCGACGAGCGGCACCGAGTCCAAGAGCGCGTCGGCGAGGCCCGTCACGAGGTTGGTGGCCCCCGGGCCCGAGGTCGCGATGCAGACGCCGACGTCGCCGGTGGTCTTGGCGTACCCCTCGGCCGCGAAGACCTCACCCTGCTCGTGCCTGCACAGGATGTTGCGCACAGTGGTCGAGCGGGTCAGCGCCTGGTGGATCTCGAGCGAGGCCCCCCCGGGGTAGCCGAACGTGACGGTCACGCCCTCGCGCTCCAGGGCCTGCACGAGGATGTCGGCGCCCTTGCGCGGCGTCGCGGCGCCGAAGCGGTCGGTCCAGCCCGCGGCCGGGTCGCTTGCCGGGGCGGGGGCGCCGTTTCCTTTCGCCGCTGCTGCTGCTGCTTCTGCCGCGTCGCGGGCCATGGATGCCGTGGCGTAGGCGCGAGCCGCGGCGAGCTGTTTCGGTTTTTTGTTTCGGAAGGTTTCGGGAGGTGAGGAAAAGAAAAGAAAAAAAATGTGTTTTCCGTTGTGTCGCTGAAGCTCTCAACTTCTCACCCGACTCTTACCTCTTCCTGCGTCGCCCTCAGCCCCTCTGCCGCGGCAGAGGAGGCCTGTGTCGACGAGGCCTTCTTTGACGATGAAGCGCTCTGGCTGCGGCGCTCGGGCAGAGCAGAGGCCGCGGTAGTGGAGGAGAAGCGCCTGTGGTTGCGGATTTTTTTTTTTACGTTGGAGGAGGTCGAAAAAAAGCTCTTGCTGTCGTCCTCTCGAACGGGAATCCCCTCTCAAATGCTCCTCGGTCCCCTCCTCTTTTCTGTTCAACGCACCTGGGCCCGGCGAGGAGAGTACTCGCCCTGCGCGCCTCGAGGAGGGAGGACGACGCGTCCTGTTCAGTAGAAAGAGAGAGATAGAAAACAAGAGAATGAAAAGAAAATGTCAGAGAGAGCAAAAGAAGCGGCCAGCCAGCCGCCGTCGTCATCGATGGTCGTCGTCGTCGGGCGTTTGCATTTTCCGCGTCACCCCTCACAGCTATGCAATTGCTTTTTGCGTCCCCGGGTATGCAAGCTCGATGTCGGAGCGACGCATCCCAGGGTACGTGAGACTGATCGCAGGCGCACCTTGAGCGCCGCAGCGGTCTGTCGCCTCTGCGGGGGCATCAAAGACGACGACGCCGACACCACCGTCGTCGAGGACGGCGCTGAGACGAAGCCGCGAGAGGCCATGGTTTTTCTCTCTGCTCCAAGGCCTCTCAGAGACGTGTGATTTACTTGACGCTTTTGGTGCGTGCACGCTCGGGCTCACTCGCGGCGCACGAGAGAAAAAGAAAAAGAGAGAGACGAACGAGAATCGGTTGAAGAAAAAGAGTTCAAAAAAAAGTGAGCAGAAAAGAAATCCCACTCGCATCTTCAGAATCGCCGGCGGCAAAGGGCCGAGAGAGACTTCATTTCAATCCCTTTTTCTTCTTCTGTTTCACTCCCAATGCCCTTCTACGAGCTCTTTTGCCTCGCAAGGCCAGGGCTCGCCCGCGCGGCCCGCTCCGACCTCATGAGCTCGCTCGGGAAGAAAGTGCTCGAGTCGGGCGGCATCGTCACCGACGTCACGGCGCATGGCGAGCGGCGGCTCGCCTATGAAATCCGGCGCCCAGGAGTCACGTTCGGGGAGGTAGGCTTTTGCTTGCTTGCTTTTTTCTTTTTTATCTCTATTTTTGCGTCGAACATCGATTGGCGATGTGCTCTTGTCACTGTGAGAGCGAAGAGGAGAAATAGAGGGCGAAAGCGAGGAGAATTGAAGAGGGCGTCGAACTCCGATCTCGACGGCGACGGCTTGAAACAAAAAAAAGAAAACTCAACCTCAACCTCCTTTTCCCCTCTCTCTTCCCCTCTCTTTCTCTCTTCCCCTCTCTTTCTCTCTCTCTTCTCAGGCGTTCATCTGGCAGCTCGCGTTCGCGGCCCCGGCCTCGGCCCTCCCCGTACTGCGCAGATCCCTGGCCCTCGACGACAGGGTGCTCCGCTCGGCGCTGCTGGCGAGGAGCGCCCCCGTGCCCAAGGCGCCGACGACGGCTGCCGTCGCCAAGGCAGTGCGGAGGAAACTTGCGGAGAGTTGAGGGAAGAGCGAAGAACGATTTTTCTCTTTGCGCTTTCCTTCTTTCCTCCTCCCCACTTTATACATTATTCTGCACGGTGCGTGTTTGCTGATGAAAGAGGCCGCGAAAGCGGACAGTTCCTGTTTATTTTCCGGTTTTCCTCCTCCTCCCTTGCGACAAACGGCGACAGCGACGGCGACGACGACAAAAACTTCTCTTTCTCTTTCTTGGCCAATGACGAACGAATTTTTTTCAAAAAAAACAAGTTATCCCTGACGGACCCGCTCCCACAAAGGCCGGGGGCGCTGTCGACCCTAATTTATTAGCTCTATCCTAGGCCTTGTTGAACGTTTTTGAGAGTTTTTGTCGTTATGCCGTCGCCCTCGCTGTTTTTTCCTTTCTTCCTCCTCTCCACTTTTTACCTCTTCTTTTCGCGAAAGATGAACGGAATTAATATTAACAAGCTCAACAGATCCGAGATACGGAAGCGGTCCAATCTGATTGGATCGTACTTCCTGTGAGCGACACCATTCCCCGCTGTTCTGACGCTATAGAGTGTTTTTCTTTTCAATTTTCGTTGGGCCCTCGCTCTCTTTTCCTCTTTTCCTTTCTTTCTTCCTTCTCTACCGATGAAGAAACGCCTCAATTAATAAAATCTTTAGTCGGATTCCAATTGAAAAGAAAGAACCTCGTTCTCTCTTTTAATGAGAATGCCTCAGGCACGACTGAGTTCCAACTAGAAAGAAGAAAGAAAAGAAAACTTCAAGATAGAGAGACTCGACGTTTTCATCTTGATTTTTGCTCACTTCAAAGCAACCTCTCTCTCTCTTCTGCATACACAACAGGTACTACTCTCCCTCGTTAGAAACGACAGCAAAACATCAGCAGCACTGAATCCACTGTAATAACCAAAAAAACAAACCGAAGGCACATGCACACATCTTGAGAACAAGTTTTTTATTTCTTTTCAAACTACAGAGCGGGCGCGGGGGGGGGGGGCGCGCCACCGGGAAACGGAAAACAAAGCTCCCTCGAAACTAAACCTTGTCGTCGTGAAACTCCCACCTCGTCTCCTTCGGGCTGCGGCCCGTCGCCCGCGAGCAGTACTCCCTGTCCCCCGGCGGCCGCTCCTTCGAGGTGCACGACGCGAGCATCGACCGGATCGACAGCGCGAGCGACGCCGCGGTCAGCGCCGGCGAGTAGTCGCCGCCGTGGCCCGAGGACAGGACCGAGAGGCAGATGTGGCCGTTGGAGTAGATGTGCGGGTGGACCGGCACGGGGGGCAGGAAGACGACCTAGATTTGGAGTTTTGTTCATTTGAGGGTCGAGAGGGACGGGCTCGAGGGGGTGGTGAGCGTGGACGCCCGGCGCTCAAGCCCAAGTGGTAGGAAAAGAAGACAGAAAAGAGTTTTTTTTTCTCGGGAGAGAGCGAGACAGAGAAAAGGGCGGTACGGGAGAGTTGTTTCTCTCTCTCTCTCTCTCTTCCTCTTTCCCGTTTTCCCGTTCTTTCGAAAATCATCTCCATCTCCTCACCTCGGGGGGCTCCAGCGGGTAGCGGTCGTCGAAGCGGAAGCGGAGGCTAGATCGGTTTATTTTGAAGGTGAAGGAGGCGGCAAAGTGTTGTGGTGTGTGAGGGAGAGGGAGAGAAGCGGTCGAGGAAGGAGAAAACTAAGGAGTCGTTTCAAGCCAATGCCTAATCTCTTTCTCCTCCCTCGCCTCTCTCTCCCCTCTTACCGAAAGACCTCGTTCTCGTAGATTCGAGCGCAGTCGGGCGGCGTCATTATTATCGTCCACGACGTCAGCGACTCGGGCTCAGCGCACAGGCAGCAGCCTTCGGGCGGGTTGGTCTGCCATTCCCTCAGCTCGCTCTGAAGACGTCGCGATGCTATCGAGGTCGTCGCCATGGCCTCGAGGGAGAGAGGGTGGAAATAAGAGCGAGATGGGGCCTCGGCGCGTCGCGGCTGACGCGCTGCAGGTGGAACGAGTCACAACCGACGGACTGGAACACGTGCGCGAGCCGCGGGGGGAGCGACTTGGCCGCGCCGGAAAGAGAGAAGGGAGAGCTCAAGAGAGGATTCGACGCTCCTCGAAGAGACAGCGAAGAAGTGGGGCTCTGGCAAAACTTGCAAAAAAAATATCAAAAGCACGAATCAAGTCGATCGGACCCCCGCGCCGTTCCACCCTCTTTCCTCCCTCTGATCAATAGACCAATGCTCTCAGCACGTGCATCCTCTCCTCTGGGAACATCTCACGTCGCGGCGACGAAACGAGGGCCCTGGAAAGCCGTCAACGCCGCGAGGGCGGCGAAGAGATCGAACGCTGACAGCAGCGGTGCAATCGAAAAACAAACTCCTCCGACGGCGCCGACCAAGAAGACCAACCCCGCCCAGCAGCTCGACCGCCGCTCCGCCCTGCTCGCCGCCGGCGGGCTCGCGCTCTCCGGGGCCCTGAGCGCGATCGCCGCAGCTGGCCCGGCGAGAGCCGCAGCCGCAGCAGCACCCTCCGGCGCTTCCGCCATCATTGCCGCCGCTTCCGCTGTCTCCGCCTCTTCCTCGGCGGCTTCCCCTTCCTACCCGACTGTCTACTTCGGAAACGGCTGCTTCTGGGGCCGCCAGCACGATTTCGTCGAGGCCGAGACCAAGGAACTCGGCAGGAAGCCAGAGCAGCTGACCTCTGTCACGGGGTACGCAGGCGGCGCGAGGGGCGCGGCGCCCGACGGCCGCGTCTGCTACTATTACGCCAACGACGCGTCTGTCTACGAGCGCCGAGGGCACGCCGAGGTCGTCCGCGTCGGCCTGGCTCCTCCCGGGACCAGTACCAGTACTCCGGAGGAGCAGGAGAAGGCCATGCGTGCGTTCGCGCGGGTGTATTTTTCTCAGTTCGTGCCGCGGAAGGGCCGCGACGGCAAGGTGTTTGCGCTGCGCCAGGACCCTCAGGACGCAGGGCCGGGGTACCGCAACGTCGTGGGCCTCCCCGGAGGTACCAAGAGCCCTCTGTTCAAGATCCTGGAGGAAGAGAAGGAGAAGTCGGCGCTGGCGTCGGCGATCACGCTGGTCGAAGGGAGAGGCAACGACTTCCGCGACGGCAAGGCGAGCGAGGACGACGAGGTCGGCAAGGTCTTCGTCTACGACAGCGCCTCGCTGCCCTTTTTCGCCGCCGAGCGCTGGCACCAGTTCCACAACGGATTGGGGAAATCGTTCGACAAGACGTACAGGAAGAGTTATAAGAAGGCCGCGGAGGACGCCGGGGCGTTTGGCCCCACGGGCTGCCCGGAGTTTCCGTTTCTGTAAAGAGAAAAAAATGCCGAGTTTTTTCCCCTTCTTTCTTCCCTCTCGTTTCAGAACTGCCGTCGCCGGCATTGGGATTCGATCTGCCTGTCTCTCTCGCTCTCTCTCTCTCTCGCGCGCTCGCGCGTGCGCACGTGCGCAGCGAAAAAACTATCATGATTGCCCTTGTCGCCTTTGGAAGAATGACACGTTCCCGTGTGCTGCCTGTCAGCCGAATAGAAGCGCCGAGAGCTAGCTGGACGAGCCGCTCGTTCGCGGCGCATTCGTCGGCGGCCAGCAGCAGCAGCGACGACGACGACGGCGAAGGTCGAAATCCAACCTCGACCTCCTCTTCCCCTTGCTTTTCTCCGTCCCCTCCTCCCGTGCCCCTGTCCCGCCAGCGGACCCTCCGCGTCGCCGTGCTGGGCGTGCCCAACGCCGGCAAGTCGACGCTGGTCAACGCCCTCACGGGCGCGAAAGTCTCTGCCGTCTCGCCCAAGACAAACACGACGGCGACGCCCTGTCTGGGGGCCTTCACGGTCGGCTCGGCCCAGGTGCTGCTGCTCGACACGCCGGGGGCCGTCTCGGCGAGGCAGGCCCGGGGCCCGGCGCACGCCCGGAGGATCAGGGCCGCGTGGGCGAGCAGCGAGGGGTGCGACGCGGCGCTGTTGGTGGTCGACGCCGCGAGGCAGGCGCTCAGGCCCGACGGGCGCGTGACCGCCCTCGCGGCGGCGCTGGCGAGCTCGGCGAGGGCCGCCGAGGCGCGGGACGCGGCGGAGAGGGCGGCGGCGGAGCTCGAAAGGACGCGAGCGAGAGGGGGAGGGGGCGGGCTCGTCGAGGCCGCGGAGGCCAGGGCGGCCGCGGCGGCCGCCGCCGCCGCCGTCGCGGCCGGGGCCGCGGCGAGAGCCAGCGGCGGCTTTGGCGCCTCGCCGCCGCCCGGCTGGCGGCCCCCCCGCGAGACCATCCTGGTGCTGAACAAGGTCGACGCGATCTCTTCTCCCGGGGGGAGCTCCGGGAGGGAGGAGGCCCTGAGCCGGGTCGCCGACTCTCTGGTCGGGGCGGCGGCGACGGGCGGGGCCGCCGCCGCCGCCGACGACGACGACGATGAGGAGGAGCTCCTCTGGCCAGGGGGGGGAGAAGAAGAAAAAGAGGGACGAGGGGGGAGCGAGAGCGACGAAGCCCCCATTCGTGCCGCGCCTCGTCCCTCGTCCCCTCTCCCTCTCCCCGTCGTCGTCTTCTTCGACGCCATCCACGCCCTCTCGGCCACGCGCGCGGGCTCCCGCGCCGTCCGGTCGCTTTCGGCCGACCTCGCCTCGCGCGCCAGGGCCGGAGCGCCCTGGCCGCTGCTGCCGACCGACGTCTCGGACCGGCCCGCGCGCGTCCTGGCGGCGGAGATCGTCCGCGAGAAGGCTTTTTTGCGCCTCAGGGACGAGCTTCCGTACAGCGTCGAGGTCGTGGAGCGCGGGTGGAGGGAGCGCGGGGCCGGGGACGGGAGGAGGAGCACCAGGGTGCGGGGCGGCGGCGGCGGGGGAGGAGGCGGAGGAGGCAGAGGCAAGGCGGGCGGCGTCCCCGGTGCTGCTCCCTTCCCGCCCGACGAGCTTTCCGACACCTCCCCTCCGCCCCCCTCCGCCGCCGTGGGTCCCGCTTCTTCGTCTTCTTCTTCTTCTTCTTCTTCTTCTTCGAACGAGGGCGCAGAGGCCGCCGAAAACGCCAACCTCTTCATCGAGTTTGGCAACCCCGGGTCGATCGTCGCCGAGTACGATCTCCTGGTCTCCCGGGAGCCGGTGCGGCGGATGGTCGTCGGGCGCGGCGGCAGCGTGATCGGAGAGATAGGGATCGCTGCCCGAAAGGAGCTGGAGAAGCTGCTTGACAGGAAGGTGCACCTCTACCTGACGGTGAGGGTCGCGGGGCGTGGGGGAGGAGGCGGAGGGAGGTAGTTGAAAATAAATATAGAAAAAAACTGAAGAAGAAAACTTTGATTTGCATTTCTTTCAAGTTATTGAGCACGCCGTGCTCTTTTCTGTTTCCCTCTGTTTCTCTCCGTCTCTGTAGACTTTCTCTCTCTCTCTCTACCCCTCAAATAAAATGGCTGAAGAATCCCGCTTCTTGACTGCAATGCAGTTTTCGAAAGTTATTCTTGGTTCTGCTCTCTCTCTCTCTCTCTCTCTCTCTCTCTCTCTCTCTCTCTCTCCCCACCTCTCGCACTCTTTCCCTCCTCTCTTCCTCTTTCCCTTTCACTCGCAGCACTGCACCACGCGGGTCCACCCGGCCCTCTTCCCGGCCCGCCCGCCACACCACAGCTCCAGCATAGCGCCTCGCGCCCGGGGCAGCATCGTCTCGATCGTCGCGTAGACAGCGGCCGGCATCCCGAAGCCGACGCGGCAGCCCGAGGCGCCGCCCGCGCGCGCGCCGCCGCCGCCGGCGTCGGCCGCGTCGAAGACAACGTCCGGGGACCGCTGGTGCCTCAGCTCGACGTCCTCGGCGCCCCTGCGGTAGATCATCAGCGTCTCGTGCGAGCGGGCGACCAGCGGTGGAGGGTAGGGAGAAGAAGAGGTAGTATCGTTGCTCGAAGGAGAAGAAGAGTCCCGAGGCGGCGTCGCCGGCGGCGTCGCGTCGGCGGCGATTGCGGTGCACGGCGCCAGCTGGACCCACGTCAGGTTCTCGACGTACGCGAACCCCCAGGCGTACATCTGCTTCGTGAGGGTCAGGATCGCGGCCTTGGGGCACCAGACGAAGGCGTACCCGGAGGGCACGAGGCGGTGCAGGTCGAGCGAGGCGAAGCTGCGCAGCGAGGCCTCGGCCGCCGCGGGGTGCACCGCCGCCGCATTTGCCGCCGCCGCCGCCGAAGAAGAAGAAGAAGGAGCTTTGGTCCCTCCCTCCTCGTTCCCGGAGTCGGAGGAGGAAGAGACCCACCCCGGGTGCACCACCACGGCCTGGAACACGCGCTTGTAGCTCCCGCCCGCCCCGTTGGCCTCGATAGAGGACTTTACTATCTTCTTGGCGAGCGCCGGGACGTCGCTCGACGCGAGGAGGTGGCCTGCGTGCGGCGGCATCACGGCAGCGCCGGCGATGACGAGGGGCGCGTCTGCGGCAAAGGGCTGGACCTCTTTCGCCGCCTCGGACACGGCCTCCTCGGTCGAGGCGCATCCGCGGGGAATGCGAGCGGTAGAGGGCTCCCACTGCCTGACCGTCCGGCCCCAGGACAGAGGCATGGGAGGAGGAGGGAGCCGCAGCGTGAAGAGCTCGTGCGACGACGACGACGACGCGCCGAGGCCGCCGCCGCCGCGGACCTTACGGCGGATGAGCGCCTGCTGCCCTCCGCCGCCGCCGCCCGCCGTCGTCAGAACGTGGTGCGTGCGCGGGATGGCGGCGCGCGAGGCGTTGGTCTGGCCCCCGCCGCCGCCTCCTCCGACGCCGCCGCCGAGGCGGGATGGAGGGCGCTTCTTCGCCGCGGCGCCGCCGCCCCGACCCCCGCTGCCCTTCCTCCCCGCCGCCGCTCCTCCCCGCCGCGGCTCGCCGCCGTCGTCGCCGTCGTCGTCGCCTCCCGCTCCTCCAGCGCCGTCCCCCCAGAAGCCAGCCAGCGCGTCCTCGTCCTCGTCCTCGTCCTCCCCGTCCTCCGAGTCAAAGTACCCGCTCGCCGAGGCCGAGTACGCGGCCCCGAAGCCATCGTCGTCGAAGAAGCCCCACGGGTCGGCCGCGCCGGCGACGGCCCGGGCGACGCGGGCCGAGGACGTCGCGCGGAAGACCGCCCGCAGCTGCTCGTCGGTCATGCCCCCCTCGTCCGCCTCGCCGGCGGCCCTTTTCCGGTCCATGTCTTCCTGCTGCTGCTGCTCGCGCCTGCCGGCCTCGGAGTCCGGGTCCTGGGCGCAGCCGTCGGCGGGCTGGGCGGCGACGTGGATGGCCTGCTTGACCTGTTTTGTTTTTTTTGAGAAGGGGGAGAGCAAAAACCAGAAGCAAGAGTGAGAGAGCGGAGTGAGTCGAGTTTTTCCCCTTCTTTTTCCGTCGGTTTCGTCGGCCAAGAGCATCGAGAGAGGTGGAGCGCATCTTTTTGCTCCCTCTCTCTCCCTCTCTCTCTCTCTTGTCTTCCGTATCGCCTTTTTGCTTCCACCTCGAGAGCACGCAACGAGCCCGTCACTGCGCCTCGGGGGATGCGATGGACTCAATGCGCGGGTCTTCTTTGAAAGAAGAGACAGAAAGGAGAGAGAGAGACAGACGAGAGAGGCACTCGCCGTCGCGTTCGCCTCTCGATTCGAAAAAAACGTCGACGCTTCAAATCAACCTCCCCGATTCAATCTTTACCTTGTCCAGGGCCTCAAACTTCTTCATGATCATTTCGGGCGTCTCGTTGTCCTCGACATAGCCCACGTACATGGCCTCGGATGGGCCGGCGAAAGTCTGGCGGGCGCACGAGCGCTTGGGGCGGCGCCCGCTCTCTTCGGGGGGATTTGATGAAGCCATCGATGGAGGAGCTCAAGTTTTTTGCTCTCTATCTTTTCTCTTTTGAGCTGTGAGCTGTGTGTGTCTACGGTGCCAGAGAGCAGCGCCCGAAGAGTAGCGTCAGCAGCAGAGAATGCGCGTGCGAGCGTGCGTGCGGCGACAGAGAAAGAGAATACGAGCTCGCGCGAGAAGGGCGAGAAGAGAGAAATAAATGAATTCTGCTGCCGACAGCTCTTCCGAAGTTTTTTTTTGCTTGCTCGTTCACTCTTCTTCCATCGACCCTTCTTCGTGCTCGGGCCCAACGCTTCATGCTGTCCCGCGTTTTCGCGAGCGCTGCTCCTGCCAGAAGTCTCTCCTCCTGCGCGACGAGGAGGTTCCGGTATTTGCCTCTCGATCGCCGTTCGACGCTCCGGAATCTGCTCTTCGCAATGTCCCAACAGCAGGGGAACGGAGAAGCTGAGCAAGGCGACAGACGATCGACGACCTCGGCCTCGACCTCCACCGACACCGATATCCGCACCTCCAAAAAGGCCCTGCGCTCCTCGATCTCGGCGACGCTCATGGCGCTACCGGACGAGGAGATGGCCAGACAGAGTGAGGGTTGTCTATCTGCTAGGGCTGAGAGAGAGAGAGGGAGAGAGCAGAATACTCTTTCATTTCTTTGCTGAGTGCTCCTCTCACCTCGACCCCCTCCAAAAAAAAACAATAATATAATAAAAAAATATTATTTAACCAGGCGCCGAGATCGCGCACTTCGTCCTCGCGTCGCCGATCTGGAAGAGCTCGAAGAAAGTGGGCATCTACCTCGCTGCGCCGAGACTCAGGGAGGTCGGCACGGAACTGCTCGTCCGGGCCGCGCTCGGAGAGGAGAATGCCACAGCTCAAAGCAAAAATGCCGACGTCGGCGCCTCGTCCTCGACCTCGACCTTGGCGGGCGAGGAGGAGAAGAAGAAGCGCCTCTTTGTTCCGATCGTCGGAGACGGACCGCAGGAGATGAGCTTGGTGCACCTCGGTGAGTTTTCTATTTCGAAAGCATTCGGGAGCGCAAGAAAAGGAGGGGAGAGAGAGGAGGAAAA